>JADEYI010001489.1_pt1 | contig 17177 bp, 14 predicted proteins | sample 8542331 | NCBI WGS metagenome assembly JADEYI01 (sample SAMN16510988, study PRJNA670497) | mine drainage metagenome | isolation source: biofilm near Copperflume 1 | place: Germany: Marsberg coppermine Kilianstollen | collected 2018-02 | reverse complement strand
CAGGATGACACCTCCCACTCGCTGGCCCCTTTCCTAAAAAACCTACCAGTGAAAGACCCTATATGGGGGGCAGCTTGCGCAGCAAGCAGACCCGCCCTGGTAATACTTTATAACAGGCTTTCGCCATGTGCCGCGAAGTCGTGTGTTGTGCCGGCGGGTTCCAGGTCGCCGCCGGGGGTCTGGATATACTGCGCGCGGATGTTGCCCTGAGCGATGGCGGTCAGCCCGGCAACCAGGCGATCGATGTCTTCGCGCGTGTTGGCGAGACCCAGGCTGGCGCGCACCATGCCCGGCAGGTCAACGGGCAGGCCTGAGATGAGTTGATCATATATTTTTTCAGAGACGGCATCCGAGACACCCATCAGGAATGCAACATACTGGTGCGCGCAAAAACACCCACTGCGCACACCGATGCCCCATTCATTTGCCAGTATAGCAGCGATCTCGGAGTACGAATGTCCGGCGAGCTTGAATGAGAACACACCCAGGCGATCCTCGCTGCCAGAAAGCATGGTGTCCCAGGATGGTCCATACAGGCTAAGACCTGGAACAGTTTGTAAACGCTTGATAGCATAACGAGTCAGGCCACGCTCATGCTCGGCTACCTTATCCATACCGTAGCGCATCAACTCTTCCAGGGCTGCCGCCATTGCTACTACCCCTATCACATTAGGCGAACCGGCTTCTTCGAGGTCCGCGCCACTGGTCCAGATAATATCAGAGCGCGTTACCAGGCAGGCCGAGCCGCCACCGACCAGCATTGGTTGGCCGCTCGCAAATAGCGTAGCAGGCACAACCAGCGCGCCCGCGCCATAGGGAGCGTACAGCTTATGGCCGGAGAATGCCATGATATCGATGCGTTCCAGGTCATCCACGGCTCCCATCGAGAGCGCGCGATGCGGGGCAAGCTGCGCCACGTCCGCCGCGATAAGCGCGCCGTGCGTATGGGCCAGGCGCGCCATCTGGCGAATACCGGTTATGATCCCCGATACGTTGGAGGCCGCGCTGGCCGTCACCAGGCGCACCTTGCCCTGATGCGCTTTTAAGCGGCGCTCCAGGTCTTGCAGGTCGATGCGCCCATCGGGGGTCAGTTCGACGAATTCGTGTGGCGTGCGATACCAGGGTAGCAGGTTGGAATGATGCTCCATGCGTGTCGTTAAGACCAGTTCGCCCGGTTCCAGGATGATGCGGTGCGCCAGCAGGTTCAAAGCCTCGGTGGTGTTGCGCACAAATACGACCTCGTGCGTTGCCGGACTGGCACCCGTGAAACGCATCACCACATCGCGCGCATGTTCGTACAGGTGGGTCGAAAGGCGCGATTTGTAGCCCGCGCCGCGATGGACGCTGGAATACCAGGGCGCGAAATGATCAACTGCCTGTTGCACCCGCAGCAGGGGTGGTGTGCTGGCGGCGCTATCCAGGTTGACGTACCGCACACGTTTGCCGTCAAAGAGCGGTACTTCTGTTTTTATGCCCAGCACACGCGGTCGTGGATAGGCTGAACGCCGGGATGTTGATGATTGGGTAGTTGTCGTCATTTCTGGTCCTCCAGGGCGACCGCAAGGGTCGCCCCTACAATATACGCTCATCGAGTAGTGCAGGCAACGTCGTTTGATAAGGGCGACCCTTGCGGTCGCTCCTGGAAACCGCGCGGTCGTCCCGCTTTTCGTTCCATCATGACGATTATACATTATGTTTGACGCGGTCATCTGTCGTTTCATCTTGATAGACGTGTTGCAAAAGGGAGCAGAAAGCTTGCGCAGCTCGCGAGAGATGCTTGTCAGAGCGCTTTACTAGCGTCAGCTGGGGACGTAAATCTATACCTTCGATGGAAATGCGCACAAGTTCGTTGCTAGCCAGTTCGCGTCTCACCGCGAAAGCTGAGAGGATAGCCGCGCCAACGCCGCTCATCGCCATTTGCTTGATGACCTCGTTGTCCGGCAGCGTGAGAAGCGGGGTAATGCGCACGTTCTGTTGCAATAAAGCGTTTTCGATGACCTCACGGATGCCGCTGCCTTGTTCGCGCAACAGCAGTTCTTTGTCTTGAAGCGCCTCTGGCTGTAATACGCGCAAGCCACTCCAACAATGCGCGGGAGCAACTACCAGTACAAGTTCGTCCCGCGCAAAAGTCTGCGTCTCTATACCCGGCGGCAGGGTGGCCGGATCGCCCTCCACCAGTCCAAAATCAAGAATCCAGTTCATAGTCTGTTCGATAATTTCATGGGAATTGAGAATGGTGATGCGCAGGATTACCTGCGGATAGCGTTCGCGGAATTGTGCCACTACAGGCGGCAGAAAATAAACGCCCGTCGTCGTGTTGGCGGCAAGCGTGATCTCGCCCATCTCCACATCCTGCATAACCGCCAGCGCCTCTTCCATCTCTCGTTCCAATGCAAACAGGCGACGCGCATAACCGTGCAAAACCCTGCCTGCCTGCGTCAGTACGATGCGGCGGCCATGTCGCTCAATTAATTCCAATCCTGTTTCTTGTTCCAAATGCTGGATAATCTTCGTAACGGCGGGTTGACTCAAAATAAGTTCTTCTGAGGCGCGTGTGATGTGTTCATGTTCGGCAACTGTGAGAAAAACGCGCAGATGGTATAAGTTCATAGCTTCTTTCCGTCTAACTTCTTACTTACAATCCTTGTACCAGGCATAGTATCATAATCTGGCTCCAAAAAAGCATAGCTTACAGAAATGAATTATATAACATTTAGGAATGAATAATTTCGAACCGATGCCAATCTAAATCATAATCAGTAATTATATACCAAATAACTTGAAAGAATGATAGTAATATGTTACTTTAACAGTAATGATGCTGAGGTTTCACAAAGATGTGGTTCCGTTGTGAGACTTCTGTTTGTAATCCGCCAGCCTCACCGGAAGCACTTCAAAAACGTACCGTCGTAAAACGATCATGTGAAGTAACTTCAGTTACAAATCCATTTGGAAGTTATAATAACCCGGGATTTTTGTTGTCAAATGGAGCTTATTTACGGCAATATTTAGCTTGTACTTGACTTTCCGTTTTTTATCGAGTATACTCCGACCATTGATTTGTAACTGTAGATACAAATCAATGGTCGGAGTATTAGGAAGTAATTGAGGCACGGCAATTGAATTCCTGGTTGCTTTTCCTTTACAAAGTTCCACATGAGCCAAGCACTCGCCGCGTGTATGTCTGGCGGAAACTCAAGCGGTTGGGTGCGGTTATGCTGCATGACTCGGCCTGGGTATTACCGCAGTTACCTTCTAACCTTGAACAGTTACGCAGGCTTTCGAAGGAGATAGTCGAACTGGGCGGCGACTCTCTTTTGTGGGAAGCTCACCTGGCTGGCGACGATCAGGAGGAGACGCTCCTGGTGCAGTTAGTCGCGTCTCATAGCCAGGCTCCGGTAGAAGTTTCGTAGTTAAAGCGTAACCCGCGGTTGTGAATTCATTGTTGTGTCTTGAAATAAAGAAAGGGGCATTGCCTGATGAAGAAACCTCTTGTACGCTTAGCCAGCGTGTTCTTGCTCATTCTTGTGTTGGCGCTTGCGCTGGCAGCGTGTGGCTCGCAGTCTACAACCAACACCAGCTCAAATCCAATTACTGTTCGCCTGGGTTATTTTCCCAACCTGACGCATGCGGCTGCCATCGTGGGCTACGAACGCGGCACATTCCAAAAGTCGCTTGGCCCGGCCGTCAAACTGGTGCCAACGACTTTTAATGCTGGTCCAGCCGAGATCGAGGCGCTTAACTCGGGGAGTATCGATATTGCTTACGTCGGTCCCAGCCCGGCCATTAACGGGTATGTTAAAAGCAAGGGCGTGGACCTGCGGGTGATTGCAGGCGCTTCAAGCGGCGGGGTGCTGTTTGTCGTGCGACCGGGTGCCAACATTACTACTGCAAAAGACCTGGTTAATAAAAAGATTGCTGACCCACAGCAGGGTGGAACGCAGGATGTTTCGCTGCGCTACTACCTCCAGCAAAATAATCTCACCCCGGCGGATAAAGGGGGCAATGTGCAGATCGTGCCGACGGATAACGCCACTATTTTGACCCTTTTCAAAGCTGGCAAAATCGATGGGGCCTGGGTTCCCGAACCCTGGGCGACGCGCCTGGTAGTGGAAGGGAAAGGCAAAATCTTCCTTGACGAACGCACACTGTGGCCCGGCGGAAAGTTTGTGACGACCAACGTGGTGGTGCGCAAAGCCTTCATGGATCAGCATCCTGATATCGTGAACAAGTTTCTACAGGCGCATGTTGATACGGTACAGTGGATATCCAACAATCCTGAGAACGCGAAAACCATCGTCAACAGCGAAATCAAGCGCATCACGGGCAAAGGTATTCTCCCCGCAGAGCTTGGCAGTGCATGGAATAACCTTGACATCACCTATGATCCCCTGACTACCAGCCTTTACCAGTCAGCCGACAGAGCGTTTTCCCTGGGTTTCCTGGGAACGAGCAAGCCCAGCCTGACCGGTATATACAACCTTGGCCTTCTCAATGCGGTTCTCTCCTCGAAAGGGCTTGCTACTGTACAGGGTGCTTAACCCGAATACATACGCGCCAGATGCAGCGCAACCGACCGCCAGAGCGTGAGCGCTGCATCTGCTCTTTACCATCTCTATGCAATCAAGACTGGCTATGATTAAGGGAGAGGAAGGTTAGGAAATGTTACATTTATTTGCACCGGGCAGCGTACAGCAACTTGCGCAAGGTGGCGATACACATCTGCCCGCGCCGGGGGGCATATCCCTGAGGGTCGAGGGGGTGAGCAAGGTTTTCCCTGCCCGTTCCGGTTCGGTAGAGGCACTGCGTCCGGTTAATGTAGATATTGCTGCCGGCGAATTCGTTTGTTTGCTTGGGCCAAGCGGCTGTGGCAAATCCACCTTACTCAGCATTATCGCCGGACTGGAATCCGCGAGCAGCGGCAAGGTGCTGGCGGATGGAAAAGAGGTGCGCGGCGCTGGTACAGACCGCGTCCTCCTATTTCAAGAGGCGGCGCTTTTCCCCTGGCTCGATGTGCAGGGCAATGTGGAATTTGGCCTGCGCCAGGCGGGAATACGGGCGAAAGAGCGCGTGGAAATTGCCCGGCGTTTCATCGAAATCGTCCATCTCAAAGGGTTTGAGCGCAGCTTCGTCCACCAGCTTTCGGGAGGTATGCGCCAGCGTGTCGCTATCGCGAGGGCGCTGGCAATCGATCCGGCCATCTTACTGATGGACGAGCCGTTTGGCGCGCTCGACGCGCTTACGCGTGACCGATTGCACGACGAACTGGAGTCGATCTGGACGGAAACGCGCAAAACGGTGGTGTTCGTAACACATAATGTGCGCGAGGCGGTGGCGCTGGGAGATCGCGTGCTGGTCTTCTCACCCAGACCTGGGCGCATTGTGGCCGAGTTCCGCATTGATTTGCCGCGCCCGCGTTCGCTGGAAGATCACCAGTTGGTGAGTCTGGCCTCCGATATCATGACGGTGCTGCGCGACGCGATGGGAACACAGGAGCAGGAGGAAATTGATGGCAAGAGCAATTAGCGCACCGGTAAAACGCGAGAGAGTCACCCGCGCAGCCTTAACAACATGGATACGCCGGATCGCCTTCTATGTCCTGCTGCTGGTCGCGTGGCAGATGTTCGCCAATACCGGTATCATACCCACGTATAACTTACCCGGACCCATCGACGTAGTCGGCTCTCTGGTGAATCTCTTCCAGAGCGGCCAGTTAGTCCCGGCGATCGGAGCGACTATGGAGCGACTGGTGATCGGTTACGCTCTATCGCTGGTCATCGGCGTCATCCTCGGGTTGCTGATTGGGTGCTTTCGCACTGTCGAAGACACAGTTGGTTCTCTCGTGCTGGGTTTGCAGGCATTGCCAAGCGTGTGCTGGCTGCCGCTCGGCATCCTGTGGTTCGGCCTCAACGACCAGGCCATCATTTTTGTGGTGGCGATGGGCGCTATCTTTTCCATTACGCTCGGCGTCAACGAGGGTATCAAGAATACGCCTCCCGTCTACTTGAAAGCTGCTCGCAACCTGGGCGCGCGCGGCCTGGCCCTCTCCGTGCAGGTAATCCTGCCAGCAGCCCTGCCCGCCATCTTCAGCGGATTAAAGCAGGGCTGGACGTTTGCATGGCGCTCCTTGATGGCCGGAGAACTGATTTACTTTACCGTTAGTCTGGGTAATTTGTTGCAACAGGGACGTGACAATCTTGATCCCGCGCAGGTGATGGCGGTGATGGTTGTGATTATCGCTATCAGCGTGGTTATCGAAAACCTGATCTTCAGTCCGGTCGAGCGACGTATGCGAGAGCGAAGAGGACTTGGATCGCAGCGTGCTTAAAAGCAACCGCGACCATGCAGATTGCATCTTCCCCTGACTCAGGACTCAGGATGTACCATTTGTGGTGGCACGGAATATTCTTTCGCCCGGCATTGTTGAAATGAGAGGTATCAGGTTTAACTTAAACCGATGTGCCTGTTGAAAACAGGCATTTCCGCTATTTACTACACGATAAAGGAGCAGCTTATGACGGAAAACAAAGGGTATGCCCATCCCGAAGTGCTGGTAGATGCCGACTGGGTAGAGGCTCACCTGCACGATCCAAAGGTACGCTTGATTGAGGTTGATGTTGATACTACCGCTTATGAGCAGGGACACATCCCTGGCGCGGTTGGTTTCAACTGGCAGAAGGAGTTGCAAGACCAGGTGGTGCGAGCGCCCGTGAGCCAGGCGCAGCTTGAGGCGTTGTTGAGCCGGGCAGGCGTCAGCAACGATACGACCATTGTGCTTTACGGGGACAATAATAACTGGTTCGCGGCGTGGGCGTTATGGATTCTCAAATACTATGGACACCAGGATGTGCGCCTGCTGGATGGCGGGCGCGTCAAGTGGCTGGCCGATAAGCGCGAACTGACGACTTCGGCGCCATCTTACGCGCAAACTGACTATCACACCCAGGCGTCACAGGAAGACATTCGCGCTTATCGCGACTACATTCTTACCCAACTGAGCAGGCAGGGATTTGCTCTGGTCGATGTGCGTTCACCCGGCGAATATAGCGGCGAGCTGCTGGCTCCCGCCAATCTGCCGCAGGAAGGCGCGCAACGCGGCGGCCACATCCCCGGCGCGGCCAATATTCCCTGGTCGCAGGCTGTGAACGCGGACGGCACGTTCAAATCAGCCGGCGAACTGCGCGCCCTGTATGGTGGCAAGGGCGTCACAGAGGACAAAGAAGTGGTGGCCTATTGCCGTATTGGCGAGCGCAGCAGCCACACCTGGTATGTCCTGCATTTCTTGCTTGGCTATCCCAATGTGCGCAACTACGACGGCTCCTGGACCGAATGGGGCAGTCTGATTGGCGCGCCCATCGAGAAATAAGGCAATTTAGCAACAAAACAGGGCGGCACGTGTGCCGCCCTGTTTTGTAGGCCCGCGTTCACCAGGGCATGGCAAAGCTGGGCAAGTTCTATAGTCGTTCACTTCATGGGCAGCTCTGTTTGCCCTCCCCAATCGAGCCTGTCATCCTGAGCGCAGCGAAGGATCTGCTGCACCGGAGACGGAGATCCTTCGCTGCGCTCAGGATGACAGGCGAGGCTGGTCTGGGAGTTAAGTTGGTAATGCCTGTGGGGTTTGTTCCCACCCTGGACGCTCGTTGGAATAGCTGCCCTATCATATAGACAGAGCAATTTATTTGAGTGGCTTTTGTAAACAAAGCCTTTGAGGTATTCAGGAGAACATATCAACGATGCCTACGATGGACGAGACTACTCGCGTAACTATCAATGATTTTCTTGCGCAATATGACACGCTCGTCATTGCGACTGAACACGAAGGGCAGCCATTTGTTACACGCGCCTACTACGTAGAAAAGCCTGTCGAGGCAGGCGATACATGCGTGACCCTGTACGGAACCTTTATTGTGACATCGCGCAAGCTGGCAAACCTGCGCGAGAATGGGCGAATCGGGCTGTTCATTGGTCCCAACCAGCCCAGCGCGTGGCTAGAGGCAACCGCCCACGCCTACGCACTCGAAGACGAGCAGGCCAGCGCAAGGGTGCGCGAGCGACTGGGACAGAAATCGCCTGAGGCGGCGGTTTTTATCGCGCGCGTTCCCATCGTGGCGGTCGAAATTCGTGTAGACTGGCTGCGCATTACCAACCTGGCGGCCAGCCCCATCTATACCGAAGTTACATTTGATACAACGCACACCGGCAAGGAACAAAGGGTATGAGCAAGCTACGGCTTTTCCTGCAAGTCACGCGCGCGCGCACGCTGCCGGTGATGATCTTCCCGGTCGTGATCGGCGCTGTACTTGCCTGGCAGCAGGGTGCCACCTTTCAATGGGGTCTGTTCGCGCTGGCGCTGACCGGCGCGCTGGCAGCGCACCTGGGCGCGAACGTCGTTAACGATGTCTTCGACTTCGGCGCGGGAGCAGACCAGGCCGCGCGCGATATGGTGCCGCAGGGTGAAACGGTGGTGACGGGTTCGCAATTTTTGCTCAACTCGCTACTGAGCATCAAGACTTACCGTGTGCTGGCGGTTGGCTGCTTTGCCGTAGCGCTGCTGTGCGGCATCGTCCTGAGCTTCTTTCGTCCTTTTGCGCTGGTCTTCGGCGCGCTCGGCTTTCTGCTGGCGTTCTTCTATGTCGCGCCACCACTGCGGCTGGCCTATACCGGGCGCGGCCTGGGCGAGCTGGACATCCTCATCTCTTTTGGCATATTGCCCCTGGTCGGTTCATTCTATGTGCAATCGGGCACGGTGACGCTCACCGCTTTACTCGCCTCGCTGCCCATCGGCCTCTATACGCTGGCGGTGTTGTATTTCCATCATTTCCTGCACTGGCGCGGCGATAAAGAGGTTGGCAAAGTGACTCCCATCGTGGCCCTGGGAGAGCATGGCGCGCGCGTGGCAGGCGCGATCCTGCTGCTCTTGATCGCGGTTCTGTTTATAGTAGATGCCGCGCTAGAAATCTATCCCTGGTACAGTTTTATCGCTGCCCTGACCGTCATTCCGGTGCAACTGGCCCTGCGCCAGGCCACAGGAGACCTCAAACATTACTTGCAACTGATGGCTGCCAACTTCAACGGCAATCTCCAGGCGGCGCTGCTGGTATTGCTGGCGCTGTTGATTCGGGGGTTCGCGCGAATATAGTAATTACATCCGGTTTTTGACCATCTTTGTAGCTCGCTTTAGCGGGTAACGACGATGGGGAGTTTCATGCCGGCCTGGTAGTGGCCGCGCATCTGGCAGGCTATTTCGTAGCGACCGGCTTTGGATGGCAAGAACACAAAATTGATGTACACGGTGCTTCCTGGCGCGATTTGTTCAATCTCGATAAGTTTGGCGTTGTATTGCACACCGGGCGGCTCAGGCGAGCCGTCTGGCTTTACAGGCATAATCATGAATTCGTGTACCTGCTGGCCGCTATTGGTTATGACGAAGTAATAGGGGATGCCGGTATGAAAGTCTGTTGCAGTAGATGTGACGGAAAACTCGGCCAGCGTCACTTTAACCTCTTTTGCGCCAGCGACGGGTGTCTCTGCATTGGTGGCGAAGCGAATGGTATCCTGTGAAGGCGTGGGAGTCGGGGAATTGTGCGTCGTTGCCGTGCTACGCGTTGGAAGAACGGCGCGAAAACTCAGCCAGATAACAATTGCCAGAGCAAGCGCTACAATCATCAGCTTACCTATGAGTAATGTTGGAAATGTTTTGTGTGTGCGTGCGTGCGAGGTTTCGCGTCTTTTCATTTTTAACCTGTCTTTGGCTTTATCATTGGGGGCGAGGATAAGTCCCTCCATCCCCGGCGGGCGACGCAGGCGTCCCTACTGATTTTTACCCTCCACCATCGGGAAGGTCGTGTCACCCTGAGCGTAGCGAAGGGTCTGACGGGCCGGTTACGGAGATCCTTCGCTGCGCTCAGAGCCTGCCCTGAACGAAGTGAAGGGATGACACGACCGGGAATGATCGGATAAATTATCAGGCCAGGTATTTCTGAAATACACAGAATTATACATTACGAAAGGGGCCAGGGGTGTCCGGCTGACTGGTAGATGGCCTCAATGGTGCGCAGGTTATCGAGGGTTTCATCGAGGCTAAAGGTCGGCTGCGTGCCGGTGCGGATACAGAGTCCGAAGTGTTCGACTTCGAGCCGGTAGTGGTCAATGGCGGTGATGCGCTGGTGAATGGTCTGTCCTTCGATGCTCAAAACTACTTCGGTATCGACTACAGGCGGAGTGAAGGGAAACGGGATGGTGATGCTGCCTGCATCACCAATGATTTCGCATACCTGGCGCGTTGGCAGCGCAAAATTTGAATCGATCAGACCAAAGCGGCCATCGCCGAAATCAAGCACGGCGCTGGAGGCAATTTCGACCTCGCCTGCTGCCTGGGAGAAGACGCGCCCGGCAACAGCGTAGGGCGCGTGTCCGTACACAGCGCGGCAGAAGTTGATGGGGTAGCAGCCCACGTCCATGAGCGAACCGCCTGCCAGGGCTGCTTGCAGGCGAATGTTATGCGGGTGCGGGGGAACCATGATATTGAAGGAAAACGAGGAACGCACCAGTTTGACGTTTCCGATGCGCCCCTCATGCACCTGTTCCAGCGCCCAGATGGTCTGCGGGTGAAAGCGGTACATAAAGGCTTCCATCAGCAGTTTGCCGCTCGTTTGAGCTGCCTCGACCATCATTTGACCCTGTTCGGCGGTGACGGCCATGGGTTTTTCGCATAGCACGTGCTTGCCAGCCTCAAGCGCCTTGATGGTCCACGCAGCGTGCAGGCTATTGGGCAAGGGGTTGTAGATAGCGTCAATCTCAGGATCGTTCAGCAGACTATCGTAATCACCGTACAGGCGCAGATCGGGCAGGTGCGCAAACTTCTCCCGCGCGCTGAGGATGGTGCGACTGGCTACCGCCACCAGTTGCTCGCTCGCTGACGCGAGTATGGCGGGAATAACACGCTTGACGCCAATAGTGGCGGCGCCGAGTACTCCCCAACGGATAGGAACAGTTTGAAGCGTTTGAGAGTTCTGCATGTGCCGATTCCTTTGCTACAACTTGTATTGTGATGTGTAGGGACGCGATTCATCGCGTCTCTACGCCCATTCGCTCCTAAAGCGATGATGGAGATACACACAAGCATGAGGGTCTCGCACCCACCCCTGTCATCCTGAGCGTAGCGAAGGATCTCCGCCGGGTATGCGCAGATCCTTCGCTACGCTCAGGATGACAGGCTCAGGAGCGGACGCGCTTCAGGGCATTCCTACACCCAACCGCCGCTTTTGGAACTGCGGATGACCGCGTCAATTACTTGCATATTGGCAACGGCATCTTCGATGGGCGTGGGAACAGCGGTGTTGTGCAGTATTGCTTGCGCAAACATATCGCCCTGCAACGTATACTGGTTGCAGGTATCCAGCAAGATTTCCTCTATTTCGTCGCCGTGTTGGTACCAGATTTTACACGGACGGTTCGCTGGAGCGTTGAAGGGAATCTCTATTTCGATTCTACCCTCTGTGCCAAAGATGTTGACACGTTGGTAGGGTGTCAACTGGGTCGAGCAGGTAAAAGTCGAGGTACCCTGTCCAAAATCCAGTATACCCGAGGCGATGCGGTCGGTTTTGAGCTGTGGATCGTACTCTATGAGGCCGGATACGCGCTGTGGTTCCGCGCCGAAGATGAAACGCGCCACGGAGATGTTGTAACAGCCGATGTCGAGCATCCCGCCGCCGCCGACTTCGGCAATATTGCGGATGTTGCGCGGGTCATCATTATAGTAGGAAAAGAACGATTGAACGGTGCGCAATGCGCCGATTTTGCCATCGCGCACCAACTGGCGAGCGAGCTGCCATTGCGGATGGAAACGATACATGAACGCTTCCATAATTTTCAGGGTTGGATGCTGTTTAGCTGCATCCACCAGTTTTTGCGCTTCGGCAAGGGTGGGAGCAATGGGCTTTTCGCACAATACGTGTTTGCCAGCTTCCAACGCCTTGATTGACCAGGGTACGTGCAGGTGGTTGGGCAGCGGATTATAAATAGCATCTATTTGTGGGTCGGCCAGTAGTTCTTCGTATGAGCCATAGGCCCTGGGAATACCCGGTTGCTGCGCCTCACTTTGCGCCCTTGCCAGGTCGCGTGAGGCAATGGCTGTCACTTCACAATAGGCACTTTGCTGCATAGCCGGAATAACGATTGATGTGCCGATGTGGGCGGTGCTAAGCACGCCAAAACGAATTTTGCTCATAAGAAACGATGCCTTTCTTGCAGAGAAAAGTAGCGACGCCCCTTGCGGGCGTCCAGTCTTTTTATAGTTATGATGTGCGTAATGATGAACACGGGACGCCCGCAAGGGGCGTCGCTACTGGACGGTTGTCAGCCGGTGGGCGAAGCGCACGACGGTTGTTTCATGCCAGGCGCAGCCGGTAGGCGAAGTGCAAGACGGCATGGGTCGGTTGACGCAGCCATCGACTGAGCAGTGTAATAAGCAGGGCTGCGATTAGCCCATTGATAGCGCCGCCCAGGATATCGCCTGGATAATGCACTCCCACGTAAATACGCGCCACACCTATCGTACATGCTATCACAAAAGCGAGGATCAAGAGTAAGATGGGGGCAATCAGCAAGGGAAATGCGGGCTGATGGCTGTCTTTTGAAGGTTGGCGCAGCGTAGTAAGCATGGCGGGGACTAAGTTAAAGAGCAGCAAACCGAAGACCGCGAATGACCACGCGCTATGATCGCTGGGAAATGAGGCATCGGCTGCATGGGCAATCAACTGATGCACGGTATGGCTGACAAATGGGCGAGGCTCGAAAATAAATTGTTCGAGCAACAGATTGAAGGCATAGGCCAGCAAGCAGGCAAATGCTACCCATAGCACTACCGAGCGTCGTTGGTCGAGCAGTTCCGCCTGCGCGGGACTCAATGCCCGTTTGCGCCAGTTCAATGGCACGCCCCACACCAGTACCAGGAGCAGCGGCCAGGAGAAAATTAACAAATTGGCGGAAAAGATCATCAATGCATCAAAAAAGGGATACGAGCCGGCAGGCGCATTGATCTTCTGGAATAGCAGATAGTTCAGTTGTAGAATTGAAGACACCGGGATATGTTCCTCCTATTAATTTGGATGGGCGCATTATACAGGTTGATGGGCATTTCTGTAAAGTTGTGCCTGTGTCATGTTATGTAAACTTGCGATGTTTTGAAGATATGGGCGTGGATACCCTCTGGTTTTGATCTATCCGGTCTGGGGGCATGTCCAGGTAACAGTAGCATTACTGCCATCGCTGCCTGTGAAGAAGAAGCTACCACTGGTGCAATCATTGGCCGGAATGGAGATATTTACCACCGTCTGTTGACCGGCGGATATGGTTCCACTGGTGGGACTCAAGCTGGCTCCGGGTAAATTGCTGGAAACAGACGAGGTCCAGTTCAATTGACCCTGCGAGCCTGAGGACAAGAACAGCGTCACAGTACACGTCCAGCCATTAGTAGAATCTCCGGGACAGGTGGGTGTGTTGACTGTCACCCCTAACGAGGGAGCAGCGCAGCGCCAACTCAAAGGGATGGTGCTGGCAGAGCTGCTGATCGTGATGGTTGCGCTGGCGGGACAGAGCATATCTGGTATGGTAACGGCTGCGGTAGCTGCTTGACCCGGAGAGAGGGAGCCGCTTGAAGGATTAATGCTTATGCCGCTTACTCCGCTGCTGGTGGCGTTCCAGGACCAGGTGGCCTGGTTGTTGGCGCTGGCCGTGATAGTAACCGGGCAGTTCCAGCCCGAACCGGCGGTATAGGGGCAGGAGCCGAGGCTGGCTGTTCCCGTTGGTTGCTGGACGATACAACTCCAATTGACGGTCGCGGTTTTATTGTTTTGATCGACGAAGGTAAAGCTATTGCTAGCGCAGGGGATCGAGGCAATCGTCACTTGCTGCGAAGTCAGGCTGGACGAGAGTTGTCCGCTGGAAGGACTGAATGTAATGTTGGTGCCGCCAATTCCCGTTGGCGCGAACCAGTTGAGATTCCCGGGGGCGCTCTCGCTCACCGTGACTGCGCAGGTATACGTGCCATCTCTATTTTGCGAACAACTGCTTGAAGTCGTGTCTATAGTGCCCGGCGCTACCTGTATCACCGGTATCACCGGTGTTGGTGTTGGCGATGGCGGCAGGGTAGGAGTTGGTGACGGCGGCAGGGTAGGAGTCGGCGAGGGTGACGGTATTGATGTGGGCGACGGTGATACAGTCGGTGATGGGGATGAGGATGGCGTCGGTGTATTGCCGGAAAGCAACGCCAGCGTCACCGGGATGGTAACTGTGCCGCCATTCGAGCGAATAATGATGCTGGCCGTATTGCTGCCTGTTTGCAGGCTGCTACTCCTCGTATCGACCGTTACCTGAACATTTTGCGGTATGCCTCCCGCATTCACGCTGCCGTTTGAGAGGCTCAACGAAAGCCAGCTCGCGCCGTTGATGCTTCCCTGCCATTGGAGGGCCAGCGTCCCCTGGTTGCCAATAGTAAGAGTATTGGTTACTTGCTGTCCCGGCGTGAGTTGCCCGAAATCAAGACGCGCCGGGTTCACTTTCAACTGTGACTGTCTGGTTGTAAGCGGCGGCCCGACGCGCATTTGCACGGCGATTTGCGCATTCCCCCCGTTTGAACGTATTGATATCACGCCGCTATAGGACCCCTGTTTGAGTTTTCCGGTATCGACGAGCGCATACAATGCATCTTGCGTGCTATTGGGTTGAAGAGCGCCGCTGCTACTTTGCAGTGATAGCCAGGGAGAACCGCCGGTTGTGGCGTTCCAATTGAGCGGAGAACCGCCAGCATTGCCAATCAATACCGATTCTGCTACCCGGCTGCCCTGGGGGATAACGCCAAAATCAAGTGTTGCAGGATTGATTACAAGGCGCGCGGGTTGGGCGAGCAGGGTAAAAGTGACATCCGCGTCGCGCGAACCGGTGTTCTCTTTCGCGTGCAGGATGTTTCTTCCGGCAGGCCAGCTCCTTTGCGCTACTACATTGGCGTCAAAGGTTCCCGTGATGCCTACCACAATCGTGCCGCTGGCGTTTTGCGCCTGGTTAGTATCCAGCATGTCCGCCAGGTTCGCCACTCCAGAGCCAGCGAGCGCGCCCGGTATGGGACGTGACCCGGCCAGAGTCGCGGGCAGGCCGTTATCGACGGTCAGGGTGATGGAGCCTCCTGGCACAAAACCTCGCCCGTGCAGTTGTAAGATGCCGCCAACAGAGACTGTGCCGCTACTGTTCAAAGAGAGGGCGGGCGAACTCGCCAGCACAAAAATGATGCCGCCGGAAGCCATGACCACCACTGCCGTTAGTAATATGATCGCCCATTTCGCGGCGATGCTCGTTGCCGCTTTCGAGGTCGTTGCCGCTCCTGTATGATGGGCGCGTCCCAGGTGAAATCTATGCGCCTGGTGCGTTTGTGCGTGTCCATGCTCCGCGCGCTCGTGTCCATGCCTCCCATGCGCCTTGTGCGCAGGATGATGTTGTTCCGCCGGCATCGAATGCTGCTGGTGATGGAGCGGCTGTTGCTGCTGGTGCGGCACCTGGTGATGCTGGGGAGCCGAGGGGGATGAGGGGGATGAGGGGGAGGATGGAGCCTGGTGAGCCAGTTCATGTGGCGCCGGGGCCTGGCCTGCCAGGTGCGGATTTCCCTGCACGACTGGCCCGTTGCCCATGTGTGGAGTTCCCTGTACGGCTGGGACGCCGCCTATTTGCGGTGTTCCTGGCACGACTGGCACATTGCTGGCCGGAAGCTGCCCCAGGCCTCCGGCTGCCAGTGGAGCAATCACTTCAGGCCCAATGGTCTGATATTCGTCGCTCTGGCGGTCAAGATAATGCCATGTTTGTGGATTGAACGATTCCTCACCCGACCAGTTTGTATTCATGGTCATATCGCCATCGCGCTGACTGGATGGCGCGTTTTCAATTGACGGGAAGGAAGAGTTGGTGAAAAGCGGTGGTGTCGGGGAAGGATTCATGATGCTGGTAACGCTTTTTTGTACCTCGCCGGGTATGTGCCCGCAAATGCCGCAGAAACGCGCATTTTCAGGTATCTCAGCGCCGCAATAATCGCAATATCGCATGGTCTTCCCCCCGAAACAGGCAGATCACGTTAAACAAGCCGGCAGCACTTTAGTCTGGATGTTGGAAATATTTCTCATCCATAGTGTAACAAATATTAGACGCATAATCAATGGGAAATTGGGAGATGGATGTATAAGGGGATGGGTGGATGTATAAAATGAGGTTTGATGATATATGACCAGCCTCAATTAATGGTAATATTTCACAATCTTGTACCTGTGCGATGAACCGGTTTGTGTCAAACCGTGTCAGATCATTTCATTATATATTATATGATCTAGAGATAGTATGAAATGGATGCTTGATATTTTTCTAGTATTGGAGTATTCCAGGGACGGGGTAGTATGTTGCTTATAAGACTCCTGGCATCCCGCGTTCCTGGTTTACACGAGTGAATGTGATTCTACTATTACAGTATGCTAGCTACAATGTATAAGTAGAGATAGCTCACATTACATTACCTGTGCCCATTTTGAGGGCGTCACCGGTTTCCCCGTCAACTTTGGTATCTACTTTTCCGGATCAACTTTTGTTATCAGGTATCTTGCCGCGACGGTTAAAGAGGAATCTATGCAGATTCAGCAACAACAGGATACTTGACATGTAGAGAAAACCAATTGTAAGGAGATGTCTTTCAATGAGTCGAATTATTAATCGCAGGAGCATCACAGGCGTTGTGATTGCTCTTACGCTCGTTGCAGCATTCGTGGGAGGTATTACATTGCGTGGCAGTGGGACACCAGCCAAGGCATCAGGTACTTCCACGACCAAGAGCGTATTCTGTAACAAGCTCGGCAAGACCATCCAGGCGTCGACAGGCGCTCAGATGTACTGCTTTGGTCCGCAGGCGAACGGTCCGGCCAATGCCAACCGCCCTGCCACACGTTCGTATGGTTCCAACGTTGACGCAGCCAATCCGAGCGAAGATATTGCGCCATCGGGTGTTCAGTCTTATGGGCAGGCGGAAGTCTCCATTGCTGCTGCCGGACAATATGTGGTTGAATCGTGGAACGATGCGACCGCTTTCTTTAGCAGTTGCGGCTCGCCGATGTTCAAAGAAGAGGCGACGGGCATTGGCTTCTCATCTA
>JADEYI010001488.1_pt1 | contig 17178 bp, 13 predicted proteins | sample 8542331 | NCBI WGS metagenome assembly JADEYI01 (sample SAMN16510988, study PRJNA670497) | mine drainage metagenome | isolation source: biofilm near Copperflume 1 | place: Germany: Marsberg coppermine Kilianstollen | collected 2018-02 | reverse complement strand
AACCCCCCGGGGAAGAAGGCCCGAGAAGCGGGCCAGGTTGGAGCGATTAGCGGCTACTTGCCACCGATCGCGATGAGGTGGCTTTGGAGGCCGATGCCGTAGGCGTTGGGAGTGCCGGTGTAATCGTTGAGCAGGCCGGGTCCCGAGGAGCAGTTCCAGCCGGTGCCGGTATCCCAGGCCCAGCCGATATAGCCGGCGCTGAAGCTGTCGAACCAGCTCATCAGCGGATCGACCACCGTGCTGTCGACGCAATCGTGCTCGCCGAACTCGCCCGCCACCAGCGGCACCGCATTGACCACCGGCACCAGCATCGAGTTGTAACAACTGGCGGTGTTGCAGCCGCTGTTATCGTAGATGTGGATCGAGGCCACCACCTGGTTGAGCGGGTCGCTGGGTTCGTTGGCCAGCCAGCCCGACAGGTCATTGCCCCAACTGCCGCCGGTGGCCACCACCACGTTGGTGGCGCCAGTGGCGCGCACCGCATTGAGCAGGCTTTGCATGCCGGCCATCTGCCAGCCGTTGGAGCTGGTCCCGCCATTGCGCCACACCGACCAGGTGGAGGCTGCGCCATGAGGCTCATTGTAGAGGTCGAAGAGGGTGGCGGGATCGTTTTTGAAGGTGCTGGCGACCGAAGTCCAGAAAGCCGGCGAATGGTCCACATCGGCCATCTCCTGCTGGCCGGTGGCCAACTGGGTGCCGGGCGCGCTCCAGTGCAGGTCGAGCAAGGCATACAGATGGTAGCTGTGGAGCAGGTTGACGTAGTTGACGATCGCGTTTTGGTAGTTGACTCCGGCATAGGCGCTGTTGACGCCATTGATGCCCAGCCAGCAGTCCTCGTTGAGCGGCACCCGCACGGTATTGGTATCCCAGCTGGCGATCGCGGCCACCGAGGCGGCATCGCTGGGGCCGTCGAAGATGCCGGCGTTGCTGACGCACTGATACTCGGTGCCCGAGCGATTGACGCCCAGCAGCCGTATCGGGTTGCCGTTGCCGTCGAGCAGATGATTACCCGAGACCTGAATCGCTAAGCTGCCGCCGGGGGTCGCCGTCGCGCTTGGTTGCGCAGTCGCGGTCGCGGTGGCCTTCGCCGTCGCGGTCGCGGTCGGCGTCGGCTTCGCCGTGGCGGTGGCAGTCGGCGTCGCCGTGGGTAGCGGAGTGGCGGCCAGCGTCGCCGTCGGCTGTGCAGTAGCAGTCGCGGCTATAGTCGGAACCACCGTTGGCGCTGGCGTCGCGGTGGGCGTGGCCGAAATATTGTTAACCATGACACTTTCCGACGCGCTGCCGATCTTGGTATCAGGCTGAGCGAAGGCATTGATCAGAATGGTGTGACCACCATTCGAGTACTTGGTCGTGTCCCAGCTAAGCGTGTACGGCGGGGACGATCCGAGATAGTTGCCGTCCACATACATATCCACCCAGCTAACGGTCGAACTAACCTGGGCTGTAATCCCCACTGTGCCTGACACAGTAGAGGATGCGGTTGGTGCGGCGATCGTTAACGGGCTCGATGATGTATTCGAGACATTGACGGTTACCGACGGCGTGCCAACGACTTGGTTATTCCACGACCAGGCTTTGATCGAAATAGTATGTTGACCATTGGCTACTGAAGTAGTGTCCCAGGAGTACGTATACGGCGGAGACGACTTCCAATAGTTGCCATCGATATAAAAATCGACCCATTGGATTTTATTGTTTACGTTTACCGAGATCGAAATTGTTCCGGAAACCGTCGATCCATCGGCTGGTGAAGTGATCGTATCCACGAAACGCGCTGCCATCGCTGGAGCATGTCCCATCAAAATCAACACACAGGCCACTTGAACAGCAATTGCGAGCCTTCGCAGGCTCGAAACACTCTTCCCCTCCATTTGAAAACCCCTCCCCGCACACGCCCCCGCCACAGCAGGCAGAAACGCGCAGAATTTGAAGCCGGTTAGCTGACGACAGAAATGACCATCTGCTGAAAACCGGACTGATTTGTCGGCAATTCGGCTCGCGCCGGATCACCTGCTGAGGGCTGCTAAAACGAGATACTGGTAATTAAGACAGGCGGCTAAATCAGGCAGGCTCCCCCCTCTGAGAACCAAACCCACGCTCAGTAAAGACTATTGCTATTGTCGAATCAACGCCGTTTTCAATAGTTATCCAATCGGAAGAGAATGGGAGTCACCTTTTTTTAATGATTTGATATGCAATCTTATATTATCTTGCTCTTTATCACTCTTAATCCTGTGGATAGACTGAAAATCGCTTAAATTATCTTTATCTTCGACTTATATTCCGCAGAAATGCGATCGCGTGCTTTCTTAAAGAAATACGACATGATTGGGTACTCGAAGAAAGGCGGTGAGAGAGAGGACATCGGGAAAGTTGATCGCCAGCCCCTCGACGATAAAATCTGACTCGATGGTGATTATTCTGACCGGAGTTTCCGGGGCGGGGAAAAGTACTGTTGGCAGTCAACTCGCCATGGCGCTCGGATGGCAATTTATTGACGCTGATGACATCCATCCGGCGGCAAACAAGGAAAAGATGCAGCGCGGAACACCATTAACCGATACCGATCGCTGGCCGTGGCTGGATTCGATACGCAGCGTGATACAGAACTTCGCCGCGCGAAGACAGGATGCGGTGGTCGCCTGCTCCGCCCTTAAAGCAGCTTATCGGGAAAAGCTTGAGATCGATCCCGCGACGGTGAAGTTCGTGTATTTGAAAGGCGACCAGGCGCTGATCGCGCAGCGTCTCGAGAAACGCCGTGACCACTTCATGAATCGATCCCTGCTTCGTAGTCAGTTCGAAACGCTGGAGGAGCCGGTCGGCGCGATTATCGTCGATATTAGGCAGACTCCCGGCGAGATCGCCGCCGCGGTGCGGACGGCGCTCCAAATCTAAGGAAACCCAGGCCGCGATTACCGGTCGCCCACTCCATTCGATCGGTAAGATCGCGGCCTGTTGCTGGTGGTTTCGTTACTGTAAGCCAAAAAATCTGAGCAGCGGAACGCAATCGGATCGCGTAGCCGAAGCGGCGGCTAGCAACTGATCGCGCATCTCGTCCGAGGGCGGCGCGGTGGGCTCATCGAAGGACGGATCGAAGAACAACGGCTCGTCCGGAAATGGATCGCGTCCGAAGCGTTCGCGGAAGGCAAGATAGCGGACTTTAGCGATCTTCAGAATCACTGTCTCGACACTGCTAATCGGTTCCCGACGCTTTCCGACTCGCTCACTGCGGCCAACCAGACGGCTGGGATTCTTGCGGATTAATTTCGAATTGCTGTTCATGGCCCCCTCTGGATACCAAATCAATCGAAACAGAAGTATGAGCAAGCGCCATGCCACGGGTAGCAGCTGCAATGGCGGCAAAAACTTTCCAATTTACAAGGCGAATTCCGAAATGGGGTTCGGTTAAAGCAAGTTTTCCGGCAGGGGCATGCCAAGCTAACTTAGCGGAGCAGGTACTGCTTGAGTTTTTCCTGGAGCGCGGGCCGCGAAATTCCGAGCTCGCGCGCAGCGCGCGAAACGTTTCCCTCGTTTTTGGTGAGTACGTCGCCGATATATGCCGCTTCGAACGCCGCCCGTGCTTCGCGCAACGGCTTACCGGCGCCATTCCCACCGCGACCATCTACCGATTTCGCACTCGGCGCGCCAATGGCCGGCGATTCGACGGTACTCCTGCCCTCATCGCCATCAGATCGCACGATGGGAGAAAACGCGGCGCTGCGAATCATCTCGCCCTCGCGAGTAAGGGCAACCGCTCGATCTATTTCGTTACGCAGCTGTCTGATGTTTCCCGGCCATTCATACGCGATCAGTGAATCCAGCGCTTCCCGCTCAATTCCCCCAATCTGCTTGTTATGGCGGGCCGAGAAAACATTGATGAAACGGCTGGCCAGCAACGGAATGTCATCGCGACGTTCACGCAAAGGCGGCAGGTTGATTGCGAAAGCACCGAGGCGATAATACAGATCCTCACGGAAAGTGCCTCGCTCGATTTCAGTTCCAAGGGTGCGATTGGTAGCCGCCACCACTCGAACGTCGACCTTTGAAGGCAGGCTTTCACCCACCGGGACCACCTCGCCCTCCTCAAGTACCCGCAGCAGCTTGGCCTGCATCGGGGCCGGCATATCAGCGATCTCGTCCAGAAAGACCGTCCCACCGTCAGCCACCCTGAATAACCCGGGATTGTCTCTGATGGCGCCGGTGAAGGAGCCGCGCCGATGTCCAAACAATTCGCTTTCCAACAGCGATTCCGGCAGGGCGGCGCAGTTCACCGCGACAAATTGTGAGTCGCTGCGGGCGCTCGCCTGATGGATACCGCGGGCGACCAGTTCCTTGCCGGTGCCGGTCTCACCCTCGATCAATACTGTAATCGCGGAGGCGGCGGCGGCTTCCATCAGGCGGAACACCTCGGCCATGCGCGGGCCGGTGCCGATCATCTCGGTAAACAGGTCGTGGCGCGCCAGATCTCTTCGCAGTACGCCTACCTGGGTGCGCAGAGATTCCCGGGAGTCACGAAGCTTCGCGTAGAGCTGCGCATTTTCGATCGCGATCGCAATACTCCCCGAGACCGCTTCCATGAAATAAAGCTCGTCGTCGGTAAAGAAGGCTCCATCGCGGCGATTAAGCACCTCGACCACCCCGATCGGACCTTGGCGCGACGTTAGCGGCACCGCGATAATGCTGCGGGAGACGATACCGGTTTCGCGATCGACCCCGGCATAGAATCGCGAATCGTTCTGCGCATCCTTGACCAGAATCGGCCGGCCGCTTTTGAGCGCGGCGCCCGCGATTCCAAAATCCGCCCGAAAGCGCATCTGGCGCAGGGTGTCGCTGACTTTCGCGTCATCGCCCGAAACATACGGGAAATACAATTCGTTCCGATCGCGATCGAGCAGCAGGACGGAAACCCCTTCCGCTTCAAGCGCTTCACGGCATTTGGCGATAACGAACGGAATCAATTCCGGCAGTTCGATCTTCGAGGAAAAGGCACAGCCGAGATCGTACAGAAGCTTGAAATGCCCGGTATCTGTAGTTTGCTCCATCAATCAGCCGCTTACAAAAAATCCTGATTCAATCGCCGTAACGATTGTAATCGGGCCAAATCCACAGAGCTAGCTAAGCCGAGAGAAAGACCGTTGACCGGCGATTTATGCAGAAATCAGCGGGCGACTCATCCGCAGCGAGATGGCGGATCGAACGATTTATCCTGGTTAACCGTTGCTCGCGCGCTTCCTGCCCCTTGATCCTTGCGAAACCGCCGCCCCCTCCCTGCTGCACCACTGATCGATTACCTCGACGTTGAAGCGCCAATCGCTGCCAATGCGAAATCCTGGCAGCTGATTAGTCCGCAACAGTCGATATACCGTACTCGGGTGAACCCGTAGATAGTCGGCCAGTTCCCGTACCGTCATCACGCTCGATCTGGCCTTGACTCCTGAATCGACCTTTCGCGTCTCGTCCATTCTCCCAGCTAAGCAAATTTACAATGATAAAGCCAGTATATGGCTTAGTAACGCATATCAGGACATTGAAGATGCCGTAGAGCAGAGTTCAGCGCCTTTCTGGCGAATTATGCTACTTCCGGAGTCTGCAATGCCACTTCGCGTGTTCCTATGGCAGGTTCCGATTGCTCTGAGCAACAAATTGCCGTGAAAAGGAGGTTCTTCGTATGCGCCCGATCTATCCCATTTCGACAATCTTGCCGATAGGCGGCTAAACCTGCCGTGTTACCATGGGGTTGCGAGCCTGATTGCAGGGGCATTCAAGGGAGCACTTATGCAAAATTTATCCGTCGCAGGCATCGCAGTCGCGATCGTTCTCGGGACGCTGGCGACTACCCGCACCCTCGCACTGGCCGAGGACTATGCTTTATCCACTCCGGTCGAAGTGGGCGAAAAATATTCGATTCTCGAAGGCGCACCGATTTGTGATTCGTTGCCCCACCTTCAATTTGCGCAAGCGCTGCCGAAAACCTCCACCAGGAAAACACCTCCCAATGGATGCTTCTTCGCGCCGAAGCAATCAAGAATACTGGTAGTGGATAAAAATGTTGCGGCGGTTAAAGTCCGCCTGACCAGGACGTCAGATGGCACAGATCAGCCCGCCGGCTGGACCGATGCAGCGAATCTTAATTCTGGTTTCGACGTGGTGCACGGATTCGATCCGCCCACCGATCAATAAACCCTGCAGGTGCCGCGGGTGGCCGGATACTGGGGATTCAGATGTTTTTTTCAGGCCAGGGCAGCAAACTCACAGGACATGCGCCACCACGTACCATATGACCAATGCCGAGGCGGGAACTCCAAGCATCCAAAGAACGATGTAGCGCATACTCTTCTCCCTTTTTTCGGAATGTTCCAGGCGCAAGTAAGGTCCGCAATGGCCGTGCCATTGCGGGACACAGATTGTGCTCAATGAAACCTAGGGGATATTCCTCGCGCGCTTTTGCTTCGGCGCGTGCATGTCGCGCAGGTTGTAAATTCTTCGGATCGGCTATGGGATGGCGCTGACCACGCCGGTCAGCGGATGATCTTCGGGCACCACCTGCGTCAGCAAGGCGGTGAAACATCCAGGGCAACAATACTGTCGGAACACGATCCCGACATTCACGAACAAAGCGGGATTTGGAAATATTTGCGGTCCGGCTTCGGCCGGCGCACCCTCGATCATCGCCAGATAATCGGCGTGGTTTTCGTTTCCCCGGCACAAAATTTTCCCGCAATGAAGGCATTGCAGGACCGCCGTTTCACCCTCACCGATCTGAACCAGATTGTCGTCCCGGCGTTTCCCGATACTGGCGGTTGCGCTCGCGGCGGCGGACTCGAAATGCTTCATGACTCGCGCGCGCCGCTTGCGTTCGGCCCGGATCTGCTCGCGCAGGCGCGCAGTTTCAGGTTCGTCGATCTCCCGGCCCAAAGGTTTGAGCGCCACCCCGCAGATCGATCGCGCCGCTTGCACGCAGACGCGTGACTCGACGATATCGTGCAGCACCATCTCGGGATCGCGCAGAAGCGGATCCATATAACCGCCGCCCGCCTGCCAGAATTGATAATAGACGTCGTTCGCGTCGAAATAGGATTCCTTGTGCGAGGGCAGGTACTCGACCTCGCCGCGCATTTCATCTATCGACGATGGAACGATTCCGCGCGCGAACAGGCTGCGGACATCCGCCTTGCGGATCGCCAGATCAATTTGACTGTTTCCCGGATAGCCTCCGGCGAGGCCCGGATTCATGTTGACCGCCTTGCCCGATCCGGAGATCACCATCGCCATCCGTTCGTCAGTACCGTGGGCGATCACGCAGATTGAAGCGCCCACGCCGCCGCGGAACTTGCCCGGCCCTCCGGAGTCGATTTCCTCGCGCCGCCATAGATAGAGCAGCGGATTCATCAGTTCGGTCATTTCGACATCGGGGATACTGGCCATCGTGATCGCCACCTGACCGCCGGTGTCGACTCCGTCCTGATCGATGCGCGCGCCCAGTCCGCCCGCGTTGGTGTCCATCAGCATTACGACGAACGGACTGCGGTGCTGATTGACCCCGGCGAAAACCGTGATCGCAACCGTACCCTCGCATCCGGCAATCACCGTTTCACGGCGTTTCGGATGAGCGTCGAGCATCTGCGACAGGCATTCGATGGTGGCGTTCATCGTGGACCATCCGGAAGCCACCGACGCCTGCGAGATACCGGCCGGAAAATTCGCGTTATTCAGCGTGCCGGGCTCGCTGATAACGTCGAAGCAGCGCATCACGCCGGCCGGTGACCATGGGATATCGCCGCACAGAGTCGGCATGATGCCCCAGATGATACCGCCCTGCAGGCCGTTGAAGGTGCAGTTGATCAGCCCTTCGACCTGCGGGTCGGTGCCGCGGAAATCGAAGGTCAGATGATCAAGCTTCTTGGTCAGCGTCAGCACGATCCGATAGACGCCGCGGTCACCTTCGCGCGCCTCCTCCTGATAGGCGATTGATCGCCACGATCCGTCGGGCAGTTCGCGCAGCTTGGCGCGCAGCCGCCCCTCAGTATCGGCGATTTGCCGTTTCATCACGGCTTTGACTACATCGGGGCCGTATTTTCGGATCAGCGCCCGCATATGCTCCTGGGCGAAAGAGTTGGCGCCGATTTGCGCCCGCAGATCGAGCGCGACCAGCCGCGGAATTCTTGACCGGCGCAAATAGACGTCCTCGACGTCGCGCTGCAACCGCCCGCCGCGCACGATCTTCACCGGCGGCGTGGGCAGCGACTCCCAGAACACACTTCGCGAATGTGGCGTCCAACTGCCCGGCGCCACCCCGCCGAGATCGAGCTGATGGGCGGTCGCCGCGGTCCATGCGAACAGCTCGCCCTCCCAGAAGATCGGCGCGAATACGGCTACATCATTCTGATGGATTCCACCGCCAACCCAGGGATCGTTGCACAGGAACATATCGCCATCTTCGATTCCGGGATTGTCGGCACGATGTTGAAGGCTCCATTTCACTGCGCTGTCGAACAGCACGCCCAGCGCCAGATTGTAGGGTCCGAGTTGAACCGTATTGCCAAGCTCATCCATGATGCCAAAATTGAAATCGTTGGCGCCGGTCACTACCACTGAACCGGACATGCGCCGGAAGGCGTCGCCCATCTCCTGAGTGGTTGCCCACATTCGATGCCGAATCACCTCGTAAGTGATCGGGTCGAGCGCCGCGTGGTCGTTGTCCAATACGGTGTGCAGTTTCAGATGATCGAGGGCGGCACGGCGCAGCGTCGATTCATCGACCGGTCGAAACGCGAAAATCTCGGAGCCTGGGATTATCGTCGCCATCGTTGGTTAATCCTTTCGTCAGCGTTTTCGCGTTTTAGCCTGCGCCGCAGCTTAGTCGATCATACCCGCAGGCCATACGGCCGAATTGCTTTCTGTTATCGCACTTGCCAGTTACCGCTCTTCGCTGCTATCTGGCTAATCAGAATCCGCGCTGCCCTTCCAAGGGCGAGGAGGCCGGAGCATGAAATTCTTCACCTTCGACGAGCTGACTTATCCGAAGCTGCCCGAATATGGGCCCGAAATAAAGTTCACCAATCGATTCTGCGATCCGGCGGTGGTGAGCCAGGCCTACGCCGACCATCTCGACGAGTGGGCGATGTGCGAAGATCTGGGCTTCGAGGGCGTGTTCGTGAACGAGCACCATTTCACCGCGCTAAATATCCAGCCCGCCTGCAACATCATGGCCGCCGCCGTCATCATGCGGACCAAACGGATGAAGGTCGGCGTGATCGGTAACGTAATCCCGCTGCGTAATCCAATTAGGACCGCCGAGGAGTTCGCGATGCTCGACTGCCTCTCCGGCGGCCGTTTTATTGCGGGTATCGTGCGCGGCGTGCCGCAGGAATACGTATCGTACAATATCGATCCGTTTTCGAGTCACGCACGGCAGCGCGAAGCCTACGAGATCATCCAGAAGTGCCTGACCGAGGAACTTTTCGACTATGAAGGCCAGTTTTGGAAGGTGACCAACGTTTCCATCTGGCCGAAACCGATTCAGCGCCCACTGCCTTTCTGGATGCCGGCCGGCTCGCTGGAAAGTATCGAGTTCGCCGCGCAAAATCACATCTCCGGCGCGCAGGTTTTCGGTCCGACGCTCCAGTTTCAGGAAAATTTCGATTTATACCGGAAGGTGGCGCACGAAAAATTCGGTTGGCGGCCCGATTACAGTTCGTTCGTGGGTGCGCGGCTGATTCACGTGGCCGAGACCAACGATCAGGCGATCGCCGAGGTGCGTGACGCGCTGTACTACTTTTTCCGCACCCTGAACCGTCCGGTGATCAATCCCGCGCCCCTGCCCGGTCATGCGAGCGACAAATCGTATCTCCATCGCAAGCGCCGCGATCAGGATGTGCCCGGTCCGAACACGCCGTTCGAGCAGATGCGTCGCGATGGTTTTATCGTCTGCGGCGATCCCGAATGGGTGACGCGCTACCTCGAGGAGGATATGCGCGGCGCGGGCTATGGAAATTTCCTCGGCATGTTTCACGTCGGCAATCTCGCGCATGAAAAGGTAGTTAAATCGAAGCGATTATTCGGCCAGCACGTGATCCCGAAATTGGCCCACCTCAACCAGGATAAACCGTCGGCTGCCAAGCCCGCCGCCGCCAAAGCATACGAAGTCAGGAGCGAAACCACCAAAACCAGCAACGGCAAACTGCCCCTCTATCAGGATTTCAACCATATCCTGGGCCGCGACTCGGCGGAGGTAAGCCGATCGTTCCGCGAAGAAGCGGACGGCAATCGGGTTACCGCAGGATGGGAAATGAAGGTTCCGGACTGGGGCCTCGATGGCTTCCCATACGAGGTGATCCTGGTGGGCCCCTCCAACGAGATGAGGGGCAGCGCCGTGCGTCTGCGGATCACCGATGCGGAAGATCGCGAGGCGCCGGCCGATGCCGAAGTGACGATCGAAGTGCTCGATCCAAGCGGCGGCAACCGGCAGATTGCGATGCGCGAAAATTACGGGCGATTCGCGGAAATCGAAGATCAGCACGCGCCCGGCGCGGCCTTGAACATCGGCAGCCGGGTGGTGGCGCCGAGCAAGTACACGATCCGCTTTACGATCTCGGTTCCCGGCGGCGGTTTCAAAGCCGATCCCGACGCGCCCGGCTCTTTCTTCGAAATCGAGTGTTTCAAAAACTGGCTGAACATCACGGCCTAAGCGAAAGATTCACGACCGTCTCGCGAAGTGAGGAACACATGGGTGCGGGCTACGCTGGATATGCTTCGGTCTTCAGTCGCAAGACCGCTCAGGTCGGGCCACTGACGATTCGTTATCTGGAGGGCGGGCACGGCGAACCGTTGCTCTATCTACATGGACTTGAAGGCTGGGGATTATGGGACAGCTTTCATATCGCGTTCGGAGTGACGAACCGGGTGATGGCGCCGCTGCTGCCCGGATGGCAGGACGGACGGATTCCCGCCTCGATCAAGTCGCCGCGGGACTATGCCAAAATCATTTATGAATTCGCCGAATCGATTGGTATCAGGAAATTGACGCTGGTCGGACATTCGGTCGGCGGCTGGGTGGCTATATGTGCGGCGGCTGAGTATCCGGAGCTGGTCGAGCGCCTGGTGCTGATCGATTCGCTCGGCCTGCACGCCGCTCACACCGCGGAACTGGCTATCCGCAATATGGATCAGGAGGCCTTCAGTCACGCGGTCTTCGCGCGCCATGAAAAGGTGCTGGTGCCGCATTCGTTCAATCCCGATTTCGGCGGCGAGTTCCAGGAAGTGAAGGACTCGCCCGAATTCAAACGCTATTGGCGCAACCGCGAGGTGCTGGTGAGATGGCTGGGCGATCGGCTCGAAGACCCCGGCCTGCTTGAGAGCGCCCGGCATATTAAAGCGAAGACTTTGATTGTATGGGGCCGCGAGGACGGTCTGGTGCCATGCGAGGACGGCCGCCTGCTCGCGGAAGCGATCGCCAACTCGCGGCTGGCGGTAATAAAAGATGCGGCGCACAGCCCGATGAAGGACAAGCGCGAGACCTTTCAGCGCGTGGTTTATGAATTTTTGTCGGCACCGGACAATGCCGCCCAGCCCAAGCTGATCGAACTGTAACCGGCGGCTGAAACAGATTCGCCGCGCCTGATTTCCAATCGCAATTCGCAGGGAGACTATGCCATGGCGGCTTCCACGACCTCTGACGATCTGCAGCTCAAACAGATGATCGAGCGCCTGCGTGAGCTTGGACAGGATTGCCTGCGGGCGCAAAGCACGGGCGAGGTGCGCGCCGCCCTGGACCGGCATTTCGGCGCCTTCCCCAGCGCCGCCCTGGTCACCAGCGAAGCAGTGGATATAGCAGGCGTCGGCGCCGAATGGATTCAGGCGCCAAACGCGGACCACTATCGCACGATCCTGTATCTGCACGGCGGCGGCTATGCGGGCGGCTCGATCGCATCGCATCGCGAGCTGGCCGCCCGGCTTTCCAAGGCAGCCGCGGCGCGATGCCTGGTGCTGGATTATCGCCTCGCGCCGGAAAATCCATTTCCGGCCGCCGTCGACGATGCGACCGCGGCTTACCAATGGCTGCTGCTCGATCAGAAGTATCAGCCGACGCGAATAGCTATCGCCGGGGACTCGGCGGGCGGCGGACTTACTATCGCGACGCTGGTTAATCTGCGCGATAAGCAACTGCCGTTGCCGGGCGCCGCAGCTTGTATATCACCCTGGGTCGATCTCGCAGTCAGCGGCGCATCGGCCCTGACCAACGCGGAGCGCGATGCGCTGGTGTCACGCGACATACTTCAGATGTTCGTGAAAATGTATCTCGGCGACCGCGATCCGCGAATCCCACTGGCCTCGCCGCTGTACGCGGATTTACGCGGGCTGCCGCCGCTGTTGATTCAGGTCGGATCCTCGGAGGTACTGCTCGACGACGCCAAACAGATCGGCGAACGCGCGCAGGCGGCGGGCGTCAGTGTCGAACTCGAAGTGTGGCCGAACATGCAGCACGTATGGCACTGGTTCGCCCCCACGCTGGACAAGGGTCAGCAGGCGATCGAACAAATCGGCGGCTTCATCCGTCAGCGAACCCAAGCGCCAGCCTAACGCATCACCTGGGTCAGTCCGCCCGAGGTCGAGTAGCGCGACACATCGTCGTAATTCTGGCCGTTGACATTGCGGCAATTCTCGTTGTTGAGCAGCTCCTTGCCGCCGGGCGCACTGGTTGCCCACCAACTCAGATGGGCCCGCGCCGGATCCCAGATGGTTTGCACGGAGTTGACCGTCTCGCGCTGAATACCCGCGCCCGTGACCGGACCGGCGATGTGCTCGACCATATCGATTTTAGTGAATTTCATGGCCGCATCGTAAATGTCTTTCCACAGGATCAGGTAGGTATCCTTATCCACGTACGTAATCTGCTTGCCATAGCAGTAGCCCGATCGTTGCGACGGTATCCGCACGATATTGATCACGTACGTATCATGTACTTCCCACTTGCCCAGCTCTGGCCGGGGAAAAAATGTCGGGTAGTAAGCCGCTCGATTGCCGAACATCGCCGGGTCGGCATTAATCAGGGTGAGAATCGGCTGGTCGTGCAGGTAGTCGGCGTCGAAGCGGGCGATGCCGCCGTTGAAGCCCCCTCTGAAATCGTCGGGAATCCAGTCGCTGCCCGCGGCTGGAGCGCAGCGGCTGCTGGAAGATTCGCGAATCACCCGCCGCAGATTGGGAGCGAACAGAAAACTGTCCTCGGGCTTGGATGGATCGACATAGTACAAAGTGAGCGTCTCGGTATATTTCTGTTGCTCCGGCTCCAGCACCATCCCCCATTCGCTATAATCAATTCCCTGCGCGCGTGGATCGTTAATCGGCTGGCCCGCATCGCTGATATGGCTCAGCCGCCGATCGACCATGGCCATCCGCGATGAGGTGGTGTTGCCGAAGCGATCCTCAAGCAATTGCTGGTTGGAATTGCCGCAGATCAGATAGGGCACATAGTGATACCAGTTGTTGACCAGTATTTTGTAGCCTTTCAGCGGATCGGCGGGATTGGGAAACGGCAGGCCCGCCACGTATCCCGTGATCGCATGGCCGCCGCCCGGAGTATCCTCAATCTTCACCTGACCGCTGTATTTTTCGGTATTTGCGATATATTCCTTCGGCAACGGATACGAACTGGTAGGCCCGATCACCATCTGAAAATCGGGCGGCATTTTCCAAAAGCCATTACCGGCGAACAGCACGCGCATCCCTTCCGGCATATACTGTTGGTATTGCTGCCAGTTCTTCAGCGTAATCACAGTTCCCGCCGGGATTGGCTGCGTATCCGAAGCGGCTTCGGCGATCGTCGAACTGACTACTAAAAATAGTATCGCCAATAAGTATTTGCGGAACATCATCGGTTTTCCCTTAATCGAGTTGCGAAAATGCATCCGGGCTTGATCAGTCCGTGGCGCCGCTCATGCTTTTCGACCCATACAGACGGACAGCATTGTCGTGCAACAGCTTGCTCTTGCTCGCTTCCGAAATATCATCGCGCCGCTTCAGTGCATGAAGATTTTCGGGGTATTCGGCGTCCCAATGCGGAAAATCCGAGGCGAAGACTATGCAATCGTCGCCGAAACGGCGGATAACCTCGGCCAGCGATCGCTCTCCGCTCTCGACCGAGACGAAGAGATTGCCGCGCCGGACGTACTCCGCCGGATCGTGCCGGCACTGCGGCGCTTCCACCTGAGCGCGTTTTTCCCATTCTTCATGCATTCGATCGATCCAGTACGGCAACCAGCTGCAGCCGGCCTCCATGAAACCGATGCGCAACTTAGGAAATCGCTCCGGCACGCCGCTGAAAACGAGGCTGGTGAACTGCGTCATCTGGGCGAAGGCGTGCGAGAGCGTATGCACTTCGATAAACGAGTCGAACGCATCGGCGCCGAAGTAATGCGGTCCGCGCACCGTCGCGTGCGACGCAACCATACAGCCCAGCCGCTCCGCTTCCTCATAAATTGGCCAGAAGTCGCGATGCCCCAGCGGTTTGCGCAGTCCCACCGCGGGCAGCATCGCACCGGCTGCGCCGAGTTCGGTGAATGCGCGCCGCAGCTCCTTGACCGCCTCGCTCACGTCCTGCAGTGGCAGCAGCGCGACGCCGGTGAGGCGGCGATCAACTTTATGGTAACGATTGAAAAAGAAATCGTTGTAGGCTTTGCATAGGGCGACCGCAAAATCCGGATCGCGAACCCATCCGATCCCGAGGCCCTGGGTTGGATAGAGCACCGCTTTTCGGAGCCCGCCCTCTTCCATCATCTCCAAAAAGGCCTTCGCATCCACGTTCCAGCGCCCCAGCGTCCAGCGCACCGAACGATCCCAGCCGTCGCTCGGATAGTACGACCTGACGCCGCGCGCCGGTCCGTAGTCGCGAAACGCCGGATCCATGAACTCGGCGATTTGATCGACCGTCTCGATCAGATGCCCGTCGGCATCGATTGGGCTTATATCCATTGAAGCATTCTCCTAAAGCAGTTTCCCGTCTGACCATACGATACCAATCGCACCGGCGCGCAACGCCAGGCGATTCAAATCGATCTTCGCCGAGACCAATTCCGGCCCTTGCTATAGAACCGTTGCACAAGCCAGGTGGTCATTCTGAACGGAGAGTCCGCGAAGTGGAGAATCCCGGGATTCTTCGCTGCGCTCAGAATGACAGGATGGGCCTGGTGCAGAGCTTCTCTATAAGCGGAACTTGTCAAAAGCGGCCCGCCCTGTCCAGCAAAGTTCGGTGATCGATCGAAAGTAATTTCATGTTCAAGCCGCTTGCGACAATATAAAAGGGATCGGGCGCGTTCGCGACCGAATTGAGCGGAGGATTGCTGCAAGGATGGAACCCCTACCGATAGTTTTCGTCAGTCACGGCTCACCCTCGCTCGCGATCGAACCGTCGCCGGCCCGCGACTTCCTCGAACAGCTTGGCGGTGAACTCGGCCAGCCCGAGGCGATCGTCTGTATCTCGGCGCACTGGGCGAGCGCGGCGCCCGCGGTATCCGGCGCCGCGCGGCCCGCCACGATTCACGATTTTTATGGCTTTCCCGAAGAGCTTTACCAACTCTCGTATCCCGCGCCGGGAGCGCCGCAGATCGCCAAGCGGGTGATGGACCTGATACGCGGCGCGGGTTTCGAGAGCGGCCTAGATTCAGCGCGTGGCCTCGATCACGGTGCGTGGAGTCCGTTGCGCCTGATGTATCCCGACGCGCTCATCCCGGTGATCCAGGTATCGCTGCAACCGCAGCTTGGTCCGGCGCATCATTTTGCGCTCGGGCAGGCGCTCGCGGCGCTGCGCGCGGAAGGCATCCTGGTGCTGGGCAGCGGCGGCGCGACCCACAATCTCGGCCAGATTCGCGGGCGCGAGAATCTACCGGCGCCGCAATGGGTGAGCGCTTTCGCCGATTGGTTGACCGCGGCGATCGTCGAGGGCCGCAGCGGCGATCTGATAAATTATCGATCGCGCGCGCCCTATGCCGCGCAAAATCATCCTAGCGAGGAACATCTGCTGCCCCTGATGGTGGCGGCGGGCGCGGCCGGCGTCGGCGCTCGCGGGCGATGCCTGCATGCGAGCTACACCTACGGCGTGCTCAGCATGGCATCCTACGCATTCGGAACCTGACGCGGATTCGCTGAAAATGGCGCGCCAATTCGGATTTGATTTTGAATTGGACGCTATCGGCAACTGCTAAATTCCGGAAGCCGGGAAAAGACGGCCGGGCTACATTATGAGGCGGGGATTGGGGGAGCCCCGGCGTCGTGTAGCCCGGCCTGCTTGGGACAGGTGCCACTGCTTCTTGGGACGGGAAAGCAGTGCAGCTTTTTTATCAGCAAGCAATGTGCCGCGAAAAAAGCTGCGTGATTACAAGCCTTTTGCGCAGAACGAACTTTCCTAAATTGCGAAACTGTCGCACCTGTACGCCTGAAATTAACCTCTAAATAATGGAATTTAAAAGCGATTCGCAAAATACAAATCGATTAGCTCTTCGCTCGCAACATCACGAAACCTGGGCAGCGCAAGCGCGCGCTTTGAGCATCGAGAAAAAGCAAGACCGCGTTATAACCCAGTACTGCCTCCGCTGCCTTTAAATCTGGGTGCCTCGGCTTCTCGACTCCAAAATGCAAATCCTACTTCCTCCCCTCCAGGGGAGTAACTCGCTCGAACAACTCTAAATCCTGCGCTCCTTCCCCTCAGAAAAGCGCCCGGAGGTTAGTCGTTCGGCGGTTGCCGGTATCTTTCAACCGCTCGATCGCGTCCCAACGAAGGCCGCGAGTTGAGGCATCGTACCAGGTATGTTATCTCGTAAAGGCTCGGGGCGTGGCGCAGCCTGGTAGCGCACCTGCCTTGGGAGCAGGGGGTCGGCCGTTCAAATCGGCTCGCCCCGATTCCGCGCCAGTAGCTCAGGTGGAAAGAGCAGCGGCCTTCTAAGCCGCGGGTCAGGGGTTCGAATCCCTTCTGGCGCACCATGAGCAATCGGCGGACCGCAAGTTCGCAGTGGGATCGACGAGATACGGTGAGTGTAGCTCAGCTTGGCAGAGCACCGGGTTGTGGCCTCGGTGGTCGAGGGTTCAAATCCCTTCACTCACCCCAAAATATCCGCTATCAAATACCTCTTTCGGGTGGGCCGTTAGCTCAGTTGGTAGAGCAGCTGACTCTTAATCAGCGGGTCCGGA
>JADEYI010001487.1_pt1 | contig 17196 bp, 10 predicted proteins | sample 8542331 | NCBI WGS metagenome assembly JADEYI01 (sample SAMN16510988, study PRJNA670497) | mine drainage metagenome | isolation source: biofilm near Copperflume 1 | place: Germany: Marsberg coppermine Kilianstollen | collected 2018-02 | reverse complement strand
AGTATTATATGCTCAACAGGATGGTGTTTGCATGGGGCAAGTGACCTATTTCTGCCTGGTGACCTCCAGATAGATGAGCAGGGACATGGCACCGAGGCGCATGACATTGTCTTGTGCGCCCTTGGTTTTAATGGCTCCCTGCATATAGTTTGAGGCGGGGTTGGCATCGCACCAGAAAATATCAACCAGGTCTGGCCTGCCTTGTACACCATCTTGAGGGGATGTGTTAGATATGAGAGAGACATTTCTTCTACCATGGCGGTAGAAGAAATGTCTCATAATAAATTCCACCTCGGTCTCTATCTTGTAAAGAAGTAGACATCAATTTGCACTGTTCCCTGGGCTGAATAAAGCGCATACAGGGGGACGTAAAATGAGGAACGATCAAACGCGTGGAAGCCGTTTTGACCAAGACTGCCCAGGATGCTATATATTTTTCGAGCTACCTTTTGTGCTTGACCTATAGAACCTTGATCAGGTGCGCCACCATAGGCAATAGCAAGTCCCACATTCTTACCTCGAAGAATTGAGGTATTCATGATTTGCTGTTTGACATCATTGTCTTGAGAGCTGCCACCAAGAAAAGCACTAACATTGCTCACGTTAATGGTGAAGCTCTTATAGCTGAAGTCAAGTCGCTCTGGCTTCACATTGGGTGGAACACAATGCCATGATACGATGACAGGAGACGTGGGAGTCTTATCACTGGCACGTAGCGCATTAAAGGTAAAGGACCCATTCTGGCAAGGAATAGCAGAGAAAGTCATTATGACTGATTGACCGGGAGACAGTGTACCAGTGGTCATACTATATTTTATGGTATTACTGATATCACTACTTACTGTCCAGGTGATGTTACCTTCTGATGCTTTCGACTCGCCAATGGTAAGGGTACATTGAGGTGCAGACGTTCCTCCTGTACAATTTGTCGTTTTGGCATTCGCATCTAAGATAGTAGGGCTGACGGTCAGGGTTGGCGGTAACACTGGCGCGAGTTTAATGCCGGCAGTGTTTGCTACGAGAAAGAGTACGGCAAGGGCCAATAGAAGATCGGCAAAAAGCCAGCCGCTTAATAAGACAGTATCACGCACACGAGGCATAACTACACCTTCCTCCGCGACTAATTATGGCCATTCTGTGATATTTGCACGGTGTCAAGAACATCCCTCAGTTGTTGACTGGCCCTTTGAATAGCAATGGCTGATGTCTTAAGGGTATTACCGCTACTCTCCATGATCTGAGCAGCATTTTCATAGTGTTGTGTGATATGGGAAAGATCGACCGCGGTTGCCATTCCAGGATTTGATACCATTGCCGCTTGAAGGCGCATCATCTCGTCCATGCTCACCGCCATGCTACGCAAAGAGATTGCTCCTGTATTCATCTCGCTAAGCGCATTTTTTAGACTAACAGTCGCATCAGACTGGAGGACGGCGAGTTGTCCCTGCTTATCGTGTTCATCCTGCATGTGTTGTAAAAAGGTACTATGCTGTCCCACAAGGTTGCCCTGCTCTGTACCGAGCGCAGCAAATTTCTCAACTGCCAATGTTAGTGTGTCAAGCGTATCAGATAACTCAGCTGCCATCTTTTGTTGCCTGGTTACGAGGTCGCCGATACCCTTCGCGTTAGTCTGTAGGAGTCCAACGGATTTTTGTACCGAGTCAAGCAAGAGTGCCTGCTGCTTTGACATAGTATCAACAGGTGTAACCAGGTTATTGATGCTATTAATAAGTCCAGTATTAGTTGTTTTGAGGGCGTTAGCTGCCACCTGAATTTCCGAGGCTGTTTTTACGACCCCATTAGTAAGCGAACCGAGTTGAAGTAGATATTCTTTTCCAGCTTGTACCTGTTTAGTCATTTCCTGTACAATACTATCGAGCTGAGCCTTGGTTTGCTTCATCGAGTTAGTAAACTGCTCTGTGACCTCCCTTGCCACCCTCTCAAAACGGGCAGTGGTATCCTGTGCTACCTTATCAATGCGAGTAGTGGTATCCTGCGCTAATTTATCTAGCCGGATAGTAGTCTGTTGAGTCATCGTATTCACTTGATCAAGCATGTACTGTACAGTGGTATCTAGATTCCGCGCCACATGTTCCAAGTTGTTCTCGGCAGTAAGTTGAGGACGAGCATGTAGACTGAGAACGGCTCCAGTTATAGCATGGTTGAGGTTAGCTCGAAGCCGTTGTGCTTCTTGATCTTTCTGAGCCACGCTTGTGCTTGACAAAATATAGGCAAAGAAGGTTAAAAACAAGATGATGGCAAGAATCACAACATCCGCGATAGCAATATTGCTAAGAGTAAGGAATACTGGCAAGGTACCGCCAAAACGCTGCTGCCAGAGATACAAAAACGGTTGAGAATAAAGATCGAGCTTTTTTTGCTGGATAGCTGTGCTTATTAGCTCATTATATTTGTCTGTTGCCTGTGAAATACTCAGCCACGTCACAATGATCGGCAAAAAGATGAATGTGTTGCGTATGGTTTCCAGCCATGTGACAATTCTATCTATGCCGTTTTTCTGAACATTGTTGCGATAACGTTCGACAATGCTATCTGGGGCAATCATGGAATGAACATCTGCATAAGCCCATGCGCTCGTATTCGCATTATGTTGCACTGCCTCGCTGAGAAGTGTCAGGCGAGCAGACCCGCCAGAATCACTGTCTTTTACCTGCTGAGCTAATTTGTCTAAAGCCCCTACAACGGATGAAGTATCTATCATCTTTCTCTCCCTGAAAATGAGTAGCAATTAAGTGATATCAAGCTACTTAAAGCTAAAAATACATTCTTCTAAAGAAGTAGAGCTAGTAGTGATGCAAGTATAGCATAACTCTCCTATTATAGTCACTCCCCATCATCTTCTACTATCTCTTTTTAATTTATGTAGTGTATGTGGTTTCTGTGTCATTTTTATCTCCACTGTTCACACGTTGAAATCTAATTTATGTCAAATCTTGTAACACCTGGAGGAGGTTGCTTCTCTGGTGTATCCCTCGAAATAGACCGGGGATTAAGTTCTAAAGGCTTTGGCCCTGGATCTTGTTGTGTTTGCCCTGCTAATGAGGAATTATTCTGTCTGGGTAAGGAACCTGATGAAATGCGTCCAGGATTCTGATATGGTTGTCCGCTTCCAGGCTGTGCCTGTATCCTAGCCTGTGTATGTGCAACACACTCATTTTGTTGTGATGATAGTTGTAAATCGAGTGCTTTTATAGCCCTATGAAGTTCAACGAGCTTTTTAGCATAATCGATGGGACCATTTGGATTTTTTGTAACAGCCTGATAGTATTGCTCAAACTCATTAGAAGCATTAATTTCAGCTAGCTCCCTTTCTGTTATTCGTTCAGGGTGGGACTCGCTAATGATTGCTCCGTTTAGTGTCCATGCCTCTGCAATAAGGTCCACTTTCCGACTTCTCAAGGCATTGTCCAGTTTCTTTTTGGCTACTCGGTAATCTGAAGAAGCAAATTTAAACGTAGATTGAACGCGTGCAAGCAGTGATGCTGGTTTAGAGTCGTTTGTAATAGGTAAAGAAGACTGAGGTTGTGCTTCTTGTAAAGCAGAGTTGTTTTCTTTTCCTTCATCAGTTCGGAGCCTATCCAGCAAGGAAAGTCCATTTAGATAGTCATGCCATTGTTCCAAGGCTTCATAGGAAAATCCACATTGCGTTAAAAGTACATCAAGCCTCTTCCACTTTTGAATGTCGAGTACATTGATGTTACACAACAATGTATCTAAGAACACCTGTCTAAAGTATTTTTGCCCCTCGTGTATGTTGCTTTGTACAAACGATTCTTGTGTGTTACTCAACACTAAAGAAAGTGAAGGAACCAATACCAATTCATGTTGGTGTCGCTGATATAGCTCTGCTCCCTGTTCTGCTATGATATACAGTAGCTGAACTAAGTTATTTTGTATTTTTGGCACTGCTTGCATTTGTTTTATAATGACATCCAGATCACCGCCTTTGTTTGCGCAAGAGACAAACGCCTTTGCTAGTTTCGTGATAAAATCCGTGTTACCAGGAAGTCTAAGATTGAAAAGAGCTATGGCCAGAAATTTGAGCCTATCTGGTGTTGCATAAGGAGAATTTAAATAGCTGTCAATTGTCATCCACCATTGAATACGATTTTGGATACCAGTATCCAAGAATGAAAGTTGATATTTTTGGGTTAAGAATGCAAAGAAGCCCTTTGTTTGTACTTGTTCAAGTGAATCCTCATTAAGTTCACTCACATAGGTACCAACGTACTCCTTGAGGATGGACAACTGCGGATAGAGCAAGAGATATGCCCCTCCATAATGTTCCAAGAAATCAATCTGCTCATTTGACGTCAAAGAGGCAGCTCTCAGAATTCTTTCGACTGTTTGATACGGAAGTGGTGGCTGTGACTGTGGTGGTTGTAACCAAGTATAGAGCAAGTTCATTTTTTCCATTGCAGGTTCAGTCTGACCGTTGGCAGCGAGGGTATTCGCCCGTTGTGCAAGGTCAGAAAAAAGCTTGAGAGCCGTTTCAGACCAATAAAAGAAGGGAAAGTAATGTTGGTTTGATCCATAATTTCGGAAAAACTCCCGGCTCTCTCCTAATGAGAGTTGGGCAGATGAAAGGAGCTTTTCCAGAAGCCTGGGATCCGTCGCCGAGGTAAACAATGTTAATAATAACTTGAATCTCCCGGAATAGCCCGAATTTACGAGTTGGATATACCATTCAACAACCTTATCAGCCAATGGAGAGGTTTGTTGGTGCATTTTAAGGTAGGTCCTGCCATAATGTTCCAGGATAGCGGCATGTTCGATTTCTTCTAATGATGTCATAGTTACCAATTGTAAGATCATGGTGCCATCACGAAGAGTATCAAGCAACACGACAAGACGCTCCAACTTTTGGGGAAGGAGAAGGAGTTTTTGATATATGGCTCTCATAGCTATGACTTGATCGGGTTCAGAGAGATAATACGAACCATACTGAATAAAGAATGTATTCAATTGGTCATCTGTTCGATAGATTCTTGGAAGAATACTCTCTAAAGTAGCAACCTTCGACTTGAGCATCAGATCAACAAGGTTTTTCTTCTTGGAATACCCATATGCGACTAATATATCGATAAGCTCAATACCAGCCTTCGGGTTGGTAGCCAGAAGAGCGTCAAGGAATACTTCAACAAGGTTCAGATATGCATCTGTTCCTACATAACCATTGTTAGTCAATGTGACAACAAGATTTTTCGCATCAGACCAAAGTTGCGCATTGCGAACAAGTTGCGCCAGGAGATTCTCTATAAGAGCAGCGAATTGCGACTTTACAGGATAGTTGTTTTCAATTAATCTGGTGGCAAAAGAGGTAGCCATTGTGTAGTTTGTTTCTTGCAAAAGTTGTGCTAGAAGATAGTTGATCTCCGTAGAGTTGCTCTGCTCAAGGCCCTGTGCGATCTGTGGAGTAAGTGAAGCGTCTTGTATGAGCTTTTCAACTGCCATGACGTTCCATTGTCTGTGTCGTTGCCGCAAATTCAGCTTGAGGAATGCACCTAACCAGCTCCATGGGATAATAAGTAGGGGACGTATTGCGTTATCATATTCTGGCCCTGTTGGGAAAATATGATCCCACTTCTTAAGGAGCCAAGAAAATATTTCCCAGTGTGTCTTTAAGAAAGCCACCGCTTTCCCATTTGGGTGCTTCGTAATTTCCTCAAACAATAACGTCCAAACAGCTAATGAGTTCTGTGGCAACAAACAATCATCCATCAAAGAGAGAAGCGTGGCAACTGCTTCGACTTCGGTTTTCTTCTGCCTCTCTGCACCAACACTTATCATCGTCTTGATAATGTCAGAAATAGCACGTTTGGCAAGAAGAAAAAGGGCTTGTGCAAGCGTAATCTGATTTTCCGTCGCTGTTGTATTAGCTCTATCCCTATCTCTTGGTATTGATCCTTGAGGAGAAGAACTGCTGGTTTGTGCTGGTTCCGAAGCGATAGCTTCACTCGTATCAGCTATAGTATATTGTCTTCCAGATGAAGGAGCAGCAGTATATTCTCTTTGTGCCTGATAGAGTAGCTCACGAAGACGCGGGTGTAGTCGATTATCACTCCATTGCCGATTTGCTGCGGCACGTTCAACAATGCTCTTACGGAAGGTTTGATTACGAAGTTTACCGAGGTATAAATATTGGTCGTTAAGATATTTCTCAATATCCGCTTCTGTTGCGTTCTCAGGCTTCACAATATTTGTATAATACAAGCTCAAAAACATGTCTGGATCTAACATCGGGCTTGTATCCGCATCATTGAGAAGCTTATAGAGCTTAGACATATTATTTGTAAATAAACACTCGGTAGCATAATTTGCAAAATGAGAAGCTAATGGATTGTGCATTATTTGTGTATGGCCTTGAAGAGAAGAACAGTCCCCATTGAAGCAGTTAATAGCTAATTTCTCACGATAAAATTGCGGTGAGAAAACCCGAGTTGCCTCAATTTCTTTTCCAGGAGTAGGAATCCAACTCGTACCAACTATATCCATGGTAGCTTTTGTGACATCAGATTCGTAGGTACTGAAGGTGAGATCAGTCACAAGCCGACGCGGTAGGCAACCGATCAGTGCTGCAATGAGATAAGCCAACATCGCTACCTGATGAGCTGGAGCAGCCATGTAGAGCGGAGAGCGGTTTTTACGAGTCAGATATGCCTCAATGATAAAGGGCAGATACTGACGTGCCTGCACAAAATCCAGTGGGAAACTATCCATTTGGCTCTTACGAAGTTCCGCTAGCGAGATTTTCTTAAGCTCGTTGCTTCGTCGCTCTTGCTCTTTATCATCCGTTTTCCATAAATTGGAGGAACCCCAGAGCATGATAGCATCTGCGGCAGAAAGCTTTTTAGAAAGTTCCTCTCCCAGTGCAATGACGTGGACGAAGAAATTCCCCAGGCGACCAACACCATCTTCTCCTACATATTTCTTATGCACCAAAATATATTCGCTATCAGTACGGATGAATGCGAGGCTGATAGGAGCCATATCAGGAGTAATAGCAAATGGGTCTGTGCCAGAAGGCAAGACGTATCGCATATACCGATCTATGCCTTTCACGCGCTCACTATAAATCTCGGTAAGACCGGGAGATGCGGCACGTATACGAAAGCCTGCATGCACGGTACTTAGCCCCACATCAGACCACGTGTACCAGAGCTGTTCAGCAGAACTGTTATCCATGGTACTCATACTATCTCTCCATCTCTCGTCTTTCTGCATTTCTATTCATTTAAGCACTACATTGTAGACGTCAAACAACATGTAAAATATCTAGTTGATGTAAAATCCACAATACCGGGTCCAGACAGCGGCAAGGATCAATGGCAGGATAGATGCCACTTTTATCTGGGGCATACCCTGTTGCCGATGTGGCAAAATATTTTACTTTTGAGAAATTCAGAGTTGATTGGATCAGCGTGCGTTCTCCGTACTCGTCAAGGAGCTGTCGTACTTCTCCATCTACCAGATTCAGGTCTTGTAGATTGATAGTACCATTATAAACGGGTTTTTTCAGGAAGTGGTATTGCTGCTGTACCGTGGTAAGCTGCTTGAGAAGATCTGACTTGGTGACTGTTATTGCTATAGGTGTCGATGAGAGACGAGTCCCTGAGTCATTCCCTCGATAGTCTTCGATTAGTCGAATGATAGAATTCAAAACAGATGAAGGCGTTCGTCCTGTTGCCATCTTCTTTTGCAGAAAGGCAGGTAACAGACTATAGATTTGAGGCATACTAGTTGGATCAGCCAGAAAGATGATAGCAGTAGCATTGAACACATGTCGGCTAAACTGTACCATTCTTTCTTTGATAGCAAGGTCTTCACCCGAGACATCATATAAGATCAAGTTTATACGCCGGGAAGGATACTCTGGAGATGGACTGAGAATCAACTCATAGATAAGGGGTAGTCTATTTATATCAATAGCCATTTGTGTTGCAAGCGGTGATTTTTTATCCTCGAACAAAGGTTTGATTACATTCTGATCATATTCTCTTTCTACATCTTGCGTCATACAATCAAAACGGGAGTACCTGTCGGCTCGTTGAAGCTCACCCTGCTGTATTTGATGGATAAGTGCAGCAATGTAGTGACTTTTACCGGAGAAAGTATCGCCAACAATAGCGATGTTAACATTATCGACGAGTTCGATGTTTGATGGTAGAAGATAGTCACAGTACATACATTTTCTGCGCCCCAGTTCCAAGACGAGGTCGCCATGGATTGGTTCAGGGTTGATACGAGCAAGATGTTGTTTCCACCCTCCCTTGGGGGCATATTTGAGTACCTTGTGTGTATTTGTTATAGGGTCTATATTTGTCGTAGATACAATATCGCAGTCGCCAGGATAGATCTTTTTGTTGCAGTTAGGGCATGTACGCTTAATGTACACTTTATCCATGATACTCATATGTATCTACCTCTTGCTTTCTTAACAAGGCTCTGCCTGTCGTTCCGTCTTCTTCTCGTCGCTACTAAATAGGCCATCATACAAGGATTACTGTATATTCCAGATCATTTGAGGACTGGCTGCTTCCGCACTGGATGTCGGTTCATCTCCATCTGAGAATCTCCAGGTTTTTTCTTGATCCCAGATATCAAGTATAGCCGCAAAGCCTCTTGCATAGACGTGTCCTCCCTTGCCAATGGCGAAAGAATGGCTATCATGGAGGACGTTGTTGTTTTTTCGTCTGACCTGGATATAATGTGGATCGCGTAAACTTTGCACCTTGGGGCGATCGGGCCAGGTGTCGCTACTCCATACAAGCAAAGCAATCTGAATCAACTCGCTTGTCGGCCATTCCCAGGTTACAGTTGCATAGTTAGTATCCCCACGTTCTTCCACATGTAGAGTCATATTGGTCAAATCTTGCTCTCTGATAAAACGCATCGTTGCACGCTTCAGCTTAAATGTCAAATTAGTATCAATCTCCTGTCCGGCGGTTTTCTGAATTGATTGCGCCAGTTTGATGGCAGGCTCATACTCCCGCTTATCTAACAGGTCTTCTAGTGCCTTGGTAAGCATGGCCTTGTCGATGCGCTGCTGCTCGGCTGGTGAGAAACCGAAAAAGCGTTGCGCTAGCGCGGGGTCGTATGCGTTGCGAATAAGTTTATCATCATCTAGCCGAATACCTGTCTTCGCCGCTTCATACATTGCAAGGTAACGTTGAGCAGAGGCAACAATCTCTCGTTGCTCGCCTGTCACACTATTACTGGCATTCAGTAGAGAGGGGTCATATGCGTCAACAATTTTCTGGGCATTCTTTGGGGATGAGAGTAACGCATGACGGAAGGTTTCTAAAGCGTGAGCGCGTTTTTTCGCCAGGGCTATACGCTCCTGCTCTCGTGGGGTAACAATAAAGAAGCCCTGCACGACAGGTTTTTGCAGCGTCCCATCCAAGACTATCAGCGCATCATCGTCATCCTTGTCGAAGGCGTTCACAAAGAAGCGAGCGATGGCAAGTCGTTCGCGCTCTTCCTGCGAGAGAGAGGCATTAGTATTGAGCATAGGGACGTAGGCTGCAACAATTTGCCTGGGATACCTGCTTGTCAGGGCAGAACGGAAGTTGAGCAGTGCCACTTTTTGTTGGTGGGCCAGCGTGATACGTTGCTTTTCCTGGTCAGTCAAGAGAAAAAACGAGCGGTGCATGGATTGCTGTAAAGCACTATCCGCGGCTATGAGTCGATCATCGTTATCAGATTGGAAGGCCGCGGTGAGTATACGAGCAAGGGCAAATTGTTCGTGTTCTGTGGCTGTCACTTGTGGACTATTATCCAGGACTGTGTCATATGCTGTGACTAATCGCCAGGGACTTCTACTGATTAAGGCGGCACGGAAACGCTCTAGAGCCTCTTTGCGCCTGCGTATCAGCTTGGCACGCTGCTCCTGGGGCTGGGTGCAAATGAAAAATTTGCGATTTTGAATATCCTGTAGAGCATCATAAGATGCGAGGAAGGCGTCATCATTGGTAGCATTATAGGCTTGCATAAAGGCTACTGCCAGCTCGGCACGTTTCCGCTCTTCCTTCGTCAAGCCTTTGAGATTTTGTACCAACGGATAGGCGGCAGCAATCTGTGCTATACTTTTGCTCGCGAATGCTGTCTGCATGGCTTGTAATGCGTTCTTACGCTGGCGTGCTAACGCAAGACGTTGCTGTTGCTGCGGAGTGAAGACGATACGAGTGGCCGTGATAGTATTTTGAAGTGCGACCGCTGTGACCAGGGCATCGTCGTTGTCGTCGTTGTAAGCCTGGAGGAAGTCTCGAGCGAGTGAGAGGACTGCGCGTTCTGCGCTAGAAACGTTCTTAGACGCGTCTAATTGCGTAGCATCGTAACTTTGCAGAATTTGTTGTAGATTGCCTGTAGTTAATGCGTTGCGGAATACTTGTAAAGCACGGACACGTTGTTGCGCGAGTTGTACACGACTCCAATGGCGTTGAGCGGGCGGGTATTGCTCCAAAAGAGGAAGCCAACAAGCCACAATCTGTTCATCGTCATCAGCCTGAACAGCATGTTCCAGTTTTGCCAAAGCCTGCTTCTGTTGATAATCTGGATCAACGAGTGTAAAAGGAAATTTCACATTGTTAATCGGTTGGAGACAGGCACGCTTTAACTCCTGCACCATCGCTCGTACCTGTTGATCGTTCACTTGCTCCAGGTCGCGAAAAAGTGGAGATTGTGAAGGTTGCTCAAAGTCCTGTTTACGAAAAAGAGTATTGGTATCGAGCAATTTCCTGTCCAGGCCAACTTTTGCATAGGCATCCCATAACTCGGGCTTTACTGACAGAGCAATCAGAGCAGTATAGATGACAAGAGCAGAAAAGGCATCCATGTTCTCTTGGAATGTGCGCTGCCCCATTTGGGGGTGCTGAAAATCCTCTTGACCGAGTAATAGCTGGGTGCGGCCAACGAATTCAGGAATGTAAACCCCATCGTAGTCAATAAGTATCATCTTGCCATCAACGCGTACCATCACGTTAACACCGGCCAGATCACCGTGAGCAATACGAGCGTTTTGCATGGTGCGCAGGATATTCAGCCATTGCTCCGCCAAAGCTTTTAAGGCTGCACGATTACGCTTTCTACAGAGTTCGTGAATTTTATCGACGAGCGTGACCCCATCAACCCAATCCATCTCTATGACGGGATATTTCTGATCGGGTGGCTTACCTTGCTCTTTTACGATAATCGCCGCATCATAATAGTTAAACCCGGCGGTGATTTCCCGTGCATGAAGCTGAAAATAGGGGCCAATGCGTTCATAGCGGAATTGGGTATCCGGATCCATGGGCACCCTGAAACAACGTAAGGCGCAAATAGTACCGCTTTTCCGGCGGAATTTGTAGACGACAGCAAAGCCGCCTTCAATACCCCAGGGACGCTCTATTTCACCCTGAGCAGTTTTGATGGAAACCATTTCCACTTTACCCTGCTTTAATTCCGGGTCTTGTAGTTTCAGGCGGATGGTGGAGAACTGCATCGCTTCATCGTAGGCGAGACGTTCAGGCATACTACACTTCCTCCTCCTGTTCCCTGGATTGGACTGCCCGTTGTATCGCTGCTACATCGAAGTTCTGAGTATGGAGCATCTGTGGCTCATCCGTCAATGATGGAGATGCCATCTCAACTGGTTCTTGCGCTGCTAATGGCGCTACAGGCATGATTGACTCAATCGGTTCAATTGGAACACCGAGACGCGAGAGCGTTTTGCGAATATTTTCAGCGCATGGTTCCGGGTATAACAGGTAGGCATATTTTTGCCATACAGGAGTCATGATAGCAACCACATTGGGATTGTTTATTTCCTGGCGCAGTATCGCCAGTACCTCACGTTGTGCATCAGCTATTTTACGTGCTGAAAGCATATCTCCTGACGAAACCTGCACACCCTCTGCCAGAAGGTCTGTGCCATCACCAAAGCAAATAGCGGCCCGCTCTTTATTCTGCTCTTTGAGGAACCGCATGAACTCCTGTTTGCGGCTTTCTCTCACCGGCTGACTATGGCTAGTGGTTGTGCCAAGGGTGATACCTTGTGAGGCTGTATCAGGAAAGAGGGCTACGATTAAAGCGGTGCTATCATCATCAACCATTTCTTTATTTGCACGACATTCTTGGATAAAATTGGGCCATGAAGCAGTCGTTTGTTGTACGACCTCTTGAAACGCCTTCCTCTTATCGCTATAGCGACCACCACCGGCACTCACAATCCATTTTGCTACAGCGTCCGTCGCGATCACTACGACATCAGGAGGCGCAAGAGTAATGGAGGTGACATGACATTGATGAAAGTAGCGATTGAATGCCCCTGGTTTTGAGGGAATACAGATTGGTGCCCGCTCAAATTCCTCTGCCTGTCTTAAAGGAAACGAGAAGATGTGTTCAACAGCAAGATTGCTAACAAGTACACAACTATCGCCGAAAACGAGCACATTCGCATCAGTATGCGTGACATCGCTAGCTGAGAAGCGGAGTGTCGCCAGAGTGGTGTAGCTGCCTTGACTTTGAATTTTTTGTTGAGCATTCCAGGCCATATTGTCATTTATTGGAAACTCATGCTTAAACTGTTCCTGCGCCAGGCGTATCCACCACTCCACCTCAAAGGGATCGTTGCTCAGCAGAGGAATATGCAAGTAATGCCGAACGAGAAAGTTTGCCCATGCATCTGAGAACAGTGTTGTCCCTACCCCATCAGCCACGGCAAATAGACCAGCTTCAGTATTTTCGCCACTGGCATCTTCACATGTCTCTTCGCTATGTTCGGACTTCCAATAGCGTAGCGTTGTCACTTGTGCAAGCATCAACCACTGCTTTCTCTCGTTGTACATGTTCGGTCTGCTAGAGGGTTTAGCGGTCCAGCTCTAACTGTTCCATTGGTTTTGTGGCGGGAACGCTGGCAAAGACGAACATCTGCCGCACTGATGCCGCATCCCCATTAAAGATCAAGCCGCGTGCGCCTGGAAAAACAGGTCTGGCGAGGAGAGATTGAAGAAGCGAGCGACTAGTCTCGGGGATGAGACTGGACATGGCAAAAAGCTTCTTCGCATAGCGATCATCAGGGAGTTCATTTTCACTTGCAGGGTAAGCGACTGGCGCACTATTGATGTCGGTGATATGCACATTGAAAAGGAGTGCTTGCCCATCGTTGGTGCTAACATCTGAAAGCTGGCGAGCGGCATCCGCAGGATCGCCGTCATTGGCCATACCATCAGATACGTTGATGATGACTGGTGGATAACTGTCGGAGTGCATCATTGTCCATTGCAGCGCGAGATCATGTGCTTGTCGCAAAGCCGCACACATTGGTGTGCCTCCGCCAGCAACAGGTTGCAGCCAAACGGGAAATTGTACAGGGATCTCAATTTCCATACCTAGATCATCAATCTCTTTTTTAATTCGTCTATCAATGAGCAAAGGATTCATCTGTAAATCTGGTAGAGTTACAAATGCGCGGCCCTGGAGTGCTCCTCCCAAGATAGGTCCAACAAAAGAACCCTCATACCCTAAGACGGCTACATCCGCTCGTGGCCTGACCATAGTAGAGCCATCTTTTTGAGCAATAGTATTGGTGACAATGAGTTCATTTAAGAAACCATTGAGAACAGTCGCGACCATATCACATTTTCGCCGCCCCGCGCCCGCCTGCTGGTAGCCAAATGAATCAGACATTGATCCCGATTGATCCAATACCAGAATCAGACAACCAGGACGAGCAGCACTCCAGGCTTGAGAATAATTCGCCATGTATTTCCTGTTCCTTCCCTAAGCTAATTTAACTATTACAATAATTTACAGAATTTGTTGCCAATGCTTGATTGATTAATGTACCATCGAGTAGGTATGATTACTTTCTATGATTATAGCTGTACCTTTTTTCTGTGTCAAGCATCAATACTGATGTGAACGGACACAGGAGGAACAAATTGCTTCTTGAATTTTTGTTTATTTCTCTGCTATACTACACGCACATTGTATATTTATTACACAGGAGGCAAGCTATGATTGCTCAACGAACCCTTGCTCTAATCAGTTATAATGACAGCAATAAAGACCCTGGTAATCGAGATTATGCTCTTGCAAACCGACTGGCAAATTATTTACGACAAAATGGCGTAGATGCTGAAATCAAGGGTTATAGCAGTATTAGCAATTTAAATGCAAATTCTCACCAGTGGCTCATTCTTATACCCTCTCTCGGAATGGAAGCCTCACCCCTAATGGTCAAAACAGTTGATGCAGTTCTCGATCAAGTGGTCAAACGGCGCATGAAGGGCGTTCTTGCCGTTACGACAGGTTCTGACTTGCCCGCCAAATGGATTACCATTCGAAAATATGATGCCAGTGATCCTAAGGAAGAAGAGAATGTGCTACAAGGTGTATTGCGTACCATACAATTTGCAAAGATTCCATATACTGAGGCGAAAGCCCTAGCTCAAAGCCAGCAGGCTCAACAAGCTGCCGTTGTCCAACAACAAAAAAAGGCTCGAATTAGGAACGCATTTGTATTTATAGCGGCTATAATCATCATTGTTGCTGCTCTAGGTGCGGTCGCTCTATTGACTATCCATCCCACTGCTTCTGTAATCATTCTGCCTCCCACCGTTCCACCCACGCAGCAGGGGTACAGCTCCTACACGCAAGGGCAACCTACGATTGAAGGCTTTCAACCGACACAATGGATGAACACAACATCATGTAAATTTGATGGGAGCCATCCTCCTAATTATCACGCTACTATTCAAACAGCAAATGAATATACCCGATGTATGGCGACAAAGGCACAGTTCAAAAATTTTGCTATGCAAGTCACAATGAGTATTAAAGGAGATGCGGGAGGCGTAATTTTCCGTGATGATGGGCATGGTACATACTATCGCTTAGCTTTTAATCATAGTTCTGGCACTTACTCTGTATATTTTTGCAGTTCAGGTGCTTGTGATACCGATACCCCTAACGTTGGTATTGCTGACAAGGGTACACAATTAAAATATGGTTCAGTGTCAGTGGAGGCAAATAAAGCTATAACTTTCACCGTCATTGTGATAGACGGTAATATTGACTTGTATATTGGCAACACACGGCTCGCACATATATCTGCAATACCGGCTGACACTAATTCCAATACGTCTATACTTATACCTGCCTCCACGCCTACACCTTCATCCATACTCACCCCCACATCCACGCCTACACCTTCATCCACACTTACACCGACACCCACAAATATACCGTCTTCAGGGTATATAGGAGTGTATGCAGCCTCTCTTGGAAATAATACCGATGTGACCTTTAGTAATCTGAGGGTGTGGATATTGGATAATGCGACACCGCCCCAGCACAATAATAGAAGGCCAAACATTAGCTAAAGTCAGCAAGTAGGAAGCAAGCGATAGTGTGTATCCGGGGGACGCATTATCGCTTGCTGACTCTATGATTAGTTCTTGAGCCTGTTTTCTACGTACCAGTAGTGAATACCCAGGCTGATCACGAAGGCTATAAAGAAAGACGGTGCTATAATCGATATATCATTGGTATGTCCTGCAACGCTTCCCGCAACATATCCCCACCAGATAGCAACAATCGACCCAAAGGCTATGGCAATAGGCTTTTTGACAGTAATTGTGCAACGCCATAACGCATACACAGATATTGCTCCGCCTAAGATTGCGGGTAGCAGGCTTGATGGAAACGGACCACTGATCAAGACGATAAGTGCTGAGAGAATATTGAGGGGAATGCCCAGGAGAAGGAATTGCCTCGTTCTCTGCGTTCGAATGAAACCATAGCGATCAGCAACAAAGACACGAGAAACAGTACTGAACAGGTCTTCCTGGTCTGGTAATGTTGCCTCTGGTTGTGGTGCTGCTATTCGATCAGGAAATGTAAGATCGCTATATTCGTGGAAGTCCTGTCTCTGAATTTGGCCAATCGGTGAAGGCGGTGGAGACGGCATCTGATAGGGCGAGGGTAGAGGTGTTGGAAATATTACAGGTCGTGGTGTGGGTGGCGTTGAAACATAGGGAGATTGTGGTGGCGATGCTATCATGTCATCTTCTAACAGAGTTGGTGGTAATGATGGCATTGGAGATGTTGGCGAAGGAGGCATTTTAGGTGTGGCAGGCTGAGAAGAAGCCTTGACTGCAACTTCTAGCGCGAGGGCAAATTCTCGTACAGATTTGTAGCGATCTCCTGGCTCTTTTGAAAGGGCTTTCATAACCACCCGTTCAACTTCCTGCGAAATGTGTGGAAATCTCGGGCTGAGAGGCGGCGGAGGTTGCATAGTATGTTTCCGGCAAATCTCCATTTCACTACCATCAAACGGGCGAGAGCCGCACAACCACTCGTACACGATGACTGCAAGCGAATACTGATCACTTGCTCGTTGTGTATGCCCTCGCAATCGTTCAGGTGCAAGATAAGGGGCCGTGCCTGGTACAGCGATCTGTTCACCGCGTGCTATTTTTTCAAGAATTTCTTTTTCTTGCAGAAGCACATTACCGGTGTTAAGGCCAGCAACAGCAATACCAAAATCACTAAGAGCTGCATCATCAATTTTTCGCACAAGCATATTTTCAGGTTTGACATCTCGGTGAGTAATGTCTTTATCGTGCGCATACTGTAGTGCCTCTGCTATTTGCTTCGTATACGTTACCAATTTGGAAAGAGGCATCTGTGTGCCATGAGGATAAAGGTGTCTGAGTGCTCCAAGAGGTGCATATTCCATTACGAGGTAGGGGGTGCTACCATCGTTACCGCTGCCACGCTGACTCATTTCGATGCCATAGTCAAGAACTTTGATGATCCGTGGATGCTCCAACGTGGTCATAAAGCTTGCCTCCGAGCGAAACTGCTCTTGTTCAAGGGTATCCAGGTCTCTCAATTTCAGGACTTTGATGGCTGTTTGTATACCCAAATACATATTTTCCGCGAGATACACCTCGGCATAACCGCCCCTGCCAAGAGGTTTCACTAAACGATAGTTCCCTAATGTTTGCCCCACACGATTCTGACCTTGCACTATTATGTCCTCCCCAAGAAAATGTAGTATCTCACTCGTCTAAAAGTAAATTGACTATATTTTACAGTAATGTTGTATCGATAGCAATAGAATTAACCCACTACTTCAGGGCTTATGCGTTCTCCCCAAGAGAGAGGGATAAGAGATGGAGAGCCGCG
>JADEYI010001486.1_pt1 | contig 17211 bp, 15 predicted proteins | sample 8542331 | NCBI WGS metagenome assembly JADEYI01 (sample SAMN16510988, study PRJNA670497) | mine drainage metagenome | isolation source: biofilm near Copperflume 1 | place: Germany: Marsberg coppermine Kilianstollen | collected 2018-02 | reverse complement strand
CGTCAACGGGTCGATACATCGTTTGTCTACATCCTGATAAACAACTGCTATACCTTTCCATACACCACCTTGCCACCTAGAATCGTAGCTTGCACCCCGTTTTCAGTCATCTTCTCTTGTGGAACATCCATGATATTCTCGCGCAGCACGACCGCGTCTCCTAGCTTACCGACGGTCAGGGAACCCTTGCGTTGCTCTTCCGCACCGGCATAGGCGGCTCCCCGGGTATAGCTCCAGAGGGCTTCGACGATGGGCAGAGCTTGCTCGGGAAGCCATGAAGGCCTGTGGGGCGTGGTATCAGCGCGACGCATCGTGGCGGCATAGAGGATGCGCAGAGGGTCAAAGACCTCGACGGGCGCATCCGAGCCGAGCGCGAGGGGAATGCCCATCTGCTGCATCGTGCGGTAAGCATAGGCGCGGCGATGACGCTTGCCCCAGTAGCGTTCAGCAATGTCTCGATCGGCCACGGCATGATAGGGCTGCACGGATGCGACCACACCCAGGCGGCGCATGCGCTGTAGGTCTTCCGGTGTAATAAGTTGGACGTGTTCCAGGCGATAGCGCAGGGCTGACTGGTCTCGTGTAGGATCGTTGTGATCGGCTAGCTGTTGCTGGGCCTTCTCGATAGCGTTGAGCGCGACATGGGCGGCGCGGTCGCCAATGGCGTGAATGGCAATGCTGATACCGAGTTCGGCGGCGGTGCGTACCGCCTCGTTCATCTCCTGCTCCGAGAGCGTGAGGATGCCATAATTGGCAGGGTTGCCCTCGAAACCTTCCAGCATCGCGGCGGTTTGTGAGCCAAGTGTGCCATCGGCAAAGATTTTGATGCCACCCAGGCGCAGCATATCGTCGACAAAATGTGCCTCACCCTGTCTGGACCCTGTCCGGGGGACAGGTAATGACAGGTAATACCCCTGCTCTCGTAACTCTGGTAGTTTCTTGCGCGGCAGAATCATCTCCACGCGCACCCCCAGTACACGTTCGTCGCGCAGTTGCTGAAAGAGGCGTAAAGCATCCATATCCTCGATATCGTGAATAGTAGTGATGCCGCTTTTCTGCAACTCTTTGATAATGCGCTGCACAAGCAGGCGCGTCAGTGCCGGGTCTGAAGCGTTGTCAATAACGCTATAGACCATATTCGTGGCGGCGTGTTCCTGCAAAATGCCTGTTGGCTCACCTGAGCCAGTGCGTACAATAGCACCATTGGCTGGATCGGGCGTTTCCGCGCTGATTCCTGCTCGTTGCAGGGCCAGGGAATTGACCCACAACAGGTGTCCATCCTTGCTCCACAATGCAACCGGGTGGTCAGGAGCGGCGGCATCCAGCGAGGCTTTTGTCGGAAAGTGCTCAGTGGGCCACAGGTTTTTATCCCACTGCCCCCCTAATATCCATCGACCAGGCGGGGTTGAACTGGCGCGTACACTTACCATGGCTGCTGCCTCATCCTCGCTAGCAGCGTGGACGGCGTCAATATAATGGGCGCGATAGGCCGCGCTCACCAGATGGATGTGCGCATCGATAAAGCCGGGGAGAACGGTTTTCCCGCGCAAATCTACCAACTCCGCATGTTGCCCGCCGAAACGTCGTACTTCATCGTTGCTGCCGACCGCTGTGAGATAGCCGCTTATACTATCAATCGCCATCGCTTGCGCCCGTGGTTGCGCGGCATCCATGGTATAGATATTTCCATTGAGATAGAGGATTGTACCCATCATTGTTCCCTTACAAAGCTGGCAATGGCTGCGGCCAGATGCTGCGGACGGTGCAATTGAATATCGTGTGCCGTATCTGGCATCCAGAGAACGGTACAGCTGGGGATAATCCGGGCAACCTGTGCGGCCATGTAGCCTTTGGCGGCGGCAAATTCTACCGCGTTTTCCAGCCTCTCCGGTGGCTGACCTCCTGGTCGTGGTTGGGCTGCGGCAGGGATCAGCAGCACGGGGCAGCGCACCTTGCTATAGTAGGGTAGAGCATGTTCCTCCCACAGGGATTGGCGAATTTGTTGCTGCTGCTCAGGTTGCAGCCGTTCTTCTATCTTGCCATCGGGTAACTCTCGCACAAAGGTGAGGAGAATAGCTTCTATTGCAGGAGACCAGAAGCCGCTCATCTCGTCCTGGGTCGCGTTCAGAAAGGCGGCTCGCGAGGCATACATTTCGAGAGCGGGCTTCTGGCGTATGAACAGTGTACGTGTCATGCCCGGCCAGTGTTTTGGCTCTACAAGCGGACAATCAACCAGTATGAGGTGACTGACTAAAGCGGGATGCCGTACTGCCAGCACCAGCGCAACCCTTGCTCCCCAGCCGTGCCCAACCAGGGCAATCTTACCCAGCCCCAGTGCCGCCATACCATGCACAACATCTTCAGCAACTGTGCCAAAATCGTAGCCGCTCTCCGGTGCATCACTCTCGCCGTGGCCACGTAGATCAAAAGCAACAACCAGGTGATGGCGGCAGAGATAGGGTGCCACTAGCCGCCATATAGCGGCGGTAGCACCCAGTCCGTGCAGCATGACCAGTGGGATCTCATCGCCAGCTTGCACCATCTCTTCGCTTCCGAGCATGGTGGAAATCGCTTCCTGCTGCTCAGGGTCCCATGCCAGGTAATGCAGGCGGGTGCCATCGGCATCGACCCACGCGCTTTTCGGCTCTTCCTGATCTTCGATACGTGATTCGACCATGAGTGTCCCTTTCTGTTGTGCTTTCTTTATCTTTGCTCAAGCAGATCAGTGCCTGGAAATCAAATAGACGCTGACAATAATAAGTATACCGCCAATAACCGTCATGTAGGTAAGCTGGTCGTGGAGCAACACGATGGCGAGGACAGTGCCTAAGAGAGGCTGGATAAAGAGAGTAGAGGCTGCCGCGGAACCATCCACCCTGGCAAGGCCCTGGAACCAGAGAAGGTAGGCCACGGCGGTAGACATAATGCCCATCCAGGCTATGCTGAGCCATGCAACCAGGCCCAGGGGATGCCAACCAGTGGTGGCAATCTCCCATGCGGCAACAGGTGTCCAGAAAATCATGCTGACGACGATAGAGGCAGCCGTGATCAATAAGGGTGAATGTTTTAGCAGAAGTACTTTCCCACGAATAGTATAAAATGCCTCTACGAGCAGTGCCAGAATGACCAGCAAATCACCGATGATGCGCCATGAGCCGCCACCACTGGGAATATTGGGGATGAGGCTGCGTTCAACGATCAGGTAGACACCAATAAAGCCGAGTAGCAATGCAAAGCCGGTGAGTGGTTTGAAACGTTCCCGCAGGATTAACCAGGAGAGTGCGGCGGTAAAAATAGATTCGCTGGTGATGAGTAAAGCCACATCGGAGGCGGTGGTCAATGCCAGCCCACCGTATTCCAGCAGTTTGTTGATGACAAAGCCGATCAGGGCCAGCAGAAGCAATTGCGGAATGGCAGCACGCGTAAAATGTAATTGTTTGCGCCGCGCAATGAGCAATGGCAACAGTACCAGTGCCGCTATGGCCATACGCAAAGCGAGCATGATATTGACGGACGTGTCGCGTAAGGCAAATTTGGCGGCGACGTAGCTGGCAGCCCACAGCATATTCGCCAGAATGAGGAGAAACCAGGAAAGGGTAAGACGCGGACGAACCAGGGATGGCGAGGACAAAGTCATGCTCCTTTATAGTGTGCAAGCATAATAATGGGCAAGAAAAAGGTTCCTGCTACAAGGATAAGAGGATAGTGCGACATTGTCAATGAGATTGTACTATGGATGTACTTTGGGCAATATTGCACGCAAGACTTTGAAGCGCGTATTTCCCCCGACTTCTTCCACTATGTTGAAGGACGAGTGCAGCGCAGGTTCGTATTTCAGAAAGCGATTTGCCACCAGATAAAAGCGACCGCGTGGTCGTAGTACCTGGGCTGCTTCGCGTATAAAGCGTTCGGCAAGCGCGGTTGTCTGGATGCCGCCGTGGTGAAATGGCGGGTTCGTCACCACCAGATCAAAACGTTGTTCCAATACAGCCTGTGCGCCATCGCTTGGCAAGACGCGAATATTTGTCAAACCAGCGGCGTTAATAGTGCGCTGAGCCATAGCCACAGTCAACAGGCTGACATCCACCATGGTCACACGGCCCTGGGTTGCCAATCGGGCGATATGCATGCCAAGATAGCCAGCACCACAACCAATATCGAGTGCCTCATCAGCAGGTTGCACCGCCAGAGGCATTCCTAGCACCTCCAATAACAGGCTCGTCCCCCCGTCCAATTTGCCCTGCGCAAAAATGGCCTCATTGGAGAGCATATCCTCAAGGGTGAGTGATTGCTGTTCATTCTGCTGAGGGTGAGAGGCGTGGGAAGAGACGACGCGGTGACCTTTGCTGATAGTCAGTGTTTCGACATTGCCAAAAAGGGCTTGCATTCGTTTTGCCATCGTCAAGATGCCGCGCTCTTTCGCTCCCACCACATAGAGGCGTCCACCAGCTTTGAGGGCGTAGGCCGCGAGCTGCAGGCCATGCATCATCCAGGCTTTGTTAGGCTGGTAGAGCAAATCCATGATAGCGACATCCATGGTCGCGGCAGGTTCGCGCAGCGTATACTCATGGAAAGCGATATGCCGCACGTTGTCGATAGATGCGATAGATTCGGTAGCTAAAGCACCACTTCGTGCCTCTTTGACTGCCGTATGCAAGGCAGCGATATTGTCTTCAGCAAGAGTGATAATGCCCGTGGAAAGGTGCTGAACCGCGAGCATGCCAAATGGATTTGCCGCCGAATTGAGAAACAGAACATGCTGAGCGGGAGCAAGTTGCACCGTGTCAGCTAACAGACGCGATGGGAGCATACAGCAATGACCCTTCTACTCTTTGGTCATCTTTTGCCAGTCCAGGGTAAATTTCGCAATAGCTTCGTCAGTTTGCGGATCACTGACCATCTCTAACAATACCTGTGGAGCAGCCGTTATATCGTGTGCACCCGCGCCGAGAGCGGATGCTGCTTCTAAAGGCGATTTTATACTGGCGGCAAGGATACGCGTAGCAAGTTGCTGCTTATGCAGTAACAAGGCTATCTGGGCGATGCGCTCACTGGCGTCCACTCCAGCACGCGCCAAACGGCTATAATAGGGAATCACGAAATCGGCTCCTACCATGGCGGCGGTGTAGGCCTGGGCCACAGTAGTCACTGCCGTGAAGGCGATGCGGTGATTCATCTGATTTTTTTTGAGACGCTGCGCCACACGCATACCAGCAGGCGTCATAGGCAACTTGTGAACCAGCCGTGATGCTCCATAACCCGCACTCAACACGGCCTGCCACGAAGCCAGCACCTGTTGATACATTTCGTCGTCATCGGTCGCCCCAGGCTGCATAAACACGGAGCCTATGCTTGTATTGAGGTGTTCCAATATTTCGCCCACGAGTTTGTCATAGGCGATGGCTTGCCCTCGCTCGCGTGCTGCCAACAGGATAGACGGGTTCGTAGTTACACCGGCTATCGGTAACGTTTGCACCACATGCGCAATATCATCCAGGTAAGCACTATCAATGTAAAGGGCCATCGTAGTATGCTCCAGTCTGTCTGTTTTCTGTGTAAGCTATTGCGCTATAGTATACCTTGTTAATCAACGGAGGGGAATTGCGAATTCAAGCGTAACACTACCTAAAAACCAGAAGATGAATAAAGTGTAATAGTTGTTTATTCGATATAGCAGGAGTTTTATGAAAAAACTTTCATTTTGTAATGTATCTTTTTTCATGGGTTCCTCAAGAGAACATGGTATAGTTCCTTATAGAATCAAGGAGAGACACACATAAGCACGAGGGTAGTAATGTAGAAGTGCGGCGGTTGGAACGTGAAACGGAATGGCGCAACCCCAGGCATTGCGGAGTGGATGATACGTGGCAGAGTGGGATACCAGATATAGATACTAAGGATGATAAGTGGTAGGGTAGGGATTTGTAACTGAGGATGATAAGTAGTAGGGTGGGAAAAGTTGGGCAGGGGTTGCACAACACGATGTAGATGGAACGAAGTGTTGGTGTTGTTACGTGGTAGAGTGGGCAGGACATGCTGTAAGTTTCGTATGTGTGTGGTAGTTCCAGGATATAGGTGTAGTGGTTGATAAGTGGCAAGGGGTCCTGTGAACATATGCCAGGGGTGTTGCGTGGATGGTAGGGTAGGTTGATCACAAATTATTTCTCTGATTTTGGGTGGTTATGTGGAAGGATGGAAGCCTCAGGGGTACGTTCCCCTGAGGCTTTTTGGGTTTTGGGTGGCATAGATAGGCTTGCAAGGCTGATTGAGGAGAAGAGTTAATTTCAGAAAGCATTATAATGCTCTCACTCAAAGGAAAACCATATGTAACCTATTAATCGCTTCTATTGCTCTACGTCGAGCACCCCTATTATCAGATTTTTCAAGATAGTCTCCACGTCTAAGCCTATCAGGATAGAGAATTCCATCTAAGTGATCTAGTTCATGCTGGAATATTCGAGCCAACAAGCCTTCGGCATGATATTCCTTGAATTCTCCATTAAGGTCATATGCATGCACCCGTACTTCCGTTGATCTGTAAACTTTTCCTGTATGGTAAGGGAGACTTAAACAATTTTCATCTTCCGCTTCCTCTGAAGCACTTTTAAAGTTGATCACCGGATTGATCAAGACATGAGGCCCAAAGTTTAGCCTTGCGGGGTCCATGACTATCAGGCGCAGAGGAACTCCAACCTGTGGCGCAGCTAATGCAGCTCCATAGGTTGCATACATGACTTCGAACATCTCTACAGCCAACTCGCGGCATAATTTGGAGTACTCACGCTCCTGCGGAGGCACTTCACAAGATCGTTGCCTCAAAACCGTATACTTTAAAGCAAGCAGATCTGTATCTATAGTTACGATTGTTAAGGTACTCATATTACCACTCCCAACGGATTTCATATCGACGATTAAGACGCGGCTTTAGTATTTCGTAAGAAAGCTCCTTATACACCTTTCCTTCATATCCAATAGTATTACGAATACTAGTTACTTTTTTAAGTATTTTACTGCTGTGTTCTGTACCCTTTAATTCACAGTTATCTGCTTTCGTCAGAGAGCAATTCTCAGGTAACAGGACACGTAGTTTGAGACTTTCTACTGATTCTGTAATGGTTTTTGCTAAAAATGGCTCGAAGGTACCAGCCTGATCATTGAGTTCTTGCTTGATGATAACTTCCACTTCCTCCCCTCGAGCAAGCTCATATCCCAAGTAAATATAATAATATTTCCATCTTCTATGTCCATAGAAACCCATTAATTCATGTCCCTTGCTAACTACTAATGGTTTCTTTTCTTCGCCTAGACCGGTCCACGAATATTTATTCTCAAAAAGATTCACTCCTGGACGAGCCGCCTTAAGCCTGATCTTAATGATCTGTGAATGGTGTTTTAATATATCATCTTCAATACAGTATAAATATTCAGCTTTAACCCATCTATATCCTCGGAGTAGCCAGCGAGTGGGTTGAGAGAACGAGTATTTGAGTTGGAATAGACCAAGCAATACAAGTGAGACAAAAATACCACCAGAAAAGAAAGCTAAAGGCATAATTATCCATTGTTGATGAACAACCCACGCAATGATCGTTGCAATGAAAGATATTGTGAAGACACTAGCAATAGTAAGTATAGATGAAGTTAAGCTCACGATGCTTAACACGGTACTACTAATTGATTTCACACTTTTTTCTGGAGGTTGTTGTGAGAGGCTCATTCTTGCTTTCCCAAAAATAAAGGAAAGATCAAGTATCATCCTAATACACGAGTTGGGCTTTGCCAAAATAAATATTAAGCCTCAAATGCAATAATGTCCCAAACTCCGACCAGAGAAGTAACATGATCTTTCCTACCGGTAAAGAACGCACTAACTAACTAACTAACCATTATCCATGACAAACCTCATTTAAAACATTAACTCAAGATACTCTAATAACATTTGAGCGGACACACTACAAAGACTCTCATAAGAAAATATAATAAACATTAGGCATTGGATTGTCAAGATAAATTCTGCTAGAATCACGTACATTAAAAAATCCACAGATGTTTATTGAGAATATTCATCTTAGTTTACATAAAATATGATCTTTTATCCTGATCAAAAGCAATTATTTCTTGTACTCCATAAACAATGGAGCTTTATCCATAATACTTCAAACACTTCTTTTAATTCCTTATTAACGTATTGACAACAATCTATATTTCTGCTTAAATTAAGAAACACCATCCATTTAAACAAGTTTTATTGGATTGGACTATACATTACCTGGTTGTAGCTATGTAACACAGGAAGGTTACTCTTCCCTCTAAGGAGACAAAAGATGGATAACAGGCAGAAGATACTTATTAGCGTACTCATAGTAATTATCGCGGTATTTCTCATTCGTAAGGCTTTTTTTCAAAAAAGCACAGAGCCTGAACAACATTCTTTGGCGGAGCCTAGTCAAAGAGTATCAACTGCTTCAGTTGGCTCGGGAGTTATGTAATAATTGTTAGCAAGAGCCATTAACAAGCTCTTAGAACTATTTTCCAAGAAGCTATTAGGGAATATCCTTACACCTGATAGCTTCTTTTCTCTTCTTTAGAACGTTCTTATGTGGCCCTTCGATGCAAGTCGTTTCTGTTTTTATATCCGTTCTACTTTCTTTTTGAGAAAATAGAGTACCTAAGTAATAGACGTGTAATGTACTGAATCCAAAAAGTTGATTACCGCTGATTCGATGAAAAGTATGTTCCCTTGAGGCTGTTTGGTTTTCAGCTACTTTCTTTACATTCTCCCTGCTAGAACGCTCAGCCTTCGTCTAAGCGCAGCAAGCCGCTAAGAGCTGGCTGCGAGACAATACGCACCATTATTGACAATGCTAGCGCGTAGATGCCCGCGAGTATGAGCAGCACAAAAGGCAGCGATGGTGGTAGCACAATCTGGGTTGCCAGCGCGGACTGTAAGGCAAAGAACTGTGCATTGCTCAGGTTCGAGTTGATATCGGTAAAAGTCAGTGCTGGAATCACCGATGTTATGAGCAGGGCCGCGAATGCGCCTCCCAGCAGCAGGCCGGTGATATGCACAATGGCTTGCTCCCATGTTAAGACATTGGTAACTTGCCTTGTAGTAGTGCCAAGTGCGCGTAAAGTGGCAAAGCTCATCTGGCGTGTACGCGCACTCAACCACGAAGCCAGGACATCCCCCACCAACGCCACAAGGAAGGCGGTCACTGTTCCCATAATAAGTACGCCATCCAGCACCAGATAGAGTGGGTCAGATTGCAGCGTAGCCAGCAGCAAACGCCGATCTACCAGGTGCGCTAAATGAAATTTGGGATTAGCGAAGGCCGAGCGCACACTTGCTAATGAAACAGCATCGTCCCTGGTATGCAACCAGAGCTGAGTAATGACCGGTGCCTGAAGTGTACTATTATCGTGGCTCTTGCTCTTTTTGACATCCTGTGCGTAGGCTTTGGCGTACGTTTGATAATCGACCAGGACACTCCCTGTGACGGGAGACGCGTTATTACTGTCTGGCACGATCAGCGTATCGATGGTTGGAATATGGTCTACCACGCCAATAATGACGCAGTGCATAGTGGAAGGATAGACATTGTTTACTGTTATCGTGAACGGTGAGCCGATATGCAGCAAAAGCTTGCTGATGGTTGTCTGATCGACAATGGCGGGTACGACATCGTTTCCATTTGACGATTGGCGGAGCGCGACCAACTCAGATAGCAACGAGTTGGCGGCCAGGGACGTTTGCTGCGAGGGCCAGATCACTGTACGGCCAAAGCTGGCGGCATCGACGGCACGGATAGCCATGGGAAGGGCGGCTGTTCCGCCAAAGCCCGCGCTACTCAATCCCGCGCTGGCAGAGAGCACGCCAGGAATAGACTGGTACTGGTTAATGACTGGCGCGGGCGACGTTCCAGGAGAAACAAGGTCCGCGCTAAAGTCAGCCCCTGTTTGGTAGGTGACAAGTTCCTGAACGTGTTGCGTTTGGGTGGCGATAAAAATCAGCGAGAAGAGGGCAAAAGAGGTGGCGAGCGCGAGCAGCATAATCATGCGCAAAGGCTGGCGTGGTGAACGTGCCGTCTGCGCAAAGGCCAACAGAAAAACTGCCCCGCGCCCTCTGCTCGCAAGACGTGCTCCCAACTGTAAAAGCAAGGGAAAAACACGTAGGAAAAGGAGCAGACAACCCAGAATGAAAAAGAGCGGCGCAATCAGTGATAAGGGCGTAGTGATCAGTACCTTCACTGTAGCTGGCAGCACTGTGCCGATATTTGTAATGTACAGAGATATACCATAGCCAACCAGGGCAATAACGCCAGCAATCAAATCAAGATTGAAACGCTGCCACAAAGGCCGTTTGTTGCCGCGAGTCGTTTCCTTGCGCTGTGAGAAGATATCCATGCGAGCGGCAAAGAAGAGTGAGACACTCATCGTAAAGAGAGCGACCAGCGCGATAGCCAGCGCGTACCAGATGGTTCCCCAAGTGGCCTGAACGGGTTGATTGGTAATAATATTCAGGGCATCGAGTTCCGACGCTGGCAACATGCGTTGCGCCAGTAGGAGGACGGTAGCGGTCGCCAAAGGAAGTCCAAGCACTAGAGCAATTATCTCCAACGCGCTACTTTGCAGTAGCAACGAACCAAAGATTTGCCGACGACTGGCTCCGCGGCTGCGCAAAAGCGCGATAGTATCGGCCTGACGATCGACCAGCAAGGTGGTTAGCAGGCTCACAAAGAAGAGAATGAGCGAGAGCGTAAGGATGGTAAAGACGCCCACGGGAATGCTTGCGGCGGAGATGCGACTGCGGAACTCTTCCAGGCTGCCAGGATTTCCATTGGTACTGAGTACCGGACTGGAGAGTTCGACATCAGTAAGATAGGGATATGATGGAAAGCTTTCGGGCGTTCCCCCATTCTCCAGGCTGCCATACAAACTGTCGGTGGTAGCCTGGAGTCCCGCGATCCGGTTGATGAGCGTGTTGAGTCCACTGATGGAAAGCTGTGAAGGGTCCAGGCGGTAGTGCCAGATAAACAGGTATTCATCATTGCCCAGTAATGTGTGGACTGCATCGGTATGATAGGTAGCACGTAGCTGATCGAAAAGAGCCAGCAGCGCGTTATCAGGGACAAGCAGGGTGTGATGGAGCAACTGGGTCGATCCTTCAACGGCAAGTTTGATCGTTTGAAAATCTTCGCCATGCCAGTAGGCGGCATTCGCTGGAGTCACAGTAAAGATACCCATCACATGTGCAGTAACCACGGTTGAGGATTGTAAAAAGCCGATATCACGCGGCAACACGATATAGCTCATCGCGAGCTGAAAGGTTGAGCCAACGTGTACTCCCATAAGCTGCGCAGTATCAGAGGAAAGCATTATCTCGATCTGGCTGGCTGGATTATTGGTTATGCGAGCCAATCGGCCTTGTATCGGCCCAAGGTGAGGGGCAGCTTGTTGCATAGGGGTGCCATAGACAGTGAGGATGGTATTCTTGCGTGGTGGACTAAAAGAGAAATCATCACTGGTGATGGCAGATTGCTCAGGCTTGAGGACACTTCCCAGGTAGCGCTGAAAGAGGGGGTCAAACTGTTGGTATATATTCTGCTCAATTGGGCTTGATATGCCGTTGGTTCCCACGATCAGTTGAAAATCGGTACTATCTGGCGTTGCCCGGAGCGTACTGCGCAATCCAGCCGTTGTCATCACATCGGAAAGCAGCGGTATGGCGCACGCGATGACAACGGCAGCGATCATGCCAAGGGTCATAAAAAGGAGCAGGAACCATGTTCGTCGCAACTGCCAGAATGTTAAGGTCATAATGGTTGGTGTCAGAAAAGGATTCCCGCGCCTCTGTCGTGGTTGCCGCGCTCCAGACATGTAGCCCTCTTTTCTCGCTCATGTGCGTTTACCGGGTATTTGCCGAGGAAGCTATACACACACTTTAGCAGAGATAGTGAGGTGATGCAAGTGATTTGCTATTCCGCCTGTGGGAAAGTTGCCATTACTGCTATGCCCAATAAGATATCTATGCTAAGAGCCAATGATGTTGTTATAATGATCTCGATAAAGGAAAAAGCAGCAACCGCGCCCTGGTGCTGATGAACGTAGGAGAAAATTGAGTGAGTTATGCTACTGCCCGACAACGGGGAGCCAATCGTGAGATAAACAAACTGTATATTGAAGATCGCCCTGTCCATGAATGGTATCGCTTTGTACTCTCTTTCCCTCCTCACCTCGTCCGTGATTATCTTGAGCGATTCGGCATGAAGAACAATCAGCGCGTCTTGGACCCGTTTTGCGGCACGGGTACAGTTCTGGTCGAATGCAAAAAACAAGGTATTCCTAGTATAGGCATTGAAGCAAGTCCGATGGCTCAATTTGCCAGTCAAGTCAAAGTAGATTGGAGCCTTGAACCGGAAGGCTTGATGGAGCATGCACGTCACGTTGCTGAGTCCGCTATAAAGGTGTTAAGTGCAGAAGGGATTGAGGACAATCCACTCTTCCGACTTGTCCCCATGGGCCATCTTCCTTTAAAGACGCTCTCTGATGAAAAGATGAAATTGCTGCTGGCAGATTCATTAAGCCCACTGCCTTTACACAAAACGTTGGTGTTACTTGACTGTTTAGAAGAGCACCATGATGAGCGATATGATCGCCATGAGCGTTTGGCACTTGCAAAGGCTCTCGCGTTCTCTATCAGTAACCTCCATTTTGGCCCAGAGGTTGGGCTTGGTGCTGTTAAGCTCGATGCTCCTGTGATTTCTGCCTGGTTAGATGTTGTACAAGGTATGGCAAATGATCTATATAATGTACAAGTTACCAGAAATACATTTGCCGATGTTTATCTCGCGGATTCCCGCCAAATTTCTGAGATGATAGAGCCGCATTCTATTGATGCAGTTATTACATCCCCTCCCTACCCCAATGAAAAAGATTATACTCGCACTACCCGGCTGGAATCGGTTTTATTGGGCTTCATTCAAGATAAAGCCGAGCTGCAAGCATTAAAACGAAGCCTTTTATGCTCAAATACGCGCAATGTTTACAAAGATGACCTGCATGACCAGTTGGTGGCTGGTTATGCTAAGATTCAGCAGATTGCGGAGGCTATTGAAGCTAAACGTATCGAACTTGGGAAAACATCTGGCTTTGAGCGACTCTATGCCAGGGCTACCAAACTGTATTTCGGCGGTATGGTACATCACTTAACATCCTTACGCACATTACTACGTCCAGGTGCTCAACTGGCATATGTGGTAGGCGACCAGGCATCATACTTCCGTATCAAGATTCCTACTGGTCAGCTATTGGCCGATATCGCTCTATCGCTTGGCTATGAAGTAACCAACATCGATTTGTTTAGAACACGTTTTTCGACTGCCACCAAAGAGGAACTTCGCGAGGAAGTTGTGGTACTGCGCTGGCCTTAACCTTCGCATAGAGCTACTATTCATAATGAATGAAGCAATGGATATACTTTGGAATACACCAAAACCAATAATTAGGTGATGTAATGGAAGAAGATGCAAAGCCACAGAAGTTAAACCGCTATCAGAAGATCATAGAAAACATTTTTTTTCACTCTTATCGAGAAGGTGATCGCAAGGTCGAATTTGTGCGGGAAGATATGGTTCGAGCGGCCCAGGAACTTGGTATCACTCTGCCAAAAAACCTTGGTGATATTACATATACATTCCGCTATCGGGGTACATTGCCCGCTTCGATCCGCGCCAAGGCTCCTAAAGATGAGGATTGGATTATTCGTCCTTCTGGTCGTAGCCGATACTGCTTTGTGGCAACAAACGTTGTGAATATCATACCAAATACTATGCTTGCTGAGACGAAAGTACCCGATTCAACTCCCGGGGTGGTAATCATGTATACGTTAGGTGATGAGCAGGCACTATTAGCAAAACTACGTTACAATCGCTTGATTGATATATTTACTGGTGTAACCTGTTACTCATTGCAAAATCATCTACGTACAACTGTGCCAGCCATAGGACAAGTAGAAACGGATGAATTATACGTCGGCGTGGATCGCAGAGGCGCACACTATGTCTTTCCGGTTCAAGCAAAAGGTGGCCAGGACAAACTTGGTATTGTGCAGGTTGAACAAGATTTTCTCTTTGCTCGAATAAATTCCCTTCTCTCATCTGTCGTCCAATTGCAGCACAGTTCATGGAGGACGATCTCATTGCTCTTTTCGAGTTTGAAGAGAGCCAGCATGGGGTAGTAGTTTCCTCAGAAAAGCATTATCGCCTTGTACCGCCAGACGGTGTTACGCCAACAGACTTAGAGATATATCGTCATCGTGCAATGGAGTGAAGATATCAAGGAACATTAGTGGCTGCTAAACCTTCTTCTTCTAAAATTTCATCGTCATTTCATAGAAAGGGGATATACTGCATATAATGACAAAAGATCTTACAGATTGGCATAAGAAGGAAACTCATGCATAAGGAACGTATGGATAAGGGAACGTATGGCGAGAGCGAAAGTGTAGCACATGCGGACCAAGTGAGGCGTAGCCGCCGCCCCTATCAATTTCATCAAACGTATTCACCTCAGCGACCCTATCCACCTTACCGGTCGACTCCTTCCCGGCCAGCGCGGTCTCTTCCACCGCTCCCGCCGCTCCCGCCCTTGCCACCCCTACAGCCACAACTACAACCACATTTTCAACTCCCTGTACACAAAGAGCCAGTAGTGCGTAAAGGACCGCGCCCAGAGGAGGATCAGCAAACCTCCACCTTCATAAGCTATACCAGATATCCTCTGGAACAGCAAGCATTACCATTACCCTTGCCGACTCGCGGGCAAAAGCCAGGGCCGCGGAAGCTCAAAAAATACCGCAAGCCCTCTCGTCCTCGCCACACGCGGATACGTGGTCTGCTTGTAGCCTGTTGCATTGTGATGCTGGTAGCAGTACTCCTGTTTAGTCAGGGGAATGGCCAGACCGGTGCCTGGTTTGCCGACACATTTCGTGCCGTTTTGGGGCCAACCGCCACCGCACAGGTTGAGTCATGGTATCTAGGCTTCAATGATGCGATACGCCAGACTCAATATCAACTCAATGGGAAGAAGGTTGATGCACCCTGGAAAGTAGGACCAGCATCGACAATACATGTGCTACCAAACACGCTGACGCATCCCGGAACGCCGCGAGTAGTCGCGATGAACCTGACACAAATTCCAGCGGTGGTTACCCCTGCATTGGGCGGCGAAGGAACCTGGATCCCGCAAGAAAACGCCCCATCTCCATACAATTACCTGCCCTTGACGGCCAAAACCTTTATTCGACCGGATGCATCACGCCCCTATGCGATCGTCACCCTGCTGCAATTTGATAGCCGGTTCATCTCGTTGCATATGGTTGCCGGTACTACCCAGCCCGGTGGACCGGTTGGCGTTCCCGGCCCAGGCGTCATTCCCTCAGTCGCTCAAAACAATAATGCTCTGCTTGCGGCCTTTAACGGCGGCTTTAAGTACGCCGATGGCCAATATGGCATGAAGGTGAATGGAACCCTCTATGTGCCGCCACAAGCAGGGGCCGCAACCATCGCCGTGACGAGAAAAGGGCGGATTATCATGGGAACCTGGGGTGTGGACCCTGGCCTCAACAGCGGCAATGCTGACCTGGTAATGTGGCGACAGAACGCTTCCCTGCTCATTGATAAAGGCGGGATCAATCCGCTCACACAAGATGGAGCTGCATGGGGTGGGACGATCCTCAATCGAGCCTCCACCTGGCGTTCCGCTATAGGGGTTACAGCAGACGGTTCGCTCCTGTATGCTGCCGGTAACTCGTTAACCGCCGGTACACTCGCGCTTGCATTGAAGTCAGCCGGGGCAGTTACGGCCATGCAAACAGATATCAATCCATATTGGGTGCGTGCCTTCTTGTACAATCGTGACAGTCACGGAACACTTACTATGACAAAGCTCAACCCCAATATGTATGGAAGTGGTACCGAGTATCTATACGGCACCGCGAGAGACTTTTTCTACCTGACACGGACAAAACCGACATTCGCGCCACCTTCTCAGTTGCGCAACCGGTAGGAGCGGGAGAAGCCAAGCCGACCGCAAAAATCGCTCTAGCCTGTTGCAATTCGTTCCGATGTTAAACTGAGGTGTGACGCTGATAGAGAAAGATTACGCAGGAAGAGGTGGGTGCAAGCTTTTGCTGCCAACCTCTTCCTCAGTAATCCTACGCGCTCTTTACTGCCGTCTTGATGTGACGGTAGGTGAAGATGTGGTGGAAGGAGAAATTATAGATCAGGACGAGGATTAAGGCTGTCGCCTGGGCAATGATGGCCGGGAAATGCCTCAGCGTGGTAAAGCCAAACTCGATCAAGAAGGTCAGCAGGCTGCCAACAATCGAGGTGAGGTGGTAGCGGGAGCAGCGAGCCAACCACGAGCGACTGTGTCCCGCGAGATGGCGGAACGTGAAATAATCGTTTGGAATAAAATTCGCCAGGATCGAAATTTCACTGGCTAGCACTGACGCGATCAGGTTATGCGCTACCGCGTTGATGGGCAACGGTATATGGTAGAGTACAACATAGAAGACAATCAAGTTGACTACGGCGGCAGCACCACCAATGAAAATGTAGGTAATAAACCGCTGGAACCAATCTGCTCGACCGCCAGAGACTCTATCTACAATATCTAAGCCGTAATTGACAATCGCCCAGGGAGTGGGGCGATAGCTGGGGAGGTTGCCCATTGGTCGCGCTTGATGTGCATTGTGTTTATCGTTAAGGGGTGATTGAGATTGAACCTGAACTGAGGGCGTACTTTCTGATAACTCCAATGAATTTACAACTTCTACTTGTTCGCTTTGCAGCGTTGACTTACTCATACATTCTCCGAAATCTACAAACAAAAAAGAATGGCCTACTTGTTTATTGAGGACGGTTCACGATGAACCAAAGTAACAATACTCCAAAAAATGCTCAGAAAAAGGGTGCTGGCGGGATGCACGTTCACTAAAAAATGACCGCGACGCGGTCATTTTTTAGTGAACGTGCATCCCGCCAGAAAGAGTCTGGAGAACCTGTGGTCACAAGTGTATCTTTTCCCCGGCTTGGAGGGGGCGGAATTGAGTGCCATCGTTGATAAAGACGATTTGTTGATTCTGGATGTGGACGATGAGATCGGGCTTACCATCTCTATTCACGTCGCGAATTTCGCCTGTGATAGGCG
>JADEYI010001485.1_pt1 | contig 17229 bp, 11 predicted proteins | sample 8542331 | NCBI WGS metagenome assembly JADEYI01 (sample SAMN16510988, study PRJNA670497) | mine drainage metagenome | isolation source: biofilm near Copperflume 1 | place: Germany: Marsberg coppermine Kilianstollen | collected 2018-02 | reverse complement strand
GCATCACAAGCCCTGTGCCTACAGGAGTTGCAGCAGCAGGCATCCTCAATGGAGTAGCCGCAGCTTCCACCAGTGCTGTGTGGGCTGTAGGAGATAGCGGCATACTGCACTACAATGGCACAGCCTGGAGCAATGACAGCGCACCCAATGGAGGGAATGGGATAGCTGTGCATACAGCAAGTGATGCATGGGCTGTGGGTAACACCAACATACTGCACTACAATGGCACAGCATGGGCTGTAAGCACACCTCTACCCGCTAACAGCACTCTCAATGGAGTGGCGGTGATAGCTCCATCGAGTGGCTCTACAACAGAAGTGTGGGCAGTAGGCTCTAACAGCACAACCAACCCACTCACCATGCGTAAGGTTGGCTCAGGCAACTGGACCATCGTACCTGGTGCTACACCTGTAGCAGCAACAAGCGCATACCTGAACAGCGTAGATTACTTCACCACCAGCAGCGTCTGGGCTGTGGGCGCTTACTATGCGAGCGGCTACAACCATACCCTCATCGAGTATTGGGATGGAAGCAGTTGGCGTATTGTGCCCAGCCCCAATCCCAGCCGAGACTACAATGAGCTATTCCATGTGTGGGTTACAACACCAGGAGACGTGTGGGCAGTAGGTGCATATGATGATAGTGGGCTGAACCCAGGAACGGGTGCAGGAGCATCTATACCCTACACAGGTTGGAAGACACTGCTACTGCATTGGAACGGGCAGAGTTGGGACCAGATAGACAGTCCAAATCTGGGAGTGGGCAGTGAGCTTGTGGGGGTAACCGGCTCGTCTGTCCTGAACAGCACGCTAACCAGCAACTGGGCAGTAGGGAGCTATATAAGCGATGGCCTTGCGCCTTCTCAGACGTTGATCGCGCATATCACTGCTCCTACTCCTCCCAGCCGAACTACTAGCTACTACGAGCTATCGACGAGTGTTACCATGCATAATGAGCAAGGGTGTGCGGCGGCTGTTAGCGGGGCAGACAATAACCCCAATGGCCTGGTATTTTTAGACTATGGACAACCTAAAGATTGGGGGCAACTGGGTAATGACTGGGGTACTTACCTGATACCGGACGGGCAAAAAGAAGTATATCGTCACGCCCGCATAGCCGACATAACGAGTGCTGTGGAAAGCTTCATTGACGGTTACGTTCGCTGTGAGACGACCGGACTGACGCAGCTTCATGTTGCTATATCTATAAACAATGATGTCCACAGTGGAGGTGCTGCGCTGAACGCTGGACATGCACAAGCTTGGGCACAGATGGTAAAGGCTGTCCAATACTACGCGAGAAGCTATCCGGCAATATTCGTTTCGGCAGGCATTGATGCTGAACCGGACTTCGATCCGGTTGTTGAAGGTCAGCTGTCGGATACAGAAAGATGGATTCAAGCTTACAGCGACACCAATATTAGCCCCGTTTTCAACTTCGGCAGCCTGGACGGTTACCCTTGTAGGCTATCAGGCTATCCTGGCTTCCCTCCTCCACGGCCATGCCGCCAGGATGGATGGGACCAAGATAAGGATTACAGAGTTGCATGGGGTATAGATGCAGCTCGGCCCGTCCCCGAGATTTACTGGCCCAATTACGCTAGAGAATGGTACATAGTGAAGCACTGGGGTATGGAACACTACCCAGGCAAAGCACCTATGGAGTTCAAAGGTGTCATGACCGAATGTGCTGGCCTCGACTGTCCACCCACTGATCTAGATTATCGGCTAGCTTGGCCTATCCTTTGGCTAGAAATCAACTCCGATCCTGTAACGGGCTTATTTCCGGATTGGCCGACACGCATCCAATATAGCGCTTCACCATAATCTCGAACATGTCCATGCAAGGGCACCTAACTATTGGACACACTCTAGCTAACCTATCTTACACGATACGAAAGTGAGGACACTACATGAGTCAGCATCAGAGGCGGCCGAGTGGGTTTCAAGTCTCATTAGCAACCATAGTGACCGTACTTGGCTTTAGTATTCTGGTGGCCTGTGGAACAACACAGGAAGCTTCAGTGCCTCAAGTTGTAGCTACCATTGCCAGCACTACGGCGATTCCCCAGATAACGGGAACACTCCCGCCCTCCGTTACCGTTACTCGCAGTACATTGCCGGGAACGCCTGCACCCACTAGGGTAGTCATCATCAGAACGCCTGAGCCTATACCTACCCTTGATCCTGGAAACAGCAAGGCGGCTTTCGACACACGTGTAGCACAGCGTGAGTCGGCAGACAAGACAGTCTGGGCCTTGACACCTACCAGTGTACCTGGAACCCCGACCTCAATAAGCAGCTCACAACCCACTGCTACAGAAGTCCTAGGCTGGCTCGATTGCGGAGGAATGGCTAGTTCACAAGATCCCTCTTACGATAGTTGTTGGCAGGGTATGGTGAATGGACAGTTCCTTAGCGTCAAGACTGGACGGCAGGGACGCAGGGGTGACATCAGTCAGGGAATAATTACACTCAGTGAACTTGGCCTTGACGACAGGTTTCATGACATCGGGACTTATCTGACCCCATTGAGGCAAGGAAGTGTCGAGATGGCATCCATGGACGGTACTCGTGTATACCTTGTTCGGTCCACAACACCCCAGCCACCCGACGTAGATGTAACGCCTACCCCTGGTGTAATATTTGTCTTCGACCTCGCCACTCGCCAATGGCTCGACCCTAATGGCACTCCTATTCCTTCTCCCACCTTCACACCCACTCCTTAGAAGGGTTTGTAGGCAGCAAGTGAAGGGCAGTTTGCAGAGATGGCCGCCTGCTCTAGGAAGTGCTCAGCTTGCGGGCTACCAGGTCAGCTACCATCTCTAGCGCCTTGTCGAGGCCTTCGGGGTCTTTGCCGCCTGCTTGCGCCATATTCGGGCGGCCACCACCCCTGCCGCCGATCGCCGGGGCTATCTCCTTGATGATGTCTCCTGCGCTGATGCCTTTATCTATCACATCTTGCGTGACCATAGCAAGCAGCTTCGGCTCGCCATCTACCACAGCGCCGAGCACTACCACGCCCGAGCCTAGCTTGTCGCGCAGGTGGTCGCCTGCCTCTTTCAGGTTGTCCATATTAGTGGCGGAGGTCTTGCCTGTGAGCACCTGCACCCCATTGACTTTACGCACCTGCTGGGTCAGGCCACCTGTTTCACCCCTGGCGATCTGCTTCGCCAGGGCCTCTACACGCTTGTTTGCCTCGCGCAATTGCTCTTGCAGAGTCGTCACCTGCTCGTCTGCACGCTCAGGCGTGGTGTGCAGCTTTGATGCCACAGATGAGAGCGAGTCGCGCCGCTCCTGGGCATACTCCACGGCAGCGGGCCCCGTTACAGCCTCGATGCGCCGCGTGCCTGAGCCTATAGACCCCTCATAGGTGATGAAGAAAGCGCCCACCTGACCCGTGCGCTCTACATGCGTGCCCCCGCATAGCTCGCGGCTTTCATAGCCTGGAATGCGCACCATCCTTACCACAGCGCCGTATTTCTCGCCAAAGAGGGCCATAGCGCCCTCGGTCACCGCGCTCTGGTAGTCCATCTCGGTAGTCACCACAGGGTAATCAAGCACAACCTGCTCGTTCACAACCCTCTCTATAGTGGTCACATCCTCGCGGCTCAGTGCGCCGCTATGGGTAAAATCGAAGCGCAACCTCCCAGGCTCGACTACCGAGCCTGCCTGGTGAACGTGCGTGCCCAGGGTGTCGCGCAGTGCCTTGTGCAGCAGGTGGGTGGCGGTGTGGTTGCGCATCGTGTTCCACCTGACGCCGCCCGGCACGTCGGCTTCGACTTCGGCTCCGGTCCTTAGCGTGCCCTCGATTATCATGCCACGATGCACGATTACGCCGCTCACAGGACGGCGCGTGTCAGCGACTTCCATGCGCCCTCCCTGCCAGGTTAGCACGCCTTTATCCCCGACCTGTCCGCCGCCTTCCGGGTAGAAAGGCGTCCTATCAAGCACCACTTCTACCTCCTGGCCCGGTCCGGCAAGGTCCACTATCTCCTCCCCCTGGATTATCCCCAGCACTCTGGCGTGCGTGTCGAGCAGGGAGTAGTCGTAACCTAAGAAGTCGGTAGGCTCCGGAGAGACCTGACGGTAAACGTCGAGATTCTCTTTAGCCTTTGCGTCGAACTTGCCGCTCTCCTTGCTCTGCTTGCGCTGGTGCTCCATAGCCTCTTCGTAACCTGTTATATCAGGCTTGAACCCTCTGGATATAGCCATATCCAGCATCAGGTCGTTAGAGAGACCGTGCGTATCGTACAGCTTGAACATTTCCTCGCCGGGGAAGGTATCACCCGTCTTCAAGCCCAGGGAGCCGACAACCTGCTCAAATCTGCTCGTACCGGCGGTAAGGGCGCGCTCAAAGCTCTCTTCTTCTTTGAGAATGGCGTTCAATATGAAGTCGCGGCGCTGCACAATTTCAGGATAAACATCGCCCATAATCTGCATGACCACCTTGGCGATCTCGCCGAGGAAAGGCTTGTCGAGGCCAATCTTGCGCCCGTGTACCATAGCGCGGCGCATCACCCGGCGCAGAACGTAGCTGCGCCACTCATTGCCGGGCAGCACACCATCGCCTATCAGGAAGGTGGTAGCGCGCCCATGGTCAGCGATCACCCGGTATGAGCTTATCTGCCGCTCCATCTCCTCTGCGCTTTGCCCGGTGAGCTTCAGGGTTTTATCAATGATTGGAACAAAGAGGTCGGTCTCATAGTTGCTCCGCACCCCCTGCATCACCACCGACATGCGCTCAAGGCCCATCCCTGTGTCAACGCCTGGATGTTCGAGCGGCACCATCGAGCCGTCGCCCGGCTGGTCGAACTGCATAAAAACGAGGTTCCATATCTCGAAGAAGCGGTCTTCATCGGTGGCAGGATTGGCGCTCTCGCCCTGTTGCGGGTCGAAGTCCCAGTAGATTTCGCTGTTTGGTCCGCACGGCCCGGTGTCGCCCATAGCCCAGAAGTTATCCTCAGCGCCGCGACGCGTGATCTTGCGAGCAGGTATTCCTGCTACGTCCTGCCACAGGCTAAACGACTCGTCGTCATCAAGGTAAACGGTCGGCCACAGGCGATCGGGATCGAGGCCGAAATCTTCGGTAAGCAGCTTCCAGGCGAAGGCGATAGCTTCACGCTTGAAATAATCGCCGAAAGAGAAGTTGCCGAGCATCTCGAAAAAGGTGTGGTGGCGTATAGATGGGCCAACGTTTTCAAGGTCGTTGTGCTTGCCGCCGGCCCGCATGCACTTCTGCGCGGTGGTTGCCCGCTCGTAAGGCCGGGTCTCGCTCCCCAGGAATACATCCTTGAACTGCACCATCCCAGCTGTCGTAAAGAGGAGGGTCGGGTCGTTGGCGGGCACCAGCGAAGAAGAGGGCACATGCGTGTGTCCATTCTCAACAAAGTATTGTATATATCGCGAGCGAATATCGCGGCTGGACATGTATTTCATAGCGGAGCTCCCGGGTCGCGCAAAGAAGTAGAGTACAGGTCATTGTACAGGCCCGCCTGCGTGAGCGTCAAGGTTCCGCAGCTGTATATCTGTACTAGACCAGGGGTGTAGAATGACCTTTATATGCCCTACCCACCCTCACCCCCATGCCCCTCTTCCATGAAGGAAGGAGGGGGCTTTAGCTATGCTGAGTGTACAGGTGATAAAGTTGTTCTCCCACAAGGGGAGAGGGGGCTTTGTGCATGCTGAGTGCACAGGTGATATAGCCCTTCTCCCTTCATGGGAGAGGGGCATGGGGGTGAGGGCACAGGGGAGGGACACCCCCAACCCCCTGTTCTGAACGCTTACGCGTTTACGACATAAGCCTCAAAGAGCGAAGGCCGCTCAATCTGCCGGTTGGGACACAGTTGCAGCAGCGCTTCAATGTCTACTGAGGCGGCAGAGAGAGCGTTCGCGGCTATCCGCGCCGCTTCCTCCAACGGCAGCCTGCCTCCTGAGCTATCGAGCGCTGCGTCAATAGCCCCAACTGCTTTAGCGAGTGTATCTGTAGAAAGCAGGCCAACACCGGCGACATATTTGCACCCTTCGCTATCAAGGGAGCGCGCCGCTGCAAGGAGCTCCGTTCGGGTGTATGCCTGTAGAGCGGCGGCAACCTCTTGCTCAGGCACCAAACCCTGAGCCTGTGCTGCCTGTCGCAATAGCGTGCTCCGGCTTTGGGCCGCCTCCGCGCGCTCTTCGTGCTGGCCGTAGCGGGCGTCAAGGATCGAAAGAAGGTCGGTCAGCCTCACGCCTGTCTTGTACGGCACCACAGGGAAAGGAAGGTCCGCGAAGAGGCTGGCAGACTCCTGAGGCACGGCGAGTATAAGCGCCTTCGCCTCGCCCGGCTCTGCGGCCAGAGAACGAAGCTTCGCCAGCTTGCGCTCTTTATAGGAGGGTGACCAGAAGCCCACTATCTCCATGAAGACACGCGTGCCGCCGCGCAGGAAGGCGAAGTCAGGAATCATTACGATGCCGGGGGCTAGCAGAGGGTCAGGCTCTCGCTCCATCTGCCAGCCGTGCGTATAGCCCTGCCTGTGCAGCGACCTGTATTCTTTGTACAGCCGCGCTTCCACCAGGCTGTCGAATGACGGCTCATCCGGCATCTCGCCGACGTTGTTCTCTATAGCCGAGCCCACCGAATAAGTGGCGCCCACCTCCGCGATCTTGCCGCCGTTGGCCTCTACCTTAGCCTCAGGCGCATATTGGAGTAGCTCCAGTACCTCCTGCGTCAGGTGAAAGCGATATGGCCTGTCGTGGAGCAAGAGTAAGGCGGTACCCACCACCTGCTCTATATCACCCGACGAAGAGAGGCTGCGCAGCAGGCTGAGGGTAACATCCGCAAGCCTCCGCCCGTACTTGTCCGCAGCGCCAAATGCCTGCTCAGCCCCATAAAGCGCGAGCAAGTAACCCCCTTTGCGGCCCTCTTCAATGTCTACCAGCACACCCTGGCGCTTGGCGACGAAGTACAGCCGCTTGAGAGCGGCCCCAGCCAGGCGGCTTACATCGATCTGCACGCCTGTTGAGTGCGCCAGCAGCGTTTGCACAGCACCGCGATTGTAGAGTCGCATCAAATCAGGCGCTGAAAGAGGCTCGTCTGTAGCGATAAGCACCGCAGCCCCCTCCGCGTCCAGGTTGACAAGGGCATCTACAAGGTGAGGGTCAGGAGGAAGTCCCCACTTCTCGGCGAGGCCAGACAGGAGGGCAGAGCGCTCGTTGGGGGGCGCGAAGCCGCCATATCGCTCGTTAGCAGCGTCCCATAGAGCCGAGCGCATATCAGCAGGTGAGGTAAGGCCGCGCCTGGACAACGCCGCCAGCTCAGAGGCAGAAAGGATGCTGCTGAGTTGCGGCTGAACGAAGCCATAGCGGGTAAGGAGGCACGCCTCTATACACCTCCCAAGGCGGTAATCACCGAGTACATCCTCCAGCTTGCGGGCATCGTACTCACTGCGCGGTTTGCCTACGCTCCCCTCAAAGACGACTATAGCCTGCTCCAGCAGCTTGAGGGCCGCGCGCCCATGCAGCAGCTTTGGCACGATAGCAAGCTCGCCATCAACATCGCGCACGCTCCTCCGTTTTAAGTTTGAGAGTGGAAATAACATCTCCCTTATCCCTGGTCACTCGTCCGCCGCCTGGAAATCTGCTCCTCGGTGGTTTCTTCGGTCACCACCTCGTACAGCACGGCTTCGGAGAGCTTGGGGCGAAGGACGCGGCCCAGGCGCTGAATAAACTCGCGCCTGGTGGCGCTGCCGCTCAGGATGATCGCTACGTTGGCGTCCGGCAAGTCTACGCCTTCGTTGAGCACGCGGCCTGTTGCCAGCTTGCTGAATCGCCCAGTGCGAAAGCCCTCAAGGATGGCCTTGCGCTCGGCAGGCGCGGTTTTGTGCGTGACGGTCGGCAGGCAAAAGATGCGGCCAATGGTTTCTACCAGCGAGTTGTACTCGGAGAAGAGGAGCACACGGTCGTCCTTGTGAGCGGAGAGAAGGCGGGCAACCACATCCAGCTTGGAATGCGCGCTGAGCGCTATGCGGCGTGCCGCCTGGTGAGCCAGTAATGCTTCTCGCGCAGCAGGGTCGTTGCCGCTGCGCCAGATCAGGAAGCGCTCGTAGTCGCCGCCTGAGCGCATAGTGATACGGTGCTTGCGCAAGTAGCTTCTGTATAGCTCGGCTGCGCGACTGTAAGCGATACGCTCCTCGTCGTTGAGGGCAACGCTGATTTGCTCGGTGCGGTAGTTAGCAATGTGCTGCCCTTCTCGCAGCTTGGAGGGGCTGCGCTCATACACTACAGGCCCAACCAGTTGGTCGAGGTCGGTGTGGCGTAGGTCGCTCCTGTCGGGGGTGGCGCTCAACCCCAGGCGGGCGGTTGCGATAGAGCCTTCGGCTATGGTGCGGTAAGTATCGGCGGGCAGATGATGCACCTCATCAAAGACAAGCAAGCCGAATTGCTGCAATATGCGCCCATGTATGGCAGCCGAGTCGTAAGTAATCACCGTGACGGGCCTGAGTTCCTTGTCGCCTCCACCCCATGTGCCGACCTCATCCTGGGTCAGGCTTGTATTCGCCAGCAACGATGAGCGCCACTGCCCCAGCAGGTCGAGGGTGGGCACGCAGATGAGGGTCCGCGTGTTGAGGTCAGCAATAGCAAGGAGGGCCACCAGGGTTTTGCCCGCCCCCGTAGGCAGCACCACCACGCCTCTGTGCCCTGCGGCGCTCCATGCGTCTATAGCGGCTTGCTGGTAGGGTCGAGCTTGTTGCCTGACTTCTAGAGGCTGAGGTAGGGGTGGGCGAAAGACGAAGCGCGCCTCGACATCATAGCTCCGCTGAAGGGCATGCTCCACAGCCGGGTAGTCTCCGGGTAAGGTCCGCAGGCAGTTGCGCCGTGCATCGAGCACCACACGGCCCCGCCAGCCCGCCGCTTGCAGCTGCCTCTGTAGCTCTTCGGGCGTGGTCCCAGCAGGCGGGTGTATGAGGAGGTCGTTGGCCGCCAGGGAGAGGACGATTGTAGGATTGGGGTTCACCGGTTGCTATTTACCACCGATTTAGACGCAACATCGCCCCTCATTCTGCGACACCATCTTTGTGTGGTCCCCAAGCCACTTTCGCCTCCGCCGCCTTACGCATGGCTTTGGCTTTGATCCTGTTCAGCCTGTGCTCAAGCTCGGCGCGTTCTACCGCGTTGGTCGCTCGGACTGAAGCAAGTAGGGTATGTTCGGCGGCGGCTGCATAGTCTTTGACGCGGTGCTCATAGTGCTTGGCAAGCTCCAAATAAGGAAACATCAGGTGGGTGCCTTCGGCGGCAAGGCGCGCCCAGATCGCTACTGCCTCGTCGCGCTGTTGCAAATGTTTATATAAGAAGCTAAGGCGGCGCAAGGCCAGGCCGCGTAGCTCCGGCGACGGATCGAGGTCAAGGCCGCGCTCGTAGGCACGCAGGCTCTCGGTGTATTTGCCCAACTCCTCGTACAGCTTGGCGATGCCAAAGCATTCGGCTGCCTGCAAATCGATCTCGTCGGGCTGCTCCAATATCCGCCCGACGTGCCCGGTAAGAGCCATCAAGGTGAGGAGGTCGTGCTCGTTATGCGTGAAGACGGGGAGCAGATGCCCTATGTGCCCGGCACGCAGATAATCGAAGTAGAGGGAAGGTATGCGCCAGCCGGGCACGTCAAAGCCGCGATTTACGCCCAGCACGTGCGCCTCAAGCATTTCGAGGGAGCAAGAGGAGAGCTTGTCTTTCCAGAGGCGACGTGATGGGCCGAGCATATCGAGGTGCGGTGGGTCTTTGAGTATACAGCGAAGGCGGCTGTAGATGAAGCGCGTCTCAAGCAAAGGCCAGTCGAAGCTCTTGCCGTTGAATGTAACAACGGCTCCGAACTGAGCGAAAAGCTCATTGAGGGCATGAAGCAGGGCGCGCTCAGCGCTTATATCCGAGAGGAAATATTGCCGTAGCACCACTTCTGTTCCATCTGCCGAAAAGTAAGTCACCCCGACGAGGAAAACGTAGGTGCCGGTGCCGCCTGACAGCCCGGTGGTCTCTGTATCAAGGAATAAGAGCTTGCGCGCATCGAGGTGGCGCAAGGCGGGTGCCCGCCCGGCGTCCCATAGCGTGGTATGTCTCGCCTGCAATATAGCTCCCAGGGCGATAGGCCCGCGCATCTGGCCCAAAGCGTAGCGCCTCTCTACGACAAAGACTGGGCCTTCAGCCGTGTTGTGCCAGGAGCCGGGCAACGCCTCTTCTATTGCGACCTTCTTGCGAGGGAGGGGGGGCAAGAGGGAGCGATCCAGCGGCGCGATCTCGTGGGTAGGCGCGAGCGACGCCGTGTCGCTATCAGGTCGCAAAGGAGTAGCGCCTGGGACACGGGGGCGTACCCCCATTGCTTTGAGCCTGTCGCGTAAATCCATAACGAGTCGGCAAGGCACCGCTACAGGCCTCGCCCATCTGCAAAATTATAGCACAAATGAACTGATAGGAGCAAAGCTGTGCATAAGTGTAAATGTTCAGAGTAGGGGTGTAGCAATCGTCGAGGGGTAGCTGTGGAGGCGTCCCTCCCCTCACCCCATGCCCCTCTCCCCTTGTGGGAGAGGGGGCTTTATTCACCCTTGTAACCCCGTCAGGGGCAGGCCCCTGTGCACTCAGCATGCACAAAGCCCCCTCTCCCCTTGTGGGAGAGGGGGTTTGGGGGTGAGGGGAGGGACGCCCCTGCACCCCAACTCTGAACACCTACGCATAAGTGTAAATGTTCATATTTAGAGTAGAACAAAGTTCGAGGGGTAGCTGTGGAGGCGTACCGCCGCCCTCATCCCATGCCCCTCTCCCACAACTACCCTCATCCCGTGCCTCTCTCCCTTCATGGAAGAGGGGCTTTACGCCTGGTGACTATCCAGGGACACCCCTGCATTCCTCTCCCGAACGCTTGCGAATAAGTGTGGGTGTGGAAAGGGTAAAAGGGGTGGTTATCTAGTATTGCGTAAGGGGTTGAAGCTAAAGATGCTACGTTCATAATTCCTTCACGTTTCACGCACCTCTACGGGCATAAGTTATGCTGTTTAGAAGCCGAGTAGTTACAAAACAGAGGAGGCAACTTTATGAGCAAAATTGGCAGAGATACAAAGATAACGTGGTACGGCCACGCCACTTTCGTCTACGAAACGCCTGGTGGCAAGCGGGTGATGATAGACCCCTGGGTGCAAGGCAACCCTTCGTGCCCGGATAATCTCAAGAAAGTTGAGAAAGTGGATATTATGCTTATCACGCATGGACACTTCGACCACATCGGGGATGCCGTACAGATAGCAAAGGATGCTAAACCGGAAAGCATTGTTGGCATTTTCGAGATGTGCAATTGGCTTGACAAGAAAAAAGTCGAAGGGTGCGTAGGAATAAACAAAGGGGGCACGGTGGACGTGCAAGGGATAAAGGTGACTATGCTACACGCTGACCACTCATGCGGAATACAAGACGACGACGGCTCTATCATCTACGGCGGCGAGGCGGTCGGCTATTTGATAACGCTGGAAAATGGCTTCAAGGTTTACCAGTCGGGGGATACTGCTATCTTCGGCGATATGCGTCTTTACGGTGAGCTATTCACACCCGATCTGGCGGTGCTGCCGATAGGCAGCTACTTCACGATGGACCCGCGCCAGGCGGCATACGCCTGCGAGATGCTCGGTGTCAAAATGGTGGTCCCAAGCCACTATGGCACCTTCCCGGTCCTAACCGGCACGCCGGCGATGCTTCGTGAAGAGTTACAAAAGCGTGGTTATAAATGCGAAGTGCTGGCGATGAAACCAGGAGAAACGCTGGATTAGCTTAGCACCCTTTGACAGCAGCCAGGGGCGTGGATTGCCAATCGTGCATACGATAAGCAAGGCATGCTTCTACGGAAAGTAGAAGCATGCCTTGCTTATCTTCAGTGGAAGGGCCGAGCGACAGAGAGATGAGAAGCAGGGAAAATTGTACAAGGAAAATTAGTACTAAGGTCACTTCTCCTTCCTTCGCGCTTTCAGTTATCCTTAGCAAGGCAACCTTTAGCGTGGAGTAAACGTAAACAAAGAGCGTTATGCAAGCGATGCTTCCGACAGATCAAGTAAATGATGAGAAGTTCTGGCTCGTCTTCGAGCAGGCCGCCGTTGGCATAGCCCTCGTACGCCTTGACGGGCGCTTTTTGCGCGCCAATCCTGAGCTTTGCAAGCTGCTTGGTTACAGCGAAGATCAACTCAAAGAAATGAGCTTCCAGAGCATCACCTACAGGGATGATCTGTATGCTGAGCTTGCGTCACTGGGCAAGGTTCTGGATGGCGAGATCACAAACTACAAGATGGAGAAGCGTTACATACATCGTGATGGGCGCGTAGTGTGGGCAAATCTTTCTCTCTCTCTCGCTCGTGACGCCGGAGGCAATCCTCTCTATTTAGTCTCAATCATTCAGGACATCAGCAAGCGCAAGGTTGCTGAAGAAGGGCTGCTGCGGGAGCACGACCGCTATATAGCGATCTGCGACAGCGTTGCCGACTTCGTATCTGTGCAAGACCGGCGTGGTACTCTTCTTTTCGCAAGCCCCTCTTGCCTGGAAATAGTTGGCTATACCCCTGACGAGCTAGTAAGCTCGAATTTACTCAGCTACGTACACCCTGATGACCGCAGAGAGCTATCGAACGTTTACAACAAGACGATGGATGGCTTATACAATGGTAAGCTCGCAAAGTACAGGCTGCGCCGCAAAGATGGCAGCTATGTGTGGCTTGAAAGCTATACGCGCAAGATAAACGGCCTGCCTGGCGCAGAAGGCGAGATACTATGCGTCTCACGCAAAGATCGTACACAGGAAAAAGAGCAGGCTAAAGGGATGAGCGATGCCTTAGATGCTCACGACGAACTAACGAGGCTCAGTAATCAGAGTGCTACAGAGGATTACCTGGTGGGCAAGCTTACCAGCCCCAGGTCGGCAACTTTCCCTATTAGCTGCCTCCTTGTGGCTGTCAACTCGCTGGAGACTATAACCACCAGCTATGGCTATTCCGTAGGCGACGAAGTGCTCAGGAGAGTCGCGGCGGTACTCTCCGATACATGCCGCGTTGAAGACTTTGTGGGCCGCTACGGTGAAGACAACTTTCTGGTTGTGTTGCCTAACACCAACGCGGGCGGCACGATCATTGTTGGCGAAAGGTTGATACGGAATGTGAAGACAGCCTACTGGTCGGACACTCCTATAGAGGAGGAAGTCACGATCAGCATAGGCGGAACTTCTGTGAACCACAACTCAGGTCTTAGCCTGGATGATCTGGTTGGGATTCTCACCTCCCAACTCGCCCAGGCCAAAGAAGCCGGGCGAGGCTGCCTGATGATGAACGCTAAGGAATCCCAGCGCCAGACGTTCAGCAGCCTTGAGTTCTAATTATGGGCCACTGACCGCTGACCACCAGCCACTATGCTAAGGCTGGAAGCTCAGCACCTTCTTCAGGATGCCTGTCCCACGCCCCGAAGTTACGGTTATTCCGGCAAGCACCAACGCTAGCCCCACAACTGCGGGAAGGGTTATCGCCTCGCGCAGGAAGATAGCCCCCCAGATAAGAGCAAAGATAGGGAGGAGATAAGTCACCAGCAGAGTCTTGGTACCACCCACACGCTCCAGCAGCCAGTAATAGATCAATGATGCCAGGGCAGTACCTGCAATCGCCAGGGTGCTTACCGCAGTAAGCGCCTGCAAGGAAGGCATAGTCTTGGGTAGCTGGAATAAAGCCAGAGGTAGAAGCATAAGAGCGCCTGTAATCAACTGGCCGGTAGCAGGGATTAGCGAAGGCATGCCGTGCAGCGCCTTGCGCCCATAAGTAGCTGCTATCGCATATGAGAGGGCGGCTAGCAGCACAGCTCCTTGCCCTATAAGTAGCATGCTTCCACTGCTCCCGCCCGAAAGGTTAGAGCTTACCACCAGCACCACGCCTGATAAACCAAGGAAGAGGCCAAACATTCGAGCCGGGGGCAACCTCTCTGCCCAAACCCAGACGAGGCCGAGCAGAGCGCCCCAGAGCGGGGCACAAGCATTGTAAATCGCCGCGAGGCCGCTGCTTATGTAGACCTCACCCCAGGTGATAAGGGTGTACGGCAGCGCGCAGTTAACCAGCCCCATCACTGCCAGGGGCCGCCAGTGCCTCTTCAGCAGAGAAAGCGTTCCCTGCCGTGATGCAGCTATAATAAGCATCACAATAGCGGCTAGCCCCAGGCGCATTTCTACGAGGGCGAACGGCTCTATCTCAGCCCCTCCGACTTTGATAAACATGAACGAAGCGCCCCAAATGGCGCCCAGTGCTATTAGCATCCCGAATTCTTTAGCCGACATATGTTGCGCTCCCTGCTGCCAGTGCTCGACGGTTTCCATGATATTTCTGGCCGAGCACGCTCGCTATGTCAACAGCGATATCTGTTGCCTTGCACTTCATAATAACCGAAGAAGGGGGGTGGGGCCTATCCGCTTCATGCGGGTTAAAGTGCTTGGCTATTCATTCATCCTACGTGAAAGGCTAGCAAAAAGGGGCAGGGCGCACTATGATCGCAACACCTCACGCATCGAGTACCCATGTTAGCCTCGGCAAGGTGTACCAATGTCCTGCCCTAAGTAGGACCATATACCCTTAGCGGCTGCGGGGTAGGACGGATATAATAAAGCTCAGTCCGTTCACGTCTGATGTGCGATATGAAGAATCGCACGTTCGAGTTACCGGAACCTGTCTTATGGAGGAGCACACCTTTGTGCGCTAGCCCGCAATCGTCAATACAGCCTCTTACTCCCCGCCATAATGGTGACGGAGATAAAGAGGCGCAACCCGGAGAGCCGGTGCACAACCCGCCGTGGACAGCTCAGGACGCAGCTGCAACCCAGCCTCAGCAGGGATATGCCGGGATGGCGGGGGCAGGTATATTTGCTATCCCGACCGGCCCCAGCCCCGAAGAGATTCCCGGCTTTCCTTTTTTCCAGGAAGACGAAACGCACCAGACCCCACCTCCCAGGCCGCAGCAACAACCTCAGAGTGCCCACGCGGGCAGCAGTGGGGTTATCAGACCTTTACAGAGCCTGAACAGGCAGGCCGCGCCACACGGCCACTCTCAGCCTCCGGCACAAAGTGCATATCACTCTCCGCAGCCCGCGCCACAAACTCCTCAATACAGCCAGCCGAGAGGCGGGCAATCAGCTCCTTTGAGGCCACAGTACGCGCAGCCGCAATCCCAGGTTCAGCCACAACAGCCGCAAATGGCGGGGCCAGGCTCTACGACAACGGGCAGGCTCAACCTCAACAGGCTCAATAGTGTATCAACCGATCACCTTGCTACAGGTTATCTTGACCCCTTTGAGGCGCTCTTCCCCGAGCCGCGCACAGTCAAGGAGACAGGGATCAACCAGGGCCTCATTTCCGACCTGGTGCTGAAGACGATGTATTACACATCGTATATGAGCGGCCAGGATGTCTCGGCTGCCCTGCGGCTCCCATTCTACGGGGTGCTGGATGGCATCATAAACCTGCTCAAGAAAGAGCAGCTTTGCGAGGTGAGCGGCACGGCAGGCCTCGGAGAAGCGGGTTACCAGTACATCCTGACCGTTAAGGGGATGGAGCGCGCCCACCAGGTGCTGGCGCGCTCCAAGTACATAGGTGCAGCGCCTGTGCCCCTCGCCAGGTATATAGATGTCATCAAGCTGCAATCCTCTAACAGGCCAACCATTTTCAAAGAGCATGTCGAAAGTGCACTCAAAGGGATGATCATCGGCGAGGAGCTGACGAACCAGGTGGGTGCGGCGGTGAACGCGGGCAAGTCGCTTTTCCTCTTTGGAGCGCCAGGCAACGGTAAAACGCTGCTGGCAGAGCGTATAGCCACTATGCTCGGCGGCAGCATGGCTATACCATATGCGCTTGAGGCCGACGGCCAGATCATCCAGCTCTTCGACCTGAATAGTCATCGCCCTGTGGTGCCTCAAGGCGCGAGTGAGACCGACTCGGCCAGAGCGGAGCTAAACGACCGCCGGTGGGTGCGTGTGCACCGCCCCGTAGTAGTGGTGGGCGGCGAGTTAACTATGGCTTCCCTCGACCTGATATACAACGAAACGGCGGGTTTTTATGAAGCCCCATTCCAGTTGAAGGCGAATGGCGGCCTCTTCCTCATAGATGACTTTGGCCGCCAGCAAGTAAGCCCGCAGGCGCTCCTCAATCGCTGGATTGTGCCGCTCGAAAAGAGCATAGATTATCTCACCCTCAAGACAGGCAAGAAACTGCAAATACCCTTTGAGCTCTTCCTGGTGCTCTCCACCAACTTGCAGCCTGAAGATCTGATAGACGACGCCTTCTTACGCCGTATACAGAACAAGCTGAGCGTGCCCGACCCCACTGCTCAGCAATATTTCGAGATATTCGTGGCTCAATGCAAGATGGTGGGGGTGCCCTTCGACCAGCATGGCTTTGCATACCTGGTAAACAAGCACTACATGGAAACGGGACGCCCTTTCCGGGCTTCACAGCCACGCGACCTGCTGCGCCAGCTGCTTGGTATAGCGCGCTACCGCAATATATCCCCCGAAATGACACCGCAACTGCTCGATGCGGCGTGCGAAACATACTTCGTCAACGCAAAGCCCAAATAATATAAAGGTTCGCAACATATGCTAAACAGACTGGACGAACATGGCAAGGTCTTCACCGAGCGCGTAAGGAAGATCGGAATAGAGGTAGAAATCCTGACGTTGCACGGCCAGATTCACGGCCATATACATGTACAGCCCGACCAGCGGGTAAAAGATATGCTGAACAGCAAAGAGGAGCAATTTCTGGCAGTTACCTCGGCCACCGTCTGTAAGAACGGCGCAACTGAGGCGCAAGAAGCCCCCTTTCTGGCTATAAATAAAGAGTATATCGTAGCGGTAATACCTGTGGACGAGCACAAATCGGTAAGCCTCGACGACTTTTACGCTTATTGAGGGACAGCACTCCGCAGATCGCAACCCCAGGCGGGGCGACCGCAGTCATCGTGCGCCACCTTTTATAAATCACACTTCACGTTCCACACATGGGAGATAAAATGTCTCTGAAGAGATTGACAGGCAGTTTGTTCGCGTCGGATGACGCCACATCAAGGGAAGGGCAAACCGAGGAAGCGACCCTTCCCCAGCAGAGTGGAGTTAATAACGTCTACCAACAGGGTACATCGGGCGGGCAGGGGAGCATCTTCACGCCCGCAGGCCCCGATGTTGGTCTGGAAGCTGCGCTCAAGCCGCTTA
>JADEYI010001484.1_pt1 | contig 17239 bp, 15 predicted proteins | sample 8542331 | NCBI WGS metagenome assembly JADEYI01 (sample SAMN16510988, study PRJNA670497) | mine drainage metagenome | isolation source: biofilm near Copperflume 1 | place: Germany: Marsberg coppermine Kilianstollen | collected 2018-02 | reverse complement strand
CGCGCCGCCGCTGCCGCCCGCTCGTCGATGGCCCCACGGGCCAGCGTCCTTGCGTGCCGGCGATGGAGCAATGGCGCCAAAGCGGCGCCGGCGTGGCGCTCGGCCTGGATGAACAGTTTCTGCAGGGCGGCCATGGATCCACTGTAGAGCAGCTTGGTGCCAGGGTGCCCCTCTGGCGCGCACCCGGGTGCTCGTCGCTTGACCCGCTGTGACGGCCGAGCCTTGGGGATCACGCCCGAGACCCCGGAAGCTCGACGGGACTAAATCAGAGAGGACGTGTGGCACATGGCCCTGACCCTCGCCGAAGCGAGCAAACTGAGCAACGACACCCTGCTTTCCGGCGTGATCGAAACGATCGCCCAGGAGAGCCCCATCCTCCAACGCCTGCCGTTCATCGAAATCGTCGGAAACGGGCTCACCTACAACCGCGAAAACGTCGCGCCCTCCGCCGCGTTCTACGACGTCGGCGACACCTGGACTGAGGACACTCCAACCTTCACCCAGGTGAATGCCGCCCTCAAGATCCTCGGCGGCGATGCCGACATCGACAACTTCCTCAAGGCCACCCGTTCGAACATCCAGGACCTCGAAGCGGCGGTTGTCCAGCTCAAGGCCCGCGCAGTGCAGTCGCTCTTCGACGACACGTTTGTCAACGGCAACGCGGTCCTGAACGTCAACAGTTTCGACGGCATCGCCACGATGACGGCTGCCCCGCAAACGGTGAGCATGGGGGCGAACGGCGCGAGCCTGACGCTGGCCAAGCTCGATGAGCTCGTTGACAAAGTGCGTGGCGGCAAGCCGGACATGCTGCTCATGAGCCGCCGCAGCCGCCGCAGCCTGAACATCCTCGCCCGCGCGAGCGGTAGCTTCCTCGAAGCCGACCGCGACCAGTTCGGGAACATGCTGCAGTTCTACGACGGCATCCCCATCGGCCTGAACGACTACATCTCCGACGCCGATACGGTCGGGACGAGTGGCGATTGCAGCGCAATCTATGCGATGCAGTTCGACGAGGGGGCGATGACCGGGTTGACGGCACCGGGTGGCCTGACGGTCGAGCGCGTCGGCAGCCTCGAAACGAAGGACGCCTCGCGCATCCGCGTCAAGTGGTATGCGGGGCTGGCCCTCTTCAACACGGTGAAGCTGGCGAAGCTGACGGGAGTGCGGCCGTAGTTTGCTCCGGCCGGGGCAACGCCTCAAGGAGGGCGCCCTTAAGGGCGCCCTCCTTTGCTTGTGAGGCTGCCCGTGCCCTACACACCCGGGGTGACGGCGAGCGTAGAATCGCCTCATCACGCCCAGCCGCACCGGAGGAACCCCCATGCCACACACACCCATCAACGGTTTCGACCTGTTCTACGACGAGGCGGGGAGTGGCCCGCCGCTGCTCATGCACCACGGCTACACTGGTTCCCACGATGCCTGGTGGGACCTCATCACGCCGCGTCTGCGCGACCGCTACCGCTGCATCGTCATGGATGCGCGGGGCGCCGGCGATAGCGGACACCCGGCGGACGGCTACACGATTGCACAGTACGCGCGGGACATCATCGCGCTTGCCGACCACCTGGGGCTCGAAACTTTCACCTACTGCGGCCACAGCATGGGTGGAGTCATCGGAATGGAGCTGGGGATCAACCACGCGAGCCGCCTCGACCGGCTCATCCTCGTTGCCCCGGCCCCTTCGAACGGCGTGCAGGCGCCACCAGAGATGCACGAACGCTCCGCCCGCCTGCGTCGCGAACAGGCCCGCGAGACGATGATCCGCGAGCGCACACTGATGGCGGCCCGCAACGAAGACCCGGCGCGCATCGCCGCCAGCGTGGACCGTGCGCTTTCGGTCTCCGACGGCCACTTTGAGCAATCCTGGGACGAGCTCGTGAACGCCCGCCTGGGCGAGCGCCTCGCCAGCATCACCGTGCCCACGCTCGTGATTTCTGGGGCCGCGGATAGCCTCCTCACCGCCAACCTCGGCGACTTCGCGCGCCTGCCAAACGCGACCTTGCACGTGTTCAGCCGCGTCGGTCACGGTGTGCCCTCCGATGTCCCGGACGAGTTCGCCGCGGTAGTGGCCGATTTCATGGAAAACGGTGTCGTCGTGGCGAAGACGTTGCAGGACCGCCTCACCGCTGCAGCCGCCGCGCGGTAGGAATCGGCTGACAGCGGCAGGGGGCATGGTACTGCGGGCCAGACAAGCAAGGTGCCGTCCAACATCGACAAAGAGGACTTCCTCTATCAACTTTCTCGGGGAGAGCGCGTACAGCGCTGCCCTGTGGTGTACGCTGGAATCCCGTCTGGCAGTCCGCGGACGGGCTGACCATCACCTTCGCCTTCCAGGAGGACAGCTATGACTGGCACCGGTCCCAGCGTCGCCGATCGCGGCTATGCCCACCCCGAGGTGCTCGTGACCACCGATTGGGTGGCGGCGCACCTGGACGACCCCACGATCCGGGTCGTCGAATCGAACGAGGACCAGCTCCTCTACCCTTCGGGCCACATCCCCGGCGCAGTGCAGGTGGATTGGGCCGCAGACCTGAACGACCCGCTGCGTCGCGACTATCTTGGCCGCGCTGGATTCGAAGCGCTCATGAGTCGCATCGGTGCCACCAAAGACACCACGATCGTGTTCTATGGCGACAAGAGCAACTGGTGGGCGACCTATGCCTTCTGGGTGTTCCAGCTCTTCGGCCACTCGAAGGCCCGCGTCATGGACGGTGGGCGATTGAAGTGGGAAAAGGAAGGGCGCCCGCTGACCCGGGTGGTGCCCACATATCCCCCGACGGCCTATCGCGCCCCCGAACGCGACGACACTAAGATCCGCGCCTTTCGCGATGAGGTGCTGAAGCACCAGGCAGCGGGGTTGCCGCTCGTCGATGTGCGCAGCCCTGCTGAATTCAGCGGCGAACGCACGCACATGCCCGAGTACCCGCAGGAGGGCGTGCTGCGCGGCGGCCACATTCCCGGCGCGAAGAGTGTGCCGTGGTCGCGGGCGGCGAATCCGGAGGATGGCACCTTCAAGACCGCTGCCGAATTGAAGGCCATCTACGAACAGGAGCAGGGCCTGAAACCGGGCGACGACATCGTCTCCTATTGCCGCATCGGCGAGCGCAGCAGCCACACCTGGTTCGTGCTCACCTACCTCCTCGGCTATGAACATGTCCGAAACTACGACGGCAGCTGGACGGAGTGGGGGAACTCGGTGAACGTGCCCGTGGAGCGTTAGCGGATAAGGCTAAGCCCTTGTTTCCCCATGCGATGTGAAGGTTCGGGCGGGGTTGCTACACTGGCTGCATGACCGAAGCCGTGACTCCGATCCCCTCCCCGCTCGCAGCCGTCCTCGAAGATTTTGCCTTTGTGGACCGCGCAGAACGAGCGGAGCTCCTCATCGAAGCAGCCGACCGCTTCGTGGAAGTGCCGCCGCGCGTGGCCGTCCGGCCGTTTCCGGAAGCGAACCACGTCCAGCGCTGTGAGTCGGAGGCCTATGTCTGGGCGGAAGACCAGCCCGACGGCACGCTCAAGTTCTATTTCGCCGTCGAGAATCCCCAGGGCCTTTCGGCCAAAGCCTGGAGCGTCATTATGGACGAGACACTCTCCGGCCAGCCGCTGGAGCAGGTGACAGCGGTGCCGACGGACGTGGTCTTCTCTATCTATGGCAAAGACCTTTCAATGGGCAAGGGTCAGGGCCTTATGGGGATGCTTTCCCACGTCACGCACGCAGCCAGGCAACGGCTCGCTGCACGACGTGCCGGCCCATAGGCGGCGATGCTGGCTACAGCCGCCGGTGGGCTGTGCCGGGCCTCTAATGCCACACCTGTTCGGAACGCGTGTTCGGTCTTGGATTCGGCCCATGATCTCGAAACCGGTTCGGAATTCAGGCGAAATTCGGGGGAAACCCCATACCGGGAGGCGTGGAGGGGCAGCCACGCGGGTTGCTTTGCTCGCGTAAGAGGGTGGTATAGTGACTTCTCGGTGCCAGCGGGGACTCGCGGCTTGCGGGTGGCATCGAATCTGCGAATACCGGCCATGGCCGGCCCCGTGCCTATCCTGTGAGCAAAAGGACGGTCTCACTTGACCGAACCACTCCAGGTTGGCCAGTTCGCGATAGTCGATCACGAACCGGTTGACCGCGGGCCAAATGCCGGGATTTTCCATGGCAAAGGCCCCTCCGACGACCGCGCAGAGCTATTCATCCTCGCCGAAGGCACGACGCCTGCCGGCGAGGCATTTGCCGGGCACATTGTGTCGGCGCTTGGCGGTGCATTCTCTTCCCTCGATATGAGCCTCACGGGCGCGCTGCGGCGCCTCTTCCAGGAAGCCGAAGGAAACCTCGCTGATTGGAATCGCAAAAGCATCGCCCAGCACCGCGTCAGCATCGGCCTCACCTGCTTCGGGCGCCGCGGCGACCAGGCAGTCGTCGCCCAGGCGGGGCCATCTGCGGTCTTTCACCTCCACCATGGCAAAGTTGAGCCCTACTTTGCCGACGAAGAGCACGGCCAGCCGATCGGTGCGGTGCCCATCGAGCCGCAGCTCACGCGCATCCCGTTTTCGCCCGGGGATCGCCTGCTGCTGATCTCGTCTGTGGCCTTGCGGCATCTCGACGACGAGCTCATTGGCGGCATCCTGAAACTGCCACACGAGCAGGTTCTGCCCGAGCTCTACCACCGTCTTCACGAGCTGCGCCACCTCACCGCGCTCCTCGTCACCGGGGCGGGACATGCTGCCGAGCCGGAAGATGGCGAACTGGTGATCGATGCAACCGCCAGCGAAGGCGCTCTCCTTCCGCCCCCCGAGGCCGGCGATGCCGTGGTGGATGCCACCGCTGCTGCCGCCGCGGCGGGCACCCCGAGCGCGCCGCCGCCGGGTCTCTACCAGCCCAGCCTGTTCATCGACGACCACGCTGAAGGCACGGTCATGACCGCCCGCCGCCAGCTCCTCGATGTCACCCCTCGCCGCCAGATCGACGCGGTGGTCCCTGCGGTGGTGATGGAGATGCCCACCCCGCTGGCGCGGGTTTCGGGCGAAAGCCCGCTCGCGCGCATGGCCGCTGAACGGCAGGCGCGCGCCTCTATTGCGCACAGCGCCGCGCAGGCCGCGCTCGCTCAGAACGCGCTGCGCACTGCCGCCCAGGCTGCGCGTCGAGCCTCGGCAGGGGCGATCACGGGCCGTCCGGCGTGGCACAACAGCGGGAACAGCGGGATGGGAAGCGCCGCCGCGCCTACGGGCGCGCCGGGGAGCAGCCGCGCCATGCCGGCTCCTCGGCGCCGCCACGAGCGCCACGACAGTTTTTCTCGCGGCCTCGTCCACGAAGAGATCCCGGCCAGGCCCGACCCGAACCTGGAAGTGCTGCCGCTGGTCGATGTACTCGCTGAAGAGCATCGTGGGCGTGGTGCCTCCTCTCCGCTTGCCGCGGACACCATCGCAGGGGAAGCTGCGGTGAGCATGAGCGGGGGTGGCTCGCTCGTGCGTGTGCGGGGCGACATGGGCGGGCGCTGGAAGAGTGGTGGCTTCGCCCGCCGAACCACGACGAATGGGGCGCTCCCGCCGACGTGGCTCGTTATCGTCGTGGGCCTCGCTGTCCTGCTCGTGCTTGTGGGCATCATGACGGTCCCGGGGATGCTGAGTCAGCAGTCGAGCGCGCGCTACGCGGGGCTGCTCGACGGCGCCCAGCAGAAGATCGCCACGGCCCAGGTCCAGACCGACCCGGCGGGCCGGCGCAAAGCGCTCACCGACGCGCAGGCGCTGCTCCTTGAAGCGAAGGACGCGAAAGGCGCCACGGCGCAAGCCAGCACGCTGCTCGCAGAAGTTTCCGCCCAGCTGGCGGCGATGGACTCAATCAAGGCGCCCGCCTCCGTGACGGTCGTGGGTTCGCTCCAGCAGTTCGGCAACAAGCCGGTGAGCGCCATCAGGCTCGCTGTCGGGGGTCAGTTTGGCTACGTGCTCGACAACGCCTCCAACAGCGTGATCGCCCTGCCCCTCGGTGGCGGCAACTACAGCGTCGTCTTCCAGGAGGATGCGTCGAAAAAGCAGGCCCGCCCAATCGCCGCGAACTACGTCGCCTCTGGAGACCCCGCCAGCGAAGGTCTGCTCATCGCCGACGCAGCGCAACACCTCTGGTCCTTTTCACCCACTGCGGGGGTCCACCAGTTGGCGTTCGCCCTCCCGAGTGGTGCGCGCGTCACGGATATGACCACCAGCGGGGGCAACCTCTATGTCCTGGATGCGGCCCAGTCGGTCGTCTATAAGTTTATCCAGGGCAGCGGCGGGTATGGTGCGGCGCCCCAGAAACTGCTCGACACGCCGGATCTCGCTGCCGCCCGCCGCCTCACGGTCGATGGCAACGAAATCATCACCGTCGATGCGAACGGGACGATCCATCGCTTTAGTGGGACGGTTGGCACGGTGCTTTCGGAGGCAGGCATCGATACGCCGCTGAACGCACCGGAGGCGGCCCAGCCGATCGGCAACAATGGTGACTTCGCGTTTCTCGATGCGACGAACGACCGCATCATCGTGATCCACCGTGATGGCACCTTCGCCGGGCAGTACCGCGACAAGAGCTTCGCCGCAAGCAGCGAGTTCACCATGAGCGGCGGTGTCGGCTATCTGTTCAGCGACGGTATGTTGCGGAAGGTCACTTTCTGAGCGGTTGCGGAGCAGCCGCGTGTGGTTCGAGGCGCGCGGCGGCGCTACCCTAAAGCCGTGAATGTCCTTGCGATCGAGTCTTCCTGCGATGAAACGGCGGCGGCCGTAGTCGTCGATGGCAGGGCAGCGCGCTCCTCCGTGGTGGCCAGCCAGGTCGACCTGCATGCCAGGTATGGTGGCGTTGTCCCCGAAATCGCCAGCCGCCAGCACCTGCGCCAGGTCATCCCCGTGATACGCGAAGCGCTCGCGGAAGCAGGCTGCACCCTCGACGATATCGATGCGGTCGCGGGCACTCGCGGCCCGGGGCTCGCGGGCTCGTTGCTCGTCGGCTATAACGCTGCCAAGGCGATCGCGTTCGGCCGCGATCTGCCGTTCCTCGGGATTAACCACCTTGAGGGCCATATCTATGCGAATTGGCTGGGAGAAGGTCCGGAACCGCGTTTCCCGGCGCTCTGCCTCGTCGTTTCCGGCGGGCACACGGATCTGGTCTTGATGCGCGGCCATGGCCGCTACGAGCGCCTGGGTGGCACCCGCGACGATGCTGCGGGCGAGGCGTTCGACAAGGTGGGGCGGCTGCTGGGGCTGCCGTTCCCCGGCGGCCCCCAGGTCGCGAAGGCCGCCCTCGGTGGTGGCAAGACCAGCCTTTCGCTGCCACGCGCCTGGATTCCAGGCACGTTCGACTTCAGCTTCAGTGGGCTCAAGACCGCCGCCCTGCATGCTGTGCGCAAAGGGACATATGAAGTCGCCGACATCGCCTGGGAGTTCCAGGAGGCGGTTGTCGACGTCCTTGCCGGGAAGACCTCGCGGCTTGCACGCGAACTCGGGGCCGCGGACGTGCTGGTGGCTGGTGGCGTGGCGGCGAATACGCGTCTGCGCGAGGAGTTGCAGCGGCGCTCCCCGGTGCCAGTCCGCATCCCGCCTCCCAGGCTGTGCACCGACAACGCCGCCATGATTGGCGCGGTCGCGGGCTATCGCTTCGCGCTTGGCGAGCGCAGCCACCTGGCCGAGGACATCTTCACGACGAACCGGTGGTCACAGGTGTAGGTGGGTCCGGGGGAGCGTCTCCCTGGATGGCCACGTGCCCCTGGTGGCTGCTCAGTGTGCGGGGAAGCCGGAGGATATCTCCGCAATCACGCCCGCCACCCTTTCGGGTTCGGCGATCATTTGCAAGTGGTGGCCCGGGAGCGTGCGCGTGTCCCAGCCGAGGTTCCGCGCTTCGTTCGCCGCTGCAGCGTAGGCGGACGAGAGCTGGAGGTAGCCGCAGGGCGCATCTGGCCAACCGGTGAACACGGTGAGGGGCTCCTCGTAGACCAGCAACGGCGTGGGCCGAAGCTCCGCTCGGAAGCGCGCCCGCGCCCGGTCTGCGGGGATGAGTCCCCGCCACGTGTCTTCATCGAAGCTCGCGCCCCACGGCGGCAGCACCCCGCCGCTGGCGGCCGCGCGCAGGCGGTCTGCTTCGGCGCGTGTCGCGAAGAGATCGAGGCGGCTGCGGCCGTCGCGTGGCATGGGGGCGTCCACAAAGATATAGCCGGCTACCTCGCCCGCGATCGCCTGGCGCGCCGCCGGCAGCAGAGGGCCGGCCCCACTGTGACCGACGAGGACGGGGACCGATCCGCGTGCCTGCGAATCGAATGCCTCTGCGATGGCACGGGTGTGGCCGGCCCAGAATGGTAGCGCCCCGTTGACGAGAGATGGAACGACGACGGTGTGGCCCCGCGCCGCGAGCACGGCCGCGACGGGCTGCCACGTGTATGGCCCGACGAGCGGGCTGTGGATGAGGACGAACGTCGGCAAGAGTCCCAGCCTGCGGCAGTGTGGGCGGGGCGGCCCGGGCCATATTCAGGATCTCGCAACAGTGTAGCGGAGGCCGTGAGAGGACGGAGCCGTGAGCACCGTAACAAGGGCCAGGCAATATGGCGGATACGCGTGCGGGCCTCTTCCCGCTTCCCTTACCAGCGAATGGTAGGTTTCCTTCCGCCAAGCCACGGGCGGCCATACACTCGACAGACAATTCACGACCGGAGCCTCCATGGTTCGCTGGCTACCGCAGGCCTCTGCCGCCTGTGTCCTTGCTCTTCTGGGCGTCGCCGTGACTGCGTGCGGCGGCAGTTCCAACGCGACGCTCCCGAGCGTGGCGACGGCGGGTGCGGGCGCGAGCAGCGCACCTTCTGGCGCAACCCCGACGGCCGACAGCCCGTCCGTTTCGCCGGTCCTCCAACCCCCGGCCAGCCAGTACTCGATCAACCTGAACGACCTGGGAACGGCGTTTATCACCGATATCCCCGCAACCTACGTGCTGACCGTGGATAACTATGCGGCCACGAAGACCTTCACGTCCGTCGCCGAGGGCAAGAAGGACCTCACGAAGTGGGGCTATCTCGGGGGCTATGAAACCGGCTATTCGCCAGAGGGCCGCCAAACGGCTGTCCTCCAGGGCCAGTACTACATCAGCGTCGAATCACACCTGTTCAAGACGGTCGACGGTGCGACGCAGGCCTTCGCCTATTTCCAGGACCGGCTGAAGGGACAGTCGCAGCCGATCAGCGGGCCGCCGGTGGGCAATGAGTCGAGCATCTGGAAGCTGGTGGAGGGGACGGTACCCACCAGCACGGTGCCGGCTGTCTACCATCGGCTCATCTTCCGCCGGGGCAACCTCGTCACGATCGTCCTCACCTACGGGGCGGACAAGTTCATGACGGTGAACATCGTCCACGACCTCGCGGTGATCGTCGATGAAAAAGCGCTCGGCCACAAAAAGGCGATCGCTCCCACGCCGACGAGCAACTTCACGCCGAACATCAGTGGCGCCACGGTGACGAACCGTACGCCCGTGCCAAAGCAGTAACGATGCGCACCCAGATCATCGTCGGCGTTTCGGGAGTTGCGGTTGTGGCTCTTTTCGCGGGTGGGCTGCTCTGGCTGAACGGCGGTGGCACGAGTGTGAGCCTCACGGTGCCACAGACCACGCTGACGCCGGGAGCGAGCATTGGCGGCACCATTGGCGGCCCGGAGACGCTCGCAAAGGGGCCGGCGAGCCGCTACGCACCCGCGCGGACCGACCTGCCCCCGGGCTACACCGTCGATGTCCCCAACACGTTCCAGCAGAACATTCAGACTTTCGCCAGTGGCTACCTGTTCGATAACAACAACCAGGGCAACCAGCTCGCGAACCAGTGGCAGATCGTCGATGGCTACCAGGTGTACTTCAATCCCGACGGGCTGGAAGCAGGCCTGCTCCAGGGCCGCTTCTATATTTCCACAGAGATCTACCTGTTCAACAAGGTCGACGGTGCAATGCAGGCCTACACCTACATCGACAACCGGCTCGCTTCCAGCGCCGGTTCGCAGCACATCACGACGACGCGCCTCGCCAATGCCTCGGACGCATTCAAGAAGGTGAGCGGCACCGTGGGCACGTCCTCTATCGTGAAGGCCTACTATCGCTACCTGTTCCGGCGGGGGAACATCGTGGCGATCGTGCAAATCGCCGGTAGTGACCCGCAAATCACCGTTGACCGGGCCCGTGATATAGCGGTTATCATCGACGACAGGATTCTCGGGAAGCGGGATAACACGGTGCCAACGCCGATCCCGACGCCCGCCATCAACATCGCACCCACCGCCGCACCAAGCGCCTCGCCCACGCCATGAGAGTTGGGCTGGCGGTTGATTTGATCGCGGTGAGCGGCTAGCGGTCCATCCGCGGGAGCGGGCAAGGAGGGATCGTGCGGAAACTGTGGCCTGCCATTGTCGTCCTCTGCCTTACAGCGGTCGTAGGCGGCGGTGGCACGGTAGGGGCAGCCACGCCGCCCGCGGCGCCCGCCAACGGCTATGTCGTCGTCCAGTTCGCGGGCGGGGCCACGCAGGCGCAGACCGCCGGCACAGCGCCTCCAACGCTCGCAGAGCGCGGATTCCGGCACCTGGCCGTGCCCGCGGGCGAAACTCGCGACCAGTTTCTCGCGCAATTGCGGGCGCGCCCGGACGTGATTTCTGCCCAGCCCGACGCGACGGTCTATGCGGCCAACATCCCCAACGACCCGGACTACCTGCTCCACCAGGCTCAATACCTCGCCCAGATCCACGCGCCGCAGGCCTGGGACCTTGCCACCGGGAGCCACAAGGTCGTCGTCGCTGTCCTGGATTCAGGTCTGGACCTGACGCACCCGGACTTCGCCGGGCGGCTCTGGCAGAATCCTGCCGATGCCTTTAGCGATGGCATCGACCACGACAGCAACGGCTGCGTCAACGATCGCTATGGCTGCCGCTTTATTACCCTCACCGCCGCCAACGCGCGGATCTGCGGCTACACCTCCTCGACGCCCACGGGCCAGGTGATGGACGACGACCGCAGCAGCACGCACGGCCACGGCACGTTCGTCTCGGGCATCATCGGCGCCGCGGGCGACAACAACATCGGCGTCACAGGCGTCGCGTGGGATGTGCAGCTCATGACGGTGAAGGTGTTGGATTGCGGCACCAACCCGGGCGGTTCGCCTTCAGGGAGCATGTACGACGTCGCCCAGGGCATCGAATATGCCACGCGCATGGGCGCAAACATCATCAACCTCAGCCTGGCAACTGCACCCGGTGACCAGTCCGGCGACATCCCGGCACTGCGCACGGCCATCCAGGACGCGCAGAACGCGGGAGTGATTATCGTCGCGGCGGCCGGCAACCATGCGCCGGGCACAGCCAATACCGGCGTCGGCTACCCGGGCGCCTATACGAGTTATCCCAACCTTGTGACGGTCGGCGCGTCGGATAACCTCAACGGCAACATCGCGGCCGACTACACCAACTACGGGCCGTCCGTCGATCTCGCCGCGCCGGGAAACAGTATCACCAGCACCATCCGCAGCGATACCTGGCTGGCGAATCCCTATGGCACATCCGGCACGGAAGGGGGTACCAGCTATTCGACCCCACTCGTTACGGGGATGTTCGCGCTGATGATGTCCCGCAATTCGCGGCTGGGCTACCAGCAATACATCAACCTCGCCAGGGGAGCGGCGACTCCGCCCGCGCCCGGCCCACCCAACTGGGCCGGCGCCGGCGTCATCGATATCGGCGCCGCCGTCGCGAGTGTGCCCATGACGGTCACCGGAAGCGCCTTGCATGATTGGAAGGACGTGCCCCCCGGCACCGAAGTGCGGGCGACGGTTGATGGGATCACCTGCGGAATCACCGACACCACCGCCTTCGGCGTGGTCGCGCGCTATACCCTCCAGGTCAACAGCGCCGCCACTCAGGCTGGCTGCGGGGTGCCCGGCAAGACCGTGCAGATCAGCATCGGCGGTGCGGTCGCGCAGCCGACTCTCACCTGGGGCGGACTGAATACAGACCTGGGTCTCGCGAACAGGGATGAGACGACCGTTTCGCCGCCACCGGGCGTCGTCGTCGTCCAACCGTTGAATGGCGTCTGGAGCAACATCGCCTATCTCGAAGCGCCCGCGCCCGGTGCCACCGCCTTCGCTTCCCTGCCCACACCCTGGTCGGCAGCGTTTCATTGGGATGCTACGAAGCCCGGAATCGACGGGGTGCCCGGCGCCTTCCAACGCTATCTCCGCAGTGCACCGCCCTTCGCCGATGACTGGCCGACCATCCGGACCTACGACGCCTACTGGGTCGATGCGCCGGCCGTGAACGTGGCCAGCCTCAACCCCAACCCCCCCGCGGGCCGCGTGCTGGACCTGAAACCGGGCTGGAACAACTTCACCTACACGGGCACCAGCAAAGCCGTTGCCGATGCGCTGTCGCAGGTTTCGGGGTCGTATACGCAGGTGCTGCAATACGACAACCCGAGCCAGAAGTGGCTCTCCTATCTCCCCGGGCAGCCGCGCTACCTTGAGGACTTTGGGGGCCTCTTCAAGCTCAAGGTCTACTGGGTCTACATGACCACGCCGGGAAGCATCACCATGAACTGAGCGGGCGCGTGCGCGGCGGGCAGGGGCGGTGTGCCCGCAGCAAGTGGGCAGCGCCGGTGTGCCGTCAGGCAGCCGGCTGCGGAAGCGGCTTCTGGAAGAGCTTCGCGAACAGGCAGCCGAGCAGATAGAGCCCCAGCAGTGGCACCGCCACGATCGTCTGGTCGAATGGGTCCGGTGTGGGCACGATGAAAGACGCGAGGACAAAGACAAGCACGATCGCATAGCGCCAGAACTTGATCATCTGGCGGGCGCGCACGAGGCCCAGCCAGCCAAGCAGGCCCATGATCACCGGCAGTTCGAATGCCAGCCCCGAGAAGAAGACGGTGCGCAGCACGAAGTTGATATATTCCTTGATGCCGATCTGGTTCTGGATCTGGTTGTTTCCAAACTGGAGCAAGAAGCCGAGCGAGAGCGGTAGCACCATGTAGTAGGCAAATGCCATTCCGGCGAGGAGGAAGCCGAGCGTCCCCAGCACAGCAGGGATGACGAGTTTCCGCTCGCGGCTCGTCAGCCCCGGCACGATGAAGGCAAGGATCTCGTAGATGATGATCGGCGAGGCGATGGCGAACCCGCCATACATCCCGATCTTGAAGAGCACGCCGATGCGGTCCACCGGTGAGAAGCTGACGACCTTGAAGTCGGGGATTTTTGCCCGTGCCGGCGCAAGCAGCCAGCCGAGGATGCGCTCCCAGAAGATGAAGCAGACGATTGCCCCGAGCACCACAGCGGCCGCGCAGACGAACAGGCGGTTGCGCAGCTCCAGCAGGTGCTCGACGAGCGTCATCTCGCCGGTCGCGCGGGAGGCAGGCTGGAACTCAGGCGTCGCGACCTGTGGTTGCGCTGACAAAATGCCGATCCCCCGGCGGGCACGGCCGCTCAAAGGCGGCCGCGTCGTGCTCCCCATCGTATGCCTATCCCTGGCATGTGTCACACGCTCCGGCAAGACGGGGGCAAGCTCCCCCGGACGGATGACAGGCGCGGCTACGAGTATCGCGTGGGCTGTGCCGAAACTCAGGCATGGACGAACGCCGTTGTGGCGCGCTGACGCGCAAGGGCACGCCCTGCCGTCTTCTCGCCGGAGAATGCGAATATCACACGGTCTGGCGTGCTGCTCGCGCCCGCGGCGATCGGGCGGCGGTTGTGGCCCCGTCCCCACCGCCGGTGTTCGATGCCAGCCGTGCCACACCGGCCGCGCTCCAGCAGCGGGATCTCCGCGGACTGGGCTGGTGGGTGATCGAGCGCGTGCTCGGGGAGGAGCTGCCGGCCCAAAACGCGAGCGTGCTGGCCAGCGTCATGCGCATCCTTGCCACGCTCGGGCCTGAGCCACTCGCCGAAGAAGAAGCCTGGAAGGAGGTTGAACTGCGCGGTCTGCTCATGCACGGCGACCCACCCCGCAACGCCGAAGAGTGGCGCCGTGCGGCCGAGATCTTCGATGATGCCTCCCTGGCGGAGTTTCGCCGCTGGGAAGAAGAGAACCGCGTCCTGGACGAGGCAGCCCTCAACGAGCGTGGAGAAACAGGCGAAAAGCTCGCTACGTGAAGGCGATGGCGGTAACCGCCGTCAGCCACTGGATCTTCGGGATAGAGCTGCTATAGAGCGCGAGATGGCCGCCGGAATCCATGACGAAGACCGTTGTGCTGGCGACGTCCTTCGTTGGGAAGCGGATTTCGTTGAGGCGTTTGCCGTCGCTTCGCGTGCCCTGCACGGTCACATAACCACTATCGGTCTTGGCCGAAACATGCGCGGCAATGGTCGCCAGGCTCACGCCCTTGTAGGTCTGGCCGCCAACGCTCACCTGGCTCGCGGAAAGCGCCTTGAAGTCGCTCATGGTCGGCTTGTAGCTGTTCTTGCCCGCCGCCACGGCGACGATCGCATCGCTGAAGAGCACGGCTGTTGGCGTCGGAAGCACTTTGTCGACGGTTGTAGGCTGGCCAAGGCCCGCCTGGCTGGCGATCGTGGGCGTGGGCGAAGTCCCTGATTTTGGTGTGGACGATGCCGCCGCGGCGGAAGCCGGGATCTTCGCGCCGCTGCCTCCGCAACCCGCGGCAATAGCGGAGAAGAGGGCGAACGTGGCGATAGCAACGGCGGGCAAGAGGGTACGGTTCATCGGGCCTCCGGGGGCAAAACTGAGGTTAGGGGGTGGATAGCAGGCAAGCAACGCGCGGGTAAATCGGGGTTTAGGGAGCCTCAGGGCTTCGGCGCCGTGGTGCCTGTAGGCGCAGGTGAAGGCGTGGTGGGCGACGGCACCGCCGTGCTGGATGGTGAGGCCGTGGGCGATGGCGTCTTACTCGCCGGGGCGGTTGGTGTTGGGCTTGCCGTTGCTGAGGGGGGTGTGGGAGTGGTGCTCGGGCTGGCTGTTGGAGAGGCGCTGGCGCTCGGCGATGGGTTCGCTGTGGGGGTCGCCGATGGTGCCGCCGTTGCCGCCGGAGTTGTCGCTGGTGTGCTGGAAGGCGTTGCCAGCACGGTCACAACGTTGTTGACGGCGGTGCTCGCGGCGTTGACGGAGGGGTCGAGCGCTGGCTGCCGGTCGCGTGCATCCTTAAGGACCACGCTTGTTGTGTCGGCGACGCCAAGGATGCGGGCGCGCGTCACGTTATCCAGGGGTTGCGTCTTCGCGAGGTTGCCAAGCGCGGCGACCTGCTGGGCAAGGCTCTGAATATCGGCCGGTGAAGCGTCCCCGCGAGAACTGAGGACGCGGATCTCCTGGACGCGCGCCTCCGTCTGGCGGATCTGCACGTCGACACGGCCGTTGCCGTGGGAGAGCGCGTATTGGAGGTGTTCGTTGGCGCGTTTGAATGAGTAGTTCCAGTCCCCCGGCACCGCGCCGCCCGAAGTGACGAAGCCGAGCGCGAGGGCGCCCATGACGAGCGCTGCCGCGGCGATTGAAAACGTGGCGATTGCTGTTCGATAGGGCGACTGGCGGACGGGCGCGGGGGCGGGCGCTTCGGCGCGGGCAGCCGCTGCCGCCAGGAACCTGGACTTCAACGACGCCTCGAAGTAGTAGCTCGGCGCTTCAGTCGCATAGGCGTCGGCCACGCCGGCCGCGAGGCCGAGCTCATCGCCAAGCCAGTCCGCATCTTCGGGGAAAAGCTCGAGCACGAAATCCAGGTCGAGGCCGTCGTCGATGAAGGCCTGGGCTTCGGCAAAGAGCACCGCATGGGCATCTGCGCGGCGCTCGAAGATGTTGCGCATCAGTCCCGCCGCACCAGTGTCTGGAGTCTTGCGATGGCTTTGTGCTGGAGGACTTTCACGTTGTTTTCGGTCTTCTTCAGGGACGCTGCTGTCTCGGCGACGGAGAGCCCGGCGCCGAAGCGGAGGGCGATCACCTGGCGCTGAGCCTCGCTGAGTTTCCCGGTCGCTTCGCGGACTTCCGCCATCGTGAACGAGAATTCGGTCGCGGTGACGTGGTCGGCGCTGAGATCGGGGATGAACTCACTAAGCGGGGCGGTTGCGCTGCGGACCTTCTGGCGGCGCACGTGCGAGACGATCTCGTTGCGTGCGATGCGGAAGACCCATGCTCCGAAGGGGAGTCCCCGGAAGGTGAAGGAACCGATGTTGTCGATGAGGCGGAGGAAAACCTCCTCCGTGACATCCTCGGTGTCTTCCGTGTTCCCGAGCCGGGCGGCGACGTAGCGGTAGACCCTTGGGAAATAGTGTTCGTAGAGGGTGGTGAGCGCGCCCTCGTCTCCGCGCTGAGCTGCCAGTACGATGGCCTGCTCATCGAAGCCGGGGACCGACTCTTCTACCGCGAGGTTCGCCAATCCAGCCCCCTGGGCCGCGCCGATGCCTCTGAAGCTCGACCGTCCTCCTTTCGAGGATAGGCAGCCACCTGCCTGTGTACTAGAGATAACGCCACGGCACGATAAAGGTTAATAGATGTGGGCCACGGACGGCGCGTGGCCCAATTTTTACCGGATCGTCACACTTCCGCTGTGCCTCATCGCCCCGCCGCCACTCCGGGACTCTCCTCCGCGAACTGTTGGCGATAAAGCGATGCGTAGACTCCGTCGTGCGCGAGCAGTTCCGCGTGGCGGCCGCGTTCCACCACCCGCCCGTGGTCGAACACGAGGATCACATCGGCGGCGAGGATGGTGGAGAGCCGGTGGGCGATGGCGACGACGGTGCGGCCGCGCGTCAACCGTTCCAGCGCGTCCTGGATCGCCCGCTCCGTCTGCGAGTCCACGCTCGATGTTGCTTCGTCGAGGATCAGGATAGCCGGGTCCTTGAGGAGGGCCCGCGCAATTGCGACGCGTTGCTTTTCGCCGCCAGAGAGGCGATAGCCGCGCTCGCCCACGACAGTTCCATAGCCGAACGGGAGCGATGCGATGAAGTCGTGGATGTTCGCGGCTCGCGCCGCGTGCTCGATCTCGGCATCCGTTGCATCGGGCCGGCTATAGCGCAGGTTCGCCTGGATGGTGTCGTGGAACAGGAACGGCTCCTGGTTGACCATCCCGATGCATTCGCCGAGCGACTCAATGGTCACATCGCGAATGTCGTGGCCGTCGATGGTGATGCGGCCATCATCGACGTCGTAGAGACGCGGGATGAGGTAGGCGGTCGTGGTCTTGCCCGCGCCTGAATGCCCGACGAATGCGGCGAAGTGCCCGGATGGGACGTCGAACGAGATGTCCTGGAGCGCGGGCGTCCCCTTGATGTAGCTGAACGACACATGTTCG
>JADEYI010001483.1_pt1 | contig 17262 bp, 8 predicted proteins | sample 8542331 | NCBI WGS metagenome assembly JADEYI01 (sample SAMN16510988, study PRJNA670497) | mine drainage metagenome | isolation source: biofilm near Copperflume 1 | place: Germany: Marsberg coppermine Kilianstollen | collected 2018-02 | reverse complement strand
AGGTTATCGTAATTCATAATTCATAACTCCGCCGAAGGCGGAAAGTAATTATCTAGCTGTATCTTTCTCCCATAATCCTCTCCAACTCCCTCAGCACAAGCTCAGGGCGCTCATCCCTCAGCAGAGGGAGGCTGCGGCGTTTGAAGCGCACCGATTCAGGGTTGATCCTTGCCGTCACCAGGCATTCCTCAAAGTGCTCTCCTGTAGCCAGGAAATCGCCGTCAGGTGCCAGCACGGTGCTGTAGCCGCCGAAAGCCACACCATCCTCATAGCCGACGCGGTTGCAGTGGAAAAGGAATATAGTGAATAGCTCGGCGTAGATGCGGTGGGCCATGCTGACATCGTAGTTGGTGTCGAGGTAGTCGTCCCCTGGCTTGACGCCCCGTCCAGGTCCGGCAGCCACCATGAGCATAGTATCAGCGCCGTCCAACCACAACAAATAGGGGAGAGCGATGTGCCAGAAGTCTTCACAAATGAGAAGGCCCATCCGCCCGAAGCGTGTGTCAAATGCACGAACCCTGCGGCCCATGCCAACGTAGCGCATATCGTCGAACATGCCGTAGGTGGGCAGGTACACCTTGCGGTGGACGTGCTTTATCTCGCCCTGACCGATATACGCCTGCGCTATGTAGTGAACAAAGCGATCACTCTCCTCAACGAAGCCCACGCAAATATCTATATCGTGAGCACGGGAGGCCTCCATTAGCCTTTGCAAGGGAGGCGCAGGGGGTGAGACGCGCATCCCTATCTGGTTGGTTATGTCTTGCAAGTAGTATCCCGTCAGGCTCAATTCAGGAAAGATAAGGAGAGATGCGCCTGCCTCTCCGGCGCGCTCCACATATTCAAGATGCTTGCGCAGGTTGGCCTCGATATCGCCAAGCACGCACTTTATCTGCGCCAGCGCCACTGTATAAGGCTCGTGTAAAGGTTGGGTCATGGCTACTCGCTCGTGGGGTGAATACCACAAGCATTATACGTAAGTAGCAGATAATGAGCAATGGGGCTGGGGATTGGGCAGTAACCCCTTGCCGGCCGTTTGACGCTGTATTGCCGGAGGTGCTACAATAGTTGAAGTATACATCTGGATAGCTGGACGTAATCAGATGCGCCCGTTGGGGTTTGTCGTCGAGCAGGTAACTCTTCAGAAGAGCCAGACTTTTATATGTTCGTTTCTCAATTGAGCTTTGATTAGATACCTACTGCCGCTTTCCGGTCTAACGCATCGGCCACAACTTACCCTGTTTGTCCAGCGTATGCGCTTCCTTGCTCATGCAGGCGGGAGCCGGAAACCGTTTGCTTTTGCGTCCCCCTACATGGGTGGGCCACAACCTTCGGTAGAGCTACCAGAAGCTTCGCTTGCCCCAGGGAACGAGCGCCCATCACCACCTATTCGCAGATGGGAACCGTTTGCTATCTTTCTGGTCACATTCCTTGTGCTTGCGGCCCTCACACCCCGCGTAACTACTTACCTTACCCCTACGACGGGTGATGAGCCATTCTACTTGATGACCGTAATCAGCATATGGAACGATCACGACCTTAACGAGTGCAATAACTACCGCCAGCGCGACGAAGCGGCCTTGTATCCTGCTTTTTACACAACAGGCGGGGGCGTGGTGCTGCCTGCCGGTTGGAAAGGCTGGACTTCTTCCCCTTACCCGCTGCCGCCGCACCCCGCGCACCTCGTGCCTGCGAACCGCCTCTGTGCGGGTTACAGCTTTCTACGACCGAACAACTATATAGATACCTCGGTTCCAATCCCAAGTGATGGCACCCAGAGTGAGCTATATTCCAAGCACGGGCTGGGCCTCAGTTTGCTGGTTTTGCCTGCTTTTGAGGCGGGTGGGCGGCTTCTCGTTGTCTACTTCCTGAATATCCTGGGCGCGCTTGTCGCTGTTAACGTTTACCTCTTCGCTCGTGGGGCAACGGGCAAAGTGCTTCCCGCCCTGCTAACCTGGCTCGCCTTCTCGTTCACCGTGCCTCTACTTCCATACTCATTTCTTATTTTCCCGGAGCTGCCCGCCGCGCTCTTTGTGATATATGCGTTCAGGCGGATATGGCAGTGGAACAACAACTGGTTGCAAGTGGCAGGGATAGGATTCAGCGTGGCCTTTCTGCCCTGGCTGCACTACCGCTTTGTGCCCGTAACGGCAGGTTTGCTGCTTTACTATATTTATCAGGAGACGACCCGCCGCAGCCCGGCTCGCTGGCGAAACTACGCTATCGTGATGGGCCAAACCGCCTTATCAGCCGGGCTGCTGATGTACTTCTTCTACGCTCGATATGCTCAAATCTTTCCTGACCTGAGAGACCACGCAGGCAGCAGTGATATTGCGGGTACGGCCCGCGGTGCGGCGGGACTCTTCGTGGATGAGCAGTGGGGACTCTTGATCTCCGCGCCTATATTTATTCTGGCAATTGTTGGCGTCGTGTTGATGTGGATCAAGAAAGAACACCGCCGAGATCTTCTCTGGACAGGCGTCGTATTTGTTCCTTACTTTGGGATAATCGCCAACTATGCCCAGTGGTGGGGCGAGTGGTGCCCCCCTGCTCGTTATCTCACCTCGGTGCTCCCACTCCTAGCAATGCCTTTTGCGCTCTCTCTGAGCAGCATCAAAGGGGCTGTCTACAAAAGCGTCTACGCTCTCCTGCTCGTGTTGAGCCTCGTTGTGACCGTTGGCTTTATGATTCAGCCGCAATGGATGTACAATCAGCCTACTGGCAGCAGCGCACTCCTTGTGAATGGCCTGCCTGGTTTCCTATCAAAGCTCGGCATTGCTGTGCCTGGCTCTGATACCATTACGTCACTCTTTCCTTCTTTTGTGGTGCCGTACTTCGGATATCTTACACAGGGAAAAGCTTCTGGGGATTACTGGTCGGCGCTTGCCTGGCAGAAAAGCGTTGGGCCTTTCGTTTTCGCAACAATCATGGTTATATTTGCCCTCGGACTCTTCTGGTGGCAGAATCGCCGCGTATATACATCAGGCGGCGGCGCGGCATCGGGGCGGCTCGCGCCCATAGACGCCCCTCTTGTAAGACTGAGTAACAATCCACAGTCTCCTACGTCACCTGCTGAAGCCAGTGAGGGTGATCCCACAACCCCCTGGGCACCCGGCGACGCGAGCAAGACAATGACACCGGTCGTAGCGGCGGCACGGACCCCCAAGTCGCCCTCTGCCTCTCCAGGCCTCTCTGAAACGTCGCACAGCAACGGTGTCAATGGCAGCACACAGAGCGCACTCGTTGTAAAACAAAATCTGGCCGGCTCTGCCACCCAGAAGCCTGCGCGCCATCCGGTCAGAGATGCGATTACCAACTCATGGCCTTACCGTTTGAAGGGCCTCTGGCTTGGGCTTATCGCGCTTGGCCTGGCTCTCTACGCACAAAAACTGGTGAGTGTTGACAAGGCAATAGTGCTCTCTATACGCTGGTATGCCCTGGCTATAATCATAGCGTTAGTTGCCTGGGCAGGGACTTACAAAAACAAGAGCCTCCTATTCTTGCCGGCGCACCGCGACAGAATAGATACAACATTGCCTGTGCGAACCAAAACTGGAGACGCACTCCCTAACGCTATTCCGCCCAAACGCCGCTTCAGAGTATTACTCCCTCGATGGTATAGAGATGTAAAGCCGGTTGCACTAGCATCATCCGATGGCAGTAGCACATTCGCCGATAACGAACAGCCTGCTATCTCTCCGGCAAGACTTCGCAGACCTGTACCTGGAGCAGCCGCCTGGCGGAGTTTGTCCACAAAATACCCATTGCTTGCGAAAGCGTGGCCGCGTTACTTAGTTGCTCTCCTGGCCCTGGCTCTTAACCTGTACAGCGCCGGTCAGCTGCGCGGAAATTACTACTCAGTTGTCGGTAGCCTCGGCTGGGTTGCCAGCCTCATCATTCTTGCCGTAGCATTCTTTGGCGAGCGGCGCACAGTTGTGAGCGCAATTGACTCGCCCGGCAGCAGTGACATAGAAGAGCGCACCGACATCCGTATCTCTCGCCGTGTGGAGACGGCAATTGTCTTTCTGATCTTTGCTCTTGCTCTTGGCTTACGCCTCTACAGGTTGGGGGACTGGACGACCGGCATGCACGGGGATGAGGGCGAGGCTGGTATGGATGCCCTGAGCATCCTGGGTGGCAATCGCGTCTCGCCTTTCCTAACAGGCTGGTTCTCTCAACCCAACTTCTATTATTGGGGCGTTGCCCTCACAATGAAGGTCTTTGGCACGAGCCTTTTCGGGCTGCGAATGTTCTCAACACTGGCCGGCTCGCTGATGATCCTACCCTTCTACCCTCTCGTAAAGGTCTGGTTCGGCACAAGAACAGCGATAATCGCGAGTATTCTTCTGGCTATATCCGATGTGGCAATTCACTTCAGCAAGCAGGAATTCAGTAACATCACAACCCCGCTCTTTCTGGTCACCGGCTTCTACTTTCTCTCAAGAGGGATACGTGCAAAACGAACGCTCGACTTCGTCCTCGCGGGTTATGCTTTCATGCTCACAATGTACTTTTACATGGGTGGCCGTCTTACTCCGTTCCTGCTTGTTGCCGTGATCCTTTATATGTTCGTCGTTATGCCTGCCTTGCGCGTGCCTGGGGTCTATGTTGGCATACGCAAACGTATGCCTTCCTTGAGCAGGCTACGAGCGCTGGGCCGCGCCGTGTCTCAACAGGCAACTCCTGCGCTTCACTATTTGGGCCAACTAGCCATACTTGGTATCGCTTGTCTTTGTTTTATTTCCCCCTGGCTAGTCTATTACATTGATAATCAAAATGCTACGGGTTCGCGCCCCAACGAAAAGTTGATTTTCAACAACGTTGATAGAATGGTCTCCAATTATGGCGCAAATCACACCCCGCTTTACGTGGGTGTACGCGTGCCTACAATGAGCGATATATACCCATTCCTGCCTATCGTCTTTGAAAAGACCCCATTGAGTGTTGAGGTGAGCCGTGACGGCTTCTGGCCCCGCGTGCTCTGGGGGCAACTTACTCGCACACTCTCTATAATTACCTACAGAGCGGACGCAAGCTCTGTATACACCTTCACAGGAGAGGCAGTAGCCAAGCCTATCGAGGCTGCCCTCATTATCCTTGGGGTCGCCTGGGCGCTCTGGCGCTGGCGCGACACGCGTATGGCGATACTCTCTATGTGGTTCTGGTCATTTGTGCTGGTTGGCGGCGTACTGACTATTGACGCTCCTTACATGGCGCGCCTCGTAGGTATAATCCCGGCGCTCGCTCTTTTCGCCGCACTGCCTCTGAATAAGCTCATGGCCGAACTTACGAGGTTTGGTACATTGCTGGCGGATAAGTGGCACAGCGCCCAAAGTAGAAGAAGGCTTACACGCGGCACGCAAATGTTTGGTATAGCAATGGTGGGTATTCTATTACTCTATCTGGGCTATGAGAACTTCAATGACTACTTCCAGCGCTATATGGTCCCTTACCCCTCACCTGAAGTTACAGGCCAAGCTTACTTCGTTCGCCAGATGAATGATATGGCTCTTGTCGCAGGCCGCCCTACTCCGCGCTACTATGACGTTGGCGCTCACAATATCTACTGGACACATGGCGACAATCGCTTCCTGAACTATGGAACACCTGGGAGTGACATGGTAAATGCCTCAAATGATTTGCCTGTTCTTGATGCTGAGAACCGAGATATTATCTTTATGCTTTGGCCGCAAGACGCTCAGTATCTCTCAGTTATAAAGGCATATTACCCGAATGTGGAGGTAAATAACTTCGTTTATGGGCCTAATGGCACTGGCAACACCCTTTTTACTTACGCGCGCGTAACCAGAGAGCAGCTTGACGAGAGCAGACAGAGTATTGCGGCCTATAAGTCCTCTACAGGAGAAACTTTCTTACGCAAGGAGCCTGCTCTAGGCACTAATTCAGCGCCGCCCGATAGTTTATCGTATCCTGTAGCGGCGAGCTGGCGCAGCAACTTGGTGGCTCCTGCATTTGGCCGTTACCGTCTGCAAATAGATGCCCCAAGCGCAGGTGGCCTGGTTGTGGATGGCAGGCAGGTTCTTACAACCACGACAACTACCACGCGTGCAGAAACGGAACTTCTCCTGGCGCGTGGTCCACATGATATAGAGCTATTTGGCACTCTTGCAAATAGTAGCTCGCGGGTCACAATCCAGTGGTCGGCAGGAAGCGCTGCCTACGCCGCTATTCCTCGCCAATATCTCCTTTATGGCTCCTATAGGGGTCTACTTGGAGAGATACACCCATATGGATCCGACCTGCTGGCACAACCCGCCACTAATGGTGCCCAGTCGCGCATCAGTGCCGCTCGTGTAGATGGATTTCTCGGCTTCCGTGACGCCGGCGCTATTGGGGGTGGCGGCATGGAGGGCATCTGGACGGGTACTTTGACGATCACAAACACAGGGCAGTATAGCTTCGAAACTTTCTCCAACGGTGATAGCGTCGTCTTTATTGATGGGAAACCGATAGTTAAAAATATGCAAGGAGGTGCGCAACCTCGTTCTGCATCAGGGCAGGTAGTACTCTCGACAGGGCCACACAGTTATGAGTTGCGCTATAATTACACTGGCGGCACGGGTTTTCTTGAGGCGTTCTGGACCCCTCCTGGAGGGCAACGCAGGCTGCTCGGAAGTGACGCCTTGCACACAGGTGGCGGTGTTCTTACTTCTGCTGATGTAATCGAACCGCCCCCTGTGCAGTTGCAGCCGGAAGCGCCCACCAAGAGATTGTTGCCCGACATCGTTATTGGCGCTAACGCAGGCCTGGTCAATCCGCGTGGTCTGGCGGTGGACAAAGCGGGGAATATCTATGTTGGTGATCGCGGAAATCATCGAGTGGTGGTGCTTGCCCCAGATGGTAAGGTGCTACGCACCTGGGGCAAAGCTCCTTCGATTGCCGCAAGCCGTCCAACCCAGCCGGGTGAATTCGTGGATATTGTGGACCTGGCTCTGACTCCAAGCGGTTCTGTCTACGTCGCTGACAATGCGGCCAATAGCTTGCAACTCTTTGACTCGGCAGGCAGGTTTCTCGCTTCGGCTAATAACGATGTACTACAGCTCTTTAGTGGCAACGGATTAGGAGCAACTTCTAATGGTGGCGTCTATATGGCCGACACAGGCCACGATGCCTTGCTGAAACTACCACCGCTCGGCTCCGGCGGTACACTAAAGCTACAGCGCCAGGACGTAAGCGTTATCACAGGTAGTAACCAGGACAAGTTGTCGCAGCCTGTGGATGTAGTTGCTGATCCACGTGGCACGGGAAATGTCTACGCAATTGACCTGAAGAACCGCATTGTACAACTTAACTCAAGCGGGGTGATCGTCAGGCAATGGCCCGTGCAAGTTGGCACCGCCGAAGGTGGGAGTAGACTTGCCATAAGTCCAGACGGCGCTACGATTTATATGAGTGATCCTGATCGGCAGCGGGTAGCAGTAGTTGATATAGCAAGTGGCGGAATTAGCTTCTTCGGCGGAACTGGTGGTGATGCGGGCCAGTTCCGTGGGCCGAGCGGCATCGCGGTCGGGCCCGACGGTCGAGTATACGTGCTTGATCGTCTGAATAGCAATGTGCAGGTATTTACATCAGGTAAGTGATAGCACTCTACTCTCCCGAAGCATGGTAGAATAAGAATCGCTTCTGGACGCACTGACAAAGAGCTTGTAAGGCTGTACATAAGCTCCAGGTAGGGAGAACAATCAACGACAACGGATGCCGGAAGAAGACGCGGGCGCTATTGAACTAGCAGGAGAGACAAGTGACACCGAACAACGCAGCTAAGCGGCCAATGGTTGTGGCTGTCATGCCCGCCTATAACGCCGCCAGGACGGTAGAGAAGACCCACGGCGATCTTCCCAGGGAAGTAGTTGACAAGGTAATTCTTGTTGACGACGCCAGCCAGGACAACACACCTGAAGTTGCGCGGCAGCTTGGCCTCGATGTGGTGGTGCATACACAAAACAAAGGCTATGGCGGCAATCAAAAGACCTGCTACCTTGAGGCGTTGATGGCGGGTGCGGATATCGTGGTGATGGTACACCCCGATAACCAGTACGACGCCACTCGCGTGCCTGCTATGATAAAGCCTATTGTCGAGGGTAAAGCCGACCTGGTGATGGGATCTCGGTTGCTGGGTGGACGAGCCGCTACTCTCAAGGGCGGAATGCCAATCTGGAAGTACATCTCCAACCGCTTTCTGACTACTGTTGAGAACCTGGTGCTCGGCACACACCTATCAGAAGCACACACAGGCTTCCGCGCCTACTCACGCAGGCTCTTGACCACCATACCCTTCTTGCTTAACTCAGACGACTTTGTTTTCGACAGTGAAGTTATAGCGCAAACTGTGGCTTTCGGTTTCAAGATAGCTGAAGTGTCCGTGCCGACGCGTTACTTCCCTGAGGCATCGAGTGTGAACTTCCGGCGTAGCATCATCTACGGCCTCGCGACACTCAACGTGGCGAGAAAATACTGGCTCAACAAGCTCGGCATAAAGCGCTATGCTATATTTCGCAAGCCCCTGTCCAGAGTACTGAGTAACGAGTACAAAGAACGAATCTTCAACGCTAAGCGTCATGTATGATGAAGAAGAACAGCCTAACCCCTAATCCCTGACCCCGGCTCTATTCAAGGAGTTTAGCTTTTTGTTCAAATCAAAGCAGTTTATCATCGGCATAGCCATCAGCCTCATCTTCCTTGTGTGGGCGTTATCAAAGGAGGACCTGGGGGCTGTTTGGCAGGGCATTTTGGCGGCGCACTACTGGGCGCTTATACCGGCGCTGGCTCTCTACTTTGTAGGGGTCTGGGTGCGGGCAGTACGATGGCGCATTCTGTTGAAGCCGATTGCGCCCAAAGTCTCCATGGGCAAGACATTCGAGGTGGTTGTAATCGGCTACATGGCTAATGATGTCCTGCCTGCTCGTATAGGCGAGTTGGTGCGTGCTTACGTGTTGAGCATGCGCGAAGACGTGCGTAAGACAGCCACCCTCGCAACAATTCTGGTAGAGCGTATCTTCGATGGACTGATCATGATCGGTTTCGCAGCTGTAGTCGTGCTCATTGTGACAACGATGCAGTCGGGGACGCTGCAAACAGGGCCTGAGCACCAACTGGGCACGCTTCTCAGTGAGCGCGGCGGTCTCCTCGGTGTGCTGGCGGCACTTTTGATTCTGGCGCTGCTGGTTTTCGTGGCTATCGCTTCATCACGCAGCCGTGCGGAACGGGCTATCAGCTTCGTCCTTCGCTTCGTTCCTGGTCGCTTGCATGAGCGGATTGAGAAGCTGGCAAGTTCCTTCATAGACGGCCTCGGATCACTGCGCAGCGCTTCGGGGTTGGCCTCGGTCTTCGGCTTATCAATCATCGCCTGGCTCTTTGAAGCAGGGATGTACTACGTGCTTGGCACATGGGGTTTTGATCTGCGTGGCTTTTCCGGCGGGCCGCTTCCTTTCTACGCCTATGTGCTCGCGACAGCAATCGCCAACCTCAGTACGCTGATCCCGCAAGCCCCTGGCTTCATCGGAGTTTTCGATGCGATTGCCAAAGTGGTGCTCGTAGGGGCTTTTGGTGTGGCAAGCCAGCCTGCTACATCCTATGTGCTGGTGCTGCATGCCGCCCTCCTTGTCCCTATCAGCATATTGGGCTTTGTCTACCTGGCGCGGGAGAGCCTTTCGTGGCGTGATCTCACCAACCTTGAGCAGCAACGCTTGCAAGCTTCAACTCAGGCTCACGAAATGGAAGGGCCTCTCAGCGACATAGAATTGGCCCAGGATGGGAAGCTTCCCACCGACGCGGAAGTGGTCAGCAAAGACGAAGCTGCACGGAATGAGATTCGTATTCATAATCAGCCTTAGCAGTGGCAAATACTAAAGGAGAATGTGACACACATTGGATCTAATACAGGCGCTTGTGCTCGGTTTAGTTCAGGGATTGACTGAGTTCTTACCGATATCCTCTTCGGCTCACCTGATAATAGTGCCCTGGCTCTTCGGCTGGACTGACCCTGCTATCACAAGCTTGCAGTTTGACGTCGCTCTACACATGGGCACCCTGATTGCTGTGCTCGTCTACTTCGCCTCGGATTGGCGCAGGTTTATAGCGGCCTTCGTCCGCTCGGTTGCCGAGAGACGTATAGGTGACGACCCTGACCGCCGCGTGGCCTGGTTCATCTTACTGGCTACGATACCCGGCGCAATCGTTGGGTTGCTCGCGGAGAGCAAAATAGAAGACCTTTTTCACCAGCCAGCCAATTTGCGTACCGGTCTGGCAGTAATCGCTGTTATGATGATAGTGCTGGGCGGCCTGTTGCTTGCCGCCGAGCGTGCCGGTAAACACCTGTTGCAGATGGGCAACATGCGTCTCAACACCGCGATGACTATTGGCTTCGCCCAGGCTTTCGCCGTTATACCCGGGGTATCGCGCTCCGGTAGCACGATCACTGCCGGCCTTCTCGTAGGGCTTACACGTGAGGCGGCGGCCCGCTTCTCCTTTCTGATGGCGACCCCAATCATCCTTGGCGCGGGGCTGAAGAATCTCTACGACCTTCTGAAGTCGCCCGCAGGACTATCCACCGACCAGCAACTAGGCTTTCTTGTAGGCTTTGGAGCAGCCGCTATATCGGGTTTCCTCTGCATTTTCTTCTTGCTCCGTTACCTGCAACGTAACTCAACAGCGCCTTTCATCTGGTATCGCTTCTTCATCGGGCTTATGATCCTGGTGCTCCTCTTTCTTGGCTACAGAGCTTAACTCAGCATTAGCTCTATAAGCGGCTACAGGATAACCGCTGCTTCTATACCTTACCTTCTGCTCCATAGTTCTCATAGCAGCTTCGTCTTCTTTGCTCTTTTTATCTGTTTATGCCCTGTTCTCCCATTCCAAGCGTGGGAGGGCTTTCAACGGCAGGATTTTACAGGGAGTTCGATTCTCCTAACATCTGGGTAAATGAGCACCCATCCCCTGGCCTCATTCCCTGTGGGGAGGGCGGGATAGGGTCCTGCATTAGGGCAAGTGCTAGGTGACAGAAGAAAAACCTGCCCTGGAGGGGGTTGGGGGTGAGGGCGCACCCGCGCAGGATACCTCTTGAAGATTGTTCTACCCCATCTCTGAACACTTACCCGTTATCCCGCCCTTGTAATCAGAACAAATGTGCGGTATAATTGAGCATGGGATCCGAGCTCTCTACCACATCTTGTGGAAAACTTATCCACAATAGCCCCTTCCGACTAAATCTTGTGCAAAACCCTATTGACAGAGCATATATTGTGGTCTAAGATGACAGGGCACAACATCTTGGACATACTAAATGCTATACACAACATTTAGTAGCTCTAACACCAGGATGAGGTATAAAAATGAAATGTCCTTACTGCCACCAGGAAGATACTCAGGTCACTGATAGCCGCCTCACTGCGGACGGCGATGCCGTGAAGCGTCGCCGTCGCTGCAAGCAGTGCGGCAGGCGCTTCACCACCTATGAGCGCATCGAGCGGATAGGCCTCACCGTGGTCAAGAAGGACAACACACGGGAAGAGTACAGCCGCGACAAGCTCGCTCGGAGCATCGAAGTGGCCTGCACGAAACGCCCCGTCTCGGCCGACCAACTCGAGGAGGCGGTCAATGACATTGAAGCCCAATTGTTCAAATTGGGCTCTTCAGAGGTATCCACCGAGGCCATCGGGGAAAAGGTTATGCAGAAGCTACGCGAGCTTGATGAGGTTGCGTACATACGCTTCGCTTCTGTTTATCGCAACTTCGCAGATCTCGAGGAAATGCGAGAAGCAATGGAGGGTGTCGGCACTCTCCTCCCAGGCGAAAGCGATCTGGATGCCATGCCCCACTCTGAAGAACCGGAGACAAGAGGGAGGACAAGAGGATAACCTTCCACGCCCACACAAAATGCGCGTTCCATAAGCGGCACGTGCGAGGAGACTGCCATGCATATTCCGCGTTTATTTACACAGACCACCGACCCTTATTCATCTCTACAGTTCGTGCCGCGCACGTCCAAGATCAGCAACACCGACGGCACAGTTGTCTTCAAGGCTGAAAATGTTATGGTGCCGGAAGGCTGGTCGCAGGTGGCAACCGACATTCTAGCTCAGAAGTATTTCCGCAGGGCCGGCGTGGCTGCTGCTCTAAAGAGGATACCCGAAGAAGGCGTGCCTGAGTGGTTGTGGCGTTCCGAGCCGGACGAGAAGGCGCTCAGTAAGCTGCTGGAGGGCACACCCAGCTTCGGTGGCGAGCTAGACTCGCGCCAGGTCTTTCACCGACTCGCGGGCTGTTGGACCTACTGGGGCTGGAAGGGCGGTTACTTCTCCTCCGAAGAAGATGCCCGCAGCTACTACGACGAGATACGCTATATGCTCGCCACGCAGCGTGCCGCCCCCAACTCGCCACAGTGGTTCAATACGGGCCTCCATTGGGCATATGGCATCGCGGGCCCGGCGCAAGGCCACTACTATGTAGACCCCGCCGACGAAGAACTGCGCAAGTCTACCTCGGCGTATGAGAGACCTCAACCGCATGCGTGCTTTATCCAATCCGTAGATGACGACCTGGTGAACCCCGGCGGCATCATGGACCTGTGGACCCGTGAGGCACGCATCTTTAAATATGGCTCAGGTACCGGCTCCAACTTCTCGGCTGTGCGCGGCGAGAACGAGCCGCTCTCCGGCGGCGGAAAATCGTCGGGCCTGCTGTCATTCCTCAAGATAGGGGACCGAGCGGCGGGCGCTATCAAGTCGGGTGGAACCACCCGCCGTGCCGCCAAGATGGTTATCCTTGATGTCGATCACCCCGACGTTGAGAAGTTTATTGACTGGAAAGTGATTGAGGAGCAAAAGGTAGCCGCGCTTGTTGCAGGCTCTATAGTGTGTCGTAAGCACCTCAACCTCGTCATGCAGGCGTGGTATGCTAAGAAAGACGGCTCAGAAGCCGATAAGCCAACATTAGAGAAAAGCTACAAGAAGATCATGCGTGAAGCGCGTGTAGCAGGAGTGCCTGATGGCTTACTGGTGCGCGCTGTTGGCCTTGCCGAACAAGGCGAGAAAACCTTTGACTTCCCAATCTATGACACCGACTGGGAGGGCGAAGCTTACTTTACCGTCTCCGGGCAGAATGCCAACAACTCGATCCGCATGTCCAGCAAATTTATCGAGGCTGTACAAAAGGATAAAGATTGGGATTTGCTACAGCGCACCGACGGCAAGCCAAGCAAGACCCTCCCGGCCCGCGACCTCTGGGACCGCATAGGCAAGGCAGCCTGGGCCTCTGCCGACCCGGGCTTGCAATACGACACCACCATCAACGAGTGGCACACCTGCCCGAACGATGGCCGTATCAACGCCAGTAATCCATGTTCGGAATACATGTTCCTGGATGATACTGCGTGCGTGGCATCTGATACAAGAATTAGTACACCTGTTGGTCTGAGAACGGTTGCTGATCTATTCCGGTTGCAAGAGCAGGGCCAGCAAGTATATGTCACAACAGACCTCTACTCGGAGCACGATCATAGACACATCACCACTCACCGGCCTGCCTTCGTGACGCAGGTAGGTGAGCGTGCAGTGTTCACAATAACGCTTAAGGACGGTCGCTCAATACGCGCCACCGCCGACCATCGCTTCCTTACCGACAACGGAGAATGGAAGCGCGTTGATGCGCTGAGGCCGGGCATAGACCGTTTGGAAATCCGCGAGAGTGGCAACCCGGTCGCCTTCACATCTCCTGCATCGGAAACGATCCGATGGCAGATGCTTGGCTGGCTTACCGGGGATGGCGTTTTCTCCGAAGGCAATGTGGCGCTTGTATTTGGGCCTGGAGAAGCCGACACGGCTCAGTTCATGGAAAGTGAATTCAACCGCCTGGTCAAGGATGCGCGGACTTTCGCCCGTAACTCAGCTAGTTCTGCTTTCATTTCCATTTCACAGCACGGGCAATCCCTTGGGCATGCACTCCCAGGCACTCGCAATCTGATATACGAAGCTCTTTACGGCACGAGCACCGCTCTAGCTGTCGCGCAAGCAGTAGCTACACACGAAGTTGACGAAGAAGCCGAGGTTTATCGAACCTGCCATATAAGTACTCAAAAGAACGGTGTACTGCAGATCACTTCTAAATCACAGCCACTCATGCGTTATTTGCAAGAACACTACGGTATGGAGCAGGGAACTGCTATCCATAAGAATGTTCCTGCCGCCATCCATAGCGTAGCTGATGACCTGAAAGTGGCTTACCTGCAAGGCTTGTTCTCGGCAGATGGTTGTATCAGGCCAAACGCCACCGAGGATGAGGTGATGCTGGCCTCCTCTTCACCTGAGCTATTGCGCTCTGTGCAATTGCTGCTTTCGGACTTCGGCATCATCGGACGCATTACCTGGGTACACCCTGAGGGCCGCAAGAATCCACAAGGCCAACTACATCTTTACAATCAGCAAGCCCGCAAGTTTCTGACGCTCATTGGCTTCCCGCACTCTAGGCATAAGGACGCAAGAAGTAGAGAGATTCTGAGCAGACCCTTCAAAGGCGCGCTCAAGAACCCACGCCCATCGAAAGTCGTCTCTGTTGAGGCTGCGGGCGTGACAGCAGTTTATGATGTTACAGAGCCTATCACTCATTCCTTCATAGCAGAAGGCATAATTACCCACAACTGCAACCTGGCTTCCTTCAACCTCATGCACTTTCTGGGCGATGATCCCGATACTCTGCTCGACATACCTGCTTATCGCCATGCAAATCGCCTGTGGACCCTTGCTCTTGAGATCAGTGTGGCTATGGCCCAGTACCCGAGCCAGGAAATCGCCTCGCGATCCTATCTGTACCGCACTCTGGGTCTGGGTTATGCCAACCTGGGCGCGCTCCTGATGCAGCTAGGCATTCCATATGACTCTCCGAAGGCGTACGCGCTTTGCGGCGCTATCACAGCTATCATGACGGGCGTGGCCTACGCCACCTCGGCCGAGATCGCCTCCGAGCTTGGCGCTTTCAACCGCTACGAAGCCAACCGTGAGCCTATGCTCCACGTGGTGCGTAATCACCGCCGCGCCGCTTACAACGCCAACGACTCTGAATATGAGGCGTTGACTGTAAAGCCCGCAGGTATCTCTCCCGCCAACTGTCCGGCGGGTCTGCTGGCAGCAGCCAGGCAAGCCTGGGACGAGGCTCTGGAGAAGGGCGAGAAGTCGGGCTATCGCAACGCTCAGGTCACGGTGATCGCCCCGACCGGTACAATCGGCCTTGTTATGGACTGCGATACTACGGGCATTGAGCCGGACTTTGCCCTCGTCAAGTTCAAGAAGTTGGCGGGCGGAGGGTACTTCAAGATCATCAACCAGTCGGTGCCGCCTGCTTTACAGAATCTCGGCTACAGCCCTGAGCAGATCGCGGATATTATCAACTACTGTGTGGGGCATGGCACCCTCTCAGGCTCACCCGCGATTGACCATGATGCGTTGCGTGAGGTCGGCTTCGATGACGAAGGAATCGGCAGACTCGAAGCCGCTCTCCCATCGGCCTTCGAGCTGCAGTTCGCCTTCAGCCCATTCGTTCTCGGCGAGGAGTTCTGCCGCGAGGAGCTAGGCCTCACAGACGAGCAGATCAATAGCCGCGAGGGCATACTGTCGCACCTCGGCTTCAGCAAGGCAGAGGTGGCAGCCGCCAACGACTACGTTTGCGGCACGATGACAGTTGAGGGCGCTCCCCACCTGCTGGACGAGCACCTGCCGGTCTTCGACTGCGCCAACAGATGTGGCCGCAAAGGTACGCGCTACCTCAGCCCAGGCTCACACCTGCACATGATGGCGGCGGCTCAACCCTTCATCTCCGGCGCGATCTCGAAGACGATTAACATGCCCACCGACACCACGATCCGCGACGTTGAAGATGTCTATATGAAGGCGTGGCGGTTGATGCTCAAGGCTGTGGCTATCTACCGCGACGGCTCCAAGCTGAGCCAGCCTCTCAACAGCCTGGGTGCTGAGGAGGAAGAAGAGGCTGAGGAAAGCGCGTCATCGGGCATACCAATAAGCAAGCGAGTGCTGCAAATGTCGGCCTTCGCTGCTGATAACGTCACCCGTGAAGTGCGTCGCCAGAAGTTGCCTAACCGCCGCTCAGGTTACACCCAGAAAGCGACCATCGGCGGGCAGAACCTCTATGTGCGTACAGGTGAGTATGAGGATGGCCGTCTCGGTGAGGTCTTTATAGACATGCATAAAGAGGGCGCGGCCTTCCGCTCAGTTATGAACTGTTTTGCTATAGCCGTATCTCTAGGCTTGCAGTACGGTGTGCCTCTTGAGGAATACGTTGACGCGTTCATCTACACACGCTTTGAGCCGAGCGGCAGAGTAATTGGCAACGATCACATCAAGATGGTTACTTCGGTCATAGACTACATCTTCCGCGAGCTTGCGATCTGTTACCTTGACCGCCTCGACCTGGCTCACCTGCCTGAGGCGGAAGCGAATCGGGGGGACGTAGTGCAGAATTCGGAGGGCCAGCCCCCAAAAGCTAAACCGGTGATCGGCCCTGCGGCAACCGCCAGCCCATCACCTCACTTGCAGTCACCCGCGAACGGCAACGGTAACGGCAATGGTCACAGCTACACCAACGGGCACACGAATGGAAACGGCTATGCTGCCCATACCGAGGCTACTGAGGCTCCATCAGAGGTTCTAGCCCAAACAGCGGTCCTCCTGAAGCCCGAACCGAGCAAGCAAGAGCAGATCGCTGAAGCCCGACTGAAAGGCTACGAAGGCGAAAGCTGCCCAGAGTGCGGCCAGTTCACAATGGTGCGCAACGGAACTTGCCTTAAGTGCGCCAGCTGCGGTAGCACAAGCGGCTGTAGCTAATGAGCCCTCTCCATAGGAAGGCGTACCTCTAGACGCGCAAACCAGTGATAGAGTAAAGAGTACAGCCATCTGACCCAACCTGGGTCAGATGGCTGTACTGTTAATCAAGACAGGGGAAATACATTAGATTAAAAACAAGGGGATAAAAGCCCTTATTAGGAAGGGGTCGTGGAGCAAGTGCAATCTTTGGTGTCACGATCTGAGCACCCCTACTCTGAACGCTTACATCCGGTAGTAAGCGTTCAGAGTAGGGGTGCAGGGGAGTATCCCCTGACGGGGTATTAAGGGTGCCCACTAATCTCTCCTGATAAGAGTTCCCCATCCCACGTGTGGAAGGGGGTTAGGGGGTGGGCCTTGCCTTTGTACAATGCTAGTACCCTGCTTTGCTCTACCCCAAGTGTGAACGCTTACTACC
>JADEYI010001482.1_pt1 | contig 17349 bp, 23 predicted proteins | sample 8542331 | NCBI WGS metagenome assembly JADEYI01 (sample SAMN16510988, study PRJNA670497) | mine drainage metagenome | isolation source: biofilm near Copperflume 1 | place: Germany: Marsberg coppermine Kilianstollen | collected 2018-02 | reverse complement strand
GCCCAATGTAGGGACGCGATTGATCGCGTTCGCATGGGTTCGGGTTCTGTTGAATTATTGGTGGTTCTGCGTTGAAGTTTGTCGTTTCGCGAGTACGACAAAGACAAACGTAAGAGGGAAAGTATGGCAATCAAAGAAAAAGAAAAAAAACCTCTCCATCTTGCCAAGATGAATATCAAGAAGGGTGACACCGTTCTGGTAACAACGGGCAAGGACAAAGGGAAAAGAGGCACTGTTTCGCGGGCGTTGCCCCAGGTCAACAAGGTCATCATTGAAGGCCTCAACATAGCGAAAAAGCACATCAAACCAAAGGGTCAGACTCGTCAGGGAGGCGTGATCGAAAAAGCCATGCCGATCCAGGTGTCGAACACTATGCTGATTTGCACCGAGTGTGGCGAACCCACACGCGTCGGGCATGAACGCCGACCCGTTGGCGCGGACCAGAAAGTGCGCGTCGCGCGCGTTTGCAAGAAATGCCACAAGGTCATTGAGGACCGGACGAGAAAGGAGTAGTTAAACAATGGCATCGAGACTGAAAACCAGGTACAAAGAAGAAATCGTGCCAGCCATGCAAAAGGATTTTAACTACGCCAATCCGATGCAGGTGCCCGGTGTTCACAAAGTTGTTATCAATATCGGCATGGGTGAGGCCATCCAGAACGCCAAAGCCATGGATGCCGCCGTCTCAGACCTGGCTACTATCACCGGTCAGCGCCCCGTCATCACACGTGCCAAACGTTCCGTCGCCACATTCAAACTGCGCGAAGGAATGCAGATTGGCTGCATGGTCACATTGCGCGGCGATCGCATGTATCAGTTTCTTGATAAACTGATGAACGTCGCTCTACCGCGCCTGCGCGACTTCCAGGGCGTTTCGGCTGACGCTTTCGATGGCCGTGGCAACTATACCCTGGGCCTGAAAGAGCAACTGGTCTTTCCAGAGATCGACTACGACAAAGTCGATAAAGTTCGCGGTATGGAAGTAAGTATTGTAACAACGGCTCGCACCGACGAAGAGGGGCGACGGTTGCTCAAGTTAATGGGTATGCCCTTTAAGAAATAACGCTGGAGAGTACAATGGCAAAAACCTCAATGATCGTAAAGTCGCAACGCAAGCCCAAACATAAGGTGCAGCAACATAACCGCTGCATGGTCTGCGGGCGACCGCGCGCGTATATGCGCAAATTCGGCCTGTGCCGTATCTGCTTCCGCGAAAGAGCTTTGCGCGGTGAGCTACCTGGCGTAACGAAGTCGAGCTGGTAATCGGAGGATGATGTTTTATGAACATGACTGATCCCGTCGCGGATATGCTTACTCGTATTCGCAATGCGGTTGCAGCGCGACATGCTCGCGTTTCTATGCCTGCTTCAAAAATGAAGCTGGCGATTGCGCGCGTCCTGAAGGAAGAGGGATATATTAAAGATATTGAAATCCTCAAGGACAACACGCAGGGAACCATACGCCTGACGCTGCGCTATGTTGAAAAGCAGCCGGTCCTGACGCAATTGAAGCGTGTCAGCAAGCCTGGCTTGCGTGTCTATACCAAACGGGCAACTATCCCCCGCGTGCGTGGCGGGCAAGGTATTGCTATACTTTCAACGCCACAGGGTCTCATGACCGGCCATCGCGCCTACATGCAGGGACTGGGCGGCGAAGTCGTTTGCTATGTCTGGTAGGCAGGAGGAATAACATGTCTCGTATTGGACGCGCTCCAATCTCTGTGCCGCCAAAGGTGCAGGTGACCTGGACCGATTCGAATTATGTAACGGTCAAAGGTCCCAAAGGCGAATTGTCATATCAGGTTGACCCTGCCTTGACCTTGAAACTGGAAGATGGGACGCTGACCGTGACGCGCCCCTCGGAAAGTAAAAAACATAAAGCCATTCATGGCCTCTATCGCTCCCTCGTCAATAACATGATAGAGGGGGTAACCAGGGGCTATACTAAACAACTTGAAATCCATGGCGTCGGCTATCGCGCCGCGAAAGTGGGAGAGAACCTCGTCATCCAGGTGGGCTATTCCCACCCCGTCGAGGTGCAACCACCCGGTGGCATTTCTTTCACGATTGATGGTATAGACCCGGCCACCAAGGCCACAAGGCTGAGCGTTAATGGCATAGATAAGCAACTGGTCGGTGAGGTTGCCGCGCAAATCCGCCGCGTGCGTAAGCCCGAACCCTACAAAGGCAAGGGTATTCGTTACACAGGCGAGGCGATCCGCCGCAAGGCCGGCAAAGCTGGAAAAGTCGGTGGTAAAAAGAAATGATTAAAAGATTTAACGCAAATAAAGCCCGTCTCAAACGACATCGCCGCATGAGAAATCGCCTGGAAGGCACTACCACTCGTCCGCGATTGAGCATCTTCCGTAGTGGCGTGCATATCTACGCCCAGGTCATCGACGATACGACGGGCAAGACGCTGGTCGCCGCCTCTTCTCTGGATGAGACTTTGCGCGACTTCAAGCCCGTCAAAAAGGAATCACCCACTGTCCAGGTGAATGAGGCGCAGGTAGATGAGGCCGCTGAGGTCGAAGTTGCCGCCTCGGCTGCTCCTGCTAGAGGCAAGGGCGCAAAGGTGGCGAAAGCCCCCGCCAAAGGCGCTTCGCCACAAAAAGGACAGCCGGGCAAAGGCGGCAAGCCCGGTACTCAGAGTAAAACCGTCCTGCCCACCGCGCAGAAGGGTGAGAAGAAGACACCGGTAGAGGCGCTCGCTCCCATCGCGGACAACCACAAAGTGGCCTTAGCGCGCGAGGTTGGCAAGCTGATTGCCCGGCGCGCCAGAGAAAAAGGTGTCAGTCGGGTCGTCTTTGATCGTGGTGGCTACGCCTATCATGGGCGCGTGGCTGCGCTTGCAGAAGGCGCTCGTGAAGTCGGCCTGGAATTTTAGGCCACGAGGAGAAAAGATGCCAAGAATAGATGCGTCAAAACTGAATCTTGAAGAGACCGTCGTGCAAGTGCGCCGCGTTTCTAAAGTCGTCAAAGGCGGTCGCCGTTTTAGCATTCGCGCGCTCGTGGTCGTCGGAGATCGCAGTGGTCATGTCGGCTTTGGCCTGGGCAAAGCTGCCGAGTATACCGAAGCCATCCGTAAAGGCGTCGAGGATGCCAAAAAGCACCTCATCGAGGTTCCACTGGTAGGCGCAACCATTCCCTTTATGGTGAAGCACCGCTTCGGTGCCTCCGAAGTGCTGCTCAAACCCGCCGCTCCCGGCACCGGCGTTATCGCCGGTGGCGCTGTGCGCGCTGTCGTTGAGGCCGTCGGTATCCGCGACATCCTCACCAAGTCGCTGGGAAGCACCAACCCTGCCAATACCCTGCAAGCGTGCGTCGGTGGACTGCTAGAACTGCGTTCCGCCGAAGCCGAGGCCGCGCTACGTGGCAAGGTCGTTTCCGAGATCGTTGGCAAGAGACAGGCCGAACGCCTGGCTCTCGTCGCCGCCAGCGCTGCTGAACTGGCAGCCCAGGCCCGCTCCACTCGCGATGAGGAATCGCGTGATAATCGCTCGAATGCCGGGCGTGGTAGAGGTGGGCGCGATGGTGGCGATCGCGGTGGCGATCGACGCGGCGGCAGCGGCGGTAGTGGTGGTGGCGGAGACCGGCGCGGTGGCGGAGGCAGCGGAGATCGACGTGGCGGCGGCGGTCGTAGGCCATAAACAAAGGCCGGGCAGCAAGACCATTGGCAAAGGTAGCCAGGGCGGGGCTTGCCCCCACCCTGGTAACTAAGGAGAAAATCATGGCTAAAGTACGTATAAAATATGTCAGAAGCGCGATTGGGTATCCCCAGGATCAGAAGGATACCATCCGCGCACTGGGACTGCGCAAATTGCAGCATACGGTTGAACACGACGATAATCCCGCCGTGCGTGGCATGATTAGAAAAGTGATCCACCTTGTACAGGTAGAGGAAGTAATACATGAAACTGTCTGACTTGCGACCAGCTCCTGGTTCGCATAAAGCCGAAAAGCGAGTTGGTCGCGGACACGGCTCCGGTCGGGGTAAAACCGCCGGACGTGGCACCAAAGGCCAGAAAGCTCGCACTGGTGGAAAGATTCATCGCGCCTTTAATGGCGGCCAGACTCGCCTGTCCAAGCGCCTGCCATTCCTGCGCGGACTCGGCAACAGCAATTATGCTTTCCGCAAAAACTACGCCGTTGTAAATATCGCCAAACTGACTCGCTATGCAGCCGGTACAGAAGTGACTCCCGCCATGCTGGCCGAGAGTGGGCTGATGACCGCGACTGAAAGCGAAGGGTTGGTGAAAATTCTGGGCAATGGTGAACTCGATCGCGCCCTGACCGTGCGCGCTCACAAGTTCACGGAAGGCGCGCGCGAAAAAATCGAAGCCGCTGGCGGTTCGGTTGAACTCATTCCAACCAGAGTGTACGAAAAAACGAAGAGACGCAAGGACGAATTCGGGAAGAGAGTTCCCCCACCGCAATACCAGAGAGTATAGGCAGGTACGCGATTTATCGCCTCCTCCGATGCGTTCTATTCTGTAGGGACCAGATGCATCCCGCCCGATTGTCTGGCCCTTACAAGAAATGTGCTAGCTTCTCTCGTGAAAGGAGACTCCCATGTGGGAAAAACTGCGGAGCGTCTGGACTGTTCCCGATCTACGCAAAAAAATTCTCTTCACCCTGGCGATGCTGCTGGTTTTCCGCATCCTCGCTCATATCACTGTGCCTTTAACATACCCTGAACAGCAGAACCTGCTGAAACTCTTTGCCCAGAATGGAAATCAAAGCCTGACACAGTTGCTTGGCCTGCTGGATGTCTTTTCCGGCGGCTCCCTGCAACAGTTTTCGGTGGTGGCGTTAGGAGTGTATCCCTATATCACAGCGACGATTGTCATGCAATTGTTGCAGCCCATTATTCCAGCGCTGGACAATATGATGCGCGAGGGCGAGGCCGGGCGCATGCGCTTTAGCCAGATCACACGCATTATCGCCGTCCCCCTGGCGTTCTTACAGGCCATCGGCAGCGCGGCTATTTTTGTCAAATATAATGTCTTGACAAATTTCAACCTGTTTAATGGCGGCACCTGGCTCGAATCTCTCGCGATTTTGCTCTCCTTAACGGCTGGCACCATGATCCTTGTCTGGCTCGGCGAATTGATTACCGAGAAGGGCATCGGCAACGGTATCTCGATCATCATCTTTGGCGGGATCGTGAGCCGCATACCCAGCTTTGTCCAGCAGGGGTATACAACTTCCACTTCAAGTGGCGGTGGCATCGTCAGTATCGGCGTCTTTCTGATCATCGGTCTGCTGACTATCCTGGGTATCATCTATGTCTATCAAGGACAGCGACGTGTGCCTATCGAATATCCAACCAAACGTATGGTCGGGCGCGGAATGCTGGTGGGAACTGCGCAACGAACCTACATTCCAATGCAGGTCAACAGCGCCGGTATGATCCCGCTCATCTTCGCGCAGTCCATGCTGATCTTCCCATCCGTACTCGCGCAATACCTGGGCAACAGCAACACGAGCTGGCTCGCTTCGGCCTCTCTCTGGATTTCTAACTACCTGATTAACCCGACTCTCTGGTGGTACTGGATCATTTTCTTCTTTCTGGTCGTGGCATTTACGTACTTCTATGCCTACGTAGTGTGGCAACAACAGAATATACCGGAAAACTTACAGAAGCAGGGCGCGCACATTCCGGGGTATCGTCCCGGCGAGACCACTCGCAAGTACCTGGAGGACATACTCCGGCGCATCACTCTGGGCGGCGCTTTATTCCTGGGCATGGTAGCAATTCTGCCCTTTCTCGCCAGGGTTGGCGGCAACCAGTTGTTGGGCAGCGCCTCTCTGCTCATCGTAGTAGGCGTAGTGCTCGATACGGTGCGGCAGATCGAATCGCAAATGGTCATGCGTAACTATTCGGGCTTCCTCAGTTAGGTCAGTCCGGGACTCAATGTGGAGTCTTAGCGTTACCGGAGGTTAAACGTGAATGTTATCCTGATCGGCGCTCAGGGATCAGGCAAGGGGACGCAGGCCGATTTGCTCGCCGGCGAGCTGGGCCTGCCCCATGTTTCCAGCGGCGACCTGTTTCGTCAGGCGATGGCGGAGAAGACCGAATTAGGGCTTAAAGTCAAAACCTATATGGATCGCGGGGAACTAGTTCCCGATGACCTTACTGTAGCAATGATACTCAGCCGGCTCGCAATGCCCGATTGCGCTCGCGGCGTCATACTCGACGGCTTCCCGCGCACCGTCGCGCAGGAGCAGGCCCTCGACGAGGGATTGCACAACGTTGGCAAGCAGATTGACCTGGTATTCTACCTGGAAGTTCCTCGTGAGGAACTGCTCGTTCGACTCTCAGGTCGCTATATCTGTAGAGCAAACCAGCACGTTTATAACGTCAATACACGCCCGCCAAAGACGCCGGGGGTGTGCGATATTGATGGAAGCCTCTTGTACCAGCGTCCTGATGATACAGGCGAAGCAGTGCAGCGGCGGCTCAATATTTTTTTCAGCGAGACTATTTACCTGCTTGACTACTACCGCGACCAGGGAAAACTGGTCGTGATAGATGGCAACCGGCCAATCGAACAGGTGCGAGCATCGCTTATAGAAGCCATACAGTCCCGCTAGCGACACCTCTAGTGAGTGTCCGGCGCGCGAGAACAAATCCGATCTGGATGATCTCGCGCTGGTGGCCCTGAAGCGACGCCAGGCCCGCTCTAGTGCTTTGGGCTATATACATGAGGGATGTAGTTACCCTGCATCACTCTGTACGTCAGTAAACGATGAAGTCATTCATAGTATTCCTGGTAGCCGCGTCTTACAAGAGGGAAAAATACCCTCTCGACAAAATTGCATAGGTGTGGTATAATTCACAGTTGGCTGCAGCAGTGACCAACTGCTGCACCGTTTTATCTCGGAATCATCAGTTAAGACAGCCGTCGTTCGAGAAAGGATGCTATGCCAAAGAAGGACGAAATTGAAGTAGAGGGTAAAGTTCTCGAAGCCCTCCCCAATGCCATGTTTAAGGTCGAACTAGACGAAAATCACCAGGTGCTGGCTATTCTCTCAGGCCGCATTCGTATGAATTTTGTGCGTATCGTCCCAGGAGATAAGGTGAAAGTTGTGCTATCGCCCTATGACCTCACACGGGGTCGTATCACATGGCGTGTGAAAACGTGAGGTTGGTCGTCCCCTCTCTTTCACTCTTTCAAACCTTCTAATGAGCATCTTTATGACGGATCGCAGGCAGGAAGTAGAAACGGCGTCGGTGTAACCACTCGGTCCTCGTTCTTTATAACCTCTGGCGAGCATTTTTGATTATATACGCACCTGTGAGGAGGGCAAACCGTGAAAGTACGTGCATCCGTAAAACCACGCTGCGAACATTGCAAAGTGATACGGCGCAATCGCGTGGTCATGATAATCTGTAGTAAAGACCCAAAGCATAAACAGAAACAGGGCTAAACACCCACAGAGTCTCCGTAGAGGTCGGACTTGTCCTACCCCGACAGAAACCCTGGGGCTGCCAAATTAAACTGGAGGAAAAGATGGCTAGAATTGCCGGCGTTGACATTCCACGCGATAAGCGGGTGGAGATTTCGCTGACATACATCTTCGGTATCGGCTTGACTACAAGCAAGAAGATTCTGGAGAAGGCACGTATCAACCCGGATACGCGGGTGAAAAATCTGACGGAAGAAGAAGTCAACCGCCTGCGCGAGCTTATTGATCGCGAGCACAAGGTGGAAGGCGACCTGCGCCGCGAAGTGGATATGAACATTAAGCGGCTTATCGAAATCGGCTGTTATCGTGGCATGCGTCATCGCCGCAATCTTCCAGTGCGGGGACAGCGCACGCGCACCAATGCGCGCACACGTCGCGGTCCGAAAAGAACAGTGGCCGGCAAGAAAAAAGCAGTAGCTAAGAAGTAACGCCGGGGAGGAATTGCACAGGCATGGCAGCAGACAAAAAGAAACCAACAGGCAAGCCCAGGCGGCGCGAGCGCAAATCGATTCCGCGCGGGCAGGCCCACATTCAAGCAACGTTTAACAACACGATTGTCACTTTGACCGACCCCAATGGCAACGTGATCTCCTGGGGCAGCGCCGGTGGGCAGGGCTTTAAAGGCTCGCGGAAGAGCACCCCCTATGCCGCGCAGGTCACAGCCGAAACGGCGGCCCGTAAGGCCATGGAGCATGGTCTGAAACAGGTCGAAGTGTACGTGAAAGGCCCAGGCTCTGGTCGTGAAGCGGCCATTCGCTCATTGCAGTCTTCTGGACTGAATATCACTTCGATTACTGATGTAACACCTATTCCGCACAATGGATGCCGGCCGCCCAAGAGGCGTCGCGTGTAACCCGTGCTGTGCGTGTGAGGAGGAGTCACTAAATGGCGCGTTATACCGGCCCCGTCTGCAAATTATGCAGGCGCGAGGGGGTAAAACTTTTTCTGAAAGGCGACAAGTGCATGATGAAATGCACCCTTGAGCGCCGCAATACTCGCCCCGGACAACATGGGTCGGGTCGTTCACGTAAACCGTCGGGCTACGCTTTGCAGTTGCGCGAAAAGCAGAAGGTGCGCCGCACCTATGGCCTGCTTGAGCGTCAGTTCCGCAAACACTTCGATACCGCTGCGCGAAAAACTGGCCGTACCAGCGAGAACCTCTTGCAGATACTTGAGATGCGCCTCGACAACCTCGTCTACCGTCTCGGTTTCGGCGATTCCCGCGCCCAGGCCCGCCAACTGGTCAATCACGGGCATTTCGCCGTCAATGGACGCAAGACGGACATTGCCTCGTTTATTGCAAAACCCAATGATGTCATCTCCGTGCGCGAGCGCAGCAAGGGACTTGAGTACTTCAAAACCCGCTCCCTGATGCTGGCACAGAAAGGCGTTCCCGCCTGGTTGCGCCTCGACATCGCCGATATGAGTGGCCGTGTCATGTCGTTGCCGTCTCGCTCAGAGCTTGAACTGCCCTTCGAGGAACAGATGGTGGTTGAGTACTACCAGCGATAACACTGGCCTCGCCGGTGTACCTGGTAGGGACGCGATGTATCGCGTCCGTTAAGCCTGTTAGCAGCGAAAGGAAAGAAAGGCAGGTTGAACCTTGCTAGAAATTACTCTGCCTCGCATTAAAAACACAAAAACACAGGGAAACTATGCGAGCTATGATATTGAGCCTTTAGAGGCGGGGTACGGCATGACATTGGGCAATGCGCTGCGGCGCGTCTTGCTCTCCTCGCTGCCCGGTGCGGCGGTAACCTCTATTCGCATTGATGGCGTGCAGCATGAGTTTCAAGACATCCCCAACGTCACGGAGGACGTGACCGAGATCGTTTTGAACGTCAAAAAGCTGCGCCTGCGCTCCTTTTCGGATCATCCCGTATCAATGCGCCTGGAAGTCAATGGTGAGCGCGTGGTCACGGCAGCAGATATCCTGCCGCCCAGCACGGTAGAGATCGTCAACCCTGAACTCTATATCGCTACTCTGGATAACGATGACGCTCGTCTTGAAATGGAACTGGTCGTTGAGACCGGCAAGGGCTACGTCCCCGCCGACTCGAAAGAGGATCAGCCCATCGGGGTGATCCCCGTCGATGCCATTTACGCGCCCGTGCAAAAAGTCAATTATACCGTTGAGCATACCCGTGTCGGGCAAATAACCAACTACGATAAAATCGTTCTTGAAATATGGACTGACGGCACTATCACGCCTGATGAAGCCTTGCGCCAGAGCGCCGATATTCTGGTTCGCCACTTTACTCAGCTTGCCAATTATCGCGCTATACTGATCGAGCCAGAAAAAGCTCCTTTGAGCAGCATACCCATACCACCTAAGATCTACGAAACTCCCATCGAGGAACTGGACCTTTCGGTACGCGCCTACAACTGTCTCAAACGCAGCAACATCACAAAGGTCGGTCAAGTGCTTTCTATGAATGAAGATGACTTGCTTGGCGTGCGCAACTTCGGAGAAAAGAGTCTGCAGGAACTACGTGAGAAACTGCTGCTGCGCAGTTTCCTTCCGAATCCGCGTACCAGCACTATTGGAGCCGACCTGGACGGCGACCACGAAATGGAGGAATAAGTTGAGGCACCGTATTGCCGGTAATCGGATGAGTATGCCTGAGCCACGCCGGCGCTCCGCGCGTCGCAACATGATGGCTGGCCTCTTCCGCTACGACCGTATAAAAACCACCGAGGCCCGCGCCCGCGCCATTCGCGGCGAAGCCGAAAAATTGATTACAATCGCGATCAAAGGGCAGACCGCCGCTCGCGAATACCTGGCTACTTTCGTCTCTGACGCAGAGAAGGCCACTGCCATCCTGGCATTCGCGCGCCGCGGACATTTCTCGCTCGACAAAGTGGTCTTCAACAACGAGGAGCGCGCGGAAATGTCCATGCCCCCTCTGACCGATGTAGGCCGCAGGTTTGCCGAGAAAAAGCTGAAGGACCGCCGCGCAGAACTGCTGCGTATCATCACCAATGAAGCCGAAGCGGAGAGGGCGTTGCGCGCCGCGTATCAGGCGATGGTCATCGAACTACACGCGCGCCGCCAGATTTTGCAGTCCCTGCCAGACGAACTGGTCGTCAAGAAGATTTTTGACGAAATTGCACCCCGCTATGTCGGGCGTCCTGGCGGCTATACCCGTATTACCAAGCTTGGCAAACGCCTGGGCGATGCCGCTGATATGGCGCAAATTGCCCTGGTATAAGATTTGCGAACAGGGAGGGTATGCCAGGGCGGGGCTTCGCCGCTCTTGCGCCCCCCCGCCCTGGTAATCCTGTAATATGATGAAATTCGCGTGTGGCATTGAGTACGACGGCACCGGCTATCATGGCTTCCAACGGCAGTCGGAAACGCAGGGGCCTACTATCCAGGGAGCCCTGGAAGCAGCTATTCTGCGTATCTCTGGCGAGATGTCCGTCGTATATGGCGCGGGGCGTACTGACGCGGGAGTACATGCCAGTGGGCAGGTCATCCACTTCAGCACCGCCTCCACCATGACGCCACAGCAGTGGCTGGCGGCTCTCAATGCCGTCTTGCCTGAGAGTGTGGCGCTTCGTTGGAGTTGCGAGGTTCCTGACAGCTTTCATGCTCGCTACAGCGCGTTGAACCGATCCTATCGGTACACTCTCTGGAATGATAGAGCCAGAAAGCCTCTAATCGCTCGCTATAGCTACCACCGCTCACAGGCGCTGGCAGTGAATTTGATGGACGAGGCGTGCCGCTTTTTGCTGGGACGCAAGGACTTTGGAGCATTTGGGCGCAGCCCTGATGCCACCAACCCCTTGAAACCGGGGCCGCATTCGTGCGTGCGTACTATGCTCAAGGCCTCGATCCAGCGTCAAGATGCGCTTATCTATTGTGATTTTACAGCGGACGCCTTTCTTACAGGCATGGTTCGCAGAATGGTTGGAACTCTGTTGCTCGTAGGGCAGAAACGACTCAGTCTCACTGAATTCGCCGCCATCGTGCAACGAGCTGAGACGACCCACCCTGGTTCAGCAGCTCCATCACACGGGCTATGTCTGGTAGGGGTTATGTATCCTGACGGATTATTACACATGGAGAAAACGGACAATGATGAAGACATATAGCGCGAAGGCCGGTGAACTGAACCCGCAGTGGTATGTCATCGATGCAGAGGGTCAGATTCTTGGCCGCCTGGCATCGCAGATCGCGCAGATTTTACGCGGCAAGCACAAGCCCACTTTCACGCCGCACATGCTCACCGGTGATTTTGTGGTCGTTATCAACGCCGGCAAAATCGCCGTAACCGGCAGACGCCTGGAGCAGAAAATGTATTATCGCCATAGCCAGTATCCTGGCGGCTTGAAGACAACCAGCCTGCGTAAGGTTCTGGAAGGCCGCTACCCCGAACGCGCTCTACAGCACGCGGTGCGCGGCATGGTAATGCACAATAACCTCGGCGCGGATATCATGTCGCGCCTCAAGATTTACGCTGGCCCCGATCACCCGCACCAGGCGCAGAAGCCCATTCCCTGGACTGGCCCGGAAGCGCTGTTGAAGAAACAGCAGGGCGCGGCAGAAGAGTAAAGAAGAGGAGAATCTACAGTGGTCGATACCATTAAAGGTGAGTACTACTATGGGATGGGACGGCGCAAAACCGCTGTGGCCCGCGTCCGTCTCTTCCCCAATGGTGATGGCACCATCGTCGTGAATGGCAAAAGCGCGCGCCAGTACTTCGGTCAGCGCGAGTCCGCCTCCGCCGCCCTGGTTGCCCCCCTGCGCCTGCTCGAACTGGAAGACGCCTACTCCATGACCGTGCGTGTCGTCGGCGGCGGCACCAGCGGCCAGGCGGGAGCCATCCGTCACGGCGTGGCCCGCGCGCTCCTGCGCGCCAACCCCGAGTGGAAACAGGCACTGCGCAAAGCTGGCTTTCTCACACGCGACCCGCGTATGAAAGAACGCAAGAAGCCCGGCCTCAAACGCGCCCGCAAGGCCCCGCAATACACGAAACGTTAATCGTTTCCTGGCCCAGATAAACATGAGTCATCCCGGAAACTGAGAGGAAGAGGTTATCGCCGATAACCTCTTCCTCTCAGTTTCCGGGATGACTCATGTATCCCGCACCCGTTACTTCGCCAGTTTATTGCGCTTTTTGAGGCACTGCCGCGTATACAGGTGTACACCACAATTCGCGATACTCGGGTAAGCGACCTCGCACTACCTCAGAATAAAGATGTTGCAGGGCGCTGCTGATTGGCCCGACTTTGCCGTCACCGATAGGCCGGTGATCGACCATCACGACAGGCGCGAATTGCGCTCCGGTGCCGCACAGGAATATTTCGTCCGCCACATAGAGTTCGGTGCGGTCGATCTGCCGTTCGCGTGTGATGCGTCCAAGCTCGCGATTGGCTAACTCCATCATCGTTTCGCGTGTGATGCCGGGCAGGATATTCTCGGTAGTGGCGGGCGTGACCAGTTCGTTATTGACCACCAGGAAGATGTTTTCCGCGCTGCCCTCCGAAACATGCCCATCGTGCGTCAGCATAATGGCCTCATCGAAACCGTTTTGCATAGCCTCGCTTTTGGCGAAAGCCGAATTGACGTAAGAACCGATGATTTTGGCGCGGGAGGGAATAGCGTTATCGTCTATGCGTCTCCACGAAGAAACGCAGCAATGGAGACCACCGGTACCAATATAGTTGCCCACAGGTTCCGACGTCATAATAAAGTGAGCCTCTAGCCCATGCAGGCGCACGCCCAGTGTCTGATCGCCCTTATAAGCCACCGGACGCAGGTAAACGTCCTGCTTCTGTTCGTTCCGCCTGACCAGTTCGACAGTGATTTCTATCAGTTGATCGATGCTATAGGGGTGTTCGATTTGTAAAATCTTACAGGAATTGAGCAACCTCTGGTAATGTTCGCGCAAGCGGAACATGTACACCTGTTGATCTTCTGCGTTCCAATAGCCGCGAATACCCTCAAAGCAGCCAGTCCCATAGGAAAATCCGTGCGTGCGCACTGAAATTACACCTTGTTCGGCGGGTATAAACTCGCCATTCATAAAGATTTGCCTGGCGTTCATCATCTTTCCTCTTGTTTGCAGTTGAACAGCTTACTCCTACTCGTAATTATAAGACGTAACAGGGTGGTTGTCGAGAGTCAATCAAAGCGGGAAAGCCGGAAGATAACGAGCCAATCTGAGGGCATGGCCTCCATGCTTGCCTGAACAATAACAAAAAGATACAATAGCCTGTAAGCATATCCTTGCATTCTGTCGGATTTGATAGAATGAGGTAAAATACTTCCTTGCAGTCTCTCTAGCTAACTTCATACAGAAAGTGAGTCGATTCGTGAGACGTTACTCGCTGGTTCGTCGTCCTGGACGCGCTAAGCGTTCTTCTACAACCCTGGCAATTGCGTGCGCGCTCATGCTTATTGTGGTCGCCTGCGGCGGAGCTAGTTCCACTACCACGCTTACACCCGGTACTACCCCTACCCCTGCCCTGGCGGCGAACCAGGTGCTGACGTTTCCTAACGTCGGTACCGCCGATATTGCCGTGATGGACCCTGCACTGGGGCCAGATGCCAACTCCGCCATCGCGGTAAGCATGGTCTATACCGGCCTGGTGAAGTTTGATAAAAATCTGAATGTCTTGCCGGATCAAGCTACGTGGTCTATTTCTACCGACCGCAAGACCTACACCTTCACCCTCAAGCCCGGCATCACTTTCTCGGATGGCACACCGGTCACGGCACAGACCTACGTCTATACGTTAACTCGCGCGCTGTTACCCGAAGTAAAATCGGGCATTTCGGCCTTCTTTCTGGGCAACATTGTCGGAGCCAATGATGTTGCCAATAACAAAACAAAGACGCTCAAAGGTGTAAAAGCCCTCAACGATACCACCCTGCAAATCAGCTTAACCCAACCGACCGCGTACTTCCTGGATATCATGGCAAACTCAATTGCCTTCCCTCTTAATCAGAAGGTCATCACTCAGTTTGGAGAGCAGAAATGGACGCTACAGGTCGCCGGCAACGGCGTCGGAACCGGGCCGTTCATGGTCAAAGCGTGGAATCACAATGTGAAAATGGTGCTGGTTCCCAATCCGCAGTGGTACGGCGCGAAGACAAAGTTGACAGAAGTGGACATGCTTTTCGTCAACGACCCCTCCACCGCCTTTCGCGCATACCAGGCCGGACAGTATGGTTTTACCTGGAATATAACCGCGCAAGACCTGACTATCGCCAAAAACATCCCTGGCTATACGAGCCAGTCACAGTTGCAGACCGACCTGATTTTCTTCGATAACACCAAACCACCGTTCGATAACGCAGCCGTGCGCCAGGCCTTTGCCTACGCCATCGACAAAAACACCCTGGTCACCGCCGTCTTCAAGGGGGGCGCTGTCGTTGCTCCCACCATCATCCCGCCAGGTATGCCCGGCTACCAGTCCGGCTATGCAGGTATACCGTTCGATAAAGCCAGAGCCTTATCCCTCCTGCAATCGGTCTATCCCGATGTCAGCAAAGTGCCGACCATCTCATTCTCATATCCGAACTCGCAGATATCTCCACTCGAAGCTCAGGTTCTGCAACAAATGTGGCAGAACGCGCTTGGCGTGCAGGTCAAGCTGAACGCCGTAGAACTCAACGCTTATAACCAGGAAACCGCGACACAACCCCCGATCATTCAGATGGGTTCTACCCAGTGGACCGCCGACTATCCCGACCCCTATGACTGGCTGGCCTTAAACCTCTTCTCAACCGCCAGTAACAATAGCGGTGACTGGAAGAATCCGCAGTTCGACTCGCTCATCCAGCAGGCAGAACAGTCTACCGGTCAGGCGCGCATCCAACTGTACAACCAGGCCGAACAGCTTGCCATCACCAATGTCGGCTGGCTACCTATCGATCACCAGGCCATGTCGGCCATTTTCCCCTCCTGGCTGCGCGGAGTCAGCCTGAATGCGACCGGACTGTACTTCGGCGACTGGTCGAATGTCTACCTGTTGCAACACTAGAACCAGTGGAACAACCAGGGCAGGGGCAGAGCTACAGCCCGTACCCTGTACGAAACAAGCAACCCGCTCCGTAGTAGGGTACGGGCTGTAGCTCTGCCCCTGCCCTGGTTGCCTGACCTTGAAAGCCATCAATCCCAGGTGATATACTGAGAACAATCTACAGAAGAGCATCCAGGGCGACCAGGGCTGGGACTCAGCCCCCCTGGTCGCCCCTTGATCTTGATGTCTATCCTTCTCTCTTGCCTGTAGCAGCGCACTTCTTATCTGCGCAGGCAGTATAGTATGTTTTTGAAGCAATGACGCTTCGTTATGCTATGGAGCATCAAGGCCACTGATCGGCCAGCTCTCAGGAGGTATTAGTCTATGGCGATTGAAATTGTAAACCCCTACGACGTTGCGGTCGCGCAGTTTGATGAGGCCGCCGACCGCCTCGGCCTCTCCCAGGCCATGCGGGCTATTTTGCGCAAGCCCAAACGCGAACTTATCGTAAACTTTCCCGTGCGCATGGATAATGGCGATGTCGAAATGTTCACCGGCTACCGCGTGCAGCACAACATTAATCGCGGCCCGGCCAAAGGCGGCATCCGCTATAGTCCTGAAGTCTCGCTCGACGAAGTGCGCGCCCTCGCTATGTGGATGACCTGGAAATGCGCCGTTGTCGCCATCCCCTTCGGCGGCGCGAAAGGCGGCGTCATCTGCGATCCGCACCACATGTCCCGCGCTGAACTCGAACGCCTGACGCGCCGCTATGCCACCGAAATCTCCATCTTGATTGGCCCCGATAGCGACATTCCCGCCCCCGACATGAACACCAATCCGCAGGTCATGGGCTGGATCATGGATACTTACTCCATGCACGCCGGTTACTCCGTTCCGGCAGTCGTGACGGGCAAGCCACTGGCTATCGGTGGCAGCGAAGGCCGCCTGGAAGCCACCGCGCGCGGCGTGCTGGTCGTGACCCGCGAAGCCATGCGCGACAGGGGGATGCAGCCGGAAGCATGTTCCGTGGTCGTGCAGGGCTTCGGCAATGTCGGCAGCATCACAGCGCGTCTGCTCCAGGACGAACTCAAATGCAAGATCGTCGGGTTGAGCGACATCTCCGGCGGCGTCTACAACGCCAGGGGCATCGAGGTTCATCGCGCCCTCCGCTACTCCAAAGAGCACGGCTCATTGAAAGGACTGCCCGATTCCGAACATGTCACCAACGCCGAATTGCTCGAACTCCCCTGCGATGCGCTGATTCCCGCCGCGTTGGAAAACCAGTTGACCGGCAGGAACGCCAGCCGTATCAAAGCCAACCTCATTATCGAGGCTGCCAACGGCCCCACCACACCAGAGGCCGATAGCATCCTCAATGATCGCGGCGCAATTATTGTCCCCGACATCCTCGCCAACGCCGGAGGCGTCACCGTCAGTTACTTTGAATGGGTACAGGACCTGCAGCGCTTCTTCTGGGCCGAACAGCAGATCAACAGCCAGTTGGAAAACATCATGGAACGCTCCTACCAGGCTGTACGCAATAAATCGCAGGAGCAAGAGTGCAGCCTGCGCATGGGTGCCTACCTGCTGGCCGTAGCCCGTGTCGCCGAAGCCACCGAAATTCGCGGCGTCTATCCGTGATGAATAAGGCATCCGGCAGGCTGGCGAGGGCTTCCGCGTGAACCGGCCCGATGACGCCGCAGCCCACCAGTCCGAAACGTAAGGGTTCTGCCATAAAAGATAGCTCCTGGGAATAATGTTATGATCGGGCGATTACCTGTAAGTGTCCGGAGATCCTTCGCTGCGCTCAGGATGACACTCCTCAGACCTGTCATCAGGATGACACTCCTCAGACCTGTCATCAGGATGACACTTCTCAGACCTGTCATCAGGATGACACTTC
>JADEYI010001481.1_pt1 | contig 17363 bp, 16 predicted proteins | sample 8542331 | NCBI WGS metagenome assembly JADEYI01 (sample SAMN16510988, study PRJNA670497) | mine drainage metagenome | isolation source: biofilm near Copperflume 1 | place: Germany: Marsberg coppermine Kilianstollen | collected 2018-02 | reverse complement strand
GGCAGGGCATGAGGCGTTCACGCTGGAACAGGTGCAGCGCGCGATCGATATGATTGGAGCGAACGCGCTGACGGTGCATATGAACAGCCTGCAAGAGGCGGCGCAACCGGAGGGAGACCGCCGCGCTTTTGGCGAGGCTGCCGCGCTGAAATCACTTACAGAACACGTTGCGCTGCCGGTGATTGCGAAGGAGACGGGCGCGGGTGTTTGCCGCGAGCAGGCGCTGTTGTTGCGTTCGTGCGGGGTGGCCGCGATTGATGTAGGTGGCGCGGGTGGCAGCAGTATGTCTGCTATGGAGGAGGCGCGCTCCGCGGCGCGTGGTGATGAACGCACGCGCGCTATCGGTCAGTTGTTCCGTGACTGGGGCATCGCCACGCCCATCGCGGTTGTCGAGGCGGGTGTGGCCCGCCTGCCGCTGATCTCAACCGGCGGGGTGCGCAACGGGCTGGATATGGCGCGCGCGCTGGCGCTGGGCGCGACGATGGTTGGCATGGGCTTTCCTTTCCTGAAAGCTGCCAGCCAGAGCTACGAGGCCGTCTGCGAACTGCTGGAAACGACGATTGCTGAACTGAAAGTAGCCATGCAACTGAGCGGGGCGACCACTATCGCGCAATTGCAACAGGTGGATATCGTGGTGACGGGCGAGACGCGCAACTGGTTGACGATGCGCGGCTTTGAAGAGACGTTGAAGGTGATGGCGCAACGAAGGTGGACACTGTTAACAATGCAAAATGGTAACGAGGGCGACCGCAAGGGTCCACTCTTTCACTGGTAGGTCTTCTTGGAAAGGGGCAGCGAGTGGGAGGTGTCATCCTGAGCGCAGCGAAGGATCTCAGTGCGGCCCGGCGAGAGATTCTTCGCTGCGCTCAGAATGACATTGCCACGCCGGACACTCTTTGGCGGCAAGTGCCTTTCAAAAAACCTACGAGTGAAAGCCCGGCCCAATCTCCGCCCCTACATTATCCCTTCCAAATCTTGCGGGGTATTGATCCCCACAAAAGAGCGCAGTTGCGGGTCAACCTGCCGCAGTTGGGCTTCTTCGATATAGTGGACGGGGGCGATTCCTAAGAGGGCGCGGGGGGCGCGTTTTCCCTGTTGCAGTAGTGTCTCGATGTGGGGGAGGATTGAGCGAGGGTAGAGGGCCAGTAGGACTTGCGGTACGCCTTCTACGACCGGAACGATGAGTGTGTCTGGCTGGTAGCAATCGAGCAGGAAGGTGAGCAGGGATGGTTGTATGAATGGCATGTCTACCGCGACGACCAGCGCGGTTGTTGCTTGCATGGCGTTGAGGCCGCTGTACAGACCTATCAATGGGCCGCCGCCAGGTTTTTCATCGAAGACCAGTCGCGTGCCGGGCAGGGCAACATGCGTGAATTGGGTTTGGTCGCGCGCGACGATTAGCAGCTCAGCGCAAAGGGGAGCCAGCGTTGAAACAAGGTGAGCGAGAAACGTTTCGGATGCCTGGCCGGGCAGAGGCAGCAGGGCCTTGTTGGTTCCCATGCGCTGGCTGCGTCCCCCGGCCAGAATGATACCTGCGGGCGGATTCATGGAGCAAAACCGCTTCTGTTACCTGCTAGAGGCTCTGGCTTTGCGCCTGTTGCCTTTGGGAATATACTGCCGGGTATTCTCGCGGGCGCGCCAGCTATCGCGTTCCTGCGGGTATTTGCGCACCAGGTAGATGATCCAGACAATGGCCCATGCCAGCAGACCGGCTAACCACGCATAACGCCAGAAGCGCCACGCGAAGAAGTAGAGGTACAGATAGGCGCGCGAAAAGATCAGCGGAAGCCCTATGATGCTGATGATCGCCAGCCAGCCGAGATAGCGATCAAACATGTATCTTGCCACTGGCCGGTTTTTTACGAAGCGTTTGCGTCCCTCTACCGAATAATAGAAAGGGATCAGCATTCCCAGGATGCAAAAAATTATCCAGGGAACATAGAAATGAAAGGTCTCGGCCGGCGTACCGGCAGCAGTTGCCGTACTTAACGTACAATTGGTGGCCGTACACGGATCAGTGAATAGCCAGCTTATTAAATTGAATCGCATAGCGTTCCCGCCCCTTCTTCTAATGCGTGACTAACATTGGAACGTATGATAGCACGGTTGGGCAGAAGAGTCTAGAGGTTTAAGAGTACTCAAGAAAAATGTAGATGTGCCGAATGTGGATAAAAGACGGCGCATTGCGTGGCCGCAGTGTAGATGGGGGACCACAGGAGCAAACGTTTTGAGTACACAGTCAAACGAGTATGCGCAGCCGGGCAGTCGAACAACCGGCTTGATTCTGCTTTTCTGTCTCTCTATACTGGTCGTCTGCGCTCTCGTCATATCTCTTTTGCAACGCAGCAGCACTAGTTTATTAGAGGCGGGTATCTATGTGGCAGGTATGGCTTTGAGCGGGCTGGTGGCGTTGCGCAGTTTCTTTGTTGCGCAAAAAATGGTTGCCTATACGAACGATCTGCACAGTTTGCAAAATGAGCTACATGCTAAAAATCGCACGTTGAGCGAGACCAATGCGCGGTTACAGGCGCTGGCAACTACTGATCCATTGACGGGACTGCCTAATCATCGCGCATTGATCGCAGAACTTGAACACGAACTGGCGCGCGCTTACCGTTATCAGCACGAGTGCGCTATACTTTTTCTGGATATTGACCACTTTAAAGCGCTGAATGATAGCTACGGACACGCGGTGGGTGATAGCGTCCTGCGTGATTTTGCCTCGTTGGTGCAGCAGAATATGCGTGAAACCGATGTGCCGGGACGCTGGGGAGGCGAGGAATTTCTGGTAATCCTGCCGGAGACTGGCGAGCAAGAGGCGCGGCGCATCTCTGAACGCCTGCGGTCAGCCGTAGCATCTTATGCCTTCACGATGGGCGGCGGTATGAGCCTGACATGCTCTATCGGTATTGCCATATTTCCAGAGGACGCAGGGGAGCGCGATGGGCTGGTGACAAGCGCGGACCAGGCAATGTATGCCGCGAAAAGGCTGGGGCGTAACCAGGTACGCACTGCCAGCGACCCGGCAGCGCTGGCATTTAGCACGCATACTTCTGAGCATGGTTCGCGCGAGGACCTGGCTTTGTTTGGAACCGTTGAAGCTCTCAGCGCCCTGGTGGAAGCGCACGATCACTATACCGGCCAGCATACGCGCCGTGTGGCGATTCTGGCAACGCGGGTCGCGCTCGCGCTCGGCCTGAATGCTACGGAAGCGCGTATGATCGGGTTATCTGGACGCCTGCATGATATCGGCAAGATCGGCATATCCGATGCGGTGCTTCAGAAACCGGAACGTTTGAACGAGGAAGAACACGCCTCTATGCAAGAGCATACCATTGTGGGAGCGGAGATTATCACTCGCATCCCTTCTTTGCGCGCGCTTGTACCGGTCATCCGGGCGCATCACGAACGGTGGGATGGCAAAGGCTATCCCGATGGTCTTGCTGGAATGGCGATTCCGCTGGGCGCGCGTATCGTCGCGGTTGTAGATGCCTACGACGCTATTATTACGGAGCGGTATTACCAGCCGGCGCGCGACGCGACTGCGGCCCTTAATGAATTGCGGCGCTGCGCCGGAACGCAGTTCGATCCTGAAATCGCGCGCGTGCTGGAGGAGATGCTGACTCAACAGAACAATATGCTGGCGGGGAATAGCAGGGTAGCGTAAAAATTGGGCTAGCGAAGGAAAGCCGTGCCCTCCATAGAGGGCGGGAACGACCACGGCCCACAGAACCCAGGACGGGAACGACCACGCCTCTACCCTGTACGCGCTGGCTGGCGGGGCCAGCCTCTCATCTCTTCGCAGAGTAGGGGCGTGGGCCTGTCTTTCACTGGTAGGTTTTCAAAACAAGCAGCCGCCAGAGGTGTCATCCTGAGCGCAGCGAAGGATCTCCGTGCGGCGCGGCGCGAGATCCTTCGCTGCGCTCAGGATGACACCTCCCACCTGGCCGGTTCTTTTCTGAAAAACCTACTAGTGAAGGCGTGGGCTTGTCCACACCCTGGCTGAGAATAGCTTCGGTTAGTTGTTGAGGGGAGATGTGATCGAAGAGGTTCTTGCCTCTGGGATTGTATGTTTCTTTGGCAATGCCCGGCTTGAAGGCTACCTGTTCTTTCCGCCCACTGCCGAGGATGGTTGTTCGCTCACGATATCCGTACAGGCCGGGGTTGGTTCCACCGAACAGGGCAATAATGTTTACTCCATTAGTGGGATAATAGCGTGTGGAATCATCTTCGCTAACTTTTTTGAAGGTGGCAGCCAGGTGCATCAATCCTGTATCGCCGGTGACAAATATGTCTGCCTGGTCGATGAACGCGGCTACGTCGAGCAACTTTGCCTTTGGCTGCGCCGGCATCAGAAAAACGCGGCCATCATATTCGGGTTTAAGCGCTTCATGCAGCTTGAGAGCCGCGCTGGCATCTGTATATCCCTGCAATATGCACACGACAAGCTCAGGGCATTGTCTCAGAGCCTGGGATATCGATGCGGCGAGCAGTGCGATGGGCGGGCGGGTGACGACGGAAGTCGTATCTGTGGCGACTACCAGCACTCTGGCGCGTTCGTGAGGAACGGTTGATCTCTTTGTTATATCCCGCACAACTTCGGCTGCGTTTTGTATCTGTTCAGAACTCAGATACAGAGGAATTTCGTCGCTCAGGGCGTGGAGCGGCGACTTGTTGCCAAAATACCTGTTGACCATGCGCCTGGCTATTTTATGCATCGGCACGTCCTGTTGAACACGCAGGGCTAACAGGTTCTTGCCCAATTCTAACCAGTTTGGAGACATTACAGGTACGCGCAGCCGGGAGTAGAAGCCAGGCAAAATCATGCCTGGAAATACCGCGGTATAATTTCTGTTCCGAAAAAAGCGCACTAACTCGGATGTTTCCGTGTCTGGGATGACCCCCTGTAACCAGTTTGTCACCTCAGGTCTTTTGAAAAGGCTTTCACTGGCCCGGAAAAGCCTGTTGACGCGGGGATCATGCTCAAAAATTTCGGCCTGGATGTGATTGCACAGCACATCTATTTTGCCGCCAGCCGATGGGACATTCTGGATAATCTGGTCGATGGCGCTCAACCCGAATGCGATGGCGTCGCCAATGCCTTTATACATGGTAATGAGGTAAGCAGGCGTGTCGGCTTTTCCGTTCATCCCTAAAGAGGTATCGCCAGCATACCCCGTTAAAGATGATGGTGTATTTTCAGCTACTTCTCGATCGATTAAACTCATATGAGGTCGTTTCTCAAGGTTATGCCGGGGAGATCTTTTGAGCGAGGCGCTGAAAATCATGAGCGCGAAACCTGTAAGTTCCAGGTAGAACCCTGCTCCAAGAAGTGGTGGTATGGCAAAGCTATAGATGACGGACATAAAGAAACCCGGCAGACCTTGAATGACCAGACCAGCTATTGCGGCGTTGCGTCTCCAGCGCAGCATTCCAGGTGACAGTTCTCGAAAAAAGCTTGCTACACTCGCCCCAACTACGAAAAGCACCAGCAGCAAAGGAAGTGCCAGTAATACCGCAGCCGGTGGAAAGACGTAACGAAAGAAAAAATTCGCCACAGTCCATTCGGACACTGCTATGGTGGCGCTCCCGCCACCGTTCCCGTGAACCATGGGGAGGAAAAACACGCCGAAGAAGACCAGAGCGCCGCCCAGGAGAATGAGGAGAGGGTTAACGCGAGAAAATGATCGTTGTGACCGCATAAAATGGTCCCTTTCTTGCCTTTGAAACATGACTATTCTCCAGGACTTCCAGAGAGTAATATGCTTTAAACTCTATGGCCTGGTCCTGTAGAAAGTGTAAGCAAGAAGCACTGGCAGGCATAGATGTCATGTGACCCATTTTTGGGTAGTGAGACCTTGAATAAACGAATAAAGAGGGCATTGCCTGACTCATAACGCCTCCCGGCAATGAGCAAGGACGCGCCTGGGAGAGCGGATCAACTCAGGACGGCCAGCCTGCTGAGCAGCGAGGCCAACTTCGAGAAAATTTTATATGACGTAGAGGAGTATGCTCTGCTTTTTTTGAGTGTATAATAGGAGACACCCATGGCTAGTATTCTCTATCTGAAGAGGGAGTAACGATATGCGACGCATTGCGATACTGGCGGAAGGCGCGTTTGAGTGGCACTATGGCAAGACGGCGACCGGGGTTATCCGCTATGGCAAAGATACGGTTGTGGCGGTCATCGATAGCACAAAAGCGGGTATGGATGTGCCCCAGGCGCTGGGTGGGGCATCGTTTGGACAGGGCATACCCGTTGTGCGCGATATTCACGAGGCTTTGACCTACCAGCCGGATTCCCTCTTGATCGGGATCGCGCCGATGGGGGGCGCGTTACCGGAGGCGTGGCGCTGGCAACTGCTGGCCGCTATTGATAATGGATTGGATATCACCAGTGGCCTGCACTTTTTTCTTTCGGAGGATGAGGAACTACGCGCCGCCGCCGCCAAACGCGGCGTTACCATCTGGGACGTGCGCCGCCCACCCGATACGACCCGCGTCGCGCAATTTCTCCCGCATCGTCCAGGCAGCCATACCGTGCTGTTCGTTGGCTCAGATTGCGCGGTGGGCAAGATGACAGCCGCGCTGGAACTTGATATCGAGGCGCGCAAACGCGGTCTTGATAGCGCCTTCGTGGCGACGGGGCAGACGGGCATCGTGATCGCGGGCAATGGCCTGCCGGTTGATCGCATCATCAGCGATTTCGTGGCGGGTATGGTGGAGCAGATGGTGCTCGATTTCACCAGAGAACATGACTGGGTATTTGTGGAGGGACAGGGCGCGCTCAATCATCCCGGCTACTCGCCCGTTACGCTTGGTCTCATTCACGGCTCTATGCCAGATGCCATGATTTTCTGCCACAAGGCTGGAACGTCTATGATCGAGGGCTATACCGCATGCCCGTTTCCTCCACTCAAACGTATGATCGAACTCAACGAGGAAACCGTCAGCTGGGTGCGCCCTGACCGGCCCTGCAAGGTGGCAGGATTGTCCATTGTGACCTTTGGCCTGAGCGATGAGAAGGCGCGAGACGCGATAAAGCGGGCCGAGGACGAGACGGGGCTGCCTGCTACTGATCCGCTGCGCTATGGCGTGGGGGTGTTGATGGACGCGCTGAGCAGGCAAAGTGCTTCACAATGAATACCTTGTTTTTTCTCTCTGAATCCGTATGATTAAAGAAGAGCAGGATTGAGATTGATCCTGAGTCTTCAAAGCAGAAGGAGGAATCCATGGCAACCCATCATCTCGATGATACCCAACCCCACGCCTTTTGGGATCATGCCTACCCGCCGCGCCTGCGCATCCAACCAGGAGACACGGTGGTATTCGAAACGCTCGAAGCTTCTGCGGGACAGGTTCGCCCTGATTCTCCCTCGGAAGTCCTGGGCTCACTGGATTTCGCGTATATTCATCCGCTCACCGGCCCCGTGTACATCGAGGATGCGGAACCGGGCGATGCCCTGGAAGTCGAAATTGTCAGCATCAAGCACAAGGGCTGGGGTTGGAACGGCGTGATACCGGGCTTCGGTTTGCTTGGCAGCGAATTTTCAGAGCCGTACCTGCATCACTACCGCATCGGTGATACCTATTGCGAATTTCGCCCTGACATCCTCATCCCTTATGAGCCATTCTGTGGTGTGATGGGGGTCGCGCCGCGCGAGGCAGGACGCTTTACCACCATCCCCCCGCGCGAAAATGCGGGTAATATTGATATCCGTCACCTGACTCCAGGCTCCAAAGTGTTCTTCCCTGTTCTGGTTCCCGGGGCCTTATTCTCCTGTGGAGACTGCCACTCGGCTCAAGGCGATGGCGAAGTGAACGGGACGGGCATCGAAACCATGATGTCGGTGACGCTGACCTTTACCCTGAGAAAGGGCGCGAACATTCCCGAACTGCGTTTCATTACACCTCCGGGAAAGAAGCTCACGGTCGCCGACGAGGGTGGCTATTTTGTGACGACAGCGCATGGCCCGGACCTCTTTACCAATGCGCAGCAGGCGATCCGCTACATGATCGATCACCTCTCCTCAGAGTACCACATGACGAGAGAACAGGCGTTTTGCCTGTGCGGTGCGGCGGTGGATTTGAAGATCAGCGAGATCGTAGACGCTCCCAACTGGATTGTCTCGGCCTATTTGCCGTTGAGTATATTCAGGCACGGGTAGCACTTTGTCAGTCTTCAAGCAATACGTGGGGCAATGGTGGGAGTAAGTCCTGCCATTGCCCGTTTGCTTTTAGCTGAGTTGTAGGGAATGCACAGTTAGATGCGCATTTTCTGATAAGGAGACAAACCATGCAACGCCTCCCGCTTGACAACTACCGTGAGGTTACATCGTTAGCTCTGGGTTTTCTGTACTCCCAACCCCGGCGTATCCGGCAGCACCAGTTTCCCATTGACGACCTTAACACCCTCGTAGGGGTCATTGTCGATGAGCAGGTGTCCATCCAGGTCAGCGTAGTCAACGAGGGGTGTCAGGTGCGCGGCGGCGGTGATTGCCAGCGAGCTTTCGATCATGCAGCCGATCATGACGCGCAGGTTGTGGGCGCGGGCAACGTGGATCATCTTGAGGACGTTGGTGATGCCATTGCTCTTCATGAGCTTGAAATTCACGCCGTCAACGCAGCCTGCCAAACGGGGAATGTCGTCGATGGTGACGCAGCTTTCATCGGCGATGATGGGGACGGGGACGTTCTCACGAATGAGGCGCAGCCCTTCCAGGTCACGCGGATTGATGGGCTGCTCGACAAACTCGATAGTATAGGGAGCGAGGACGTTAATCATTGTAATGGCTTCTCTGGGCGTCCAGGCGGTATTGGCATCAACACGAATGGTTGCCGGTGAGACTTCGCGGATGGCTTTGAGGTTATCAAGATCGTGTTTTGTGCCGACTTTGATCTTGAGAATAGGATAGTCACGGGCGAGGAGGGCTTTTTTTGCCATGTTATCGGGCGTATCGATACCCAGGGTAAACGAGGTTTGCGGCGTGTGTTTCGGGTTGAGTCCTAAAAGTTTATACAGGGGTACGTGTAGAATTTTGCCAACGAGATCATAGAGAGCCATATCAACGGCAGCCTTTGCCGCGGGGTGAAGGCGGATGAGGTGATCGAGATGGCTCATGATGTCTTCGATAAGAAAGGGGTCATTCCCAAGATTGCCTGCGAAGGCGCTTACACAGGCAAGCACGGTCTCCTGATTTTCGCCGTAGTACTCATCGGGGGCAGCTTCGCCATAGCCAACATGTTCGTTGTAGTTTAATTGCACAATGACGTTTTGCGCGGTATTTTGCACCCCTCTTGAAATACGAAAGGGCGTTGTAAGTTTGAGATCAACCGGTTTAGCATCAATATGAAGCATGGTTTTCGCCTTTACCTGCATGTGTCTATCGACGATGCGCAGCAGAGATAGCTTTGTTGTTCTACTAATTATGTTCCCGCGAAACCCACAACCGCGACGATACGGGCATAGGATGACGGCTGGGCGAAAATGGTGAGCGAGCCGCTTTGCGTGTCAAGGGCGTAGAGCGAGCCATCGGCGTAGAAGGTCAGGACGTGGCTGTTGTACCAGGGGCCTAGCTCTACGAGTTGGCTGGTGGTGGTCGCAAGCAGTTGAGGTTTGCCGGCGCGCAATTGCGCGCCGGAACCGGAGACCTGCACGGTATAAATCGCGCTGTGCCGGTCATAGGGTTCCTGTTGATCGCTCGAAAACTCTACATAGGCCAGGGTGCGTGTATCTGGCGAAAAGATAGGCGTCGTGACCCAGCGGTACTGGGCGCTGTTGCTCAGATTTTCTTGTTCGGGTAGTATGACCAGTGTTTTTTCTATCGATGGCGGAGCGCCATTCAATGTGGCGATATTCAGGTCGTTGGCATACAGGAGCGCGGACACGCCAGGAGGCACGCTGTTATCAGTCGGGTCAGGCACTGTCCCTTCATTCAGGGAGTAGAGCAGGGTATTGCTGAATGGGGCCAGGGCGAGCGGCCCTTGAGCCGGGTCTTCCGCTAAAATGGACTGCACGGTTGCCGGGGAAGCGCTGATGTTGAGTGACCAGAGGCCGTTCTGCACCGCCTGGTGGCTTCCACGGGCGTCGGTCAAGAGCAGGGTAGTGTCTGCCTGCGCTGATGTGCCATTCATAAAAGAGAAGATACGAAAACAGGGACAGGTCAGCGCGGATTGCTGGTAGACGATGGTGGGGTTGGTTAGCGGCCCGGCACGAATAACGAGCATTCCCGATCCGTTGGCCGGTTCTGTACTCCATGCCAGTATCTTGCCATCGTTGCTCAGCGACATTGAGGTAATGACCTGTCCAGCATCGAGGGTCGCAATCTGTGTCGGCGTTCCACCGAACACATTGGTCATCCAGATACCGTCGCCACTGTATAGCAACTGGCCCGATGGCATCAAAATGGGAGGCGCGGCGTTATCGCTGATAAATCCCTGTGTCGGTATGACTTGAGCGTAATTGCCGGTGGCGGAGACAAGATACAATGTATTGTTCTGCGCGTAAATGATGTACTGGCTCCCGGATAATTGTAGGGGCGGCGCATCCTGGCGATTGAGAACGGTTATCGACGAGGTCGTATCTACGCTGGCCTGCAAAGCCGGCGTAGCTGTTGGTGTTAGCGAACCGGGGGACTTGCTCGTGGGACTCGATAGCGGATACTGCGTGGCGGTCACAGTTTGCGCGGGTTGCGCTGTCCGAACCAGGCTGTAAACGAGTTCACCGGAGAAGAGAAGCAGCAAGAGCATGATAAGTACCAGCGAGGAAATAATTCCTGCCATGGTGAGGGGGAAACGCGGTTCGCTCAATGGCTGCGAAACGCGCCGCTCGTTTTGATCTGGTGGATCGGTAACTTGTTGTGTCAAACTGCGCGAAACTCCCAGCTAAAAAATAATGTTGCTCCAGGTGTATAGAGCTATTTTGTAGCCCCCACGGCTATTCCAGTGTTTCTTAAACCCTCATCAAGCTGTCTGGTTCATCTTTTGGTGTGGCTGCGCTTTGCCGGCATGACGCTGGATAAAGGCCAGTGTTGTCGCGAACACCTCTTCGCGATCGTGGTCCTTCATGACTACATGGTATGAACGATGGAAAGTCACCAGGTGTTTCTCGAGCGAACCGATGCGCCGGTAAATATCTCGCCCATCGCGTGCTGGCACGACATGATCGTGAATAGAAGTCATAATCAGGGCGGGCGCGGTAATGTGTGGCAACTCTTCGCGCAGGTGCGGAAGGAATAGCAACATACTTTCCACCGGTCGCATGGGTGTCCAGCGATAGCCGTCGCGCCGGTAGCGTTGACGCCCTTCCGGGTCGCGCACATCTTCGCGCAGCGTCGGCAGGAGCGGGGTAACATACTTACCAATGCGGACGGCAACTTTCAGCCCCGGATGCATATGCGAAGGCGCGCAGATACTCACGATGCCCGCCACCTCTTCATGCGCCGCGACATGCAGGGAGAGCGCGCCTCCGAGCGAATGGCCGACCAGGAAAACCACGTCGCAGCGCTGTTTGAGCGCGCCCAATTCATCGTATACCGCCTGAGACCAGACCGACCAGCCGGTACTCAACATTTCTTTGACCCTGCTGCCGTGTCCGGGCAGCAGCATGTTGACTACGACCATGCCTCGCGCAAGAAGAAGTGTCTCCATCTCGGCGAAGTCTTTCTGACTGCCGTTCAAACCATGGACGAGCAAAACGCCTGTCACCGGTTTGGCCGGTGACGGCGTCGTATGCTGGTCGTGTGCTGGTTTGGAAGTTGCCATAGTTCCTGTTTCCCTTTTATCGAATGGACTCTCTTTTATTATACGTTTGGACATGCGCGCGGGTTACGAATCCCGTGGAGAGGGTCCTTGCTAATTGCTCTTTTTCCAAAAAAGTGCTATATTCCGTTTCGTCCACACTCTATGCGTATTTTGAAAGGCAGTGAAGCGATGAAATTCTCTACCCGGGCTATTCATGCCGGACAGGAACCTGATCCCACGACAGGCTCCGTCATGACACCTATCTACCAGACATCAACCTATGCCCAGGCAGGGCTGGGAGAAAATAAAGGATTCGAGTATTCGCGTAGCGGCAACCCCACGCGGGCCGCGCTAGAAGCGTGCATGGCCGCGCTTGAAGAAGGGACATATGGCCTGGCCTTCGCCTCCGGTATGGCGGCGGAAACGGCTATACTCGCTTTGCTCAGCGCGGGCGATCACGTTGTTTCGTGCGATGATACATACGGTGGCACGTATCGCATCTTTGAGCGCGTGATGCGCCGCTACGGTGTAGAGGCAAGCTACGTCGCGGCCCGGAATGTGGCCGATTACGAGAAAGCTATTCGTCCAAATACAAAGATGATCTGGCTGGAAACCCCCACCAATCCATTGCTTGGCCTGATTGATATCCAGAAAGTCGCGGCCATCGCGCACGCGAAAAATCTGCTGGTCGTCGTTGATAACACCTTCGCCAGTCCCTATTTCCAGCAGCCTTTGAAGCTGGGCGCGGATATCGTGGTGCATAGCACGACCAAGTACATCAACGGTCATAGCGATGTGATAGGTGGCGCGCTCGTAACCAGCAATGAAGAAGTCTACCAGTCGATCAAATTCTACCAGAATGCCGCCGGTGGCGTACCCGGCCCGTTCGATACATGGCTGACACTGCGCGGTATCAAAACGCTGGCAGTGCGTATGCGCCAGCACGAGGCGAACGCGCTGGCGGTAGCTCAGTTTTTATATGAACACCCGCGTGTCGAGAAAGTGTACTATCCTGGACTGCCATCGCATCCCGATTACGAGCTTGCGAAATGCCAGATGAGCGGCTTCGGCGGCATGGTCTCTTTCCAGTTTAAGGGAACCTACGGCGATGTTGCGCAGATGGCACGGCGCTTCCGCGTCTTTGCCCTGGCCGAAAGCCTGGGCGGCGTTGAATCGTTGGTCTGTCACCCGGCGTCAATGACGCATGGCTCCATCCCCAGAGCTATTCGCGAGGCGCGCGGCCTTACCGATACCCTGCTGCGTCTCTCCGTCGGTATCGAAGATATCGAAGATATTCTCAGCGATCTGGAACAGGCCCTGGCTGCCGGGCGGTGAATATGCACCGGGCAGTTCCACTAATGAGCCTGGTTCTGTCCTGTTGAATTTGAACGATCACAGTCGGTTCTGTCATCCTGAGCGCAGCGAAGGATCTCGGTCTCCGGCGAGGCAGACCCTTCGCTGCGCTCAGGGTGACAACATATGACCGATGTTGAGTGGTAAAATTCATCAGTGACGGGGCGGGTGGAGTTGCAAGAAAACGTACTCCGGGCGTTACATAGGTAGTGGTGGTTTTGTTACGTTTCAAGACAGAAAAGGATATAATAAGCAGTAGCGATGCAACTTGATACAGAAATCCAGGCAGGAGGCAAGCTCTTTAATGGCGCTCTTCCCGATTTCTCACATAAATATTCGTAAGGGCGCGCGCGCGCTGGTTAGCGCGATGCTGGTGATGCTCTTTTTGAGCGCTTGCGGCGGTGACCCCCAGGCGCAACAGCAAGCACGTCAGAATAAAAGGGCGTTTGATAATGAAATTGCTCACGCGCGGAGTATTGGCATTCCAGTCTCTATGTTGACGCCGATTACTAAGCAGGCGAGGCAATTGAATGCTACTAATGCGCCTGTGGCTCTGTTTAATGATCAATCCATCACGGGTTATAATAGTAATCTTGCTGCGCGTTATCAAATGCTTACCCTGGAAATCAGGGGGTTGGAGGCGCAGGCGACGCAGCAGCTTGATTACCAGGCCAGCCAGGATTTACAAACGCTGGCGACCGCGCTGGCTATGCGCCGGGGTCAGAAGTTCATTGAGGCGAAAACCTTTGCCAGTCAACTGACCGATTACCAGGCGCAATTTGCGAAAGCACAACTTCCAAAAGACTATATTCAGATTAGCTCGGAAGCTAAGAGTTCGACGCTGGCACTGCACCTGATGGAGCCGGCTTATACCAGGCTTACTTCTCTGCAACAGGTTATCAAGCAATTGCAGGCTTCGCCCCTGGATACAACGGCGCTCAACCTGCAAGCTCAGGGGGATTTGCAAACGTTTCGCGTTGCTTCCAGGCCGGACGACTTCTCGCGATTAATTGACCAGATCAATACGCAGTTACAGGAAACAACGGTCTATTCAATCCAGGCCATTCCCTATGTGGGCGCGGTCAAAGTCAAGCAATTCAGCGATGATATCAACCAGCTCAAAACATGGGGTGTCAACGTCGCTTCCTACCAGCCACGCCTGGCTGCTGACCAGCAAGCGCTCGCCAATGCGAAGGATATCAGCGGGTTTCTGAAGTTTTCGGCGCAAATTGATAACGATATGGCTTCTATCCAACTTCCCCTGGCACAGGGGCAGGCCAATTACCTGCTGAAACAGTTTCACCAGGAAGTCACGAACTGGGGCAATACCCACCAGTACCATGACAATTACGATGGTCGTAACTATAACCTGGACTTTGCATATGATATGCAGGGCATTGGTTCTGATGTGGATGCAGCCGTGCGATCGTCGCAAACGCTCGATGATTACCGCTCGGCGATAGATTTGATCAACAGCGATTTTTTGCACCTGCGCGCCCTGGAAGCAGACTTCAACGACAAAACGCCCTGGAATCAGCCTCATGCGACCGATATTAGCTTGATGCAGCGCTACGGCGTCTCTGGTCCTGGCGGCGGGAAGGTGCTGGTGGTCTCACTGATTGAACAAACCGTGCGCTACTACGATAATGGTAAATTGGTGCGGCCTTTCCAGGTCGTGACAGGCCAGTACTTGAGGCCATCACTGCCGGGCTACTGGAGCATCCTCGTGCGCCAGAATCCTACTGTGTTCAAATCGAACGAGCAGCCCGGCTCGGCGTTCTGGTATCCGCCAACGCCGATCCAGTATGCTATGGAATATCACGCAGGCGGCTATTTCTTGCACGATAGTTGGTGGCGCGGTATTTATGGTCAGGGAATGAATTTCCCGCATAGCGATCCATCCGGCACCACGCCGTTCAATTACAATGGCAGTCATGGCTGTATCAATTTGAACCCGAACGATATGGCGTGGCTGTACTCGCAGATTCCCCTGGGTACACCCGTGATTGTGTACTAGGTTTTTTGCCCCCAGGATTGTTTGACAGTTTGATAGGACTTCTGCTATAATCTTTAGGCACTCAGTTACCAGGGCGACCATCATACGGGTCGTCCCTACTCTATACGCCACTCGCCAGCCAATTCATAAGTACGGTATGGTAGGGGCGCGACGCGAAGCTTTCGCGGACGTCCGGGCTGACGGCGTTTTTTGTATCAAGCCCATCCGTGTGAAAGGGCCAGATGTTTCGGGGAGGTTTATAACTTACATGCCCAATAATGCCGCTGCTAAAAAGCGTATGCGCCAGGAACAGAAGCGTCGCTTGCACAATCGCAGCATCAAATCGCTTGTTCGCACACAGGTAACCAAGGCTCGCACTTCGATAACTACCGGAGAAAATGCCGAAGAAGCTGTACGCAACGCCGTCAGCGAACTGGACCGCGCAGCCAAAAAAGGCGTCATTCATCGAAATAATGCTGCTCGCCGCAAATCGCGTCTGATGAAGCAGCTCAACGCAACAAAATAGGATCTCGCGTCGTGGGTTGCTGCTTTCACTTTACCTGCACAGGCCGCATGATATGCCACGACACGCACAGGAGTATGGAGAAGCATGGCTGACAAACAATTTATCACGAAGCCAGCAGGGCAAGCGTTACTGACGGCTGTCGAAAATGAGTATTTGCGCAAAGATATTCCAGAGATTCTCTCTGGCGATACTGTTCGCCTGCAAGTCAAAGTTGTTGAGGGAACGCGCGAACGCCTGCAGCCGTTCGAGGGTGTTGTTATGCGCCTGCGCGGAGGCGGCGTCAATCGCAATTTCACGGTGCGCCGCATCACACACGGAGTGGGCGTAGAGCGCACATTTCTGGTTCACTCTCCCCGCATTGAGAAAATCGAAGTGGTGCGCCACGCTCGAGTGCGTCGCAAACAGCTCTACTACCTGCGCGGCCTGACCGGTAAAGCCGCCCGCTTGAAAGAACTGCGTCCGATTACTGCTAAAGAAGCAGCAGCGAGGGAAGCCGCTAAAGCGGCAAAGGCGGCCAGTGTTGCAAGCGTCACTACTACCAGCGCAGAAGGCGACAACGCTTAAGTATACCCCGACCCTGGAAGAAGAAATGGCCCTGCTCAGTCAGGGCTTTTCTCTGGTTGCCGGACTCGACGAAGCGGGGCGCGGCTGCCTGGCCGGTCCGGTTGTGGTGGCTGCTGTCATTCTCCCGCTTGATGATGCCGGGTGCGCTTCCAATTTAAGAGGTGTGCGCGACTCCAAACAACTCACCTGCTCTGCTCGGGAGAGCCTGTACGATGTGATTATGCAGCACGCGGTAGCTGTCGGCGTCGGCATGGGTTCGGTTGAACTGATCGACGAACGCAATATCTTGCAGGCCACGAAGTACGCTATGCGTTTCGCCCTTGAACAGCTCTCTCCATCTCCTCACGCGCTTTTGCTTGACGCGCTGCTGCTCTATGATGTGCCACTTCCCCAACGCTCCATTATCAAGGGCGATGCGCGCTGCCTCTCCATTGCCGCCGCGTCAATCATCGCTAAAGTCACCCGCGACCGCCTGATGCTGCAACTTGACAAACAGTACCCTGTCTACGGCTTCGCGCGGCACAAAGGCTACGGCACCGAGGCTCACCTGGCCGCGCTGCGAACACATGGAGCTTCGCCTATTCACCGGCAGAGCTTCGCGCCGGTGCGGGAGTTGTATGGCTTGTTTGCAGACGCGCCTTAACATCAGCGTATAATGGGAAGTTAATCAATTGAGTAGTAAGAATTTATCAAATTTATTGCACTTATGTTAATATGTTTTGAATGATCTTGTGAATTATAATAAATTGTGTTACAATAATGAAAAGTCGGGCTTATAGAGAATCTGAAAGAGAAATCATTCACCCCTATCGAGAGGATGCTATCCACCAGTGAAAAGCCATGACAAAAAAGAGCGGACACGCTCCGTAGTAAGCGTTTCAATTACTCCAGAAAAAACGGAGGAGTTCTATGCTGCTCTTTCTATCTTGAAGCGGCACCACGAAGATCCCTTTATTCAGGCAGCGCCGCTTATCGTTGAGACGATTATCGAAGCCGCCCGGCGTATCCAGAAGGAAGCAGAGAAAGAGAAACTTTGATAGAACAGAATGACAACTGCTTCCAATTTGGAAGCAGTTGAAAAAGAATTTTAAGAAGGGATCAGGCATATGGACGAACAAGGATCAACTTCTGAACTTATTGTCTTTTTTGAGGATCAAAGGGAAGAGCGTCACAGTATACGTA
>JADEYI010001480.1_pt1 | contig 17382 bp, 30 predicted proteins | sample 8542331 | NCBI WGS metagenome assembly JADEYI01 (sample SAMN16510988, study PRJNA670497) | mine drainage metagenome | isolation source: biofilm near Copperflume 1 | place: Germany: Marsberg coppermine Kilianstollen | collected 2018-02 | reverse complement strand
GCCGCCGCCGCCCCCGCCGCCGCGGCCGCCGCGGTCACCGCCGCGACCGCCGCGCCGGTTACCGTGGCCGTTGCCACGGTGCGTGTCGTTCCCCTGCCCCCCATACCCCTGGCCATGGCCATTGCCGGCCATCGCATTCACCTTTTCCCCCTGCTCACCAGACCCCACATTTGAGTTCCTTGAGTACACAGGGGCGGAGCCACCGCCACCTGCAGCATTCCTGTAGTACAGGTTTGCACACTCAATCAGGTCATCTAGACGCTTCCATCATGAACGGGTCTTGGGGTCCATGACCAGCGCATCGCGCAAAGACTTGGTCAGGCCCCTGTGGTAGAACAGAATTGCATCAGCCTCAGAGATGGGCTCCTCAATGCACAGCGCCTTGAAACCTAGGAACTCAGAAGTGTAGGACGCAAGATCCCCATTGCTCATCACAAGATCCAGTGCATTGCACCTAGCATGATACTCTGGGTTCTTCTCCCCATAGTTGCCAATCAGCAAAGCAGACACGTCAGCAAAGCTGTGCTCTTTGCCCTCCAGACTTGCCTCATAAAGCTTTGCAGCACGGCCCCTAAGAGAAGAGGCACACAGAGCAAGCAACTCTTGAGCACTCAGGCGCGCACCAACCCTGGCAACAAGCTTGAGCCACTGGCGCACGTCTATCTTGGGATCTTCACCGGTGTACAGGTCAGGTTTGTGCATCAGGCTACCCACGGAAGCAGGCTTGGGGTCAGGCGGGTTTGCAGGTAAGGGTGCACCAGCTGGAGGATGATTGCTCACCACTGCGGTGAAGGTCGTGGTGACAGTCTTGAGCGCGTCGGAGATGTCTGTGAAGAGGGAGGTAGTCTTGTCGATGTAGGCCTTTGGCACGCCCGTGGACAGGGACGGTGCCTCATCCTCCGCGTACTCATCACCAGAGAGCTCATCCTTCCCGGCTGCAAGAGCATTATCAGCCTCTGCAGCGGCCTGTTCGGCTGCCGCATTAGCATGCTCCTCAGCAGCCGGCGCACCACCGGCAGCAGCACCAGCAGGCGCATCCACTTGCATGTGGTCAGCCATGCAGAGCTGATCCCAGTCGTAGTCACCTTGCACAAGGCAATTACACCGGGAGTCAGTCACAGATGCGCTCAAGTGCTGCAACTCAATAACAACCAAAGGATACAGGTCTACGAGCAGCACCCCTAGCTGCACATGATAGTGCACTAAGCAGTCACGCACAATGGCAGGGAGAGGAGGCACCAGCCAGCAAACATGCTGAGCATCCTCCTCTGTGACTCTCAAGTACCCCCACCATATGTGATCAGTAAACAGCTGCCAGGTGCTCTGCAAGTCAGGGTCGATTGGGCAAGGGTAATATTTCGAGGGCAGAAATACGAAACCCTCATTGGCCATCGCCAGAGCCAAGCTCTTGGCGTAGTCCACCTGCTTGGCTTCCTGTGTGAGCTTCACCTCATAAATGAAGCGTAAAATATCAGCTGGCAGAGCAGCCCGCAAATCACACAGGAGTCGCTCAGTCGAACTGAGCTGCGCAAGCAAGGGCCCATTGGCCAGATGGTCAACGACGCCCTGACTAAAACGACTGGCAGGGGGCCTAAACCGCTCAACCTCTTTCACCCCAGTCTCAAAGCAATCCCAGTAATGCTCTGAGGCCCACTGGTGGTGGTCGTGGTACCCAGGAGGGTATGTCTCGTAAACATCACCATCCGAAATATGCAGACAGGTCAGCATCACAACAAGTCTCCGAAACCAAATGATGCAAGGCACGCCAGGGTGATAGAATAACCTTAGAGATGATGGTTTAGACACCAGGCACAGGTGTCAAGGTCTATGCAGCGAGATCCAGTCCTCACCAGATGTCGTCCTGGAAGATCTGTTAAAGAGGCCCAAAGGCCTGCTCCCCCCATCCGTGCATTCCCTGGAAGTTCATGCAGGGTTATGCCTCTATGGCTGCTCCTCTGTCTGATTTGACCAAGAAGGATGTGCCATTTGAGTGGACTCCTGAGCGGCAGAGAGCTTTTGAGCAGATCAAGCACAGCTTGATGAATGCTCCTGTCTTACAATTGCCTGATTTTGCCAAGTCTTTTGAGGTGATCTGTGATGCCTCCGGCAAGGGGGTTGGGGCTGTTCTGCTCCAGGCTGGTTATCTGATAGTTTGTGAGAGTGCAAAGTTGAAGGGCAGTCAATTGAATTGGTCTACGACAGAGAAGGAGCTTTTTGCGGTTGTGCACGCCATGAGGGCATGGCGCTGTTACTTAGAGGGGGCGAAGGGTGTTACCCGGGTCGTTACGGATCACAAGCCCAACACATTTTTGGAGACACAAGACACCCTGTCGCGCCGTCAGGCAAAATGGTCGCAGTTTCTGCAGAGGTTTCGGCCGTTGGAGTGGGTGTATCAGAAGGGCAGCTTGAATGTAGCTGACCCGCTGAGCAGGCACCCAGCCATCATGGCTGCTGTCTCTGTTGCCAGTAGGCTGTCTGCAACTCAGCTGGTGACAGGCACCGAGATCGGGCCGTGGCCTGGTGTGCCTGGGCTGGGAGACACGCCGGCAGCTGTTGACTTCGAGAGTCGAGTGCGGCAAGGGTACAAGCAGGATCCTTGGTTTGAGAAGCCTGAGAACCTGGCTGATCTGAGTCATGCCAGGGGGCTGTTCTTCAAGGATCAGGCTTTGGTGATTCCAGATGTGGAAGGTCTGAGGGCTGAGTGTCTGAGAGAGGTGCATGATGCGCCATATAGCGGGCACTTTGGCCAGACCAAGACTAAGAAGACGGCGCAGCGCCTATTTTGGTGGCCTGGCATGTTAGGAGAGGTTGACAAGCATGTGAGGTCCTGTGAGGTGTGTCAGGCAGTCAAGTCCAGTAACCAGAAGCCTTCTGGTGAGCTGCAGCCTTTGCAGATCCCGGGGCGGCGCTGGGAGAGCGTCAGCGTTGATTTTATTACTGGGCTGCCTGTGACTAAGAAGGGTCATAATGCCATTGTGGTCTTTGTAGACCGGCTGACCAAGATGACACACTTTGTCGCAACAAATGACACGGTCAGTGCCCAGCAGTTTGCTGAGATCTTTAGGGATGCTGTCTGGAAGCACCATGGTCTGTGCAGGGAGATGGTTTCTGATAGAGACCCTCGATTCACTAGCAAGTTCTGGAAGGAGATCTGCAAGATGCTGCACATCAAGCAGTCCATGTCCACAGCGTATCACCCGCAGTCTGATGGCCAGACTGAGCGGATGAATCGCATGCTTGAGGACATGCTGCGGATGTATGTAGCCCCCAGTCAGGACAACTGGGATGATCTTCTGGCCTCTGCTGAATTTGCTGTGAACAATGCCTGGCAGGAGAGTGTCAGGAATACTCCCTTCTTTTTGAACCATGGCCAGCATCCCCTGACTCCGTTGTCAGAGGTTGTGGAGAGCCAGTCACCGGTGCCGAGTGCTGAGCATTTTACGAGCGTGTTTAGCACGTCAAATAGGTGAAGCTAAGAAGGCTTTGCTGGCTGCCCAGGACAGGATGAAAGCCTGTGCTGACAAGAAGCGAAAGGCTGTTGAGTTTGTTCTGGGGCAGGAAGTCTGGTTGAGCAGCAGGAATATTCCTTTGAAGACCACAGGTAGCAGGAAGCTAGTACCGCGCTGGCTTGGACCCTTCAGGGTGGAGGAGCGCGTCGGGCCGGTTGCCTACAAGCTGGACCTCGTGGAGAGCATGCAGAGGTTGCATCATATTTTCCATGTGTCGCAGCTGAAGGCGTACGTTCCCCCGGCTGGTGCTAAAGGCAGGCGCTCACCTCCTCCCATTGTCCTTGACAACGGTGCGCTGGAATGGGAAGTTGAGACTATCCTGTATCATTCTAAGCGCCCGTGCAAGAAGCGCGGGAAGGAGGTCTTTGACTACTTGATTAAATGGAAGGGGTTTGGAGTAGAGCACAATTCTTGGGAGCCTGAAGAAAATATGGCTAACTGCAAGGAATTGCTTCAAGAGTATTGGGCTTCTCAGGATGCGCGCTCGCATGCGCATGCGGCTGCTGGTGCTGAGCAGGTGCAGGAGGCACCTGGGGAAGGGCCCACTGACACTGAGACAGACACTGAGCCACCGAGCCGCAAGCGCAAGACGAGCACACGCTTGGGCAAGGATCGCGGCAAGGCCACAGGAGCTGCGGCCAGCAGCGGCGGCCAGCGGCGGCGCGGCCGGGGCGGCCGCGCGCGCGCAGTGCTGCGTCCTCGCCCAAAGCGGTGACTTCTTTCCATTTGCCATTTGGCTGCCTTGTGAGCGAGGGCGCTCACAGCCAAGTGGGGAGGCATGTAACACTTGGCAGGGCCTATAGCTCTGTCAGGGTGATAGCGGGGTTCGATACCCTGGATGATGACCCCTGGTCCTTGGGGTAGGTGTGTAGCGAGAGGAGCTTCACTGTGCAGTGAAGCTCCTGTGAGATCTGGAAACCCAAATATGGGTTTGCTTACGTGTCTGGAAGTTCCTCATGAACTTCCAGGGAATGCACGGATGTGGGGAGCAGGCCTTTGGGCCTCTTTAACAGATCTTCCAGGACGACATCTGGTGAGGACTGGTTCTCGCTGCATAGACCTTGACACCTGTGCCTGGTGTCTAAAGCATCATCTCTAAGGTTATTCTATCACCCTGGCGTGCCTTGCATCACTGCTGCATCAGCTCAGCAGCCTAGTTAGGCTACTGACTGGATCTGGCTGACTGGACTGGTGACACCCCTGTATGAGAGATATCTGTAATGTGGATCTGGTCTGTTACAGTCAGCTTGCACTTTGGCCATCCCGTCTGTCTTCACACGTGCTCGCCCTGGTCTTTGCGTTGCTTCCCACCACAGCTGTTCACATAGTGTACCTGTATATTTTCGATACCATTTAGGGTGCCTTGTGTCTTTCCCGTGCACTTCGAGTAGGTTTCTGTGCGCATGTGACGGTTGGTAGCAGGGTTTGACAGGGGGTCACTGAAACTTCGAGGTGTCCCTGAGGATTGGCGGAAACTGTTCCCGTGAGATGTGCTGAAAGTTAAGGGCATCCCTGACCTCGAAATTTTTTCCTTCGGGGTCTTAAAAACTTGGATGAGGCCCTGGTCCAACGTCTGGGCAACTGGCACGACATACGCCTGGCCATATTTGGACGCTTTGAGTATTTATCTAGCATCTGCAGCAAACCAGGTCAACTGTCAACGGCCATGCGTATGCAATGGCATTTGGAAACAGTCCAAGGTCCCTGAGATCTGTACAGCACACGCCAGAAATTTAGGGGATGCCCTGAGATTCAGGCCTTCTGGCGTCAGGGCTTCGCCACGACGCCACGACGTCTTCTCCCTGAAGCCTGCCCCCAATCCCTGAACCGGAGTGCCCATCCCTTTAGGAATCCTAAAGGAGTGTCAAACCCTGGTTGGTAGTTTTGTCCCTCGTTCCCCTCTCACGTTCTTGCCTCCTTCACCTCTGTGATAGTGTTGTGTATCCTTGTCTCACTTGTTACACCTTGTGTTGCGTGTCCAGCTTTCCTGTGCGCCTCTTGTGTGCGGTTTGTGTAGGTGACCGTTGGCTGTCGATGCCCTTAGTGCCCACACCTCCATGAGGCAGACACAGCCTGTTGCAGACGGAGGTTAAGAGGGATACATTGAGGTGCAGCTGTGGTCGTTTCGGCTTCGTAATCCTGCCAGACTACACTTCAAGTTTTGCACTCAGCCATCTGCAGTTGTGGTGCCCTGTGACTTTCGTGAGAGTGCCTGGACGAACATTTGCCTGTTCTAACAACCTAGAGCTGTTTATTAGTTGCTTTTGCCCCATTCTGCGATTCCCTGCATGATATCCTCGACGTCACCCACAGGTCGCTGGCGGGCCAGAGGTGTCAGTTCCAAAAAGATACTGGTCTGAGACAGGGATTGCTTGATTGTACATGCTATGATATGCATTTGCTTGCTGTGCTGTGTAGCATTGTTTGGTGGTTGGGATGATGGTATGATCCTTGATACACACGGCCCACTTGGACTTAGACTTTTAGTATGATACCATGTGGGCTGCAGACCAGACCATCAGGCCCCACAGATGTGGCTGTAGACACTCTGTGTGTATGCCCTATGGCCTTCGGGCTTTGGGTTTGCCAACACTGTAATAATAATAATAATAATAATAATAATGAGATTATAAATATAGAGATAAAGCGATATGACTGGCACGGTAAGGTAAGGTAAGTAGTACAGGTGAGTAGCAACGGTGTACACTTTGCGTCAGCTTGCACTTCGGCCATCCCGTTCTGTCTTCACACGTGCTCGCCCTGGTCTTTGCGTTGCTTCCCACCACAGCTGTTCACATAGTGTACCTGTATATTTTCGATACCATTTAGGGTGCCTTGTGTCTTTTCCGTGCAGTTCGAGTAGGTTTCTGTGCGCATGTGACGGTTGGTAGTTTTGTCCCTCGTTCCCCTCTCACGTTCTTGCCTCCTTCACCTCTGTGATAGTGTTGTGTATCCTTGTCTCACTTGTTACACCTTGTGTTGCGTGTCCAGCTTTCCTGTGCGCCTCTTGTGTGCGGTTTGTGTAGGTGACCGTTGGCTGTCGATGCCCTTAGTGCCCACACCTCCATGAGGCAGACACAGCCTGTTGCAGACGGAGGTTAAGAGGGGTACATTGAGGTGCAGCTGTGGTATAGAGGGGTACTCATCCGGGGCAGGGAGTGCATGCATGTATATGGTGAGTGAGTGATAGGCTGCAGACTAATGAAGGCCCCGCAGATGTGGCTGCAGACGCCCTGCGTGTATGCCCTATGGCCTCTGGCTTTGGGTTTGCCGACCTGTAAAAATAATAATATTAATAATATGCTTATTCTGGGGTAAACGGGAAAAGCGTTGACCGCAGCATGCTGACGTCGTAATGACGAGATCCGTTTACGGAGACGTAGGAGACTGCGACATTTGGAGCAGACTCTCTCCTTGATCGACATTGAGAGAGACCTAAAAGTGCCGATTGCAAAGATCAAAGTGATCTATCGTCCTTTCCGACTGTGATAGTGTAGAAGGCGATCTTTGCTTAGCGCATCGAGTCCAGCAGGAGGTTCTGAAGGGCTCCAAGCAGCGTCGGAATTGACTGTAGTAGCTTGGTCTAGACCTCTGTGAGCCGTATACCCGTAGTGCGAGCGGCGCATAATATGCTTTTGTAGCTCTACAAAGCATCAGGATGGTTGGCGAGGCCAGTCCCTCGTCCAGCAAGGGCGCTGGGGAGCCTTACCACAGGAAGCAGCCATCCTACGGCTCGCTTGGGGACGATGGATACAGTGAGGGAGGTTCATTCAGTGGGAGGGACAGCTTTATGGATGAGAAAGAGAGCGGCGTGCGTGGCTTCGATTACGATCCGGTGAGTTGGCCGATCCGGCGTGCAAGATTGCAGGCGCGAGCATGTACCGGCGCTGTGAAAAATAAGGACATCAAGCCGCCCGGATGCTTGCTGACAAGTCTTTCTGGACACCATTCGCAGGAGCATCCAACAAGACGAGCGCCGAGCTTCGCAGGATCAGGAAAGGAGAAAGGAGAGGGCATAGGGTCGCTAGCTAGGTACAGAATCCCACCTCCTGCACGCATTCTTGGCTCGATCCATCACCTGTAAAACCACTGGGATGCCAGACAAATGACGACAAGATGGCCTAACACCGCTCAGGATCACATTCCGGTGTAATCAGCGAGACAGTCTGTCTTGCACCCTGAGTCACATATACAATATGGCAGCGCGCATTGCACTAAGTCTTGATACATCTGAGCCAGTGCAACGCTGCCAGCTGCAGAATTGTGTCAGCCACTGTAATAAGACCAGTTTCTCTGGGCTGCAGGCTGGTGGAGGCTCTGGAAATGTATGACAACCCGCACATGGACTCCTACATGTCAGACGAGCAGGATGGGTCACTGGGGGCAGGCCTGGGAAGCATACACCCCTTTGGAGGCATGGGCCTGGGCGATGACATGGATGGGGATGAAAAGGCGCTGCTTGGGGGCGGCGGCGGCAAGCGCAAGGTGGGCACGTCCAAGAATTGCTCCAAGAAGTCGACTATTTGGGCACTGGTGATGGATGTTCTGATGATCAGCTTTTTTGGATATGGCAGGAGCATGTATTTCCCAGCTTGCAGCATCCGTAGCACTGTCATGCAGTTTATCTGGAGGCATTGCAAAGACCTTGTTTGAGACACTGAGAATGTTTCTGTCAGCGGCAGGGGGGATACGCAAAGAGCTGCGACTCCTTCGGCTATGCGGCGGAGATGAACCCGAAGCTGAAGGGCAAGAAGGTGCCGCTGCTGGAAGAGGAGCCGATCGACGAGTATGTACCGCCACCCTTCAACGCCAATGCACCCGAGGTACGGGGTCCTGCACTGCTTCTTTTCGTGGGCAGCAGACATATCTCATGCAATATATACTGGATTGTATAATTGGCCGGCCTGTTACTTGTGTGCAATTGTTTGCGCCCGACATTGCTTGGGTGCAATGTAAAGAGTTCGGGAAGAGCCAACAAGCTTGCAGTTGCTGTGCCAAGGGCAAATTGTTGATGGGCTTTGTCAGCTGAGGGAGATGTGCTGTGAATCCAGGGAGCGGAGGCGATGGAGCGGGGGGAGAGCGGCGAGGGACTGGAAGGGGAGGGGGAGTGGCCGCGGCGGCCCTTCAAGCGCGGCTGGAAGTTTAATATGGTGGGCATGACGCTCATGTCCATCTTTGTGCTGGCGCTGGGCTTCTACTTGTGGGTCCGCATCACCAAGACCCTCGACCTCGGCCAGTACACCTGGTGAGCCGCCCCTATCTGACAATCACATTCAACCAGCAGTGTTGAAGTGTGATTACCTTCCCAAACAACGCAAACCATTGAACGGCTTCAGAACACCGACGGCAGTCCCATGCTGCCTTATGCTGTGAACTGTGAGTGGGCGCACCAATTTTTCCACAGTGGGCTGCAGCATGGACACCAGTGAAACGATAGCTTAATTCACTTAATTCTGAGATTGAATAACCTTGCGCTGGTTGTTGCAGGTATGGGTGGATGGTGCTGATTGTGGAGATGCTGGGAGCGACCTCCACAATTCTGTACGGTCTCAACATCATCTTGGACCCTGTGCATGAGAAGCTGGAGATGGAGCCTGACAATCCAGGCATCACCAAGGTAGCCACTGCCTTCTGAAGTGCATGCGTTTGCCATTGAGTAACGACATGCATGCAGCAGCACCCTGTGGTGGGTGTTGAATGCAGCCTGTCCTGGCAATCATGTAGTAGACTGGCCGTCTTTGCCATCCATTGTAGAATTTTGAAAGTTCTGCCTGGACTCACTCTCGGGGTCTGATCTGGCGCAGACAAAGTGGCGCTACCATGTGCGCGTGCTGGTGCCGTGCTACAAGGAGCCAATGGAGATCACTGCGCGCACGGTGCAGGCGGCCTACAACGCCAAGCTGCCTGCCGGCTGCGACCTCACCATCTACCTGTGTGATGACGGCAAGGACCCGCAGAAGCGTAAATGGTGCGCCCGCCTTGACGCACGGAATCAGAGCTTCTGCTACAACATGGCAGTCAGAATGCGCAGCTGACAGGGGGCATCGGAATGTGCACACAGGTGTGAGCAGATGGGGCCTGAGATCATCTATGTGAGCGGGCGTATGAGGAAGGCCGGCGAAATGAACGGCAAGTCAGCCAATCTGAACAACTGCCTGTCCCACATCTACCCAGTGGGCACACCCATCCCCGCCAACGAGATCACCTGCATCTTCGATGCCGATCAGGTCAGCCATCCACTCCAGCATGCCTGCTGGGATTGAAGCTTCCCTTATTTGCGCACGTTTTACGCACCTGCGCAAGCATGGTTCATCCGCATGCTTGAGCAGGACAGTGTGCGCATCCTAGCAGCAGGCTTGATGGCTGCTGATGCCAGATTAAAACCTTAAAAAGTTGAAAAGCGCTAGTAGTGTGCTACATTTTGGCTTGACTGATTGCACTTTTGTGCGCAGGTGGCCAACCCGGACTTCTTCCTGAAGACGCTGCCGCTGTTTGACGCGGGCGACGATGTGGGCATGGTGCTGTCGCCGCAGGCCTTCCACAACCTGAACCCCAGCGCGGACATCTTCAACCACGGCAACATCCAGTTCTGGGAGTATGCGCAGCACGGCTACGACGCCCTCGGCTTCATCTCCTGTACCGGTGTGCATGCGCAACCTCACTCCCATGCTGGCCGATTACACTGCAAGGCTCAGATTTGCTTTGGCAGTTATGATATCACTTTGATCAGAATCATTGTGCTTTTGAACCAGAGCAGAAGTTCCTTTTGACCCCTTCTCCCATGTGAAAATGCTCATTTGGGCTGTTGGAGTGTGTAAAAACAGGAACTGTTCAGAGGGAGCACGGTCCTTAGGCAATGAGCTTACTCCTGCATGCGCTCCGCAATTGACATGGCTGACGTTTTCAGTGTGCGCTGCTGGCAGGAACCAATTTCCTGACTCGTTCGCTGGCGTTTGAGCAAGCGGGCTGGTCGCCGGAGTACACGCTGACGGAGGACTATGCGCTGGGCATGGAGCTGCGCAAGCGCAAGTGGAAGTGCCGCTACGTGGAGGAGTACCTGGCAGTTGGAGAGGCGCCCAAGCAAGTCAGGAACTGCTTCCAGCAGCGCTCCCGATGGGCCAAGGTGCGCGCCAGCTCAGGCTCCTGTTTTTGGACTTTTGCCAAGGTGTTTCAATGTGGATCTGTGTGGAGCAGTGTAGAGTTTGTGCCAAGAAAGAGCAAGTCGTAAATTACTTCGGGTGTATGCCTGTTGGCCAAAGGAATGTTAAATTATACGGTATCAGGAGTGTGACAAATCCATGAAAATTGTCTATCAGACCATGTGGAGAGGAGGACCTGTTCAGGCTCGTCCTTCTGGCATTGTTCCACAGGACTGGATGCGTTCACAACATCTGAAATCTGCTTCTTGAGTAGAGAGATCTCTTGAGTTGGCCTCGCTGCTGAAAATGCTGGCTGAAGGAAGATAATGTGCCGAGTCAACGAGATTGTAAGCATTCACCCAAGGGCATCGTATGAAAGTGATCAAGGTAAATATTTGGAGCTCATTGTGCTTGTGCTGCAACAGGGTCACTTCCAGATCGTGCTGTCCAACGAGCACTGCCCGCTGTTTCAGAAGGACCTCAGCATTTTCCAGCGCCTCATGTACTGCTCTGGAGTGTGGTCCTACGTGGTGGGTGCCATCACGGCGCCCATGTTCATTGCCATCCCGCTGATCACCATCTGGGCCGGGGTCTTCCCCATCGTGGTCTCCTGGTGGGCCGCAGGTGTGTGCCCTCTCCATCTTGCTGCTCTGATTTCCTTGCTCGGTAAAGATCGCCACACGTTATTCTGCCATTGCTGATGCTCAAGAGATGTGTGTCCTTGTATTTTGTTTAGTGGTGGCTTCTTGGCACTCAAGTGCCCAAAGATTTTTCTGAATTCAGCATGGGATTGCAATCCTGGAAACAAACTCATTGCATGGTGGCGTGATTGATTTCAACGGAACACTTCAGTACTAGGGTGTTTCTTCTTTCGGTACCCAGGACTGACTCTTGTCCTGTGTGCTGCGCAGTGGGCCTGACGGTGTATTTCCTGGCGCAATACATGGTGCTCAATTACGTGCGCAAGTTCAACCACGTCAAGCCGCTCTGGTTTGCCAACGTGGCAAACAACATCCTATGGTGGACGTTCGTGAAGGCCTGCTGGCGTGCGGTGGGGTCGACCATGGGCAAGGGAATCACCTTCAAGACCACGCTGAAGGGGCGCGGCATGCTGATCGCCAACTCCATTGGAGACCTGTGGATGCCCACGCTCTGCTTTCTCGGCCTCCTCGCCTCCCTCGGTGCGCATACATCCCCTTTTGTCCATCTCTTTGATAGTCCTTCTGCCGACAATAAGCCTTGAACAGGCCACTCGCATTGACAGATGTTCAATGCTCTGTGTCTGCCCCCTGGATGAATGGGTGAGGAAAGTTTTGGAAATCAAAATGATAAACTGGGGCAATTAAAAGAATTCACCTGTCCAGCATGTGGAACTGACGTGTGTGGGCTGCTGTTTGACTGCAGGCTTCGGCATGTTTAAGGTGTTCACTGGGCCGACAGTGGTGACGACGCTGTCCATATCGCTGGTGTGGATCATCTACTCCGCCATCCCCCCATACCTGCTGCTGCACTACAACTTCATCGGCCGCGGCGCCACGCTGCGCTGGGCATGCACACTCTGCTTCTTCATCTCCTCCCTCTGCGGCATCGCTGCCATCACCCTCCTCTGGCTCGTCTACCCCACGCAGGTGCGCGCTCTTTGCACATCTCTTTACTTTGCTGCGGTCTGTCTGAATCATATAATTGATCATTTTCTGTTTCTTTTTGGAGGCTTGATGCTTTCCCTTGATCAGCATGCTCAAATCCTGTGATGCCTGGTTGCGCGGCGGTGCTGTTGGACCATGCTGTAGCTTGCCATTGCTCATGCACGCTTCAGAACTTCAAGGCAGCACGTGACATTGCTGTCTTTGAAACTTCATTAACCTCTTGCGTGCAGTATGACTACAGCGGCATCATGGGAATGACGTACCGCTTCTACGATGCTGAGCGCGTGGGCGCGCTTCCGGGCAACTACAGCATCCCCTGGCGCGGCCCAGCCTTCCTGCAGGAGGTCGGCCCCAAGGCGCAGGGCTTCGGCAACATGACCGGCGGCTTCATGACCGGTGCGCTCTGCGACAAGTCTTTGCGCTGCTCTTTTGAAGTCTCGCACTGCTAGGTTGTTGTGCACAATAGGGGCCTCTTGGCATGCTTTGTGACAGGTCAAAGAATATGTGGGGATTTAAGGTACTGTTCAAAGAGTACCTGTAAATGCTGGTCATCCCAAAAAAGGAGGATGTCCATGCTGAACTTTTGTGCTGATCAGCTGGTGATTCTGTATCCAGGTGGGCAGGCGGGCACGCTGAAGATGACCATCCCCACGGCCTTCTCAATGACCATGCTGGCCTGGGGCATGCTCGAGTTCCCTCATGTGAGAGCACTGGGCCTCTTAGCAAAGTTATGCAATTGTAGACCTCATGCTTCAACCTTCTGATTTCTTATCATGCAGAACTCCATGTCGAGCGGAAGCACTCACAGCCATGTTGCGCATTGCCTTGCTTTCGAAAGGAGGCTCTTAGAGATTACAGCGCAGCAGGAAGCTGTAGCTGGGTGCTTATGTGTGCTACAAGCGCTTTTCAAGCAAGGATTCTCACTCATGTTTGGCTATTTGCAGGGGTACGCAAAGGCAAACACGACGGCTGATGGGCTGCAAACGCTGAAGTGGGGCACGGACTACCTGCTGCGCACGCTGGCCAAGCAGACCAAGGTTGGGCAGCGCTACCCCGAGTACAACATCGCCTACCAGGTGCACATGAAAATCTTGCTACAGGCAATTGTGCAGCACTGTCTTTCACAGATCCTGTGCGATGTGGCAGACATGGCTAGATGTGGACATGAGCTATGTCTTGCATGTGTTGCACAGCTGAGGAATGAGTTACTGCTGCTGAGCACGCAATCACCCTGTTGAGCGCACAGGAGGCAATGCCTTGTAGGATAGTGCATTTATGGCTGGACAATGGCCATTGTTGGGGTTTGAGCAGTGGTGGTACTGCAGGTGGGCAACTACTCAGTGGACCGCGGCAGGTGGGACCGGCCGGAGAACTTCATGGACAAGCGGCCTGTGTACTATGTTCCCACCAAGAACGGTGCGCTGCTTTTTCTCCTTCTTTGCCTTGCTGCTGCTAATGGTGTGAGATCTGGTGCAGCATCAATGCAATTGCAGGCGGGCCTATTTTGTGAGTCATCTCCTGGCAAGGTCTTTGTGCTTACAAACTTATGTGGGGCCCCGCAGGCACATCAGACCTGGGCGGGCAGATAGTGGCGGCGCTGGCGTCCACGGCGATGGTGTTCCAGGATGCGGACTCCAAGTACTCCAACAAGCTGATGAAGGAGGCGTTGGACCTGTACGCGGCCATCAGCCGCAAGAAGGGCATGTGGAGCGACCAGTTCCTCTACGCCTGCGCCCCACCGGTCAGTGTTCCTCCCCTTCCTGTGTATGTAGTTGACAAACCTTAAAAACCCTATATAAATATTTTAAATTCATATAAAATGATAATAATCCGCAGCAGCTTGCCTTGGCAGACTTTGGATGCTGTGCCCCAGTTCCATTTGTGCCTGGCCGGGGCTGTCCTTGTTGACACCACTTGACTCCAAGTGCTGAGCACTAAGTTGTCATTGCATGTTTCTGCCATCTTGGCAGCTATTCAGGTGAATTGGAGATGACAGTGAAGCATCTTCCTTTCATGTACCAATTGCATATAAGGGGGCTTGCTCCTAAGAAGTGCATTGTGTATCGAGTACAGTTCCTGGCTGAGTCTGCTGGTGTGTGCATGGTGCAGGACCCGACCGCGATGCTGACCAACCCCATAAAGCCTTCCTGCAAGCAGCCGGACGTGGCCTTCCGCGGCAGCATGGTGTACTGGTACAACAGCACCAGCTGGCGCGATGACATGGCGTGGGCCGCCAGCTGGATGTTTCGCGCCTCGGGAGACCCCAACTACCTCAGCGACGCGTACGGCTTCTACCGCACCCACAAGGACCTCGAGGGCGAGCTCGACATCCGCTACCTGGTGAGCTGCCTGATTTGGCACCTGCTTGCTGGAAAAAAAATGCACGTGGTCATTATAAGTGAAGGTCCACTGAATGGACACTGGGTGTTTGCGAACCCTTGCTGTGTGATCGTTGGGCAGCACAGTGTCAGAGATCTGTGTCCTTGGTGAGGTATTGCATTGGCCACCTCAAGGTCACATACAGAAGAGGGTTATTTGAGAGTATGCATGCACAAAGTGGTTGTCTCAGCCAATGTATTGGTTTGTGTGCAGATTGACTGGGACAACATGATATACCCGACGACGGTGATGCTGGCCATGCTGACGGACAACCCCCAGTTCCACAGCGAGGCCCAGGCCTACCTCCAAAAGTGGCTCTGCAGGTGACCCACACCTGCCTCCTCCCACGTAGATTCTACACTCGACTCAGCTGAGCTCCATTGCTGAGAAGCTTGTGGGGCAGATTTATATGTTGGCAATTGAGCTGATTATAGAGCCAGCATGTTCTGGCATCTGCTGGTCAGGTCAACTGTGGTTATCAAGGATGCAGCTGACATTTTGCATGTGCGCGCAGCTCTGGGGACACCATCAGCTACACGCCGCTGGGCCGTGCGTACAACCGTTTCAACCCGGCGTTGGGGCAGACCATGAACGCTGCGCTCGTGTCCGTAATCTATGGCCAGGCCATCCAGCCGCCCGCTATCGCCCCCAAGCCCTTTGAGGTCCGTCCAAATCCCTCTTACTGTAGTTTGACTTTCTGCCGCCCACCCTATAAGAGGTTCTTCGAGGGTCATGCTGACTGACTATGTTTGTCGCAAAACAGTCCTGAGTTCAAAAAGCGGAGCGAATAATCATCCGTGCTCCTGTGCGCGCAGACAGTGAAGTACAGCGACGGGCTGAAGAGCCAGAAGTACATCTGCTGGACGCGCAAGCAGATGCGCTACATCCTGGGCGACCATGGCATCTCCTATGTGACAGGCCTGGGCGCGAAGAAGGGGTCCCCCCAGCGTGTGTACGACCGGGGGGCCTCCTGCCCCAGCCCGCCCCAGAACTGCAGCGCCATCACAGCGCTGTACAACCCCACCCCCAACCCCCACACCCTCACCGGCGCCCTTGTCATGGTGCGGCCCACCTCCTGCCTCCCTGCCCTCTGTCACGCGCTCCCGCTCTGTCAGTCCTCTTGGCCCAAAACTGCTGGTGTCCTTTTGCAGTGCTGTGCAGAATGTCACTTTAGGCTTCAATCAAAAAACAGACATTTGCGCATGGCCATCTGCTGTGCGGCTTTTGAGCGGATTCTTAGAAAGAGTTGCAGTGGGGCCTGCTTACAAGCTTTTTTTGCATGTAGATTTTAATTTTACTGTGACTGTGACCGAGACTTACATGTGTCTGTTGTGGCATGTTCACAGGACCCGCGCACGTGGGACTTCTTCGACGACAATCGGTCGAGCAACGACACGTGGGTGGCCATCGACAACAACGTGGGCCTGACTGGCGCGCTGGCCGGCCTCAACCAGGTCACGGGCACCTACGACCAGTGCCTGCAGGGCTACGGCATCCTCGCGCGCGACGCCACCATCTGCGACTCTCGCCTCTAGATTGTGTCCAGCAGAAGTCTTGCAGCACTCGAGAGGCGCCTGCTGGGATCTGCTGTGTGCTGGGAGCTGCGCACATCTGTGCATGGCATGACGGTTTTCTGTGCAAGATCCAGACCTAACGGCTTGGGGTAACACTCGCACTCTCAAGCATATTGCAATGTGCCTGTTGAAGCGCGCGACACCCTCGGAATTCAGCTCTCCGTAGTGTCTTGCAAGTCATATTTGTAAGTGAAATCAAGGCAAATAACAAGCACATACTAATCTCTGAAGCAACCGGACAGAATTGGCAATTTTGAGCTGTCCTTTACGGAGGAATCCTCTGTGATTTCCGCATAGCACCTGGCACATTTGAATTCATTCTCTGGCTTGAGTCAAGCAAAGGAATTTGTATTAGGTTTGATTATGAAGACGTCACCAATGCTTGAGAGGGGAGAAGAAAGTGCGAAGATCAATAGGCTGGGACATTAGGTTGCCTCGATGTAGAGCAAAGCAGTGCAATGAAGAGATCTAGGAAGTTTGGTGTCTTTCAGGCCAGAGAATGTACCTCTGCCAAAGCAATACTAGACATCTTTAGTGAAGAAATGTTTCAGGTCTGTCACAGAGTACAGAACTATAATATGCTGATGAAGTGTTGTTCTATTCTTCTTAGATGAGCAAATGCGTGGGAAGGAGGTTGAGCATGCCTCACTAGTACTATTGAGAGCAATCATGGACAAAGTGTGGCTCCCCCAGATTGTTCTGGCACCATATAATTTGCCACGTATGATGCGCTGCTCCCCAAGTGTTTGCTTGAGAGGATGTTTCAGACCCAAAACGAGCATGCTCGATTACCGTGAAATATGCCGATAGTCTGAGCCAAATGTAAACGGTTTAGACAGCATGCTGTGTAAGCCAGTTCAAACATTCCAATCGCATGCCTATGCGTTCAACATTTATATGGTCCAATGCATACTGACAGATCTGTTTCGCCCCAAGATGATTGTTTTGGAGCCCATGTGTTCACCCACAATGTTGTACGGCAAATGCGCCTTTACCTTCTTCTGGAAAAAGCTCCCACCCCATGGAATCCCGGAATAAAGAGCCGCTTTTGGGCCTGGCCTAAGCTTGGACTACCCTATATTTAGGGAGGTTGGGGTTTGCCATGTTTCAAAGGGCACCATGCCAAGGCAAACAA
>JADEYI010001479.1_pt1 | contig 17397 bp, 16 predicted proteins | sample 8542331 | NCBI WGS metagenome assembly JADEYI01 (sample SAMN16510988, study PRJNA670497) | mine drainage metagenome | isolation source: biofilm near Copperflume 1 | place: Germany: Marsberg coppermine Kilianstollen | collected 2018-02 | reverse complement strand
CGGGCGATGCTTCGACTCTATCTTTTGCATCATTCTGGCTGAGATTTGGTATGAGAAGAGTTTTCCCATGATCCCAACTCCAACTCTGCACCAGAAATTGAACTGACGTGCTCTGGGGTGTGGCGGCACCTGCGGGAGAGCGGTTGTTCACTTGGTTGGGGGTGAACTGTGCTTCGTAGTAGTTTTGGACTACTTGAAAATAGGACTTCCAGGGTGGAGTTGGGCTTGGGGCAGTAGACCCTCGAGAGCCGATCCAATACCCAGGCAAAAAGCATCGGTGTGGGGTTTGGTAATGATCTGCATACCCACTGGTAGGTTATTAGCAAAACCAACGTTGACTGAGAGTGCGGGCAAACCTGTCAGGTTGTGGGGCACGGTACGGTGTCCCTCGAGCGTACCTTCGTCGCCGGTAAATACGGGGTCTTCTTGGGGAGCTGCCCAGGGCACGGTGGGGGAGAGGAGGGCATCTACTTTGTCCAGCACCGACAAAAACTGTCGGGTCAGGTAGCGACGGAACTGCTGTGCCCGCACATAGGTCACTGCCGGTATGGCAAAACCCATTTCGATTTGAGTACGGGTAAGGGGGGCGTAGTCTTCGGGTTGATTATTGATCCATCGGGCGTGAAGGGCACTGACTTCGGGCAACAGTACTCCAAATAGGGCAGTGTCGGCCTGTCCTAAGTCGGGGATTTGCACTTCTTCTACCTTGGCCCCAGCCGCTAGCAAGGCTGCACAGGCAGCATCGAACTGGGCTGTGACTTCGGGCTGTATTCCCTTGCCCTCGCGCTGGATCACCCCAAAATGCATCCCGCTCAGTTGCGTAGGCCATAGCTGGGACTGACCGGTCATAGCTTGCAATAACAACCCGGCATCCCCGCTCGAGCGGGCTAACGGCCCGGCGTGGTCAAGTGACCAGGCCAGTGGGAAAACCCCCTCGAGGTTGATCAGCCCGTAGGTAGGCTTGAGCCCGGCCACCCCGCAGTAGCTCGCGGGAATGCGAATGGAACCACCGGTGTCGGTTCCTACGGCGGCAAAGCACATTCCTGCTGCCACGGCTGCCGCCGAACCGCCACTTGAGGCCCCTGAGGTGTGGCTGGGGTTCCAGGGGTTATGGGTTGGCCCGTAATCGGGGTGAGCGATACCCATGGCGAACTCCGAGAGATTGGTTTTGCCCAGGCTTACCCCGCCCGCTACCTCGAGTCTTTGTACTAGCTGAGCATCCCGATTCGCAACGTGATCTTTGAGAATCCTCGAGGCGCAGGTAGTGCGAATTCCGGCAGTATCAATAAGGTCTTTGAGGGCAATAGGAATGCCGTGTAGCAGCCCCCGGTCGTGGCCGGAGCGGAGTTCGTGTTCGGCCTGCTTGGCCTGAAGGAGGGCTTTCTCAGCCGTCACGGTGATGAAGGCATTGAGAACGGGGTCGAGTTCCTCGATGCGCTTCAGGCAGAGCCTAGTTAATTCTAGTGGGGAGAGTTGCTTCGAGCGATACAAAGCTCCGATCTCGGGGATGCTTTGGTAAAGCAGCTTGAGGTCACCCATGCTCATCCCCTGGCCAGGCAGTGCCGATTGGGCTCAGGCTACCAAGTTCAAGGCGGGCGATCTCAGCATCGCCTTTGAAGATGGGCTCGAGCCCCGCTATAAGCTCCAGGGCTCGTTCTAGGGATAGCTCCAGACCGGCCAGGCTCGAGACCTGCCGTACCAGTTCGGCGGATAATAGGGGAATCATCATCAGCGGTTGAACAACGGTTTAAGAAACTCCACGATAAGCTTATCAAAAATATAGACCAACAAACTCATGGCAGAGCCCTCCTGCTCTGGCATACTCGCTTTGTGAGGATTGCTCAGGGGGATTTGGACGGAATCCGTTCCGAGTCTTTTAATCCCGTATACGCAGCCGGGCTGTGACTGCGTGTCCGGCTAGACCTTCGGCATCCGCCATGGCCGCTGCGAAGGGGGCTACCCCTAGGTTTCCAGTATCGGTGACGGTCTGCCAGGTTACGGTCTTGATGAACTTGCCTACCCATAGCCCACCGGTGTAGCGAGCTGCACGGCTGGTGGGTAGCACGTGGTTGGTGCCGATACCCTTGTCGCCGTAAACCACCGTGGCGTTGTGGCCTAGAAACAACGAGCCGTAGTTGGTCAGGCGGGCTAGATACCAGTTGGGGTCACGGGTCTGTACCTCGAGGTGCTCCGAGGCGATTTGGTCAGAAACCTGTACCATCTCTTCGTCCGATTCCACGATGATGATCTCACCCAAATCGCGCCAAGACTGTCCTGCTACCGCCGCTGTGGGCAAGGTCTGGAGCTGACGATCTATCTCTTTGGCAGTGGCCTGGGCTAAAGCCCTGGAGGTGGTAACCAGCACTGACTGGGAATTGGTTCCGTGCTCGGCCTGACCCAAAAGGTCGGCGGCCGCCACCGCTGGATCGGCAGAGTCATCAGCCAGGACGCAAATCTCGGTGGGGCCAGCCAGCAGGTCAATTCCCACCACGCCGAAGAGTTGCCGTTTGGCTTCAGCTACATAGGCGTTGCCTGCGCCCACGATCATGTCTACCGCTTTCAGGGGGGGGCTGTCCTCGAGGCCAAAGGCCATCGCCGCCAGCGCCTGCGCCCCACCGATAGAGAATATTTCGTCGGCCCCGCTTTTCACTATGGCATAGAGTTGCGCCGGATTAACCCGGTTAGTGCCGCGCTGAACTGGAACGGAAGCTACCACGCGCTTGACCCCGGCCACCTTGGGTACGCAGATCGTCATCACTGCTGAAGCCATAAGGGGGTAGCGACCACCGGGTATATACGAGCCCACGGCGTTCACTGGAATCTGTTTTTGCCCAAGGGTAACACCCGGCAAGGTCTCGGCCTCGAAATCGGTGAGGGTGGCTCGCTGTAGCTGGGCGAATTTTCTGACCTGTTCGATAGCGAAGTCAATGGGGTGGGCGGTATGAGCATCCACTGCGCTCAAGCCTTTTTCAATATCGTGCTCTGACAGGCGGAAGGAGGGCGGGTTCCAGCCGTCGAACTTCTCGCTGTAGCGCCGCACGGCGACAATCCCCTCGTGCTCCACCTCGGAGATGATTCGGGAGACGGTATCGCGTATCTCCTGGGAGACGGAAGAGGGTTGGGGAGGGGCTTTTTTGAAGTATTCCATATAGCTCCTTTCAGTCGCGCGAATAGCTTAATAGCGGCTAAGGGCTAAACACGCTTTGAGCGGGTAATCAGCATTCACTGAGCCGTCCAGCCCCCGTCCACTAGCAGACTGGCTCCGGTGATCATGCTGGCGGCGGGTGAGACCAAGAACACCACTGCGCTCGCCACGTCTTGGGGTTGGCCGAGGTGTCCCAGGGGGATTTTAGAAAGAACCGACTGCTCAAACTGAGTTTCGGCCAGCATAGGGCGGGTCAGGTCGGTCTCGATGAAAGTAGGGGCTACGCTATTGACCCGGATGTGCGGGGCTAGTTCGATGGCTAGGGCTTTGGTGAGTCCCTCGAGGGCGTGCTTGCTGGCACAGTACACGGTGCGCTGGGATGCCCCCACATGGCCCATCTGTGAGGTTAGGTTGATGACCACCCCCCCTTTATCTGCTTCTAGCATCTTTTTGACCGCCGTTTGAGCCATGAAAAAAGCCGCCCGCAGGTTGAGGTTGATAATTTGGTCAAAATGGGCTTCGCTGACCTCGAGGAAAGGCTCGGGGAGGTTGGTTCCGGCATTGTTGACCAGAATGTCCAGCCGGGGCAGGGCGGCCACAACTCGTGTTACTTCTTGCACCTTACTCACGTCACACGGGGCAATATCGACCAGACCGCCTCCAGCCCTCAGTTCGGCAGCCAGGGCCTCTAAACGGCCTTGATCGCGGCTCATCAACACCACTTCTGCCCCAGCTTCCACCAGACCCACCGCGATGGCCTTGCCAATGCCCCGGCTGGCCCCGGTCACAAGCGCTAGTTTTCCACTCAGGTCAATTCGCATATAGCTCTCAGCAGCGTTTACCCGTCACTTGGCCAGTGGATTTGCTTGAGCAGGGCGAACTCGTCCCAAACCATGTACTCACGCACGATTTGTCCCCCATGTACCTCAAAGTGGCTGATACCCATCACCCTGACCTGCTTGTCGGTGGGTGGGCCGTAGCGGCTTGGGCCCTGGTGGGTGCCCTGGAAAGTCCAGCGGGCTGCGATCTTGTAGCCCTTGGCTTCGCTACCCACCCAGGCCACATGCTCGAGGCTCATTGCCCCGTCGGGAAAGGCTCCCAGCAGCCCCAAGACGTAGGCGGTGAGGTCGAGGTGGCCCTCCAGCCTCCGGTTTCCCGGAACCCAGACCACGGTGTTTGGCGCGTAATAGTCTTTCAGGTAATTGAGCATCCGGGCATTCCAGACCAGGCTGTAGAGCAGGCCAGGGAGTTGGTCAGGATTGGTGGGGTCGCCTTCGAGCACGAGGGGCGGGTGGAGCTGACCGCTCAGGCGGGGAACTTCTCCCAGGCCGCTGGCGTAAGGCTGGATGCCCTTGGCGGCTTCTGCTACTGCGAGCCGCTTCGCCAACTCGACCTCATCGAAGCCGAGTTGTTGGATTAGCGCAGTCTCATCATGGACGATCCACTCCTCCAGGATGCGGTTGTGCCGCACCAAGCAGTGGGCGATCTCACGGCGTTGCACCCGCTGCCCGGTGGGTGGACCGTAGAGGCTGTGGCCTAAGTTATGCCCGCTCCAGGTGACGCGGTGAGAGGAGTGGAAACCGTCCTGGTCGTTGCCGCACCAGATGACCTCGTCACCAAAAAGCCTTAAGTCGGGGAAGGCCGCCAGCGTGCGCACAGTGTTTTCCACCACCTGGTCGCGCCCGTAGTACTCGGCATCGGTCAGGTGGACGGGGGTGTTGTGGGCGTAGTGGGTGTAGATCAGCCCGATGCTTTTGTCCTCCCAAATCTTGTGGGTACAGCGAAGGATGTAGTCCACGAAATCGGTGTAGTCGGGGTCGAAGCCCTCGAGGCTCTGCCTGCGCCCCGTGCCCGCCTGGGCCATGAAATAGCCGATGTCCTTGCAGTCTACCAGCAGTTCGGCGCGCTCCTCTTGTTCAGACACCGTTACCTCCTTTGCGGGCGAAAAGCTGCTTGAGCAGGACGAATTCGTCGAAGAGCAGCCACTCCTGGGTGATTTTTCCGTTCTTGATGACGTGGTGATTGAAACCAATCAAGAAAATCCGCCTACCTGTGGGAGGGCCGTAAGGCCCGTAGCCTTGGTGAGTTCCCTGCAAGGTGAAGCGGGTGGCGACGCGGTAGCCACGCTCGGCACTGCCTAGCACACATTGATGGTCTACGGTCAACACCAGGTCGGGGAAGGAGGCCATCAGGGCGATCACGAAATTCTCGTAGTCGCCGTATCCATAGAGTTTTCGACCACCAGGCAGGAAGGCCACATGGCCGGGTGTATAGTGAGCGCGCACCATGTTAACTAGGCGGGCGTTCCACATGTTGAGCAATATGGCCTTGATGAAACCTCGAGGGTCGTCGGCATCAGGCACGGTATGGAATTCGGGCGCTTGCTGGCCGGTGGGTAGCCGGTCAATCTCGCCGTAGGGGTAAGGCAAATCCGGCAGCGTGGACTTGTGCGCCAGCTCTACGGGGTCATAACCGATTTGCCGCATACTCGCGGTGGAGTCGTAGGCCAGCCACTCCTCCACGATGCGGTTATTCAGGCTAAAGCAGTCGGCGATCACCCAGCGGTTCATCTTGCGGCCCGTAGGCGGGCCGAACTCCGAGTAGCCGGTGTGGGCGCTGGTATCGAAGACCCGGTGCGAGGTGTAGAAGCCGTCCTGGTCGTTGCCGCTCCAGATCACGTCGTCGGCGTAGGCCCGAATGTCAGCACTGAAAGCCAGGCTGCCTAGGGTGTTTTTTACCACCTGCTCAGCACCGTAATAGGTTCCGCCGGAGTGATGCACAATCGCGTTGTGCGAGTAATGGGTATAAATCAGCCCGATGCCTTTGCCTTCCCAGATTTTGTGGGTACAGCGAACGATGTAATCCACAATATCCACATAATCCGGGTCAAAGCCCGCCAGCGGCTGTCTACGGTTCGTACCGGCGGCATCCATAAACTGCTGGATGTCGGGGCGATCGGCAAAGTCGAAGATCTCGGGCGTTTTGGCATCCGCTGCCATAGTTATCCTTCCAGACGGGCATAAAGCTGTTTGAGCAAAGCGAACTCATCGAACACCGCCCACTCCTGCACGATCTTGCCGTTTTTGATGATGTGGTGAAAGGCTCCGATCAGGAAGATTCGTCGGCCGGTGGGGGCTCCATACGGCCCGTAACCTTGGTGGGTTCCCTGAAGTGTAAAGCGCGTAGCCACCCGGTAGCCACGCTGGGTATCGCCCAGGTGGCATTGATGGTCAATACCCATCGCCAGGTCGGGGAAGGAAGCCATCAGGGTGATCACGAAGTTCTCGTAGTCACCATAGCCGTAGAGCTTGCGGTTATTGGGCACGAAAGCTACATGACCCGGAGCGTAATGGGCACGTACCATGTTGACCAAGCGGGCGTTCCAGGTGTTTTGCAGGATGGCCTCTACGAAGCCCTGCGGGTCGCCCTCCCAGGAGGGCACGGTGCGGAACTCGGGCACTTGCTGGCCGGTGGGCAGCCGGTCAATCTCGCCGTAGGTGTAGGGCAGCTTGGGTAGCACCGACTTATGCGCTAGCTCGAGCGGGTCGTAGCCCATCTGCCGCAGCTCGGTTACGCCGTCGCTCATCAGCCACTCCTCCACAATGCGGTTGTTGAGGCTGAAGCAGTCGGCGATCCCCCAGCGAAATATCTTGCGTCCCGTAGGCGGGCCGAACTCGGTGTAGCCGGTATTGGTGCCCATGCTGCCTACCCGGTGCGAGGTGTAGAAGCCGTCCTGGTCGTTGCCGCTCCAGATCACGTCATCGGCGTAGGCTCGGCGATCGGCGTAGGCGGCCTGGCGCATGATGGTGTTGTCCACCATCCCTTCACGGCCATACATGACCCCACTGGAGTAGTGCACGATGACGTTATGAGCGTAATGGGTGTAGATTAGCCCGATGCCTTTCTCCTCCCAAATTTTGTGAGTACAGCGAACGATGTAATCCACAATATCCACATAATCTGGGTCGAAGCCCGCCAGGGGTTGCCTGCGCCCGGTGTTGGCCGCCTCTTCAAAGACCTTGATGTCAGGACGGTCGGCAAAGTCGAAGACCGGCAGGGCAGACTTTTGTACTTCTTCGCTCATGTTTTTCCTTTTGGCTCTAGCCTCGAGAGCTAGGGTTTCTGCTACTTTGGGCTTACCGCGCTTGCGGGTTGATTCGACTCGCTTCACTTAAATGCTCCCACCGTAATTCCCTGCACGAAATAGCGACGGATGAACAGGGACATCACCAGTATCGGTATCATCACGATCATCCCGCCAGCCGCCAGTTGCTCCCACATGGGACCGCGCACTCCGGTGATGGTCATGATGCCCACCGGCAGGGTCAAAGAGTTCGAGCGGGTGAGAATCAGGGCAAAGAAAAACTCGTTCCAAGCGGATATAAAGGCAAAGACTGCGGAGACCAGGATACCCGGCATCACCAGCGGAACGGTCACGTAGCGCAGGATTTGCAGTTCGTTGCAGCCATCGATATAAGCTGCCTCCTCGACCTCCACGGGCAATGCGTCGAAGAAGCCGCGCAGCATCCAGATGGCATAGGGTAGGGTAAAAGAGAGATAGACAATTACCAAGGCCCAAGGGGTGTCAATCAGCCCGATGTTACGAAATAAGGTAAAGAAAGGAATTGCTACCACCACTGCCGGAACAAACTGGGTCACCAAAATTGCCACGAACAGGGTGTCACGGCCCCGGAACTGGTGTCTCGAGATCACATAGGCGGCCGCAGCAGCCAGTGGGATAGTGACAGCTACGGTGGTAAACGATACCAGGGCACTCACCCAGACTTTGGAGCCTAGCAAGATGGGATCAGAGAAGATGATCCGAAAATTGTCCAGCGTTGGCTGAAAAAACAGCCGGGTGGAGTAGACATCTACCTGGTTTTTGAGCGAGGCCAGAGTGATCCACACCAGAGGGAACAACACGAAGAAAATCACCGCCAGTGTGGCCAGGATCTCTGCTCCCTGCCCCAGCCGCTTTCGCAGAATGGGGTTTAGCATTAGCTCCTCCCCCTGAGCAGTGTTCGCACGTATAAGAAGGCAAACAGCCCCATCACCACCACCAGAAGGTAGGAAACTGCCGAGGCATAACCCATATCCAAGTTGCGGAAGGCGAGCTGATAGATGTAGTAGTAGAGGGTTTGGGTGGCGTTACCGGGGCCACCGCCAGTCATAATCACTACCTGGTCGAACATCTTGAGCGCGGAGATGATTTTGAGTAGGGCCACGATGTAGACAACTGGGGCCAATAAGGGCAAGGTAATGCGCCAGAAAATGTGCCACCCAGTGGCCCCATCCACTCTTGCGGCCTCAGTAATCTCGCTGGGTATAGAACCCAGCGCACCAATGAACATCAAGGCGAAGAGAGGTGCCCAGCCCCATACCTCCGACATCGCCAGCGTCAGCAGTGCGCTGAAGTCGTGACCGAGCCACAAATAGCCTTTGAGCGGAGGGATTACCGTACCGACCATCTTGGCATACACTCCGTACTCGGGGTTGAGCATAAAGCGCCAGCTAAACCCTTTGAGAACCGGAGCCACAGCAAAAGGGAAAATCAGTAAGGCCCGTGCGAAGGTGTTGAGGCGGGTCGGCTTGGATAACAGCAGTGCAATGCCTAGGCCCAGTATCAGCGAAAGTGAGACTGAGACCAGCACGTAAAGAGCGCTCACCTTCAGGCTGTTGAGGAAACCTTCGTCAGTGAAAGCGCGGGTGTAGTTGTCAAGTCCTACAAAACCACCAGGACTGGGTGAGTTAATTAGCTGCCAGTTGCGAAAGGAGGTGACGAAGGAGGAGAGCAGCGGGTAGATCACCGTTAGCCCGATCACCAGCAGGGCCGGGGTCAGCAGTGCCCACCGCAGTGGATTACTGCCGGTTCTCCGAGGTTTTCCCACCGAGCGGGCAGAGGATTTTTGGGGTAGATCCATATGGCTCACCTCAGCGGTAAACGCTCGACGGGAAGGGCGACGGCCACACGAACTCTCGAGCAATTTAAGGGGGTAGGGCTTGATGGCCCTACCCCGCCGAACTCATTTGTAGTAACCCGCACGCTTTTGGATGGCATCCACGTCCTTAGCCATTCGGTTGAGGGTCTCGCGCACATCGGCCCCATTAGCCATCTGGTTGATGCCCACCTCGAGTACGCTTTGAATCTCGGCCCAGGTACGCACCAGCGGCAGGGTGCGGGCGGTGCGCAGCACTTCTGCTCCTACCTTGGGGATGCCCCCGTTGGCCTCGTTGACTTTGGGATCTTCCATCCCCGAGAAGGTCACGATGGTGTTGTCGGCCACAGCGGGGTCGCTACGGTTGGAGGCCACTTTCTTTTGCACATCGGTGTTGGTCACGTACTTGATGAATTCCCAGGCTGCATCGGCCTTTTTGGAGTTCTTGAAAATGCCGATAGGCCAGACCAAGGCGTAAGTTTGGGGGGGATTGTTACCCCATCCCGGCGCAGGTGCGAAACCCACCTTACCCAGCACTTGAGGAACTACGGTCTTGGGGTCGGAGAAGCGTGCCCAGTACCACCACCAGCCAACCCACATCGCCGCCCTTCCCTGGAACATCTCGGTGGAGGACTCGGTTTCGGCGTAGGTTGTGGCGGCTGGGGAAGTGACTTTGTACTTCCGCAGGAGGTCAATGTAGGCTTGGGTGGCCTGCACTCCCCGCTCGTCGTTGAAGATGGGATGATAGTTTTTATCCAAAATATCCCCACCGTTGCCCCATAGGTGGCTCACCCACAAGAATAAGTTTTGCCCGGCGTTGACCTTATAGTACATGGCGATGCCCATCATGCCGGGCTTCTTTTCTTGAATGGTTTGGGCGGCCCGAATGACTTCCTGCCAGGTCTTGGGCACCGAAAGCTTGAGTTCGTCAAAAATATCCTTGCGATAGAACAAAATCAGCGGGTGACCCCGCAGCGGCAGCCCGACAATGTTTCCTTGAGCGTCGCTACCTGCTTGGATATAAGCACTCGGATAGTCTTTGAGATCGATTTTGTCGGCCTTGATGCGGTCGTTGAGCGGCAACAAGTAGGGCTTGATGGCCTCACCCCAGGCATCTACCCAAGCCACCGCATCGTAGGTATTGCCGGTAGTGGCTTCGACCAGAATCTTTTGCTGTAAAGACTCGTAGGGAGTATTTTCCCACTCCACTGTGATACCAGTAAGTTGCTGGAACTCACTTCCCTCACCGGTAAGCTTGCTGAGCTGAGCAAACTGTCCTGCGGCGAGGCAGCAAATCAAAAACTTGATCTTGGTGCCGTTGTAGGGTTTGCCGGGTTTGAGCTCATAAGGAATAGAGCCTTGAGCGTTTACGCTCACCAGCCCCAAAGCCAGCACCAGGATTAGACCAAGGGCCAATCCCAACCGCTTCCAGAATGCCTTCCCTACCTTGTTCATACGTATGCCTCCTTTACATCAGAACACTTCCCAGCACCCAACACAGAACTTTATGGTTGTAAGCGCGCTGAGCCGCGCCTCACCAGGGTTCCCGGAAGAAACTTGAGCACCGAACCCAAGTTGATGTTGTTTACGCGCTCCAAAAGCAGCTCTACGCTGGCTTCGATCATTTCCTCTACAGGTTGGCGTACCGTGGTCAGGTCATAAGCCGTCCACTGAGCCATAGGGATATCATCAAAACCGATCACCGAGAGTTCGTCGGGAACCCTCACCCCCAGCTTTCGGGCCGCATCCAAAGCCCCCAGGGCGGTGATATCGTTAGCACAGAAAATTGCATCCGGGCGCTTTTTAGACTTGAGCAGTCGCAGAGCGGCATCAAAGCCCCCGGCATAGGTAAAGTTGCCGAGTTCTATCTTGCAGTGGGATTTGCGTTCGGCAAGACGTTCTAGAAAGCCTCGCTGACGGTCTACATTGGTTGAGGTATCCGCGCGCCCGGTAATGTATGCCAGCCGTTTATGTCCTGCGTCAAGCAACACCTCGGCCACCAGTCGCCCTCCTTCGTAGTTGGCGCAGGACACTGCGCTAGCTCCTGAACCTGGCGCGTAGCGGTTGAACAACACCACCGGCGTACCTCGCTGCAGGACTTCTCGAGTCATCTGGGAGCTGAGTGAGGCAGTGACGATAATTAGCCCATCCACTTGATACGCCAGCACCTCAGGAAGGAGTTCATCCACATCTTCGCTGGTTCCTGCCGTAAACAACAGCACCCGCCAACCCAGCTCGTGTAGGCGTTGAGTGAAGGCTTGCAGTACTACCGGGAAGAAGGGGTTGGTCATATAGCTCGCTACCAAACCGATGATTTTGGTACGCCGGGTGATCAGGCTGCGGGCGATGGCGTTGGGTTTGTAACCAAGGTCGCGGGCAATGCCCAGAACCCGTTCGCGGGTAGCTTCTGACAAGCGCTCATCCCCGCTGAACACCCTCGAGACCGTAGACTGGGAAACCCCAGCCCTGAGGGCCACCTCATGCGAAGTAATCCGCCTTAGACTGTTGGAAGACTTTTGCTGTGGCATCTCAGTACCCTTGGGTTTGACCTGCCACACTGCCTTTGAGGGCGGCTACTAAAGACCTGGCTCCTTCGGAGAGCAGACGGGCATCGCTGGAAACCGCTATAAAGCGATAGCCTAGAGTTACCATGCGCTGGGCATATTTTGCCGAGCCACAATAGATTCCCGGCATTACCCCGTGATTGTGAGCGGCTTGGGCAATACGTCCTAAAATCTCGAGGAAATCAGCCTGCTCCCGGTCTAGACCTGCGCCGCGCCCTGTAGCCAGACCTAAATCGTTGGGGCCTACGAAGATGCCGTCCAGGCCGGGTGTATCCAGGATAGATTCCAGGGCCTCGAGACCCTGGGCAGTTTCAATCATCGCTAGGGTCAGGATAGTCTGGTTTGCTTTAGCGCCGTAGTCACTGCCCCACACCAGCGAGGCTCGGGTCGGGCCATAGCTACGGTAGCCCTGCGGAGGATAACGGCAGGCTGATACGAACGCTTCGGCCTCGGCTTGAGAGTTGATCATCGGGCAGATGATGCCAGCTGCTCCCGCGTCCAGCAGCTTCATGATCAGGCCAGGTTCGTTCCAGGGAACGCGAGCCAGAGGTGAAAGGTTCTCCAGCGAAATGGCCTGAAGCATTTGCAAGCTCGAGCCAAAATCCAATAAACCGTGTTGTAAATCTAGGGTCAAGGCATCAAACCCCGCCTGAGCCATCAGTTCGGCGCTAAAGGCGCTGGGGATAGATAGCCAGCCGCTATAAGCCACCCCACCCTGCTGCCAGATTTGCTGAACCCGGTTGATTCGCATAGTTCAGTCCACCAGTCGTTGTTTCTCCCAATCTGCGAGCACTTCCGTCAGGTGCTGCATCATCTGGGCTTTGAGTCCGGGGTAATTTTCTGGCTTGACCATCTTGCCGCTCGGATCGCTCTTGAAGCCATATTCGGCGGCTTTGCGTTCGACCTCGGGATCCCAGTAGGGGTCTTTAGAGTGAAACACTTCGTGCGGATCGAGCACCGCAAAAAACCAGCCTACCTCGGTGCCTACTACTTCAAAGCCCCGGTACAGCCCTGGGGGTAATGAAATAAAGTCCCATTTCTTGAGGATGGCTTCGCCCTCGACTTGACCCGGTTCGTTACCCCAGTAAAAGCGCCACTGACCCTCGAGCACCAAAAACGCCTCCACATAGTCGTGGGTGTGGTAGGCCGGGCCATTACCTGGTAAGGCGAACCCCATCCCAATCTGGAATTTATGGGGAGCAGCAATGGCTGGCTTAAACTCCGCATTCTCACTGGCAGTATCACCAATTACGGCATAGTTCATACGTTGGTGACCGGGCAGGATGCTGTCAATAAACATCAGTGGGATGCCTTGGTTTTTGAGCTGGTTAAAGCGAACGATGCGCTGCTGCATCTCCTCACTGGATATTGCCGGGTGTGCCATCTAAACCCCCCTGTTTTTCATAATCATGCAAACGTATGCACAGAGTAAGTTGTGGGTTAGAATTTGTCAAGCAAGGAGGTTGTTATAACCAACCACAATGGTCTTGCCTCAGTCAATAATACCCATCTGTATTACGAAATCTGGGGCCAGGGAAAACCTTTGCTGCTCGTTCATGGTCATAGTCTCGACACCCGCATGTGGGAGCCGCAGATTCCGATTTTAAGCCAGTATTTCCAGGTAATTAGCCTCGATCTGCGTGGATATGGGCGCTCAGATTTACCGACGATGGCCCCTTTTCGATACGCAGAAGATATTAAGGGGCTGCTCGAGCAACTCGGGATAGACAAAGCCCACTGTGTTGGGCTTTCATTAGGGGGGAACGTCGCGCTGGATTTTGCCCTAAGCTACCCGCAAAAGATAGATCACCTGGTTCTGGCAGACAGCAGCCTATCGGGCTTTCCGCCTTTCCCTGGGGTTGCTGAATCCTTGCAGGCGGTTTTTGATAAGGCCACAGAGGTGGGAATCCAAGCGGCTAAATCCCTGTGGCTGGCCCACCCTTTATTTGTCCCCGCCTTAGAGCAGCCCACCGTGGCCCGACTACTCCGCGCGATGGTACAGGGATATTCGGGCTGGCACTGGATAAACCGCTATTCACCCTCTCGCCCGATTGACCCTACGCTGATTGAGCGTTTAGAGAAAGTTGGTATTCCTACTTTAGTGCTGACTGGCGAGCGAGACACCCCGCAAAATCAGGCCATGGCCGCGCTATTGACCCGGTGGATTCCCAAAGCGCAGCAAGAGGTGATTCCTGGCGCTGGGCACATGGTAAACCTCGAGGCCCCCGAAACTTTCAATCGAGTGGTACTGGCCTCACTGCTGGGGCAATAGCGTTTTGTGCGAGTAGTCGGGGAGGTCGCCCAGGCGCAGAATCACAACGTTTCTCGCAATTACCCCACAGGGTAGCCCGCATAGTTGAACCAAGAAGGTGATCTCGAGTTGCTAGCGTTGAACAAACTGGCCAGGGATTTGGTTTGGGCAAGGTTCAGGTCAGTAAACAGGAGCGCCTGAGGTCTGAACTTGCCTCTAGAGCGGTTCCCACGAATACTGCCTGGGGCAGTATTTGCCGTAGGGAGTCAATCACTCTGCATCGGTGCCCGCGTTGCATTAGCTCCATCGTCCGCAGAATTGGGCTTGCTGTTGGCTTGCCTCGCACGAGTATGGCCCCACCGGCAGAACTTTCCCCTGATGCCAAATCGGCTTTGAAAACAGCCGTGAAGAAGTATTGAAGCACCGCTCAAAACAGAGCGAAGTGGCGGGCTGCCGCTGCCGGGTAGGACTGATCCAGGCTCCCCTCATGCCCATGCCTTGCTCTTCCCGCCGTACATATTCCCAGCAGCATTTTCTAAACTGTCCCCTTGATACTGCAGAAATTTGCGCATATGCACCGGGAGTGTTAGGCTTTTGGAAAACGTTTACATCACGTGCTCAAGACTATCTGCCGAGGATCTTCGCTGATGTCTATTTCATCTAACTCCCTCCCTAACGACATCCGCCGAGTGGCTGCGGAGGCTGGGGTTTCGATTGCCACGGTTTCTAGGGTGTTTAATAATCCTAACCGGGTTAGTGCAAAGACCCGCAGGCGTGTCCTCGAGACTGCTGCCCGTTTAGACTATCGTCCTAACCTGATGGGTCAGAACCTACGCAAAGGACGTGCACAAGCGGTCGGAGTAGTTATTCCCACCCCCCAGGGACGCTTTTCTGACCCCTTTTTTCTTGAACTCTTAACTGGATTGGGTGAGGGATTAGCCGAGGCGGAGCTGGATTTGCTGGTCACTACCTGCCCACCAGGGCCGCAAGAGTTGGCCTGTTATCAGCGACTGGTGGAAAGCAAAAGAGTAGATGCTTTGGTGATCGCTCGTACCCGCCGACATGATGAACGCATTCGTTATCTACTTCAAAGACAAACTCCCTTCGTGGCTCACGGGCGTAGCGACCAGATCAGCCAACCCTATGCTTATTTGGATATGGATGGTAGATATGGTTTTTACCTGGCCTGTAAACATCTGCTGGGTTTAGGGCATCGGCGTATCGCTTTTATCGGTGTTTCCAGTGAACTTAACTTTGCCCACTACCGCCTCGAGGGCTATCAGCAAGCCTTGGCTGAAGTTGGCTTGATCCCTGATCCGGGATGGATACTCGAAGGTGACCTCAGCGAAGAGAGCGGATATCGGCTAACCCAGACCTTGCTGGCTACGACTTTACCCCCCACAGCGATCCTCTGCGCCAACGATCTGATGGCGCTGGGAGCCCTGCAAGCCCTGCGCGAACTGGACTTCAAAGCTGGGCAAGAGGTGTCGGTGATTGGCTATGATGACATTCCTCTATCGCAATACACTGATCCTCCGCTTTCTACCGTGCACCAGCCTATCCGCAAGATGGGGCAGCGCCTGGTGGAAATGTTGTTGGCCCGGCTAAATGGGGTTGCAGTTGCAGAGCTACAAGAGGTCTGGGTTCCTGAGTTGGTTCTGCGGAGATCGGATGGTGCACCACCGGTCTAGAAGCATCGAGGAGGCAGGTATGAAAAAAAAGCAAGTGTGGTTTGGTTTGATCGGTGCGGTACTGGTTGTGCTGACTGGGGTGCTGGCCCAGACAACGTCGCTGCTATTTGTCTCCACGCAGTTCACTCCCATCGAAGAGGCCCAGCGTATGCGTCAGGTGATTCTCAAGGATTTTCCCGGCCAAGTGGAGTTTGTTTCCGAAGATAATGCGCCTTTTACCAACCGGATTCTTTCCGAGGCTAAGGCTGGCAAGGTCAACGCAAGCCTGGTAGGCGGCCTGCATGGCGACTTCCCTCCGTTGCTTGCCGCAGGTGCTATGGACACTGTGGACGATGTGCTGGCTCAGCTCAAAGATCGCAAGTTCTCGCAAACATTCCTGAACCTGGGCAAGATGGGAACCGCGAATCAGGTTTATATCCCCTGGATGCAAGCCACCTACATCATGGTAGCCAACAAACAGGCCTTGCAGTATCTGCCCCCTAAAGCGGATGTCAATACCCTCACTTACTCCCAACTCAAAGAATGGGCTGCCAACGTTCAGAAGGCCACTGGAAAGAGGCTGCTGGGCTTTCCAGCAGGGCCTCGAGGCTTGATGCACCGTTTTGTTCAGGGTTACTTGTATCCCTCCTACACTAAGAGTGCGGTGACCAAGTTTAGAAGCGCCGAGGCTGAAAGCATGTGGGCCGAGTTTCGGAGCCTCTGGCAGTATGTAAATCCCCAGTCCACCTCCTATGATTTCATGCAAGAACCCTTGTTATCGGGTGAGGTCTGGCTGGCTTGGGATCACATTGCCCGTCTGCGCGATGCGCTCAACCAAAAGCCTAACGATTTCGTGGCCTTTCCCGCTCCCATCGGTCCTTATGGTCGTGGTTTTATGCCTGTACTGGCTGGGCTAGGCATTCCCAAAGGTGCTCCGAACCGCGCTGCAGCGGTATCTGCTATTGAATATCTGACCCGCCCCGAGGTGCAGGTTACTACCCTGGTACAAAATGGGTTCTTCCCCGTCATTCAGACCAAGCTGCCAAATAACCTGCCTCAAGGCATTCGTATGGGGGCAGATGCTATCGCCCGGCAGGCTCAGAGTCACGTAGCCCTGCCCAGTCTCCTACCCATGGGGCTGGGGGCTAAGGGTGGGGAGTACAATAAGGTTTTCCAGGACACCTTCACTCGCATCATTCTGCGCAATGAGGATATTCGCCGGGTGTTGGACAACGAGGCTGCTGAACTACGGCAAATTATGAGCGATACCAAAGCCCCCTGCTGGTCACCCGATCTTCCCAGCACCGGAGCCTGCCCGGTGAACTAAGGTGGCTATCTGCGGTTTTGCCGCAAAGAAAATTACGGTGGAGAAACCGAAAACCGTGTGTCGGATTGAAGTTGGCTTCCTGGAGAGAGGGCTATAGAGAGCTGCTATGCGTAGCGAACGGTATATCCCTTACGTGCTAATCTTGCCCAGCGTGTTGTTTTTGCTTTTTTTGTTTGCCTGGCCGCTGGTAGAGGCCTTTTTGCTCTCGGTGCAAGGCAGTGGGGGACAGTGGACGCTGGAAAATTTTCAGCGTATGGCGGCAGACCTTTATTTCAAGGATGCTGTCAAGTACACGCTGCTCCTGGCTTTTGTGGTAGTTCCATTACAGGTGGTACTGGCACTGGGTATGGCAATGCTGCTGGGGGGAATCTCCAAGGGCCGCGATGTGTTTTTGTATATTTGGACAATCCCCCTGGGTATCTCCGACTTAGCTGCAGGAATCGTTTGGTTTGCCATTTTTACCGAGCGAGGCTATCTAAACAGCTTTCTCCTAAGTATTGGGGC
>JADEYI010001478.1_pt1 | contig 17411 bp, 7 predicted proteins | sample 8542331 | NCBI WGS metagenome assembly JADEYI01 (sample SAMN16510988, study PRJNA670497) | mine drainage metagenome | isolation source: biofilm near Copperflume 1 | place: Germany: Marsberg coppermine Kilianstollen | collected 2018-02 | reverse complement strand
TCACATGTCCGTGCATTCCATGTGTGCGCCGCTGCTTTATGGTACACTTTAACCATAGTTCCAGTGTTTGCAGAGGTGTAAATCGGCTTGAAGTGGAGTGTTATGTCAACTACTTTGCATGACAGTCGCGAGCGAACTCAAGAGATAGATTTAGCAGGCGAGCTTTTCCGGCTCTTCGGCTACGAGCAGTTTAATGGCAAGCAGGAAGAGGTCATCTCCCAGGTGCTAGAGGGGATTGACACGATGGCTGTTATGCCCACCGGCGCGGGTAAATCACTCTGCTACCAGCTGCCCTCGATGCTGCTTCCTGGCGTAACGCTCGTCATATCGCCTCTTATCGCTCTGATGAAGGACCAGTACGACTCGCTCCCGCGGGACGTATACGAGCGCACTACCTTCATAAACTCTACCCTCGATGCGAGCGAACTGGAGCAGCGAATGTCGGAGATCATAGGGGGCAAGTACAAGCTGGTTTATGCCGCCCCTGAACGCCTGCGCCAGCAGCCTTTTGTGCAGGCCCTTCGCCATGCCAGAATCTCGCTGCTCGTAGTGGACGAAGCCCACTGTGTGTCCACCTGGGGGCATGACTTTCGCCCTGACTATCTATTCATCGGCAAATGCCTCCCGGTATTGGGGCACCCAACTCTGCTTGCCCTAACCGCAACTGCCACGCCTCAGATGCGAGCCGAGATTGCCAATCAACTGGGCAGAAAGCTAAAGCCGGTGGTCGCGAGCATCTTTAGACCCAACCTTTACTATGAAGTTGAAGAGCTTTCGGACAAAGAGCAGAAGATGAAGCGGCTCCTCGAAATATGCCAGGCGGAAATAGGTCCCGGGGTAATTTACGCGCGCAGCCGTGAAACGTGCGAGCAGCTGGCAGCGCTCCTGCGACGCTCAGGCGTGCAAGCGGCACATTACCACGCAGGCATGGAAGCAGAAGAAAGGACACGAGCGCAGGAAAACTTCATGCTCGACCGCGTGCGCGTGATTGTCGCAACTATCGCCTTCGGTATGGGCATAGACAAAGGGAACGTGCGCTTTATAGTGCATTTCAGCCCACCGGACTCACTGGAAGGTTATGTGCAGGAGTCGGGCAGGGCCGGGCGAGACGGTCGCCGGGCGCGCTGCGTCCTCTTCATTACACAAGGTGACAAGCGTAATATCAGCCGTTGGAAGCGCCAGGAGCAAGTAAAGGTCGAAGAGCTTCGAGCTATCTACAAAGAGGTGGCGCGGCAGGTACCTCCAGGCAAAACAGCCTTCGTCAATCTGGAAGAGGTAGAGCGCGGCGCACGCGCAACCCTGGGAAAAGATATGGGCAGCACGCCTGTGCGCGTGGGATTCAGCCTGCTGGAGCGAGTCGGGCTGTTAGTGCGCCACCCTGACGCGCCTCGAAGCGTCACGCTCGCCCTCACACCCGAAGGCAGTATGGCAGGCGACCACGACTTCGGCGAAGCGCTGGGGGTAGCAGCCATATCGCCACAGCGTACAAGGCGCGACATGACGACGCTGGCGGGCACGTTCGGTATAGACCCCACAGAGATGGAAGTACACCTCCTCGATTGGGCGCAGCGCGGTTGGATTATCTACAGGAGCGAAAGACGTGACCCGGTGATCGAGCGGCTTTCCGCGCCAAAAGACACCTCTGACGTAATCAATAGCCTGCTTCAGCAGCAAGACACAGCCCAGCAGCGTCAGATCAGCCAGATGCTTGACTATGCATCTGCTGATAAGTGCAGGCACCAGATGCTGGCCGCTCACCTGGGGGAGAAACTTGATGAATGTGAGTTGAGTTGCGACCACTGCTCACCTCCCGCAGGCAGACCGGCAGCCCAGCAAACTCAGGTGCCTGATCTGCCGGAGAACCCAGGCCGTGTGATCGTCGAGTGCCTGGCGAGTTTCCCTTATAGTGCGGGCAAGCCGAGCCTGGTACGCGCCTTGCGAGGCTCAACCGCCAGCAACGTCAAGGGGGACAGAATCAAGCACTTCGGCACCCTTGCAGCAGCTGCTGCAAACGCCATTGAGCGCGCCATAGATGAGCTAGTAGAGGGCGGATACCTGCAATTCTACGACCAAGATGGTTACAAGCTGCTCCAGGTTACCCCCGATGGTTTCGATGGAGTGCCGAGGGGCGCGGTAACGCTGAAGGCGAAGAAGCAGGCAAAAGCAAAAGAGCCGAGCGCCTTCGAGCAGCGCGAGCAGCCACGTACGCAAGGGCCGGATAGAGCATTCAAGCTCGCGACGCAAGCGGCGGAGGAGGACAGGCCACCTACACCCGAAGAGGCGGACCTCTTCGAGCGACTGCGCGCCTGGCGCAGAGTTGTTGCCAACCGGCTCAACCTGCCCCCATACGTGATCTTCCACGACAAGACGCTCTGGGCCATAGCAAAGAGCAACGCCCAGAGTGAAGACGATCTGGTCGTGCTCAAAGGTGTAGGCCGCAGCCACATCGAGAAATACGGGGCCGATCTGCTCGCGCTCATTCAGGGGCTGTAAGCCTATTCTGATATGCGCTATCGGCGATATAGGCCATTCGCCTCAATATACTCGCGCACCGAGTCGGGCACCCGGTATCGTATGCTGCGCCCCTCGGCAACACGGCGGCGCAAATCGGTGGCTGATATATCCATGAGTGGCGCTTCCACCCAGTCGGTGGCAGCCACCAGTTGCGGCACCACAGCCACCGCGGCAGAAAAATCCGAGGCCACACCGGGCCGCTTCACCACAGCCAGCCGCGCCTGCGCTAAGATACCTTCAGGATCACGCCAGCCAGCAAAGGTAAGGAGCGAGTCGCTCCCAACAATAAACCACATCTCTAACTGCTCACCCCACTCGGCTCGCAGTTGCCGCAAAGTTTCCACTGTATACGATGGACCTGAACGATCCACATCAGCGCGTGAGATGGCAAAGTGGGGGTTGCCCGCGATAGCCCGCTCCACCATCGCCAACCTCTGCTCGGCAGAGCTAGCTGGCTTGCCCTCCTTCAACGGCTGCCTGCTCACCGGCACGAACAGAACAAGGTCGAGTGCCAATTCCTCGCACGCAGCCTCAGCCGAGATCAAGTGCGCCATATGCACCGGATCGAAAGACCCGCCCATCACTCCCAGGCGGTGAATATTACTCTGTGGTGTGGAAATAGACATGTCAGGGATCAAGTGTCAGGGGTTAGTAGCTAATCCCTAGCCCCTAGATCACTACCACGTTCGCGCCTGGGAAGTATGCCTGGAGCGCTTCTACGACCCTGGGGGTGATTGCCACGCGTGAGCCTGCGGGCACCCAGAACTCGACGCGCAGCCTTGCTACACCATCGTTCACGCCTTCAATGGCTACTACAGGTGTAGGCGTAGCAGCGATTTCCTCAAAGCCTTGCAGCACGCGGTCTATCTCTTGGCTCGTTTCACTCACACTCCCTTTGCCGGTGCTAACGCGTATAACCTGCCTCTGCAAGTCGGAAGCCGAACGATTAGTTACTATCTCATTGAGCACCACGCTGTTAGGCACAACGACCTGCAAGTTCTCCTCTGTGTAAAGTATGGTGGTGCGTAGCTCGATCCCGCGCACCACGCCTGTTACCTCTTTCACGCTGATCCGGTCTCCTATGCTGAATGGCTGTTCCATCAACAGGTAGATGCCGGCGATTACATTCTTCAACAGGTCCTGCATCGAGAGCGAGATAGCCAGCCCCGCAGCCCCCACCAGGGTAAGCAGACCTGTCCAATCTACCCCAAAGGAGGGCAGCATTAGGATGATGCCAACCACCACCACTACCACCTGAGCCAGGTTGCCGAGCAAGGTAGCCACATTGAGGCTGACGTGACTGCGTGACGATAGCCCGACCACCCACCTTTTGGCGAAACGCGCCAGCACCAGCGCCACCACAAGGATCAAAAGCGCCCGTATCACATTGAGCAATATTTGCACGATGGGATCAGAGGTGCTGAGAAACTGGAGATATGAGACAGGTGTGGGTGTTAGGGTCATATTAGCTGTCGAGACGGCACTTCTTACTTCACCAGCGCGGCCTCTATAGCCTCCTGTACGGTGGCGACCGATCTCCCCTTCATCCCTTGCGGCAAGACCAGCCTGCGGCCCGTGGGCGGGTATATAGCGCGGCTGAAGCCGAGCTTGGCAGCTTCATTCAGGCGGCGCTCTAACTGCCCCACGCTCCTAAGCTCCCCTGAGAGACCAATCTCGCCGATGAGCGCCAACTCAGGGTCTACCTGTATTTCGCGGTAAGACGATACAATAGCTGTGGCTACCGCGAGGTCAATCGCAGGCTCCGTTATCTTTAGTCCACCCACTACATTGACATATATATCCTGGTTTCCCAGACCCAATCCTACTCGCTTGCTCAACACAGCCGTCAGCAATAGAAGGCGGTTGAGATCTATGCCATTAGCGGTGCGGCGTGGATTGCCGAAGCTCGTTTCAGAAGTAAGCGCCTGCACCTCGACAAGTATTGGCCTGGTACCCTCAAGAGTTACTGCTACGGATGCGCCGGGCGAGTCGCTGCTCCGCTCGGCCAGAAAAGCCGCCGATGGATTGCCTACCTCAACCATCCCTTCGTTGCCCATCTCAAAGACGCCCACCTCATTTGTCGAGCCGAAGCGGTTCTTGACCCCACGCAGCAGGCGATACTGGTGGAATCTATCGCCTTCCAGATAGAGTACCACATCCACCATATGCTCCAGCACGCGAGGCCCAGCGATTGCGCCCTCCTTGGTAACGTGCCCCACCAGGAACATCGGGATATTGCGCGCTTTGGCTATCCGTGTCAATCGCGAGGTGCATTCCCGCACCTGGCTTACCGACCCCGCAGCCGAGGTAAGCTCAGGCAGGAAGACCGTCTGTATAGAATCGATAATCACCAGTCCTGGCTGCAACGCCTCTATCTGGGCCACCACAGCTTCCAGATCAGTCTCCGACAGCAAAAGAAGCCTGTCAGGATTCAGCTCAAGGCGGGAGGCGCGCAGCTTGATCTGCTGAGGGCTTTCCTCTCCCGAAACATATAGCACAGGCTTGTCACCCCATAGGGCAAGCTCCGCGCTTACTTGTAATAGCAGGGTAGAGTTATGAATAATGAGATCATTTGCCACAAAGTTCTCACGGCCCGGCACGGTAATATCGTAAACAGGCGCTTCACCAGCAGGCGCTACGGATGCAATTTCGTCCCAATAGACATCACCGTCAGCGAGGGCTGTAAGGTAAGGCTCAGGAAAGACCGCAGCCAGTTTGGAAAGCGTAGCTCGACAGAGAGGGCGGTCGAGTCGCCGGCGCTTAATCTTTGTGCCTGCAAGCCGCGTAGCTTCGGCGCAGGTAGTACGCCCTAACACCGCCCGTAAATGGCCCCAGAACGTCTGGCCTGTTGGTATGATATCGCGGTGCGTCGAAGGTAGGCGCGGCTGCTCCATTACCCCGATGCTAGTTTGCGCCGCAACCCGGCCCATGCTTCCTATCTTAGATAAGAAGCGCTCGGCATCAGGGATACCCAAAAGCACCACCTCATAGGCAATATAGGGCTGACCGCCGACGCGGCTCCGCTTGGTGCGTAGAGTCGCTACCAGGCCGAAGCGTAGGAGTAAATGCTGCACATCTTCAGCAAGCCGCCTGCTGATAGTGCTGTAGCATATGCCAGGTACTCCTCTGCCAGTAACATAGACCGAGCCATCACAGGTAAACAATACCCTCAAAAAGAGCGACATCTGTTCTTTTGGTAGCCTGAACACGCACGTGGGTACTCCCTTGTTGCCCGCCTTACTGAAGCGCAGCCCCACGTCTTCCAAGAAGCGCGCCACCGGAGTACGCATATAGGCCATATCACGCGCCTCCGGGTGCAACTCTTCCAAAGGCACTTCTGCTGCCAGGGCCAACCGCTTTAGCTCTTGTGTGCTAGGAGTGGACTCCCCTTTGCGCCACACATTGAGCATGGAGTAACTGACTCCTGCTTCCTGCGCCCACTTCTGCCAACTGACACCGCGATGCTCTTTTGCACTATGCAATGCAGTGGTTACTATTTGCCGGTTGGCGCTCCGCTGCTCTCTAGAACTACAAAAGCGATACTGCATAGCAGCGTTTCCACGCTTTGGATAATGGAGGGGTCGCATACTAAAAGCTGACGCTATTTCTTCCAGGTCGCGCTCAACCTCCGGCAGGCAGTTTGTTACGCTGATTTGCGATTGCGCTGACCCATCCGAGAGGATATAAGCCAACAGCTTAACCTTAGCTTCGGGCATAGGCTCCTTACCGAAGTACGGCAACATGCGAGGCGCAGCAATGCGGCTTCCTGGCTGTAGCTCGCCAACAGGCCGCCAGCCCTCCGCAGTCAGCACAGGGTGGTCGGGCGTGCATCGCAGCTTGCGCCCCAACTTTGTTGTCACCTCGACAATGGAGCGCATCCCACGCTCGTGATAGGACGCTACTTCAGCCTGCGTTAGTTGAAGCGTCTCCTGGTTCACGGCGAGAACCGGGCAATCATCTGTGGCCCATTCCGTTATTGGCTTGTAAGCGCCTGTTGAGGGATCAAGCACACGCGTTTCGCCCACCACGCATTTACCAATTCCAGGGTCTCCACCAATCAGCACCAGCGAGCCGAGAACGATCCCTCCCCCAAGCACCCGGTTGAACTCGTCGCCCGGTATCGTGACACGGCGGAAGTTCTCATTCTGCACCTGCGAGATAGGTGTGGGGCGGTTGCCTGTGCCCTCTGCAGACCTTGCGGCTCCACTTGCTGATGAGGTGGGCGCGCTCACGGTGGTCTCCACAAAGGAGTTCCACTCGCCGCAATCAGGGCAGCGGCCCGTCCATTTAGGCTGCTCGCTGCCGCACTGCTGGCAGACGAACATCGTCCGAATCTTTGTCTTGGGTGGCATTTTTATTTTCTTTCTAGCTACAGTCCATTACCCCTCAATTATAACATGAACAGCACTCCTCCTACGTGGAAACAAACGAGCAGCCAGTGCCCTGCCGGACAGTGATTTTCTAGTGAGTGAAGAGTTAAACACAGCAGCTAATAGCGCATTTGGTGATATAATGCGCAATGCCCTCATACTATGGCTTCCTCCACTCCACGCTCCAGGCCGTTGCCTCATTACCATATCAAGACGACAGTGCAATTCTCTCGACCTGACGCAAGCAATCGGGGGCTTGACAATGCACCGGCCTACCTACACCCCCCTGGGCGTGGCCTTTTGGCGAGGTTGGCGCGATCAGGGTGGGCCGCGCTCCTTTTCTTTGTGCTGGCTTCATCTGTTTATACCTGGCCGCTTGTTACGCGCCTGCAAGATACCCTCCCCGACTGGGGCGACGCGGCTGATGTCGGCTGGCGCATCGGCTCTATCGCGCAGCAGTTGCGCCTCGACCCACTCCACCTCTACGCAACAAAGGCGTTTTACCCGCTAACCAATGGCCTTGCCCTCGACGAACTAGTGACAGGCCAGGCGCTCCTTGCCGCGCCTTTCATCTGGCTTACCTCTAACCTGACGCTGGCCTATAACCTCTTGAACTTTTCATCCTACGTGCTGAGCGGCTTTGCCATGTGGCTCCTTGTGCGCCGCCTGACGGATAGCGGCACGGCGGGTCTGGTGGCGGGGGCCATCTTTGCTTTCTCGCCCTGGCACATCGGCCAGTATGGGCACCTGGGTCTTGGCGCGCAGGAGTGGATGGTATTCGCCCTCTACTTCCTGCTGCGCTTCCTTGAGACAAGTAATGCTAGCCGCCGCACACTCACAGGTAAAAGCCTGCTTGAGCTAAGCCTCTTCACCATCTTCTTCGTACTGCAAGCCCTTGCTGTGGGATACTATGCCTTCTTCGAGACTATACTTGTGGGCCTCTTCCTGGCTTATTACTTTGCCTTCGGCTCAGGCGCTGCGCCCCGCGCCTGGCAAGTGCTAAGAGGTAAGAAAGCAACTGTCGATGCTTTCGACTGGCGGAGATTGGCGCGACAATTCGGATTGCTAGCTCTGGCAGGTCTTGTTGCGCTGGCGATCCTTATACCCTTCGTTCTGCCATTCGTGCAAGCGCAAAGTCAATCAGGCTTCGAGCGCAGCCTCAACGAGGTGAGCTATTGGAGCGCCGGAGTTACAAGCCTGCTTCGCACAACCACCCACAGTTGGCTCTATGCGCCTGTGGAGGTAGGGTTGTTCGGCTTGCAGACCAGCACCGAGCGCGAGCTATACCCAGGCCTTGTCACTTTGCTACTCGCCCTGGCAGGGATTTTCGCCCCGCTCACCTGGAAAGCTGAAAGGCGTGTTACAAGCGCATGGCTCTTCGGAATAGTGGCCTTGACGGGGCTAGTACTGAGCTTTGGGCCGTCGTTCAATCTTGAGGCGTATGGGGAAGGTCCAACTGGTATTGTGCTCCCCTATCTATGGCTCTATAACTATCTGCCCGGTTTCGACGCTCTACGTGTGCCTCAACGCTTTGGCATGCTCATGATGCTGGGGCTTGCGGTATGCGCGGGCTATGGAGTAGCGCGGCTACAGCTGTGGAGCAGAAAACGTGCGCAAGCTAATTCTCTTGTAGCACAGAGGCCCCGCGCTGTGGGCGGGGTGGCCCTCGCGCTGGTGCTGGCGGAGTTCTTTGCCTTTGGCATGCCCGCCGTCCCCACGCCTACAGGCGCGGCAGCCCCGCCCCTCTACAATTGGCTGGCGAGCAATGATGCGAGCAAGGTGATAGGCAAAAACGACCTGTTGCTGGAGTTGCCGGTAGGGCAGACAGACAATCCTATCAACACCAACCCTATCTACCTGGTTTATGGGCTGTCGCACAACCGCCCGATGCTCAACGGCAGCTCCAACATCGTGCCGCGTGGCTACGACCGCCTCTTCTACGAGATGCGCCGCTTCCCCACCCCCGGCACACTCGACATTATACAGGGCCTGGGCGTAAAGTTTGTGGTTGTACATACCGGAGGCCTGCTGTCCGATGCCAAGAGGCAAGCTCTGGGCCAGGAGGCAGCACAGGGCGGTCGCCTACAACTGGTCGAGAGCTTCCCCGACTTCACCGGCGGCAGTCGCTACAAGGACGAAGTCTATCGTGTAATACCCGACTCGACCCGCCTCAAGAGTATGGCCGAAGCCATCCCCACCGGATCAACAGTGCTCCTGGCCGACCAGCAAGCCGTAAACAGGCGTCTGTATACTACTGTTATACCTGCTCTACTGGGCCCCAGCCGTATCTATTTCTCCCCTTATACAACCATCTACGACAACATAATAGGCAAGATCAAACCCGCTCAACCAGGTGCGAAGTATGATTATGTCATCCTGTACAGCAACACAGACCCCGCCCAGTACGGCTACTCGGCATCGGACATGGCAGCCGAAGTAGACCTGGGGGATAACAACTCAGTGCGGGTATACCACAAATATAGCAAGCTGCCTTGAGTGGGCGGTAATTGCACATTGATATCCCCTTCCGTTAGCGATACTTATCCGGTAGCCTCTATGGCCTTATTGCCATGATGATGCTGGCAGAGCGGGCCAGCTGCTCTCTGTCGAAGGTGACGAGCGGAATACCAAGCTGGGCGGCTAAGGCTACATAGAAGGAGTCGCCGCTATCTACATGCTTATTTGTCCAGGCGCGGGCCGCTGATCGGTTTACATATGTAAGCAGCACTCGGCTAAGCTACACGCTGGCATCGAGAACGTAAATGTTCAGAGTTGGGATAGAGCAGAGCAACAGGCGAGCATCGTACAAAGGCAAGGCCCACCCCCAACCCCCTCCCACGTGTGGGAGGGGGAACTCTTATCAGGAGAGATTAGGGGACACCCCTGATACCCCGTCAGGGGCATAGCCCCTTGCACCCCTACTCTGAACGTTTACAAGCCCCACTCTCTCGGTGGGGCTTTTTCTTTTCTCACAAGGCAAATTTTACTTTTCGCTATCCCCGATAGGGCTGGTGCCCGCGCCGGAAAGCTCAGGCTCGCGGTCCTCTGGCTTGTCGTCAGCTTTGTCGGCTTTGCTCTTGCGGCCTTTCTTCGGCTGCGCTGCCTGCGACTCCTCATACTCCGCCTGAGAGTTCAGCTTTAGCAAGCCTTCCTCCACAGCCACATAGATACTGGTCTCAGGTAGGAAACGCTGCTCCAGCATACCCTCGGCTAACGGATCCTCGATGAGGTTCTGGATGATACGGCGTAGTGGGCGTGCGCCATAGTCGTGATCATAGCCTCTTGTCGCCAGCAGCTCCATAGCCTCGTCGGTAACAACAAGCTCTATATCCTGCTCCGCGAGCTGAGTACGCACCCGCGTCAGCATCAGATCGGCAATTTGCCGGATGTGGATCGTGTTTAGCGAGTGGAAGACTATCACAGCGTCCAGACGGTTGAGGAACTCAGGGCGGAAGCTCTTCTTTAGCTCCTGCAACACCTTGTCCTTCATCGTGGCGTATTCGCGTGCGGCGGTCTTTTCTTCATCCTGCCTGATAGTGAAGCCGAGTGTCACGTCGCGATTGATTACCTCAGCGCCGACGTTCGACGTCATGATGATGATGGTGTTGCGGAAGTCCACCTTGCGGCCTTTCGCATCGCTCAGCGATCCATCTTCCATGATCTGTAAGAGCATGTTGAAGGCTTCGGGGTGTGCTTTCTCGATCTCGTCCAGCAGGATAACCGAGTAGCTCTTGCGGCGTACTGTTTCGGTAAGCTGTCCACCTTCTTCGTATCCAACGTAGCCGGGAGGCGAACCCACAAGCCGCGAGACGTTATGCCGCTCCATAAACTCGGACATATCTATCTTGATAAGGGCATCCTCAGAACCGAACATGAACTCGGCCAGCGCCTTAGCAAGCTCGGTCTTGCCCACCCCCGTAGGCCCCAGGAAGATGAACGAGCCGATAGGGCGCTTGGGGTCTTTCAGGCCCGCACGCGCCCGTCGCACCGCCTTGGAGAGGTTGGTGACAGCCTCGTCCTGGCCGATTACGCGGCTGTGCAGCTCGCCTTCCATCGCCAGCAACCGCTCCGACTCCTCACCCGCGATGCGTGTCAGGGGAATACCTGTCCACATTGATACCACCTGGGCAATATCTTCTTCCGTAACATAGGGCACGTCTGCGCTCTTCTCGGCCTGGAAACCCTCTTCCATCTGAGTTATGCGCTGGCGAAGTTGCTGCTCACGCTCGCGCAGATCGGCGGCGTGCTCGTAGTCCTCCGTGGCGACCAGGCTCTCCTTCTCCTTGGAGATGTCGTTAAGCTCCTGCATCGCCTCGCGCAACCCGGTAGGCTGCGTTGAGCGATAGAGGCGCACGCGGCTGGCGGCCTCGTCCACAAGGTCTATCGCTTTGTCGGGAAGGAAGCGGTCGGTGACGTAGCGGGCTGCCAGAGTAGCGGCTGCTTTAAGCGCTTCGTCGCTGATCTTCAGGTGGTGGTGTTCCTCATAAAGACCCACTACGCCACGCAGGATTTGCAAAGTCTCCTCAGGGTTCGGCTCGTCTACCTGCACAGGTTGGAAGCGCCGCTCAAGGGCCGCATCTCGCTCGATGTACTTGCGGTACTCATCGAGCGTGGTTGCGCCTATAGTTTGTAGCTCGCCACGCGATAGGGCAGGCTTGAGGATATTAGCGGCGTCCACCGCGCCCTCAGCCGCGCCCGCACCCACCAGAGTGTGTAGCTCATCAATGAACAGGATCGCGCCGCTGTCTTTTATCTCAGCTACAACCTTCTTCAACCGCTCCTCGAACTCACCTCGGTACTTGGTGCCTGCCACCAGCGCGCCCATATCCAGGGCTAACACGCGCTTGCCCTGCAACGTCTCAGGTACGTCGTTGGATATAATGCGCTGCGCCAGACCTTCTACGATGGCAGTCTTGCCCACTCCCGGCTCACCGATTAGGGCAGGATTGTTCTTGGTCCGGCGCGAGAGTATCTGGATAACGCGCTCTATCTCCTTCTGGCGGCCAATCAACGGCCCGAGCTTGCCGGAGGCGGCCAGAGCCGTCAGGTCAGTGCCCAGCGCGTCAACGTAAGGTGTTTTGCTGGTAGCTTTACCGCTCCCCGACGAATAGCCACTGGAGCTTTTGAGCACCTCAATAACCTGAGCGCGCACCTTCTCAAGAGAAACACCCAGGCTCTCGAGCACACCCGCCGCTATGCCTTCACCCTCACGTACCAGGCCTAACAGCAAGTGCTCTGTACCTATGTAGTGGTGGTTCAGGCGGCGACCCTCGTCTATCGCCAGTTCTATCACTCGCTTGGCGCGCGGCGTGAGACCTATATCCCCCGTCACCATGCGGTCGCCCCGCCCTATGATGAACTCTACTGCCGAACGAACTTTATGTAGCTCGATACCCAGGTTGTTGAGCACACGAGCAGCTACGCCATCGCCCTCGCGAACGAGACCGAGCAGAATGTGCTCTGTACCTATATAGTTGTGGTTGAATCTCTGCGCCTCTTCCTGAGCAAGTTGCAGCGTTTTGCGCGCCCGCTCAGTAAACTTGTCAAATCTGTCTGTCATCTCTTTCTCTCCAGCGCCGGATGATTAAGCCAGGCAACTCTTTACGATCAATAGCTCTGCGCCTCTGTAAATGTCGCGTATCGGCCAATTGGCCCATGGGATGATTGGAAACAACAAGGCCGGTTCTTACACCGGTTCCGGCCCCAACATTGCAATGCTTGAGGATAGAAAAGTATTGCAGTAATGATACGCTGTAGATGTACTCGCGGTTGCCTTATGCCCCCGCGAACAGTTGTACCCTTGTGTTAAGGATACCGCCAGCAAGCGCGTGTGTCAAGCCCTATAACTACTACTTTAAGGTGATTCACCCTTCCTGTTGTCATGTAACAAATAGGCCCGCGAACGTATTATAGTGCAGGCAGTGGATATTTACCTCCACTGCCTGCACGTTTAGCTATCCTGAATTGTTGAGTAAAGAGGATTAGCCCTCGGTGTCGGTACTCCCCGCACCTTCGGTATCCTCAGCGCTTGCCTCCGGGTTGCCATTATCAGCTACGGAAGGCGCGCCTTCCGAGCCACTGGGCGCTTCTGAATCGTCTTCCCCGCTACCCCGCTCAGGTGAGACGTCCGGCATGTCGGCCACATCGCTCAAGCTCTCGCCTGACGAGGGCTGCACATTGGTATCCTCACTTGAAGGGGCTGCGCTAGCAGTGGTGTCTTGGGGCGTGGCCTCAACGTCGGCAGCAGCAGGCATCATCGTCGCAGGCTCCTGGGTATCACCAGTAGGCGTGCCCGCGCCATCGGTTGCACTCTCCTGCTCAACAGATGCTTCGGGAGCAACGTTCGCTTCAGGTGCAGTTGCTTCAGGGGTTTCAGGGGTTTCGGCAGCTTCGGGGGTGGCATCCGCCTCGTAAGTCGCTACTAACTCAGAGCTCAGGTCGGTAGTGGCAATGGGAAGCAAATCGGTCTCGTAGACCTCGCCCACCGATGTTTCTTCAAGCTGAGCCTGCGGAGCCAGACTTTCGCTGGGTGCAGCCTCAGCTTCATTGCGCGCATTAGCGAAGGAGATGCCTCGGGTCGCGAATGCCTGGGCAAGCGCGCCCATCGGCTCATCGTCGTAGGCTGCCTCAGCCTCGCGCTCGGCGTTAAGCGCGACCGGGATCTGGGAGAGCGCCGATGGCGACTCCTCAGTCTGGTCGGCCTGGGAAAGCGGCTGGTTCTGCATCGGCTGCCCAGGCGTGACGCCATACTGGTTATCCGGTCCTTCGCCACCGGCGCCTTCACCCCGCTCCATGCCACCTTCTGCCCCTTCCTGCATCCTCTTGAGAGAGAGGCCGATGCGGCGGCGAGCCGGGTCAATACGAATTACTTTGAGGTCGAGCACTTCGCCTTCGTGTACCACATTGCGCGGGTGCGCTACGCGCCCCTCAGCAAGCTCTGACACGTGGATCAGACCTTCGATTCCATCTTCCAGCCGGGCGAATGCCCCAAAGCTGGTAAGCTGGGTGATGGTGCCTCGCACATTTTGTCCCAACTGATAGTTCTCGGTGATCGTTGACCACGGCTCAGGCTCGGTGCGCTTGAGCGACAAGGCTATCTTGCGCTCGGTGGGGTCCACCGACAGCACATGTACGTTTACCCGGTCGCCCACTTTGAGCACTTCGCTGGGGTGGTTAACGCGCTTCCAGGAAAGCTCAGAAAGGTGGATCAGGCCGTCAGCCCCGCCGATGTCAACAAAAGCGCCAAAATCACAAATCGAAGTGACCGTGCCAGGGCGAACTTGCCCAGGCTCCAGTTCCTTGAGGAGGCGCGTACGCATTGTCTCGCGCTGCTCCTGAACAGCCTGCCTTTCGGAGAGGATCAGCCTGTTGCGGTTGCGGTTGATCTCGATAATCTTGAGCGGCAAGGTCTGGTTCTGCAAGCGCGCCATCTCAGCTTGCTTGTTGGCCTCGCCCGCAGGCATTGAAGAGACCTGAGAGGAAGGCACGAAGCCGCGCACACCCTCAAGGTTGACCAGCAGGCCCCCCTTGTTGTGCCCGGTTACTTTAGCCTGAATAACCTCTCCCGCCTCGAAGGTCTTCTGCAAATCACGCCATGACTTCTCCTGGCGTGCCCTGTCGAGCGATAGGACGGCGTGGCCTTCATTATTCTCAGGCTGCAACACTGACACGAGAAGCTCATCGCCAATCTGCAATGCTTCACGCTCGCTTTCGCTCAGGCTCTGAAGCTCATGATTGGGTATGATACCCTCGGTCTTGGCTCCTATATCCACCAGTATCTCATCACGCCCCAGCTTCATCACAGCGCCCTCGATGACGTCCCCATGCTTGAGGGTGCGGTACTGCTGCTCAGACGCCCGCAAGAGGTCTTCCATAGAAGCGTTAGCGGCTACATCATTGAGACGCGGGTCGCGTGCGCTCCGAATGACCATCTCCGCGGGAGGCTCATCGTCATACTGCCCTTCCTGCTGCCTGTCGCCATCCGTGCCTGTGCCTCTGAAGGGCCGGGCGCCGCCGTTGCTCGTAGGACGCCCAACGGTGCCGGCATCGCTGGCGCTTGCGCTCCTGACCTCTGCCTCCGGTGCCTCCGGTGCCTCCGGTGCCACTACTGCGGCTTCAAAGTCAGCGCCATTGTCAGTAGCACCGGCATCAACAGTATCGCCACCATCGTCAACAGCATCAGCGCTATCACTAACGAAGCTATCTTCGGCAACAGCGCCGGCGGAATCATTGCCCAGAGTAGCATCATCATCCCCTGATGGGCCATTGACTGGGGATGCCACTGTATCTGCGCCCGTATCGCTTGCGTCGCTTGCGTTCTCTGCTTCTGCTGTTACGCCATTGCTGTCGGTATCTGTATCGCCAGGTTGCGCCTGCGCTTCGGCGTTCGCTGTGCTGTTGCCAGTCCCGTTACCGTAGCTATTCTGCTCATCTGCTACGTCCAACGGCTGTCGGGATTGCTCGTCGTTCATCCACACCGTCCTTAGGGTTGAAAAAGTAGCCGCCAGGGGAGTTGCGCGCTAAATACCTTGTCTTATAGTTAAAAACAGCCGCCGGGATGCATCTCTTACCGGGCACGGCCAGGAGGGATCTCTCCACGCAAGCTCAATCTGGTGATTCACGTTGTATTATACGTGAAGGGTACTAAAAAAGCAAGCAGCGTAGTACGCGTGGGGCGGCTGCTTCTAGCTCGAAGTGGGAACGAGAACGCAAAGACACAGAGATAGCAAAGATCGCAAAGATCCTATATTGTTTGTCATCTACGCCCACCTGCCTAATATAGCCACTGCTATTCTCTTAATCCTCTGCGCTCTTTGCTACTTTTGGGCCTTTGCGTTGCGTTCTCGTCTTAATATCTGTCTAACATCAACGTCAGGGGGTTGTATCCCACCCTCTATTTGGATACAACTGCCCTGCTAGCAAGCCTCGAAGAAGTAGCCAACCATCGCTCAATCGTGGTATATTATCCTTGACAACCTCCAGCTTTAAAGCATCACCTTTCACCTTTCACGATCCCATGAAAACAGCCACGAGCGAGCGTATATACCTCTCGCCCCGCGCTAGAGCTACCGTCCTATGGATAGCTGCCGCGGTGGTTTTGCTATTCCTTATTCAGGTAAGCGATATCCTGAAGCCCTTCGTCTGGGCCATCATCACCGCCTACGTCCTGAACCCTGTAGTGATTTTCCTGGCGCGCCGCACCGGCCTCCCACGCAGGCTCTGGGCTGTGCTACTCTACCTTCTCTTGCTAGGGCTGGTCGCCTGGGGTCTGGGCACGCTGGTGCCACTCCTCAGCCAGCAGATAGCAGAGTTCAGCAAGGAGTTGCCCCGCCACTTCCGCGAGGCAGGCAAGCTACTCAATCAGAGCGAGATTGATGTGCTTGGCGTCCAGATAAACCTCAACGCCCCCGACGTTGAAATCAGCAGGCAACTCGGCGTGCTCCTGTCACAGTTTGGCCGGGGCTACCTCCCAGGCGCTATACCACGCGTAGCCGAGAGCCTCCTCAAGCTGCTGGTTTACCTTGTCGCTTCCTTTTTCCTCTTACAGGAGGCGCATCGCATCGGCTCCAAAATATATGAATACACCCCTGCCGCAGCGCGCACAGAGCTTGGCCCCTGGGTCGAGCGTATAAACCACGTGCTGGGAGCCTACATTCGTGGGCAGCTAATACTCGTCGGCCTCATGAGTGTGACGAGCTATATCGCCCTGACCCTTCTCGGCGTACACTACGCGCCTCTCCTGGCTATATTCACCGGCCTGGTCGAAACACTGCCCTTCATAGGGCCGTACATAGCCGGAGGCACGGCTGTTTTGGTGGCCCTCACCCAGGGGTCCACCCCCTACGGCTGGAGCCCTATTGTGCTGGCTGTCGCGGTGGCTGTCACGTACACTGTACTGCGCCAGCTTGAAGATAACCTCGTCATGCCCTTCTTCATCGGCAGGCTGGTCCATCTGCATCCACTGGCGGTGATCTTCGCGGTCCTTTCGGGCTCGGCAGTGGCGGGCATACTTGGCCTGCTCCTTGCGGTGCCCGTAGCCGCGACCGTTAAAATCGTAGCCACCTATCTCTATCGAAAACTTAGAGAGGAACCACCCCGCACATTGGTGCTCATAGAAGCTACAGATAGCTGGAGCGAGATAGCCGATCACCTGCGAGAAGCAGCCGCCACTTGCGCCGCCAACGGCCTATCGAAACCCCGCCTGTTGATCTCAGCGCCCGACCCACCCGCCGCACTGCTGAACCCGGCGCACTTCCACAGGCTACCTGCGCTCCTGGAAGAAACACACTCCAAAGCGACACTCGTTACTACAAATGGTACACTGATGAAGCTGGCAGAAGAGGCAGGCATAGCCGTAGAAGCCTCAGCCCGTGACGAGCTCGACGACGTGCCTGAGCCTGAGTTTGAGGAGAACAGCCCGCACACCCTACTCACCAGAGCCAGGCGCGTCAAGCGAGAAAGAACAAGGGCCCCTGCAACTACCATCGAGAACCAACGCACAATACAACTACCGGCGCAACTGACGCG
>JADEYI010001477.1_pt1 | contig 17426 bp, 17 predicted proteins | sample 8542331 | NCBI WGS metagenome assembly JADEYI01 (sample SAMN16510988, study PRJNA670497) | mine drainage metagenome | isolation source: biofilm near Copperflume 1 | place: Germany: Marsberg coppermine Kilianstollen | collected 2018-02 | reverse complement strand
GTTCCAATAACCCGGCCAGCATCGCAGACATGTGGAGAGAATGCCTGCCTGCCTGCCTGTCATCCTGAGCGCAGCGAAGGATGACAGGCAGGCAGGTAGGTAGGACACTTCTCAAATCCCCTCACTGGAAGCCTTATCTCCACATGTCTGCCAGCATCGCGCTTACTACGTATACCGGAAGTATACTGTCTTTCACCTGTTGCTTGCAAACTTTCGCCTGCTTGTAGGGAGCAGAGATGATGAAATCTTCCTGGGAAACGCAAAGCGGTTCGCATTCAGACAAATATGTGCCCCGCAGATGCAATAAATCGCGTCTTCTTTTTGTTATCCTTCGTAGCTACCATGAGAGCTAACAATTATTTAGTACGTTGTATAAGCGCATGTGCTTATGAAATCATCGTTTCATTGCCCTTGAAAAGGAGCTGAAAATCATGGATACTGCATCCACGCCTTCTTTGCCGGTACCGCGAGTGGATACCCACCTCGCTAAGTTCTCGCAGGCGTGTACGGTAGCGCTGGCAGGACTGGCCTTTATCTTTAGTCAACCTGTCATTGTGTTGATCGCCGCGATTGTAATGACGCTGGCCGCCCTGGCCCCCGGTGTAAGCCCGTACCGCCTGCTGTATCGCGGTATCGTGTTACCTCTGGGCCTGTGGAAGCCGCGTGTAGTAGAAGACGACCCCGCTCCTCATCGTTTCGCGCAGGGCGTAGGAGCGCTATTCCTCATCGCGGCTACCCTCGTGTTGTTCCTCACGAAGGCGTATGCCGTAGGATGGACGCTAGACCTGATCGTCTTCGTGCTGGCTGCCATCAATTTGACGGTTGGATTCTGTGCTGGCTGTTTCGTCTACTATCACCTGGGGCGTCTGGGCCTTTTGCCGCGTGTGCGTTACGAGGGCGGCTTTCACTGGCGAGGAGTCTGAAGCGCTATGCCCGACATCATTCTAAGAATAGGCGTTCTGGCCCTTGTGAGCCTGCTATCATGCGCCATTGTACGCTATGGTCGTCTCTTTGTTGAGAAGCGCCGCCAGGTGGCTTTTGCTGCGCTTCCTCTACAACCGCTATCAAACACGAACGAAACTGGCGCGTATTCTGCTCGCGTACCCGTGCGTATCCTGGCCTTCAGCAGCGCGGACTGCCACCAGTGTCATACATTGCAAACTCCAGCCCTGCAACGTGTAACCGAGGCGCGTAACTATCAGGTGAGTGTGGAAGAAATCGACGCGCCGGGTTCCCCTGAATTAACGCAGCGCTACCAGGTGCTGACGGTGCCGACAACTGTTGTACTCGATGCGACTGGGCATGTTCACGCGGTGAATTACGGGTTCGCGAACACCCAACGCCTGCTCGAACAGGTCGATGAAGTGTTATCGGCGGTTGCTTCCTGAACTGATTGTTTTATGCCTGTACAGCGTGATGAACTTTTTGTGTTCTTCACGAATCTTAAAAGGAGCTAGCTATGTCAGTTGTTGATGAATTTCGCAAGGCAAACGATGCCTATGCTTCGAGCTTTCAAAAGGGACATTTACTCATGCCCCCTGCCCGCCATGTAGCTGTTCTCACCTGTATGGATGCGCGCCTGCATCCCGCCCGCTTCCTGGGGCTTGATGAAGGCGACGCGCATGTCATTCGCAATGCCGGTGGCCGGGCAAGCGAGGATGCCATTCGCTCGCTAGTTATTTCCCAGCAACTACTCGGAACCACTACCGTCGTCGTGATCCACCATACCGATTGCGGCATGTTGACCTTCAGCAACGACGACTTGCGCTCAAAGATCAAGCAAGACCTCCACGCCAACGCCGATCACATCGACTTTCTTCCATTCAAAGACCTGGAACAGTCCGTCCGCGATGATGTCGCCACCATCAAATCCTCGCCCCTGATTCTGAACAATGTGGAAGTAAGCGGTTTCATTTATGACGTGAAGAGCGGTAAGCTGATACAAGTCGAATGACGACCGCGTGGGGAAATGGCCGTCGGGCCATTTCCCCACGCGGTCGTCATTCGTTACTTTTCTTCGTTGCCTCCCGAATATCCTTCGGATTGTACCAGCAGTGGTCACACTTCGTTCTAATATATTGGGCTGCTGTTTCCTGACCATTTAGCTGGATATCCTCATGCGTTTCTCCCACTGCATCTTTTTGCTCGATAGGTTGCGCGTACAACGGATGCCCCTCTGAGGTCAAACAGCGTCCGGTGGCAAGCTCGAACTGCCAGCCGTGCATAGTGCAGGTTAGCACGCCGTTTTCGATTTTGGCGAAGCGTGTCAGGTCGGCTTTCAGGTGCGGGCAGCGGCGCTGGATGCGATAGCCGTTGCTCTCCCACAACTGTTGCACAGCAGTTTTTTCGGCGTAGTAGCCTTCAGCGTATTGCAGGCGTTCGGGTGTGAGGCACTTGAAGAAGTTGTAGACGTACTCGTTGTAGGCTCCTTTGCGCTGCGCCTCGAAGCGACAGGAGAGGAAAATCTGGTTGATCCAGTCCTCTTCATGATGGATAATGCAGTATTCCAGCAGGGCGCGGTCAATATGAAAGCGGTAATCCCACTCTTCCTCGTGCCAGGCGTAGACACGGCGCGTATGAAAATCCAGCACGATCTGCCGCGCGTCGCAGTCGATCAGCACGCGCCCGTTGATGCCAACCGCCGTCAGGTCGGCCTGCTCCATCAGTGGCTCGAACCATGCTCGTATCGAATCCAGGACATCCACCTGCCCGCGCGGCCAGGATGCCTTTTGCGCCTCAATGACCGGCAATTGACGCTCCCGGTAACGTTCCAGGTACGCGCGTTTCTCGCTAAAGATCGCCTGCACCTCTTTGTCGGGCAATGGATGCTCAATACGAAAGTAGGGACGCGATTTATCGCGTCCGCCCAATTTATCGCGTCCGCCCGATTGATTGCCATCGCGTTCGAGTGTACCAACAGTGCCAGGTATCATCAGGCGGCCATTATTCAGTCCGTTGGCCTGCATATACTCGATAAAGACGGTCTGGTCTGGAAAGGTATTGGCGGGATCGCGGTCGAAGTCGTTAAAGCTAAAAAGGTGGTCGTCCAGAAAACAGGGCGGGCCAGCAGAAGGTACCACAAACTTCGCGCCAATTTCATTGATATAGCGCAGGGCGCGCGCCATCTCGTTTTCGCGTTTCTTGCGTCCCAGCGCCTGCATCATCTTCTCCGGAAACTGGTAAACCATCGGATACCAGATCGCGCCGGAGAACTGCACAAAGTGCGCGTCAAAAGGGCCGAAACTGTTCAGCTTATCCAGGTCCATCGGGCGCGAATCGTTCTGATCGAGGATGCGCGTTTCGCCGTCGTCCACCATCAAAGTCGAGTCACCCAGCGGGCCATCGATGGGCGCGACCATCGCCATCACCATCAAGCGCAGCCCATCAACCTCCAGGACTTCGGCATTCTTCGTATAAATGAATTTTGTGAAGCCCAGTTTGCGCAGGCTGCGTTCCAGCAAATCCAACGGGTAATCGGGCAAGATGACCGTTGCCTCTTTCCAGACATGCTCTTGCAAGAACTGCGGATCAAAATGATCGTGGTGCAGGTGCGAAACATACAGGTAGGTGGGGCGCGCCAGTTTCTCGCGGTCAACCTCTTCGTTGCCGGGGAACGGGAACCACGAAGCGAAGTAGGCAGGATTAAACCAGGGATCGCACAAAATACTTCCATAGCGGGTTTCAATAAAAATGCCAGCCTGTCCGAGGAACGTAATCTTCAATGCACGATCTCCTTTACCGTGGTTCTATGTTTAAGCCTCTGTTTAATAGGAAGTGGAAGAATTGCTGCATCTTCACCGCGACGCGGTGAAGATGCAGCAATTCTTCCACTTCCTATTTTAGAAAATCCATTGCGGCGCGTGATAGCACTTCGACGGCGACGGGCAGCGCGTCCTCATCGATGTTGAAGCGCGGGTGATGGTGGGGATAATCAGCTCCTTTAGCCGGATTTTTCGCGCCCACAATGAAGTAACAGCCCGGCACGGCATCGAGGAAACGGGCCATATCGTCGCTGCCGGCGCTCAAGACCTCCTCGCTTGTATCCACGTCCTTCTCGCCAACAGTAGCAAGTGCGGCGTTTTGCACCAGTTCTGTCATGCCCGCGTCGTTGACGCAGGGTGGGCAACCGTCGCCCAATTCTACATCACACGAGCCACCCATAGCGCTCGCTATGCCCGTTGCTACCTCTGTTATGCGGCGCAGCAGTTTGGCGCGGTGTTCTTTGGCGAAGGCGCGCATAGTGCCGTGCATCACCGCCGTTTCGGGAATAATATTAAAAGCCGTCCCGGCCTTAATTTCACCGATGGTGATGACCGCCGGGCTGAAAGGCGATGTCTCGCGGCTGATGAGCGTCTGCAGCGCGGTCACGATATAGGCCGCGATGACGATGGGGTCAACCGTCGTTTCGGGCATAGCGGCATGACCACCCCTGCCGTGAACGGTCAGCACAACCTTATCCGCGCTGGCAAAGACGGGGCCTGAACGCACTCCGACGCGCCCCAGCGGGTAGTCGCTGATGAGGTGCAGGCCAATCACGCCGTCAACGCCATTCATCGCCCCCTCTGCGACCATCGGCGCGGCCCCGCCGACCCTCTCTTCGGCAGGCTGGAAGACGAATTTGACGTTGCCCGCCAGGTCATCCCTGCGTTTCGTCAAAATATCGGCGACGGCCAGCAGGATCGAGGTATGCCCATCATGACCACAGGCGTGCATCTTGCCATCCGTTTGCGAGCGATAATCGATCTCGTTCAATTCATAAATTGGTAGCGCGTCCATATCGGCGCGAATAGCAATCGTTTTCGCGCCGGGCTTGCTCGCGCCGCCGCGTAAGTATCCGATCACGCCAGTCTTCGCCACTCCGGTCTGCACCTCCAACCCTAACTTTTGCAAACGTTGCGCCACAATGCCAGAGGTGCGCACCTCTTCAAAAGCCAGTTCGGGGTGTTCATGCAGATCGCGGCGCGTGGCAATCAAATCCGGCACGAGTTCATCAATATCAGACTTCAAACGGTCAATTTCAGACATGGAACCTCCAGGGGTACGGTAAATAAGTGTGACTCCTCCTGGTACATTGTATCACGTAGCCGGGGCTGGACGTGGTTTGTTGATGGCATTTCGCTTATATCATCTCCAACTACCTCTCGTGTCCAAGTTTCAGAGCGAGAAAAGCTGAATCAATTCAAAAGAAATCAGATCACATAATGATGGACAATGCTGCTATAATCAAATAGCAAGCACATCGATAGCCATTTGGCTGAGGAATAATGCATGAGATTTTCAAAAATCCATCTTGAGAACTGGCGAAACTTTACCCGTGTAGATGCTCCACTCCAGCAACGTATGTTTTTGATAGGTCCCAATGCGTCTGGTAAATCTAATCTACTAGACGTTTTTCGCTTTCTACGTGACCTTGTTCGAGTTGGCGGTGGACTTGAAAAGGCTGTGGAAGATCGCGGCGGCGTTTCTCGTTTGCGTAGTTTGGCTGCTCGCCGTTATCCTGAGATTATTATAGATGTTCAAATAGAGGATAATGATGAAGTAGCGTGGAGATATCGTATTGGTATTGTGCAAGATAATAATTCCAGACCTTTTTTGAAAGAAGAAAAAATTTGGAAATCGAATATACTTCTCCTCGAACGACCTAATAAGCGCGATAATGAAGATAGAGAGCTATTGCGCCAAACTCATTTAGAGCAAATCAATTCAAATCGTGATTTTCGAGAAATAGCTGAATTTTTCAATACTATACGTTATTACCATATTGTGCCGCAACTGATTCGCGACCCTGAACGCTCTGTAGGGAAAAAGTTTGACCCCTTTGGCGGTGATTTTCTCGAACAAATAGCAAGTTCCCCAAAGAAAACTCAAGAATCACGCCTGCGCCGCATTCAAAATGCATTACGCGTTGCAGTACCCCAACTTCAGGAACTTTCGCAATTTAAGGATGATAGAGGCGTTCCACATTTACGAGCGAAATATGATCATTGGCGAAGTAAAGGTGCCTGGCAGACCGAAGCAGATTTTTCTGATGGAACTCTACGTCTAATGGGACTACTCTGGGCTTTATTGGATGGAACAGGTCCTTTAATCTTAGAAGAACCAGAGCTTTCATTACATACAGAAGTAGCGAGTCGCATTCCACAGATGATGTCCTCGATTCAGAAGTCTCAAAGAAAACAAGCGCGTCAAATACTGGTAAGCACTCACAGTAGTGACCTTCTACGAGATGAAGGGGTAGCCCCTGATGAGGTGTTGCTTCTATACCCGGCTAGTGGTGGAACTAGAGTGGAGGTAAGCAAAGACGTTATTGAAATAAAACAACTTCTTGATGCCGGATTGCCTCTTGTCGATGCAGTTTTACCACATACACGCCCACCAAAGTCTGAGCAGCTTTCATTTTTTGGAAACGATTAGCATAAAAAATATGTAGGGAAGCTTTGAATTTATAATGATTCGAGTTAACGTTCTTATAGAAGGTAGTACCGATGAACCGGTTGCTAAACGTTTATTGAAGCATTGCGGGCTGGAAGTAGGTACGGTATATGGCAGAAAAGGGAAGCCTGATCTACTGAGACGCATACCTAATTATAATCAAGCAGCTCAATTTGCGCCCTGGTTTATCGTTGTAGATCTGGATACGGATAGTCAATGTCCCTCGCAAGCTCTCAGCAAATGGTTGCCTGATCCAGCCATAGGTATGAGACTCCGTATTGCAGTACGGGCTATTGAATCATGGTTACTGGCCGACAAGGAAAACATGGCTCAATTTTTAGGAGTCTCCTCGTCAAGGCTGCAGCATAATTTCGATCTTGACCTTGATCCAAAAGAGACTCTGATTAATATTGCTCGTCACAGTCGCAATAGAAGTCTTCGTGAGGATATAGTGCCTCGCCCAATGAGTGGAGCGAAGGTTGGTCCTCTCTATGTTCCACAATTAACCCGGTTCGTAAACGAACTTTGGCGACCAGATACAGCTTCCATTGAGTCAGAAAGCCTACGTCGCTGTTTACAAGCGCTATCAACACTGACCGATTGGGAATCTTAAACCCGGTTTACTTCAAATGAGTTACCCCAGGAATCTGCACTGTTTCCTGGGGTAATATTGTTAAATCCGAAGTCTTTCGAATGGGAATTGAGTGTCTCTCTCAGAGATAACGTTTTTGAGGCACTCTAAGCGCAAGAAACGGATAGACTCTCCGCTCAAAGTATCTTATCATGTACCTGTGAGGATGTGAAAAACCAGGAGAAAAGCACAATGCAACATGTAAAAGACGGTATTGAAGAGCAATACTGGCAGGCAGTCGTAGGGAAGGATAGCCGCGCCAACGGCACATTTTTCGTCGCTGTGCGTTCTACAGGCATCTACTGTAAACCGTCTTGCCCTTCGAGGCAGCCAAAGCGCGAGAACGTCTCGTTCTATGCTTCGCCAGAAGCGGCAGAGCAGGCGGGGTATCGCGCCTGCAAGCGCTGTCGACCGCGTGAGGTGACGCAGGCCGATCCGCAGGTGGAAATCGCGCAACGCATCTGCCGCTATATCGAGCAGCATCTTGAAGGCGCGATCAGCCTTGCCGATCTCAGCGAACAATTTAATAGAAGTCCCTTCCATTTGCAGCGCATTTTCAAGCGCGTGATGGGCATTTCGCCCCGCCAGTACGCGGAAGCCTACCGTTTAGAGCAGTTCAAGACGCAAGTGAAAGAGAGAGAATCCGTGACCGAAGCATTATATGAGGTCGGGTACAGTTCGAGCAGCCGCCTGTACGAACGCGCGCCAGGGCAACTTGGCATGACGCCCACCGCGTATCAACGCGGCGGCGCTGGTATGCATATCAGCTACACCATCGTCGATTCGCCTCTGGGTCGCCTGTTAGTGGCGGCCACAGACAGGGGCGTGTGTTCCGTGTGTATCGGCGACGAGGATACTTTGCTTGAAAAAGCGTTTCAAAAAGAATATCCTATGGCGGACATCAGGCATGATGTTGATGGTACACCCCTGCACAACTGGGTTGAGACGTTGGTGAGACATCTCAACGGGCAGCAGCCGCACTTTGATTTGCCGCTTGACGTGCAGGCGACCGCCTTTCAACGGCGCGTCTGGCAGGCGCTACAAGCCATCCCCTACGGCGAAACACGCTCTTATAGCCAGGTTGCGCAAATCATCGGCCAACCCACTGCCGCTCGCGCCGTGGCGAACGCCTGCGCCACCAACCCCGTTGCCATCGTCATCCCCTGCCATCGTATCGTGCGAGAAGATGGCAATATGGGCGGCTACCGCTGGGGCGAATCACGCAAGCAACAATTGCTCGAAAAAGAGGCGGAACAAATTATGTAGATACTGGTCAGAGGTCAAGCGCAGCTATATAGCTGCGCTTGACCTCTGACCAGTATCTACATATTGACTCTCACCATTTTTCGCCTTTGGCTGTACTAATCAGCAGCATTCTCTGTTACTATAAATTGTATAGTGAATGTGTATGCCGGAAATTGTAGAAAAATTTATGCAAAACACATGGTTTTTTATTCAGAGGAGGCTGTGATGGAGTTCCTTATCCTGCTTGTTATGTTGATAGTATTAGACATAGTTGCTATGCGTTGGGGCGCAATCAGCCTTGATGGTCCCGACAGCCCCGAATGGGAACGGCGGCAGCGCTGGTACGCTTTCCACTAGATTCACCGGATTACTTCATGCAAGAGCAACAATTAAGCGGTTCAGAAGTGGTATCTGCGACACCTGCATCTACTGGAGTACCAGTAACGTCAAACTCCACTGCTGCGCCTCAACCAAAACGACTGATTATTATCCTGTCACTACTCTCGCTGTATACGCTCTGGGGCGGCACGTATCTTGGGATGCGTGTTGCCCTGGAAGGCTTCCCGCCCTTTTTCGTGGCGGGCTTTCGCCAGTTGATCGCCGGTATCATCCTGTATATCTTCCTGCGATTACGCGGAGCGGCGCGACCGGCACGCGCCCAGTGGTTGGGCGCGGCTGTCGTTGGCGGCTTATTGCTGGTGATTGGCAACGGCGGCGTTGTCTTCGCCGAGCAGTGGGTTTCGTCGGGACTGGCGGCCCTGGCCCTGGGCGCGATACCACTATGGGCAGCCCTTTTCTCCGGCCTGTTCGGGCGCTGGCCCCGGCCCATCGAATGGTGCGGGCTGGCTATCGGTTTCGCCGGACTGGTGCTGTTAAACCTGGAGAATGGCCTGCACGCTAACCCGTTAGGCGCAATCGTGTTACTCATTGCGCCCATAAGCTGGGCGCTCGGCTCCATCCTGAGCCAGCACCTGCCCGGTCCAAAGGGCTTGATGGCGAGCGCGGCCCAGATGCTCGTCGGCGGCGGAATGCTCTTTATCGTGGGGTCGGTCCTGGGCGAACGCATGACCGCTTTCCCCGGCCCGCGCGCATTAGGAGCGATGGCCTACCTGATCGTGGGCGGCTCGCTGGTAGGCTTTACCGCCTATGGTTACCTGCTGCGCTATACGCGGCCCGCCATGGCAACCAGCTATGCCTACGTCAACCCCCTCGTCGCGGTAGGTCTGGGCGTCGCGCTGGCAGGCGAGCGTATCACGCTGATGGGCGTGCTGGCGATGTTCACCATCCTGTCGGGTGTGGTGCTGGTGACAATGGGCAAAGAGCGCAGAGACGCACATTGAGGGGCGGGAGAGGTCTTTCACTCGTAGGTTTTTCAGAAAAGAACCGGCCAGCCGGGGGGTGTCATCCCTTCACTGCGTTCAGAGCCTGCCCTGAACGCAGTGAAGGGATGACACCTCTGGCGACTGCCTGTTGTAAAAAACCTCCCAGTGAAAGACGGGAGAGGTTAGGAAGGGCGGAAGGGGCGCTTGCGCCACCCTCGTCTCTCTCCGAGTTTATCCTTTCCCTACATTGAATCGAAAGTGCGCAATATCGCCATCTTGTATCACATATTCTTTGCCCTCGAGCCTTTGTAAGCCCTTTTTCGCGGCGGCGGCGAACGAGCCGCCGGAGTTCATGAAGTCCTCGTAGCGCGTCACCTCGGCGCGAATGAAGCCGCGTTCGATGTCAGAGTGAATCTTGCCGGCGGCTTCGGGAGCCTTCGCGCCTTTCGTCACCGTCCAGGCGCGCACTTCGTCTTCGCCTGCCGTCAGGAAGGTAATCAGGTTGAGCAGGCGATAGCCCACCTGGATGACGCGATCCGCGCCGAGTTTGGGCAGGCCCAGCGATTCGAGATATTCCGCCGCGTCCTCTTCTGGCAGTTCCGCCAGCTCGGCTTCCAGTCTGGCCGAAACTGCTGCCACCTCCGCGCCTTCGGCCTTCCCGCGTTTTGCAATGGTAGCGATGCCCTTCAGTTCGCCTTCCTGTTTCTCAGGGTCAACATCCGCGCCTGCCGCGATACGTTCCAGCAGGTCGCTGGCCGCGCCCAGCATATCCTCGCTGACGTTCAGCACGTACATGCGCGGTTTCAGTGTGAGCAAGAAGAGTTCGCTGAGTACGGCGCGATCCTGCGCGAGGAGTTCAAGCGAGCTTACTGGCCTCAAATCGTTCAGGGCCTCCTGCAACAGTTGCAGGATATCGAGTTCCTGCTGGTACTTCTTATCGCCCGATTTGGCGGCCTTTTTAGTGCGCTCGATGCGTTTCTCAACCGTTGCGAGATCGGTCAAAGCCAGTTCCGCGTTCAGGCTATCCAGGTCGCGATTCGAGTTTATCGAATTGTAGATATGCGGGACGTTGCTATTCTCAAAGGTGCGCAGCACGAGAGCCAGCGCGTCAGCGTTGCGAATATGCCCGATAAACTCCGCGCTCAGCCCTTCGTGTTTCTCGCCGTCTCCATGCGCGGCCTGCCCGACGCCTGCCACGTCCACAAATTCAACGGTGGCATACGTAGTCTTTTTGGGATGAAAAATATCCGCCAGCGGCTGCAGGCGCGCATCCGGCACCTGCACAACGGCAAAATTCGCCTGCACCGTGCTGGTCGCGTAGCCGCTCACAGGCGCGCCAGCCCGGGTGATTGCATTAAACAACGAGGTCTTCCCGCTCTGGGGCAGACCAATCATTCCGATAGTAAGAGCCATACTAATAAACCTCTTCTGCTATAATATGTGCCAGGGCCTGTCGTCACAGCCGTTCAGAAGTTGTCATCCTGAGCGCAGCGAAGGATCTCTTGACGGGCCGAACGGAGATCCTTCGCTGCGCTCAGGATGACAAGCGTGTCAGGACCTTTGCCCCGCCCTGGCAACTTGACTTGACGTTATCTCAACAACCTATTACAATATGCTTGTCTGAAATGCGTTTTCCATAAGTTGGAGGGTAGCTTTTATGCCATTGTACGAGTATTACTGCTCGGACTGCAAATCCAGGTTCGAACTGCTGGTCAGCCACCAGTACGCCGATGATATCGTGTGCAAGAAATGTCACGGCGCAAAAGTGCGCCGCCTGCTCTCTGTCTTTGCGCGCGCGAGTGGCGGCAGCGAAGACAGCGCCTACGATGATATGGGCGCTTCGATGGGCAGTTGTGGCTGCGGCCACGACGGCTGCGGCAACGGTGGCGGCTGCTGCCATTAAGCAGGATATACCTCATGTTCAACAAAGTCAGCTATCGACGCGGCGTGGTAGAGGGGAGCATCATCTACACGCTGGGCCGGTTGGGAGCCTTGATTACGCCCGCCTTCTTCCCAGGCTGGCTTTTTATCCTCGCTCCCTTGCTTTTTTTAACCCTGCAATTCCTCATCGCGCCCCTGTGGGCAACGCGCCGCCTACAGTCTACCAAACGCGAGCGATTAAGTAAACGGTTATGGCTACTTGGCCCACGCCTGGCCGCAATTTGCTTCGCTATCGACGTGGTGATCTCGCTCACAATGGGCCTGGCTATCTTCACCTTCACCGGCATCCAGCAAGGCCCCGCCCTCTATCGTTTCTTCATAAGCGGCCCCAACCACCTCAGCCTGCTCGATTTCGGTCTCTACGAACTAAGAAGCATCGCGCTCTTGCTGGCCCTGCATACTCTCACCGTGATCTGCACGCGCCTCAGCCAGGGTGGATTTTTGCGGTTTACCATGCCTGCGGGGGGGAATCGGGTGACATTATAAAACGAGCGGCCAATTACCTGGTGTGAAAGCCATCATACCTGCCCGGCGCGTCTCGATTTTCACATGCGGCAGGCGCGCTACTGCTTTGTCGAGGAAGAGGGAGGGATGAACAGCAGGAGCGCGCCTGCCGCGAGATACGAGATCGCCATTGTCCAGAAGGCAGCGCCGAAGCCAAAGTGGTCGATCATCCAGCCCAGTATGGCGCTCCACACGGAGCCAACACCGAAGGCCAGCGCGAAGTACAGCCCGAAAGCGGCATCGCGCATGGCCGGGCTGGCTGCATCGGCCAGGTACGCCTGCAAAAGCGGGCTTTCCGCGTAGACGACAAAACCCATCAGCCCTAAAGAAATTGGGAGTAACCAGCCAGGCATTCCTGGCGCGGCAACCGCCAGAAAGAGCCACGTCGTCAGGGCCGAACTCCCGTAGAAAACCAGCAACATCGCCTTTCGTCCCACCCGGTCGGAGAGACGCCCCCCGAGCAATGGGCCAAGCACGCTGCCAAGCAGCAACAACGTGAAAAATATGCTAATAACGTTGCTTTTGTAGTGCAGGATGTTTTGCAGGTAAAGCGGGACGTAAGTGGTAACATTGCCCAATCCGCGCCCCCCGGCAGCTATGATAGAAACCAGCATGATGATAAGCAGCGTGCGACTGCGCAAAGGCTGGAACATCGCTTTGAACGCGCTCACCGGTTTCTCGCTACCGGAGCTATCCTCATAGTGTGTATGTTGAATAACGCGCCTGTCCAACAGACCCTTTTCATCAACCAGGATCAAGATTGCGATGCCAACCAGAATGCCGGGCAGCGCGGCCAGGTAGAGTACAGGACGCCATCCCCATAGTCCGAGCAGCGGACCCGCGATGAGTGGAACCGCCAGCGTACCAATATTGCCCCCTGCTACATGCCATGCCAGAGCGTACCCATGCCGTTTGCGCCCGTAACGGTCGGTAAGATAGGAACTGCCGGCGGGATGCTGTGGCGCGCCCGCGATATTCGACATCATGCGCCAGGCCATCAGCGACCAGAATCCTGTAATAGTGCCTGTAAAAAAGGTACTGATCCCCACCAGGATATTCCCCACCCCCAGCATAACCTTCCTTAAAATATAGCGACTGAGCAGGCCAAAGACGATCTGCAAGATGCCGCCTATCGCGTTAGGAATTGCGACGATCAACCCGATCTGCGTATAACTGAGGTGATATTCCACCTGAATAATCGGGTATATCAGAGGCATTAACACGGCGACGGCATGAATAACAGCATGTGCCGCGCTCACCAACGAAAGGTCGCGTCCTGCCGCAGGAATGGTCGTGATTTGTTCATCTACGCCTGCCAGTGAAATATCAGCTTTATTGCGGGTTGATTGTTCCATGTAAGTCTCCTGCTAAATAAAGTCTAACATGGAAAGAAGACCCCGTCGAGTGACGGAATAGCCATAAAAGAATGCAGCAACAGGTCAATATCAAGTAATCACGTCTTGACCGGAATAATTGCTTGACAACAACGCGCTCCTCACATACCATGAGGGCATTACGTAATGTGTGCTAGCTCTCGAAATCAGGCGGGAATATCTCATGCTCAAGCGCATAAAAATTCAGGGATACAAGTCACTGGTGGATGTAGAAGTGCATCTTCAGCCGCTTACTGTGCTATTCGGCCCGAACGCTTCAGGAAAAAGCAATTTTCTGGATGCGCTACAACTTTTGTCGAGGATTGCGAATAGCCATACTTTGCGAGAGGCCTTTGCTCCTCCCTACCGGGGATTGCCCGTAGAGTCCTTCACCTTTGACTCGACGGGAATACAAGGCATAATGGAGCAAGAAAGAGTTTCATTTTGTTTCGAGGTAGACGTGGAACTTTCTCAGGCCGTAGTTGAGTCTATTAACCAGAAAATCAGATCATCGAGAAATATTAAAACGGTTGCGGAAGGAAAAAAAATTGATTCAGGATCAAAAATAACCCATGTTCGTGAGAGAAACCTGTCGTATCGACTTGAGATTGAAATGCTTCCAAAATCAGGTATGCTACGTATCGCAAATGAATCCCTAACTCTCCTGAATACAGGCGGTGAGACGCTAGGAGGGATAGTATCTGAAAGCTTCTCTGACGTTAGTTTTCTCTCACAGCCACCCTATGGTTATCAATCCATGCTTCCATACATGGACGCTATGCGTCTGGAACTGGCGAACTGGTTTTTCCACTACTTTGAGCCGCGCACACAAATGCGCATCACTACTCCAGTCAAAGAGGTGCGGCATATAGGATTGATGGGAGAAGACCTGAACGCATTTTTCAATACACTACGAGTGTTAGATGAAAGACAATTCCGGGCGTTAGAAAAAGCGCTTCATGTAATGATTCCATCTGTTACCAGCATAGATGTACATGTAAATAATCTGGGCGAGATTGAATTAAGTCTCAAAGAAGGAGATAAGCCTGTTTCCACTCGCATATTATCGGATGGTACCATTCGTATTCTGGGCTTGTTGACCCTGAGCGGAGCAAAGGAGCCTCCATCGTTAATTGGGTTAGAAGAACCAGAAAATGGAATTTCTCCAGATCGTATGGATCTCATCGCTTTGCTTTTAGAATCAAGAGCTAATTCAGGTATACAGATAATTGTTACTACACATTCGCCTATCTTACTGGACTTGATTGCAAGAGAATCTTTGTTTGCCTGTCATAAACGGAATGGTTGCACTGAAATTATGTCTTTGCCTGTATTGGGAATGCCAGATAATTCTCAAGATGGTGAGATCGATTTTACTCCTGAACTCACAATTTCTGATCGTATAATACGGGGTTATTTTAATGCGGAAAATTAATTTCTTCGTGGAGGATGTCTACCATAGAGAATTTCTTGGAGCATTGGTACAGAGGTTGGCAACCTTGTATAAAGTCCAGGTTGAGATGAATTTCGTGAGCGCGCATGGAGGTCATGGTAGGGTTTTATACGAATTAAGACAACATATGCTTGATCTTCAGCGAAATAAAAGCAGTTCGTCTGATCTTTTTATTGTAGCTACAGATGGTAATTGTAAGGGTTACGTTGGTCGCAGGCAGGAAATAGATAAGGTGGTCAAAGACTTTTCCGGTGCATTAGTCTACGCTATACCTGATCCTCATATTGAACGGTGGTTACTATTAGATTCTTCAGCATTTAAGACAGTCCTGGGGAAAGGATGTTCTGCTCCCTTACAAAAGTGTCAGCGAGATCTTTACAAACGTCTCCTGGGTGATGCTATACGTAATGCCGTGGGAAATGCTACTTTTAGCGGCATCGAGTATATTGCAGACCTTGTCAATGCGATGAATCTGGATTACCTGGAACGCGCTGAAGAATCATTGGGGCGACTCTTGAAAGAACTGCGTCACATGTTTCAAGAATGGCACCGGTTAGAATACGGTAGCTCCCAAAAACTTTATGAAGATGCCATTCTTTACGTTATTGAAGATGAGATAAGAAGCCCACAAGCCTGAATATGATACAATAGTTATTACGTAACATAACCAATGTAGCACTAACATCCATTCCTTACCATGCAGCCTCAACGAGGAGGAGTCACTGACCATGCTCGAGCAGAAAATGCCGCACGCACACCAGAAATATGAACAGGGAACACTGTTTGATACAGCGGAACTCGCACACCTGAAAGCGGAACAGCAACACTGGGAGGAGACGACAGTTCGCAAGTCGCAGGAGCGTATGCCCGAACGCGATAACCTGATGACCACCTCCAGCGTTCCCATAAACCGCCTGTACGCGCCTCAGGATAACGCTCACCTCGATTATATGCGCGACATCGGGTTACCGGGCGAATATCCCTATACACGCGGCGTGCAGCCCACCATGTATCGCGCCAAACCCTGGACCATGCGTATGTTTGCCGGCTTCGGCACGGCAGAGGATACCAATAAACGTTTCAAATACCTGCTCGCCCAGGGTCAGACGGGCCTTTCGACCGCCTTTGACATGCCCACGCTCTACGGTTATGATACCGACCACCCGCTTGCCTCGGGCGAATTTGGCAAGTGCGGCGTGGCTATCTCCTCGCTGGCCGACATGGAAATCCTGTACGATGGCCTGCCGCTCGACCAGATCACCACCTCCATGACTATCAACAGCCCGGCACCGGTCATCTGGGCCATGTACATCGCCAACGCCGGGAAGCGCGGCTTCCCGATGGCGAAACTGGGCGGCACGCTCCAGAACGACATCCTCAAAGAGTACAGCGCACAGAAAGAATTTCTCTTCCCGCCTGAGCCATCCATGCGCCTGGTGGTGGATACCATCGAATTTGGCACGCGCCACATGCCCCGCTGGAACACCATCAGCATCAGTGGCTACCACATCCGCGAGGCGGGCGCGACCGCCGTGCAAGAACTCGCATTCACGTTAGCGGACGGCCTGGCCTACGTCGATGCCTCGCTGAAACGCGGCCTCAAAATCGACGAATTCGCCCCGCGCCTCTCCTTCTTCCTGGATGTGCATAACGACTTCTTTGAAGAGATCGCCAAGTTCCGCGCCGGGCGGCGACTGTGGGCCAGGCTAATGCGCGAGCGCTACGGCGCGCAGGACCCGCGTTCGTGGATGATGCGCTGCCACGCGCAGACCGCAGGCGTTTCTCTCACCGCCCAGCAGGCCGATAACAACATTGTGCGCACCGCCATTCAAGCCCTGGCAGCCGTGCTGGGCGGCGCCAATTCGCTGCATACCAACTCGCTCGACGAGGCCCTGGCGTTGCCCACCGAACGAGCGGCCCTGATCGCCCTGCGCACGCAGCAGATCATCGCCAGCGAAAGCGGCGTCGTCAACACCGTTGACCCCCTGGGCGGTTCCTACTTTATAGAGGCGCTGACCGATGAGACCGAACGCGCCACCATGGAATATATTGACCGCATCGACGCGCTGGGCGGCGTGCTGTCCTGCATCCAGAACGGCTTCTTCCAGCGCGAAATTGCAGAGTCGGCCTATCGCTACCAGCAGGAAATCGATGCCCACAGGCGCACCATCGTGGGCGTCAACGACTACACGATGGACGAAAACATCAAAGTCCCCACGCTCTACATCGACCGCGTGGGCGAGCGCGCTCACCTTGATCGACTTCAGCGCGTGCGCCGCGAACGTGACAACGCCGCCGTCAAACGCGCCCTCGCCGACCTGCGCCGCGTCACCGACGGCACCGAAAACACCATGCCCGCCATCATCGAAGCCGTGAAAGCCTACGCCACGCTTGGCGAAATCATGGATGTGTTCCGCTCCGCCTTCGGCGAATACATGGAACCCGCAGTGTTCTGAGCCGCCCTTGTGTCATCCTTCGCTGCGCTCAGGATGACAGTCCCGCATTCGTTCGTCACAATTCATCAG
>JADEYI010001476.1_pt1 | contig 17430 bp, 21 predicted proteins | sample 8542331 | NCBI WGS metagenome assembly JADEYI01 (sample SAMN16510988, study PRJNA670497) | mine drainage metagenome | isolation source: biofilm near Copperflume 1 | place: Germany: Marsberg coppermine Kilianstollen | collected 2018-02 | reverse complement strand
CCCCCCAACAGCATGATTGATGACGTACATGGGCAATGCATCCAGCTCAGCATCTGCGTGCAAAGCTGGCTGTGCAATGAAAACTCCTTCACTTCCTGTTAGGCATTGTATCACTTCAAAAATTGGGGCACCTGCGCAGGACTGAGCAAGTTGGCTGACCAATTCTAAAGCCCTTCTCCTTCAGCTTGCTTCTGCATCATGCTTCTGCACCTGCTCACGGGGCCATCTGTGCCTGCAAGTGCATGTATAACTCTTCTTCGTCCCCACTGTTAATGCGGCAAGAAATCCACAGCACATGAGGACACTGCAGGGAAGGGGAGAGGATCTGCAGGCGTCTTCCATGAATGCCTTCCAAGTCAAGTGAGATAATTATGAATTCCTTGCACAATGTGTCGTCACAATGTCGTCACAAAATGGGTGCCATGCAGGCAGAAAAATACAGCTCACATGCAAGACGTGCTGCTGTGCGGGTTGCCCGGGGTGCAGTATCCCGCCAGCTTCATTGGGATGCCCTTCAAGATCAGCACCCTCGCGCGCCCTCTTCTGCTCCTCTGCCCGGCGGAGCCTCTCCTGCTTCGCTTTGCGCCTCTGCATGCGGCAACTCACAGAACCTCCTTGAGAGAAGGCGTATTCAAGCACATGATGGCTCTGCAAGCGGCAGACTTAGTAAAAAGGACAGGTTCGCAGTGTTCTGCAGTAAACAGAGCGCATAGGACAACCATCTTCCCATCCCAGGAGCACAAATGCTCCTTGCGGCTATGTGTGAGTCCAGACTTGCCACAGACTTGATGTACTTTGCAGTGGACCTACTGCTGTTTTGCTGCAAGTGATGGTGCAAAGTCTCACAGGGACATGCTCGGCCGTGCAATGCATGGTGAGAACTACTGTTTGACCAAAGAAAGTACTGACAATTCGGCAGTACGCGTTTCGGTGTGTTTCAGTGCCTTCCACAGCACATTATGACTGCGGTGATATCATCGATGAACAGGCAATTGTCAGTGAGAGCCTCACACCTCTGCAATCCGTTCCTGTGACTTCAGTATGTTCCGCTCTAATTCGTTTTTCTCTCTCTTGGGGCCCTTCGGACGCACTTCCATTCCAAGAATTAGGGCCTGCGTCTCACGAAATCAGATCCATTCATACAATGATTCTCAGGTTATTCATATTATATGTGTATGGTAAACAGGGGACATGTAAGTTATCAAAGCTTCAGCGACAAACAATATTTCTAACTAAGTGCTCAAGGCTCTCGCTGCTTCAAGCCCCTCCGCTAGGAACCTTCTTGAAACTTCTGGGCCGTTCTGTGCTAAGAATATTCTGCTCCATTTCTACCCTTATGTCAGTCGAAGGTGTGCAGATTCTTCATCTGCACCAACGAAATAGGCATTCAGGTTTTAGCTACACAGAGACTTCTGCCGCTGGCAAAGAAAGGTAGCAGAGTGTGTACCTAGAAGAGGGATGATGACACATTCAGAATTGAGATGAAATAGCAAGGCACTTGCAGTATTCGGACAAAAGGAGCGAAGCCTTTCCTCATCTGATTCAGTGGGTATCTTTACCAGTCAGAAGCGAAAACTCCATGCAGCTGCAGACCGTTTTCGAGGAGCCTGTCTACGGTGCCTAGCAGATCTATCAGGCAAATAATTGTCGCCTTTATAGACCACACAGCGCACAACAGCACAAATTGAGATGCACGTGATCTTGCACGTGCTGAGCACGAACGACACGCAGACTCTGAGGGAATGATGCTGAGCTCCAGTGCGGCGGCTGTGCAAACTGCTTTGTAAGGATGCCTGTGATTGCAGGCTAAATTATGGTTGTCTCGACTTGAAGTGGCGCTGTGCGAGCCTAAGAGGGGCATCTACAGTAATGCAGAATTGCTATTTCTTCAGCGATATTTGGCACCAGCAAACACTATTTCTGATGGGGCCTGGTTGTGTGCAGGGGCCCAGCTGGCATTGCGAATTAGTCGTTTGGAATATTATACATGACTTCAATTACAACAGGTTTCAAAGCTTTCAGAATTCTGTTCCTTTCTGGTTGCACGACAAGAAGCCAGCGTAAATCTCAGCTTCACCTCCTTGTGTGCAGGACTGTTGTGGTTTGCAGCAGTGCTGCTCCACTTGACAGCCCACGTGAAGGGCATCTGTGACTTCTCAAGGCTCTCTGGTGCTCTGCCTATAGACGCCACTGTCAGGTGATTCTTACCAGAAAAGCTTGCCATCATCTTCTTGTGAATATTGCTGTGTTATTTTTATATTATAGTCCTCAAAATAGGAAGGCGCTTACAAATGGGCCTTCCTGTCTTGATTACGGGCCGTCCCAGTGTTGGGCTGCTCCTAGATTGGGGATCTTGCACAGGTGGCTGCCTGAACAACAAAGATGTGAGCCGAACATCTGCAATGGGATCAGACTTGATCAAGTGCCGGATGCTTCAGGACACCTACCTGTCTCCCTGTTCTGCTCGGTGAGCCAAAAATCTCATTTTCCACTTTTATGGCATCACACTGTCAGAAAATAAAGCTGCGGGAACTAGGAGTGATTACCTGACAATGACTTTGCACTTGCAGCTGGATGTTAAAGACAGTGCCGGCGCGCTTGATTGCCTGAGGGGAAAATACATTGTGATGTTTGGAGACTCAACCCTGGAGGAGAACATGTATGACCTGATACTCCTCTTGAGCGGCACGCCTCAGTCTTCTGAGGTCATGAATAACTTCATAACTGCGGCAGTCGGGTAATGATCTGTTAATGCCTTGACAGATCTGCTTGCAAGGTGCAGGCCAGTACAGACGACTGCTGAGGGCTGCGATGCCAGCTTGCATTGGTCACTCTCGGGTGTTGAACAGGCAGCAGACAGTAACTTGCTGGCTGTTAGCAAAGCTTGTAAGATGCGCGAGTCTCTTGAGGCACAAATAATAATGCTTGAGCATAGCCAACCCAAACTCCCTTTGCAGGAGTGCGGCAAAGGAGTTTAAGCTGCCAGTCCAAGGAGATCCCCAGAACACAATGCTGGTGTGTCTTTTGAGCCTCGCTCAGGAGCTAGAATGTCTATCGCACTTGTGCTGCTAAAACGCTTGTGCACACATTAATTTTGGGCTGAGTCGGGCGCATTTGTGTAACCGCAGGGGATCCTGCACGCCACAGCTCGCAACGTGACAATCCACGTACCTTCACACGACATCTTGATATGGTTCCGGTTCACAGGGCACGCCATTGTCCAGAACAACTTTATGGGGATATCCACCTTCTTCAACTCCTCTTTCCTGGCAGAAACCCTCTGCATGGTTGACAACATTGGCGCAGGATGCCCCACCAGGCACCCAGACTTCCTCATAGTGAATACCGGAGCCCACGATGATGGCAAGTCACTGGATGAGTTTGCACACAGCATGCGTAGGCTTGCCAGCTGGCTGGCAGGGATCAGGACTAGACATGGGACGCGAATTATCTGGAGGGGTAGCAATCCCGTGGGGCTTTTGCTTGTGTATGATCTTGTGGCGCGCCCTTACTTGGAAGCAGAAGGAATTGAAGTCCTCGACTTTAAAAATATATTTGATCTCTACAAAGAGGATCTCCGGTCAGGCTGCTGCTCTGATGCAGTGGAGGGAAATGGGCTGCATGTGGGTGTTCTGGCCAAGTACTGGCACAACAAGAACTCGGTAGGGGCGAGGGTCACAGTCAGCAGCATGGTGACACAAGCCATGTTGACTAAGATGACTGATAGAGCCCACTGGACCCGCCATTTGCGCCTGGCTTGGGCACATGAAAAGGCCATGCAACAATGATGTGAGTTGCAAGCATGAGCTGCAAAGTCCAACTGGAACTTGGGGTTGTCAAGGCCACAAGGATAGAAGAATTACTTTTAGTTTGATATCACCCACCAGATTAATCGAGACGTTTGTCCAAGATGTGCCATACGGTTTGCATGTGATTGACAGCCACAGCCTGTGGGTCTCTTAAGAGCTTTGCCACGGCAGCACTGACTGCAATGTATAGCTTGTTCTGAGATTCAATTTACATGTTGAGGCTTTATCTTGCATGCTCTGTGTTGAAGACTTTGAATCACGATTCAGACTGATCAGCAAGTTGAGCTGATTTGAACTGAGCTGAGAGGTGCATTTTAAAGCATTCACATAATAAGTAAACTCTCAGCGCTGAGTAACTGCAGTAACTCTTGGCATGTACTTGGATCTCACAGGATTGATGTGCTCTTTGATAGAATATTTATTCGTGTGGCTCTTTAGTAATATCTTGTACTGCCGCTGAAGCGTTCTGTCACTGACAGGTGCATTGCTGTGCTAGCGCTCACTCGCGCATGCGTTGCCGCCCTTGCTCCACTGGAATCTTCAACTTCTCCCTCTTCTTCTGCACCTGCTTGACTGGCGCCTGCACCTGCACAGACATCCTCATTCAGGACAAGACTCAGGGGAAGCTGATAAAACACAAGACTCCCTGCCCTATCTTGATCGTCTTGACGACGTACCTAAGATGTGCCAAGAGCTTGGAAATGCTCTAGCTCTAGCGGACCAATGCAAGCAAAGGATCGGGCGCACTGTAGTTGCAATATGACCCTATTGGCCGAATAGGGAGAAAAAAGAGAGATGAACCTCCGTACGTGAAGATCTCACACCGTGCATGCACAAAGAACAGGGTCACTCAGATGATCGTGACAGTGGGAGCAGATTTTTGCCCACATACTGGTCCTGCAATTAGGAGAAGCTTTGGGGCAAGAGAGCTGACCTCCTTGACAATCTGCTCCTGCTCCTCCTCTGTGTATGGTGTCTCGCGTACAAGGTTGATGTCCTTCTCAAGCTCGCCCTTCTCCTGCGCAATCTGCTGCTTCTTGGCCTTGCGCATGCGCGCCTCATAGAACCGCTCCTGCCTCTTCTGGCGAACCTGCACGGAGCCAAGAGATGTCAGTGTGCAGTTCCTTCACCTTGCCTTTCATGTGACTTTCTGCTTTGCCTTGACCCCAATGTCGGTCAAATTGTATGCCACAGGTGTCTCTCACTGCCAAGATTCCTTCCGCTCAGCGCACCACAGGAGTATATAATCTGATCGGGCATGCTGTCACAATTCAGGTCTGGTAACTTCCCTTTGAGCATAAGGCTCTACACAAGGCTCCCAACAGAGGACTTCCCAAGTCCATCGGTGAAGCCCATGCATGTGCAGGTCATGCAGGAGCACTAGAATGAGGCTGCTCACCTCTGTGACCTTCTCCATGGCCTTGATGGTCTTCTGAGTCAGCTCCCGGTCGTACTTCACCGGCCTGTTCCGCTGCTTCTCCATCTCAAAGGTTGTGTCCTGCAGCACACACAGGTGCACTGCATCAGTCCCTGGACAGCCTGCAAGTGCTGCTTGAATGAATGCACAGGTGTAATCTAATTATACTTTGATCAAGTCCGGAATGCCCTATATTGAGTGGAGCTCATGATTAATACTGTTGCCCTCTGATGGGTCTCACCTCTGCCAGCTCCTTCCCTGCCAGACGCCTGTGGGCCTTTGTCCAGGCCACCTTGCGTGGATTCCGCTTCATCTTGAAGTTCTTGTGGCACTTGGACCTACAGAAATTGAAGACCTGCAGCCAAGCACCGCCCTGCTGTCAGAATGTGCTGCCTGTAGATGCACTTAAGCAAGCAAATTATGCCTTCTGTAGGATAAATCAAGCCTCGGTTGCGTAGTTCAGGACGAAAGGAGAGATCCTTCTGTTGGCAGTGACCGAAGCAGAAAGTGGCTGCACACCGTGCAATCATTGCGAACGAACGTGATCCCATGTCCGGGATATATAGTGCTGGAGCAGAACCAGCACTTTTCCAAGCGCATGGCTGCTTAAATCAGCGCACAGTGGTGAGTGCTGCAAAGGCTAGTATTCGTAGTTTGTCTGGTGGGTCCTCTCCTCAAACCCCTGACTGGCGAAAACTAATTATGTATTCCTTATTGTTCTTTTTCTCAAAATTTAAGTGACGCTGGCTTCCTGTCTACAGCGAAAGTGAGTCAAAGAAGGTAGAATCTTTGCAGACGATGGAGGCACGTAAAGCGTCTTTTGTGATGTTCCTTGAGTTGGGATGTACAGAATAAAGATTAGAGATCAATATGGACCATCAGGAACCTTTTTCCTCTTGGATTCTTTGTCCCGAAGTCCTCAGCCGTCTTGACAACTAGGATTGCCAATCTAGGCGCTCCGTTCCGAAACTGACTGTCGTGCGTGAAAGGGAAGTAATTCTTGGACTGGAAAGGCAAATTGAGAGACCAGATGTAACATCTATAGCTTCCAATTACCATTGCAAATGAGCTTGCCGATCAGATTCACCGTTGGTCTGCTCTTATTTCAGGATTGCTTTTTCCAACGTTTGTGAGATCAGCCTAACCGTCTTATCTATTCTTATTGATCGAGCCCAGCCCTCATAAAGTGCGCTTTGTACTAAATGTAAACAATCTCACATGCTGTAAGAGCGATCTATGCAATGAGCAAGAACAGTTTCTCAGGTCTCCTCCCGTCCAATTTCGAGGAATTTCGATCTGTAGATTATTGGGACGGATTCTTTAAAGCTAGAAACCAAAAATCCTTCGAATGGTATGGCGAATGGAAGCAGCTCCGACCGCTCGTGCTCCCCCTGGTCAAGGAATCCAATGCCATCCTGGTAGTTGGCTGCGGCAACTCCGATCTGTCGGCTGACATGTGAGCAAGCACTGCATGCCAGGATGGCAATGTAAATTCAGTGATGCTTGGCTTGTTTCCTCCCTCTTGCAAGTCTCCATGCGTCATTTTTGATCGTCTCTAGGATCATTCCAGTAAGGGTTCCCGTGTGCCGTCAGGTATGACGAGGGCTGCACACACATCACCAATGTGGACTTCTCCAAGACTGTGATCAAGGAGATGATGCTGAAGAACCTGCGCAAGAGGCCCCTCATGAAGTGGCTGGTCATGGACATGACCAAGACCAAGGCGAGCTGCCTGCTGGCATCCTATTATTCCGAGCCCCTCGCCTGATCAAAAGGATACCCTGCTTTGCACACAGATCCATGCACTTAGGCAGGCATTGGCGTCCTGGACTATATGCATGACACTTCCCTGTTTCAAGATTGCTGAATGTTCCGGTAGATTAGAGCTCCTATACAGGGGCATGGCGTCGCGGGATGACTGGATTTTGCTTGGATATTTATGTCCATCAAGGGGTAGGAGGTTGCAGCCTTCACTGCAGCTTGTCTGCAGACGCGGCTTGCCTCCGGCAGGAACAATGTGTAGCAAAATCACAATAAAAGCGGGATGCGCGCTGATCTGGCTGATGAGTGTGCCTGGCGATGCTGCAGTTTGACAGCAGCAGCTTCGCTGTCATCGTGGACAAGGGTGGCCTGGATGCGCTGATGGGGGAAGACACAGCGGGGTCAGAGGATGCTGGCGGGAAGCTGCTCGCTGAGGTGGCACGCCTGCTGATGTACGACGAGGGCGCCGCTTACCTCTGCGTCACTCTGGCACAGACCCATGTCCTGAGTGAGTCCCTGTCATCAAGCCCTTTTCAAAGTCTTGCCAGGGACACAGACACTTGTTTGTAGCCTCAGATGTGCAATCTGGCCTTTTTGCCCTTTTGGTATTGGCATGCACCCTTTCCCTGGAAAGGGAAAGAGCGTAGACAAGCTGCAATTTCGCTGTACACATCAGTCATAACTCTTAGTTGCCAGCAAGAGTGCGGACCCAGGAAAGCCCATATGAACTCTGTTCTCATGGCACTCGCCAATTGTGTCATGCTGCAGGGAAGCTGCTGGGTGCCTTCCAGAGTGGCTGGTCAATAAAGCTGCACAGGGTTCCCCCCTCCCCAGATATGGCAGGGTCCCCCCTGCAGCCAGTGCTGGCAGTGGTGCAACGTTGCCTCCGGCAGCAGGACAGCGGCCCAGCTTCTCTTGGCTCGGTGCCTGTGGAGCTAGGCTTTGGAGAAGACCCTGCCTGCTGCAATGCAGAGCAGCTCGCTGACATCGTCAAGGTGTGTCTCTATTGCTTCCTGGTGGAGGGCTCTGCCTTTCTGTGCTCTGGCTGTTTTCCCTGAGGAGCACGCTTCATTCTTCTTCGTTAGATGATGTTTGGCACAGGAGAGCATGTTTTTTTAGCCTGACTGCTTGTCCCTGAGGAGAAGTGGGTATCTCTTTGGACGCTTTTCTACCGCCTCAAAGTGTGAGAAAACTCTCACACTTAAGCCTACTTTGTAAGCCTGTTGTTGTCCAAATTAGAGCACTGCCGTCCATGAATGTGTGCAACGCAAGATAGTTCTGCCCACCTGCTGGAGAGGTGCTTTGTGCAAGTTTCCTATTACTATCCCAAACTGCTGCCGTGCCAGGTGGTGAAGGAGGAGAATGCAGCCAGGGCGCTGGGCAAAGAGCAGGACGAGGGGGATATCTTTGCGCGGCTGCATCCCGGCAGCCGCATCGCCATACCATGCCTGCCATTTGCCGCCCAGGACATTAGAGCAAGGTTAAAAACAGCGCCTGAGGAGGCTGGTTCTTCCCAGGAAGATAGCTCCAATGGTGGGTGCTCTGCAGTGCAGCTCTCACCTGTCTTTATTTGTGCTCTAATGCATGGTTCTTGTCTTGCCTTGTGTCCTTGCCAACAGGTCATGGCAAATTACGGTAATTGCTGTCAGCATGCCTTCCTGTACACAACAAGTGGTCATGCAGCGCACAAAAATTTGCGTTAAGACCTGCAAGTTGCTCCCTCCGATCATTGCATTCTCACCTGAAATAAACTGTAATGGACCATTCACAGAGCGGCAAATGGTGAAAGGGGATGCAGGCGTGGATAGGGACAGCCAAGCCAGCTGCTACCCCCCGGACAGCCAGGAGGAGAGTGCCCCTCTGGGAAACTGCTCAGCGCGCTTCTCTGCCATCGTGCTCGACAACAGACAAGAAGCCTTAGAGCGCGCTGTGCACGAATGCTGCGTCTTCATTGTACCCCAGGTCGGCCCCCAATTCCTCGGTGGAATTTCCCAATACCGCCCTTTCCATAAACAGCAAATTTCATTTGTTCATCTCCGTAATTAATCAGTAGTGCGGAATTTCGAGGCAAGATGGTAATGTAGGACGCTTCACTGCAATTAAGCCGTGCCAGCCCGGCAGGTTCACAGAAGCGTGGGGACAGACTAAAGAGCCCCAGGCACCTGTGTACCGCAGAGGCCACCGCAGCATTTAGCACAAAAACCTTAGAACCTTTAGTAAGAAACCCATCATACCAGATGCATATCATGTAATTGGATGCCCCAGCTGGAGGTCAGACTGGCCTCAGGGTGCAGTGGATGACGGATGTCCTGGGGGTGACTGCATGGGGTACTAAGCGCTACCTAAAACTTAATACTTATTAGTCCTTAGTGACCCCTGGTGACTGTATGGTGTGGATGGTGAATTATTCAGAGTGCATGCGTGCAGGGTCGGGAGCATGAGTGGCTTTTTGCCACAGTGGAGGGCCAGTGGGCCGTGGCAGCGGACTGCAGGGCCAAGAGGGTCATTCTGGTGATCCTCAACAGGGGCCACACCTTCAAGGGCACTGCCGCTGTCAACAGGGAGCTTTCCCCTTTGGTGCGCCCCATCCTCGACTCCTTCATGAAACATGCAGGATTTTGTGTTGTCTCCTTGTTGCATTGTTGCCTCACACATCCTCCTATGATATCCTGCACATGGGTGTGGCCGAATGCTCTTCTGTGGTCAGCTGCAAATTGGGTAGCTCTCGCAGAGCTGATCTCTTGGCCCGAAGTGCTGGCACCAGATTTTCTGCATGGGAGTCTCCTGTGGTCACCTGCGGGCTGCTGACACAACTCTTCTGTAGACCAAAAGGCTGGCACCTGATCTTGGGTGTCTGAGGTGACTGCATGATTGATAGATTCACCTTGGCCAGGAATCAGCAGCACACTTGGAAATCTCCGTGGCGAAATAGCAATATATTAGAGGTAGAGAGATAGAGAGGTATAGATCTGTAGAGCTGCACATTGCTCAGATGTGATTTTGGGGTGCAGGTGAAGAATCTTGCGCCAGCAGATGTGCGGGAAGGGGAAAAGAAGATCCCGATCCTGACCACTAGCGAGGGGATTGGGGAGCGGGTGGTCCTGGAAGAGGCGGAGTCCTCCATCAACGGGTGAACATTCCCATCCACATGCTCCTGTGTATATGGGCTATTTCACTGAATAAATGTGCTCCCTTTGCAAATCCTCTCTTTGAGGGGCATGTCCCGCAAGAAACGGTATTGGAATTCAATTCCAAATCTCTCTGCAACACACTCTCATGTCAAACACAGTGCCCTGCGCCAAAAGCAGTAGCCAAGCACTTCAATAAAGGAATTTATCAAGGTGCTTGAAGGGCAAGTGCCAGGTGAAGCTTCCGATCAAGGCTGTATTGAGGAGGCTACATTTGTCCCTTTACCTGAACCCCGCATCTCATGTCTTGCAAGATTTCACTTGAAAGACGGTGCCCACCCCCACATAAAATTTGCAGTCGAAACACGGTGCGCTTTGCATTCACATAGGAGACCTTCGAATACAAATCCTCCAAAAAAACACATAAAAAGTAGGAAATTCTATGCATGTTCCAAGTGATATGGGCTGTTGCACAGGCACATATCAGTGGAGGATGTGAAGGTGCTGCTACCGGATGCAGAGGATCCTGGAGAGATGCAGTGGCTTCGGCGCATGGTGTTCACCAGCAACCGCAACCTCACCCAGTCAGAGGCGTACCTCATACCTGCCTCCGCTGCCGGCACAGCACAGGTATCGCTCTGCAACGACATTTTTGCCTTTCATGGATATATCGGAATGTGTCCTTCACTGAACATGTGGGACCCCTTGCAAAGGGCTTGTTTTACTTGCTTATACGCTACTGGTGCAAGCTCATGCAGGCCACGGGATTGCTGCATGAGTGGTCCTGCTTTCAGACTGGAAGAATGTGCTATGTAACGCCCTGCTATGGAAAACTGCATGCGTGAAGGGTTCAGTTCCACATTTGTTGCTAAGGCTGCCATGGCATGCGCATGCATGCTCTCCAAAGCAGCCTTTGTCAGATGCAGTGACATTTTTTTGTACTTCTCCTGTAAGATTGAGTTCTGGGCTTTGATACAATGGTACTTCTGATGGGTTCATGAGAAGGGCCGGGCGCCAAAGAAGGGGAAGGCGAAGAAGGCGAGCAAGGGGAAGGATGAGGGGTATGTGCCGATGGTGCCCAGCTATGAGATCCTGGCCAGCGAGTACCACAGCGCCATGGTGGCAGGCCTCTCCCTCATTGGTGCGTATGCTGTCATCCCAGTCCTGCATGCATGGTCCTTTTCGTCACAATGTAGATACCAGGAGATGTTCTGCCACAATATGGCAGACTGTCGTCCATGCTTCTGCGTTCGTGTGATGCAAGGTGCAATTGAGTGTTGATTGTTTTGAGGCTTACGTTTCTGCTGTGCAAGTAACCTTCTTGGGACATTTTGGAACTTCTATGAGATGTCTTAAATGAATCAATCATAGATCCTTCTTGCTATAGCCTGGGGATCTGCCAGGTGGCATCTGAGTCCAAAACCACGAACAAAGGCCTTGCAAGCAGGAGCTTGCTTGATATGTCAGTGTCAATCATGTCAAATGAGTGAACTCTTGTGAACACAGGAACCTGACTCAGTGTCACTTGCCTGCAGCCGGGGGACGGCTGGAGAGGCGGCAGAGAGGGGGGGGGGACCCAGGGAGGGTGGTGGTGGTGGGCCTGGGAGGGGGGGCGCTGCCCATCTACCTGCACAGCTGCCTGGGCCTGGCGGTGGACTGCGTGGAGCTGGACGGGACAGTTGTCGGCCTGGCGCGCCGCCACTTCGGCTTCGCTGACGTCTGCAGCCAGCCGTCCCTCAGGGTGCGCGCATTGCTTTTGTAAGTGTATTGAACACGTTTCCATGCCAAATGAGGGGCCGCGCGCCGCCGCTTTAAACATAGTATGTGATAGACAAGGATGGCAAGCAATGCCAGGTGCCCTGGATCAAAGATAAAAAAGGATGACGTTATGTTGACCTCATGGTCAGGCGCTCGTTTGCGACGGCCTGGAAGCGATTGCTGAGCTGGCTCATGCACCGGACGCGCCAAATTTGGACGTCCTAATCGTCGACGCTGGCAGCGGCGACGCCAGTTTGGCGATGACGTGTCCGCCTGCGGCCTTTTTAGGCGAGGACTTTTTGGAAAACGCGCGCGCAGCCGTGCGGCCTGACGGATTAGTCATCGTCAACTGCGTGTCCCGGTCTGCTGAGGCGTTCTCCAAGGCCGCCGCTGCCCTGCAGGTGGGTCATGCAAGCCAGGCCCCCCTGCGCGCTTCCTCCTTGTGCAATTTTTCTGCCGATTCGTACCCTCATAGGGATGGCTGATAATTTGCCAGTACTGACTGAGATAAACAGCGTTGGCTGATGCATGTCTTCATTCTCTGCACTGTTCGGCACTTGAGCATGCTCTTTGGTACCGCTTCGCACTTTTGCCTTCACAATTAAGGCACACCGCAGGCATTAGCTGGCTCAAGGGGGACGGTGTAAGACTTGTGATCGAAAAGAAGGTGCACAGACACATCTGCAATGGTGAGCGCGCTGTGTTCAGGCCGTTATTTGTTTTTGCTACCCACCTGCAAGCCTGGCGGGAGTGGGAGTCCCCGTGAGGCCTACTTTTGCCATGCGGGAGGCCTCTCTGACTTTGACAAGTAGGAACAAGTAGGAGTGCAGACATGCTGGCAGAGCAAGTGCCAGATTGAGGAGTAACAATGCCATCCAAGCGAGCTGGCAGGCTTGAGAGAATCTGCATACTTGTTCTTATGGTGCTGTGCTGGAAGTTTCTTGATACAGTTGGAGTTATTGGCTCGCATGCATGCAGAGCAGATCTAGGTGCCCCTAGAGATGAGGGAAAATAGGCTGCCTCACAAGTGATCATCATGCTACATCAACGAAACAATGCCCCCGACCAGTACCACTGCTGATGTGTGTGGTGCTGCGCGCTTGCAGGCAGTCTTTGCGGAGGTGTACGAGCTGGGCATGGATACAGACATCAACAGGGTGCTCTTTGCCGCCCCGACCCCCTTACCAGAGGGCGTCAGGGGGAAGGTGGGCCGCTCGGCGAATTCCGCTATGCAGCTCGTGGCAAAATTATTGCCCCTTGCTGCATCAGAGGCGGACACTGCGCTTCTAGAAGTGCCGCCTGATGCGCCTCTGGTGACCCAGATGCAGGCCATGAAACTGCTGGACAGGCCTTCTGGAAAGTAATGGGGCCAGCGACGAAATGTCTTGTGCCACTCGGGTGTGCCTGCACGGGTCTTTTTGTGGCTGTACAAAAAAGTCGTGTGCGTAGTGTAAACAATTGGGATTCCAAGTGTGCAGATGCACGCTTTGCTTGGTGGCAACTGTACAGACTTGAAATCTCAAGGTCTTGATGTATATCAGCTCCCCATGGGGCATCAGGCAGAAGCCTTGTGCCATGCATGTTAGATAAAACATGCTCTTGCTAGCTGCTCATGTGGGACGTGCCAACCTTGGAAGTGGTCAGCAAGAATTGTTCTGTCTTCTGTTCTGTCTTCGAAGACAGACAAGCAACCATGAGCCTCAGTATGGTTATGAAGCATTCGTCCATATATCTGTGAAAGTTGAATTGAAGCTGACACCTGACCCTTGGATCGTGTCAGGGAGGTGAGGCTCTTGGGCTCACCCCAGTGTCTGTGGAGCCATGGCTGTCGCCCCAAGAACGCCGGCCTCATGTTGATTCTGCCCCGCTGCAAGCCTTGCATGGGGCTATATAGCGCCCTGCTTTCCTGCACCCACTCCTCCGTTGCGGAGTGGTCTGCGATTTTCTGCCAGAGCTCTGGGAGCAGCTGATCCCAGTTCACTCCCTCAAATTGTTCCATGGGAATACTTGCGTCACATGTATGATCTTTGCATGAGCACGAGGTCGGAACTTTCAACGGTGGCGATACGCACAGTGCTTTACATGCAGCACCTTGAAGAACACTTGGCAAGAGCAGATTGACACAATGTGGTGTTAACAGATTTCTTTTTGCGAGAAAAAGATGCATATTCGCAGGCAAATCACCTTGTAGTTGCTTGAAATCTCGAAGGCTGTAGGTAGACTGAGAAGCCTTCTCGAAGGTCTCTAGAGGGGACGTGCTGCTGGGAGAAGTTACTGGTGGAGGTCAAGCGGTGCATCGCCAGCAGTATTTAAAGTATTGATATCAAAAGGAATTTGGTAACTCTGCGTAATTTGCACAAAAGCTATGACATTAGAACGTGTCTCTCTGCCCTGAAGCGTTTTGACAACACTTCAAGAGATGGAAGCCCAAATCAAAATCCCGAACGAAAGCGTCCTTAAAAATAGCAAGGGAATTGGGCAGGATTGAACTCCAATCGCCCTTACCAAATAATGAATATATACTAGTGATACCACCTGAATTACCAACGAGCGTCCCTGAAGGCGATCCTGGTGGCGCCAGGCTGTAATTGGTTCGAGCCCAATCCCTGGACGGTTGGTGTGTAGAGGATTCGAGCCCCTCCCCTAATCGGAATGCCCGGGTTCGAGTCCTTCCTGGTGGGATCCTCTCTTTTTAATTTTCTTTTTGTCCTTCGCGACATCTGATAAGAGTGGAACGATACAGAGAAGCTTAGCATGCACCCCCGCGCAAGGATGATGATGACATAAATAGGCACACATCGAGATATCGTTCGTATATTCTGCCTGACCTGGGACATTCAGCGGGTACATGAATAGATTTCTATGCTACAGACAGGGTCTGCCCAGGAAAGAACTGGGACTTTTTCCGGATTGAAAATTTGAGCGAGGTAGCACGCTTGCAAATTTCTTTGCAAATTTTTTTGTCAATAATTATAATGAATGGCTTTCAACAAAATATTTCACCAGAAATTTGCACACGTGTCAGGCCGGTTTTCGCCGGAAGCGCAGTTGCGTCGACCATATTTATAGCTTGTCCCAGATTGTCCAGAGCCGGATCCGCCAGGGTTTGCCGACGTTCGTCTTCTTCAGAGATGCAGCTGAGGCCTTTTACACAGCTTTGAGGGATGGCTTATCAGCCAAGTTCACCAGGGATAGCATTCACACATGTTCAATGCAATGCACAGCTATTCCTTGCAAAAAAATAGCATTTTCCTTGGATAGCGGTTGATCATCCAGAAATAGCATTCACACAACTTCTTTAATGAGAGAGTTCCATCTCAGATCTCTTACAGATATGTACTTTTTGAAACACCATCATGGATTCCGACTCGAGTCGATGGATTCCGTGATGGATTCCGTGATCCTCCGACATCGGAATTCACCGACATGATGTATATATACAATGTGCACGTGCGCAACCTTTTGCACACGCAAAAATGCTAGGGAGCTCTCAAGCTCCTCATGTGACTGACCGCAAGCAAGTATGGCATGCCTTGCAAAGACAATTCCATTTCCCACATTACGAGGTTGCCAGGAATCCAGTAGCATTCTTTTATTCATGCATGGACTCCTTATACACATACTCATACCTATCCCAGTCTTTCAATTTGTACGTATCAAACTTGCTCACAGTCTTCCCCTGGCATGACATTATCTGCACCAGGTCATTTACACCATTGCCGCAACATACATGATCAAGCCAGTTCATGGTATTCCCCGCTAGCGTTAAGTGCTAGCGCTATCCGTGACTTACTGGAAGCTGCGCATGCGCATCATCAAAATCATAAAAAATCCAGTGCTTCCAAGCAGCAAGAACATGCACCACAGGGGCACTGCCACCGTCCGCTGGCATTTGGGGAAGAAACCAGGATTCCATCCTTGGCCTCAAAGTAAACCGCTTCCCATTTGACTGTTTTAGACACATCCCAATTCTCATGTGACCCATCAAGCCTGCGCACAGCCTATCCCATGCCGGTCATCACTGCCACCACATCAAATATGTCGCACCCCTCAAGCTTCTCATACACGACCTTCAACTCCTGCAAGCCTTGCGCCAATGCAGTCGGACACTCAACCTTGATACTCAGATCATCTGCTTTGGCATGGAGCACCTTCAGGTTTAAAGCTTGCGGCAAAGTGATGTGTAAAGACATTCCACTGATCTTGAGGTGCGTCAGGCACTGAAAGCGAGCTGCTTCAAACAGCACTGGCCTATGGGACTCTCCCAATCGTTCAAAGGAGCAGTAGTTGAGGAATGTGCACTTAGACTCCTTCAAAAGAATTGGAAGATCATCTTCTTCCGCGTGATGATGGATCAAGTCTATAGACCTCAGCTGGCCATGCTCGGCTGCTGCATCCCATGAGTTCAAATACAGCACTGGCTCATGACTCCCAAACAGATGCAGGCTGCACGGCTCAGGAAGGATGATTTCAGGCACCGCAACGCAGTCCACAGCTACACTGGTGAGGTGCAGCAGACCTGCCAAGTTTATTACGGGACAATCTGCGCCATCATAGTTCTCTGCTGGATTCAGCTTGCCCAGCCACAGAGTCCGCAAGCTGCTAAGCTGCTCAATGGACGCTAGGTTCTTCTTGGTAAAGGCATCGCTCGTCACGAGGAGGTGGCTCAAATTTTGAACGAGGGGCACCGCCACTGCTCTGTATTGGGAAATGGATAGCAAACGCAGCTGTGGAGCCTGATCCACCAGCCATCTCAGTATCTTCTTTTCATCAGATGGTGTGTGATCAAGTCCTAAATGCATGCGCTTGACACATGCCAGGCCTGCACCACATTCTGCTACATATCGAGGTACACTCCTGGCTGCCCAATAGAGGTGCAAGCGCCTTGCACGGCCCCAGTGATTTACAACCCATGACATGTGTGTCTTATTGTGTATTTCCAGGTCGATCTCCTCTGGCTGCACTGCGTATGTTGTGCGGCATGTCCTGCTGGCAGCAACCCATTCCTCGGTTGACATGTGCTTGGCAATGCGCTGCCATATTTCCAAGGGAAGATCAAGTTGTCCCCTGTTTGCAATCTCCGCCCTACGAGCACACAATGACGTGGAGCGTCCATAAAATAAACCTTGTTGGGTTGACATCTGCACTTAACAAGTGGTCACAGCGGCCATTGATCTTTGAATCAGGTTCCTCGTCAATCAAAATCAAATTATACTGATATTCATTCAATCTTGCAGATCAACAATCGTCTAAGTCTCTACCTGCTCTGGGGCTTGCATCCTCTGATGTCCAAACTATCAGTTGATCGCACCATATCTTGCTCTTTCTTTTGAACAGCACGGACAATACTCTCAAGTTCGTTAGTCGCTAGACAAGCTGGTGATCAAGTGAGAGCTCCGATTGGAGGAATCTTATTTATATTTTAGCACACGTGGAACCACGTGACGGCGCCTCCCTGATCGTTCCTCGTCCATTCGGTGTAGAAGAGTGGGACAAAAAGATCCGTCCAGTAATGCCACCTTGTGTACATATCACAGGTGGTTTGCTAGGCCAGCTT
>JADEYI010001475.1_pt1 | contig 17438 bp, 15 predicted proteins | sample 8542331 | NCBI WGS metagenome assembly JADEYI01 (sample SAMN16510988, study PRJNA670497) | mine drainage metagenome | isolation source: biofilm near Copperflume 1 | place: Germany: Marsberg coppermine Kilianstollen | collected 2018-02 | reverse complement strand
TGCCATTGTTCAATAGAGGACTGAATGCGCTGGTGGTTGTTGGCTGCGGTCCTTCATCGCGAAGGGTACGGCCAAACAGATCATGCTTCTGGCTGATGATGCAGTCTACCCTGCCGACAATGGTGTATTCCTTGTTCAGGTTTCCCGCCGCGCCGAATGCCGCATTGACGCACGGCGTTCCATCGCCGAAGACCGCTCCAGTCGTGCTTCCGTAGACGGGCGTTCCAGCATATGCTCCGCAACCGCCGGGGCTGTTGCCCGCGGCCAGCCCACTGCCATTGCTGGTTACAGGAAGGGCGCTCGCGTAGGTAGGCGCTCCCTGGAATGTCTTGAACATCTGCGTATATAGCGGCACGCTCGCCGTAGGAATCGTGTTCAGAATCGTGTTCTGCAATGCGGGCGAGGGGTAATTCAGGTACGCGGAAGTTGGCAGAATGTAGCGAATCCCTTCCGTGTCGGCAAAGAAGAACAGCTTGTTATGCCAGATCGGCCCGCCAATTTGGGCGGCATATTGCCGGGATACTGCCTTCGACTTCGCCTGCCCTGCGCGGTTGGCGAAAAAGTCGTTCGCATTCAGGCCGTCGCTGTTGTAGTTAAACGACAACAGTCCGTGAACGCGGTTGGTGCCGCTCTTGGTTACATAGGTCTCGAGAAGTCCAGCCTGTCGTCCGTACTGGACGCTGTAACCGTTTTGAATGACTGCGGCCTGCGCAATTTCTTCCTGGCCGATGGTCATGTTGGATGACCCGGTATTGTTCAAATGTAGAAACGGATCGTTATCGTCGGCGCCGTTCAGGATCACCAGGTTGGAAAGCCCTGGAAGGCCGTCCGAAGTGAAATTTCCGTATTGGCCTCCGGCATTCACCAGCACGCCTGGCACAGTATAGGCGATCGTCGTGATGTCGCCGCCCGGCATCGGCAGGTTCTGAAACTGCTGCGTTGTAAAGGTCGTCGTCGTGTTCGATGTCTGGGTGTCGATCAACTGCGCATTGTTGGCGCTCACCTGTACCGTTTGCGCGCTTGCGGTCGGAGTCACCGTGATGGTCACAGCGGACTGCTGGCCCGTCAGGACCTGCACCGTCGTCGTGGCCGACTGTAGACCCGGCGCGGATGCCGAAATTTCAAAATTGTCCGGCTTCAGGAACGGCGCCGTAAAGCGTCCATCCGCATTGCTGGTCAGGTTCAGCGTCGCACCCGTGCCCATGTCCTTCACAGTGACTGCCGCGCCCGGAACGACCGCGCCTGTCGAGTCTGTGACAGTTCCGTTGATCGAACCGGTAACGGACGTCTGGGCAAATGCCGCTGGCTGAGAGATCTCCACGGCAGCCGTAAATCCTAGAATAATTGCGAAGGCCGCTGCTGTTCGGGCCCATCCCTTAAGGCAAAATTGCATTGCTTCCCCCTGATTAGTGCTGTTCAAGATCACCGCTGATATCACCACGACAAATTCTGCTGAAACCGCCTGCCGCGATCCGCTGCCATAAAAAGCAGACACACAGATATGCCAGCAAACCTCAAGAAGCAATCGGAGGGCCACTGCTGTACCGCCCAAAGATTCATCAACTTATCAACTGCTATTCATAAAACTTATAGAAAATTGTACGGATTACTGAATAGTAAATCCTGAAAATAGTAGATTCGTCACGTTCTGCGGTAGCTTCATCCCGCAAGTCAGTCCGTTTATCCCAAAACATGCTGCAACTCCAACCTCCTTCTACCGCCAACCTATCTATAATGTCCCTCTGAAGATGGAAATCCGTGTTGTCACCATTGGCCGCCGCGCCGAACGCAAAGGGTCCGCCACCGACCCGCTTTTTACGGACTATTGCGCGCGTATCGGCCGCTTCGCACCCTGCAGTGCCGAAAATTATCTTTCTGAAGAAAAATTCCTGGCCGCGCTCGACCGCAACCGCCCCAGGCCGTTGCTTGTGTTGCTGGACAGCCGGGGCCGCAGCTTTTCAAGCGAAGATTTTGCCGGTTGGCTCACTCGCCAGAGAGACCAGGCAACGCCACGATTGCTCTTCGCCGTCGGCCCTGCCGATGGATGGTCCGCGTCCATCCTCACGCAGGCCGGACTGTTACTGTCTTTGGGGCCGATGACGCTGCCACATGAACTGGCTGCGGTCGTGCTTGCCGAGCAGGTCTATCGCGCATTTACAATCATCGGTGGACATCCCTATCACCTGGGCCACGCAGACTGAAGAGTGCAGGCGCCAGATCTCGATGCAGAGTTCCCGGCGCTTCGATTGGATGGACTTTATCTATGACGGAAGCGCGACGCGGACTGATCCTCATCAACACTGGCCCCGGCAAGGGCAAGACCACCGCTGCCATGGGCACGGCGCTGCGCGCAGTCGGTAACGGAATGCGCGTGTTGATGCTGCAATTTCTAAAAGGCTCGTGGCATTACGGGGAACTCGACGCAGTCGAGGCCTTTGGCGGCAAATGGGTCATGAAGCAGATGGGCCGCGGCTTCGTCAAAATCGGCGGCGCCGAGACCGACCCTGAAGACATCCGTATGGTGGAAGACGCGTGGCAGCAAGCACGCCAGGCCATCCTCTCCGGCGACTGGGATATGGTCATTCTCGACGAAATCAATTACGCCATCGGCTATGGAATGCTCGATCCGGCCGGCGTCGTTGAGACGCTCCTGCAGAAGCCGGAGATGGTGCATGTCATCCTGACCGGGCGCAACGCACACGCCAGTCTGGTTGAAATCGCCGACACCGTCACCGAAATGCGCGAAGTAAAGCACGCCTATCAAAAGGGCATTCTCGCCCAGCGCGGCATTGAGTATTAAGCAGGAAACTCAACATGGGTGTCCCGGGTCGTTTTTGAGGCCTGGTCTAATCGCAACAGTTTAAGATGGATGAACAATGTCCTGGTTCAAGCGCGGTGAAAACGAGATTGAGACCACTCCGGAAAAACGCGTCCGCACGGAGGGCCTCTGGACCAAGTGTGACGGCTGCGGCCAGACCATCTGGAAGGCCGAGTTGGAGGCGAACCAGCAGGTCTGCCCCAAATGCGGCAAGCACTTCAAAATGTCCGCATTGGCCCGCATCGAAAGCCTGCTCGAACCCGGCTATCAGCTCGTCGATGGTGGCCTTACCTCCACCGACCCGCTGAACTTCGTCGACCTTAAGCCTTACAAAGCGCGCCTGAAAAAAGCCCAGCAGGACACCGGCCTCAACGACGCCATCCTCAACGCCATCGGCCAACTCGGCCCGCACCAGGTCGTCCTCAGCGTCATGGAGTACGCCTTCATCGGCGGCAGTATGGGCGCAGTGGTCGGCGAGACAATTGCGCGAGCGATAGACCGCTCGCTCGCGGCACGTCATCCGCTCATCATCGTCGCAGCCTCCGGCGGTGCCCGCATGATGGAAGGTATCGTCAGCCTGATGCAGTTGGCGAAGATCTCCGCTGGCCTGGCGCAGATGGACGACGCAAGAATTCCCTACATCTCCGTCCTCACCGACCCCACCACCGGCGGCGTCACAGCCAGCTTCGCCATGCTGGGCGACCTGAATGTGGCCGAGCCCGGCGCACTCATCGGCTTCGCCGGCCCCCGCGTCATCGAGCAGACCATCCGCCAGAAACTCCCCGAAGGCTTTCAGCGTTCCGAATTTCTACTTGAACACGGAATGCTCGACGCCGTCGTCCCGCGCAAGGAATTAAAGACCTATCTCATCCGCGCCCTCGACTTCATGCACGAATAAGTGCTTTTCCATCGGCCAATCCATCAGGACCGCTCGCGTCTCTGGGAGTCACTCTGAGGAGCACCTCGACGAAGAATCCAGAAGGTAATGTTCTCCGGATTGTTCATTTTCGCTTCGCAGAGGCTGCCCCAGAGCGCAATCGAAGGGTTCACAAGCCTCACGGTAGAAAAACATCTAAAAGTTAGTTGTCATTTTTATAGAAACTGCAATAGACTAGCCGCGCACTTGAATGTGCGGATGTCAGCGGCCTCGGATTCCGTCAAGAGATTTTAATGAACAATGCAGATCGGCGTTATTGGAGATGACTTTATGATGAAATATCTTTTAGCGGTATCAATAGTAGCCTTAGCGGCATCAGCTACCCCGTTGATAGGCCAGCCTAGGAAACCGAATCCAATTTGTCAAACTGCGGGACAGCATTGTTCGAATGATAAGAATCTATACTGCTGTAACGGCCTCACCTGCAAAGATCCCGCTACCGGCAAGCCATCGACACAGGGCATGTGCATTGGCGGGGGAGCAGAGCCAACTGCCGAGTGGAATCGAGGACATGAAACAAACGCCTCTAGCGAGACAGAACAGTTCTTTCAAATCCCATCGCATTCAATTCAAAGCGTGATTTTGCCGTAGAGCAGCCGAGTGCCCAGGTCTCGTTCCTGAGACCTGGGCACACATTTCTAAACCCGGACCGCGCATCAACCGCGCTTACTGCTGTCCCCAGAACCCCGGGTCTGCTGTCTTCCACTGGTCCCAGACATAGCTCATCTTCGGGTTCACCGCATACAGGTTCGTGTGGATGGACTTGAAGCAGTTCGCTTCCAGGTCGCCCATCTTCTTTTTTGTGTCCGCGCTCACTGCCGCCCAGGCTTTGTGCGCATCCATCTTGTGCGCGTCCACCTCCGCCAGAGATTTCAACGGCGTCGTCGCAATGTATTCGCCGCCGTCGTTGCCGTACCACTCCTCCCACATGGCGAAGTGTTCATGAGGCAGCTTGCCGTAAATCTCGTTGTGCATCTTGGACAGCTCCTGCCATTCCGCCGCATGTCCGGGCTTAATCTCGATCACCGTGATTTCCCAGTACCGCATCCGGGATACGTCCTCATTCGGCGCAACGCTCATGTCCGGACGATAGACAAATATCATCGTGGCAGAACTTTTCAGCAGCTTGCCGTCTGCCTGCTGCGCTTCGTCAAACGCGGTGGCCAGTGTCTTGTCCTGCATCATCTGCGCGTATGACTTTTCCATGTCCGCGAAAGAATCGAAGGGTATAAAGAACAACGCCCGGCCCGGCCCGGAGATCGAGCTCATCGCAAAATAGTGGTCCGGCGACTTTGCGTTCTTCATCGCCTCCACAAACGCGCTCTCCGACTTCTGGTGGGGCATCCCACTCATCCCCGGCTTCAGCATCTCCTGGGTAATCATCAACACCTTCGGCGGACTCAGGTCCGGCTTTTCCTGAGCAGACGCCGTGTTGATCGCTACAAGACCCAGCCCCGCGAACAGACCCAGGGCCATCAGTGTTCCAAAATATTTCTTCCCATAATGATTGCTCCCATACCGCTTGTTCATAGACCCACGCCTCCTCAGGCATCGAAATAGATTGAAAAGTTTGCCCTGAATTTCAGGCGGGAGGGAGAAACTTATCCAGAAAACCGGAACAGGCTTACAAATTTCTGGGAAATTGCCGTCGTTCGTTCATGGAATGATTCACGTTACGCCTGGCCCTTAACTATTCGCAAGAACAAAATAAGCAAATCGCTCCGACGGCCTTATTTCCCCACTTTGTTCTTCTCGTGCTTCCCTGTCTGCAGGACGTTTCCTGCGTCCCAGGGCATCTATCGCGGCGGCGATTAGTTCCATGCCATAGTGCCTCAATGCGCTAAGGCCTCACTGCCCGGGTTGGAATGCTATCGCTTATCCGAATTGCCCACGGCGCAGCGTCATCATCGTCAGCTCCGGGCGACAGTCGAAGCGGAACGGCACCCCGACGGCCCCAATGCCGCGATTCACGTAGAGTTGCAGCCCGTTCGCCAGTGAAAAGAGTCCTTCAACGTACTTCCTCCCCAGCAGCGGCGTATACAGCGCCCCGATAAATGGCAGGCGCACCTGGCCGCCATGCGTGTGGCCAGAAATCATCAGGTCCACCCCGCCCCGCCGCACCACTTCGTCAGCGTAGTCGGGTTCGTGCGCCATCAGGATCACCGGCTCCTTCGCCGACTGCAAGCCGCGCGGCGCCGCCAGCTCCAGGTCCGGAGTGCTCTTGCCCACATCCTTGACGCCGCCAATCCACAGCCGCGCTCCGTTGCGCTCAACCGGCACATAGCTGTTGGCCAGTACCGGCAGCGCGTGCGTCTCCAGCGCGTCAGTCACCATCTCCGCGCCAACCGTCACATCGTGGTTGCCCAGCACGCACCAGCGTTGCCGGCATTGAATGCCCGCCAGAATCTCCGCGCAGGCATAGCTCTGCCGCGCTCCCCACGCGTGCGATCGCGGCCCTTCGCTCACAAAATCGCCGGTCAGCAACACCACATCCGGGGCCAGCCGGTTGACCTCTGCCACCACTTCCCGCACATAGTACGGCTCGGTGTACTCCTCAAAATGGATGTCGGACAACTGCGCGATACGCAGGCCATCGAGAGCCTCCGGCAGGCGGGTCAGCTCCATGCTCCGTTGCGTCACCTCAAGATGGTGCCGCTCATACTCCCCGGAATAGGCGAGCAGGCCCGCGGCACTCAGGCCAGAGAGCTGAAGAAAGCGCCGCCGCGTGAACAGGGATTGAGAGGTTGAAGGCAACACTCTCAGGATAAAGCATCTTCCCGCCGGGTTTGCAGGTGCGTGTGTCCACATCTCGCTCCTGAGATGTGGACACTCGTAGCACAACCCTCTTGCCCCATCGCAGTCATCCTCGATTGAACCTTCATGGCGCTGATCTTTCCACTCCAGTGGAATAGCAAAGGAGAGGCCATCAGCGAAGTCGCCACCCGCCTACTGCTGACTCAGATTTCGCGTCACGCGCACAGACTACTCCAATGCCTCAACGATGAGTTACAGGCACCCTAACTTCTACTCTTGAACTGGATCGCAGGGAAGATTTTCAGGCAGGTGAAGCTTAGAACTCGGAAAGGATGTAGCAGACGCGGCCAACGATGTGTTCCCCCGGCTGGTCTTTTGCGCCCAATTCAATCAGCCGGACCGGTATGTGCGGATTGCGCGGCCGCAGAATCAGCGTGTCCACATCAAACTCCAGAAATGTCAGGTATAAGGTGTCAGCAGTATGGACGGCATAGATGGTGGCCGCCTCCGAGCGGTACAGCGCCAGCGAATTGTAATGGCGATCGATGACCACGGCGGAGTTCTGTCGCACCAGCGGCTCCATGGCGGCGGCGTTCAGGCCATCCGCCCGGATGGCAACAAAGCGCTGCCAGAGAACTTTGCCGGGTGCTACGCGCTGGCGGGACAAATGGATGATGGAGTCTGGCACTTCGACTGTGTCGATCACGTCGAACGACTGAATCCTGGCATTGCCGACGGCCGCGCTGTGAGACACAACCGGTACCGTCTGGGTCAGGGATCCTGACGGTCTCCGCGAAGACTGCGCCGGAATTGCGTCTGCCGGCAACAGATCCAGGATCGAAATGCCCTGCGCGACCAGGACGCGATCCAGACCCTCCAGACTCAGCGAGCGCTTCCGATTTAAGAAGTTCGAGATATGAGCCTGTTGAAACCCGGTGGCCCGAGCCAGGGTCGAACCGGTCAGCGCGCCACGGTCAATGCGCCGAAGAATTTCAAGGCGTAAATTTTCGTGAAGAGTATCAAAATCCATCCTCGAACAATATCATTTAGTTATATAAAATTTCTATATATGTCTTGGAGATGTTTGGTTTGTTTTATTCAATTTGGGAATTGCACTGTTATTGAATCGAATAGTTATCATTATGAAATTTTTTGGTTGACATATTTTCTCAGAATCAGTATTACAGACAGACCCTCTCGTTTTAAAAAAATGGGGACCAAAGCCGTTGACCTTTACTCTCCCAAATCCAGGTCATCGCAAAGAAAAAGTGCCTCTGGCGTCGGCTCGATGTATCGGGACGTCTGCCGGAGACATTTCCATGCAGCCCAATTAACTTTCCTGAATCCGCAGCGACAGCTGCGGGTTGGATACTTGGGCTGAAGTTGACGCGGAGACACGCCCGCTGCGCCGGAATGTGGGCCATAGAGTCCAAACGGTCAAGCAGTCTCCGCTAACCACTCTCGCGTGTGGCATGACACCCATCATGCGTTCACGGCGAAGGGTGATTCTTTTTGCCCTGGAGAACAGTAATCAATGAACCCTTCCTATCTGCACTTAAAGATCTGTGAAGGATGCGGCCGCCTTTGGGCACGCAACCACACAGTTACTGGCGTTTACTGCCGTCTATGCACAGCACATTTTTCCGATTTTCCCGCACCGCGCAGCCGGCGGCCCAAGGGAAGACCACGCAAGCTGCAACATGTGACAGCCAAGCCGTTGAATTGCGGAGGTGCGCGATGAGTGCAGCTTTTCCGCTATTCGACTTGCAGGCTTCGGAGAGTATGCAGCAGTGGACTCAGCCAGCGGCGAACGGTAAAGGGGTTCGAGAGGCGCGAACCAGACCTGCTCCGCGGCCCGAGCTGGCTTTCTATAGAAAATATACGGAGGCGATGTTACGCAGATATACGAGACTGTCTCTCACCGTAGGACGTATGCCCGCACTACTGGGACATGACGCATTTCGGGGAAAAATGAGCACATACAAAGTGACGAGTTTCGAGGACTCGGTGATCTTTGTCTATGACGTGGAAAAATGCCTGAAAAAGCTGGACAGCTTTTCTCAGGAGCTAATTCGAAGAATCTCCCTGCAGGAATACACGCAGGGAGAAGCGGCGGGGCTGATGCGAGTGAGCTTGCGGACGATTGTGCGGAGGTATGGCGAGGCGATCGACATGCTGACGCAAATCTTCATGGACCATCGACTGCTGGATGTCGATCCGATGGATGGGTCAAGCGACTCTCGATAGCGAGGAGGTAAAACGCCTGATAACAATGAGCCTGGCAGAGAGAATGGAATGGCCTTCTATTTCCGCTCTCTCTGCTAGTCTTAACTCATGATGAAGAGGCCGGAAGGCACGGCCGTCATGCCTGCGCCGCTTGTTTGAAATTCTTTTCGACCGCGGCCTATTTCAGTAATTTCATATCTAACGGTTGAGGATCAGCCAGCCCACATGCCAGAAGCGAGATGTGGGGCACCCGCATTCCTTTCGCGGAATGGCAGCGCAATCAATACAACTTATTAAGACGGCTTAAATCCAAGGGCATTCCGACAGGGGTGCCTTTTGCATTGTCTGGAAGAGGGTGGAACGACGTGCCGAGGGAATGTTCGACGCGCAGAGCTCCCGCGAGGCGAAGCTCCCGAAAGCGGAGCAGGGCGGGTGACACAACGAAAGCAGAGCCGGTAGACACTGGTTTATCGGTTGACAAAAACATTGAACAATATACACAGTTGGCGCGCACGTTCGTCCTGGAGGCATGGCCGGGAATTGTTCAAGGACTGATCCAGAAGGCAAGGAGCGGGGGATACCAGCAGGCAAAGCTGCTTTTGGATCTTTGCGATTTGACCAAGCTGGATTCCTCTTCGCTGGGCGAGGAGCAAAAGCGACAGCTTTGTGACGTGCTGCTTGAGGGGTTGGGATTGTCATCCATACAAGTAGAGGAAGAGACGGCTAAGATGGACGACCGCCAGAAACCGGAGAACACGGAGACGCTATGACGATCACACAAACAGAGGATCTGGTGCGAACCCCGAACAGCGGCAGAGCACGAACCGCCGTGTCGAAGTTCCGGCGCATGGCAGGAATGGCGCTGATGTTGGCGGCGGCACTGACCGCCCGAGGACAGGTAGGTACAACGACGGTGCAAGACACCGTGTACCACGCAGACGGAAGCTATGCGACGGGCACGATCCTGGTGTCATGGCCCGCCTTCGTGACAGCGACAGGAAATACCGTGGCGGCAGGGAATCTAAGCGCGACGATCGGGAGCAATGGACAGGTCTCGATGCAGCTTGCGCCAAACATCGGCGCGACGCCGGCGGGCACATATTACACGGCCGTCTATCATCTGGATGATGGAACGGTCAGCAAGGAATACTGGGCAATTCCGAATGTTTCCAGCACCAGCGTCGCGGCCATCCGAAGCCTGGTGATGCCGGCAAGCGTTGCGGTACAGACAATCACGGCGACGCAAATCAATTCCATGCTCAACAACTATCTGCCGTTGAAGGGCGGCACGCTGAACGGGGCACTGCAACTACAGGGCGATCCGCAGGCGCCGCTGCAGGCGGCGACAAAGAACTATGTCGATGAAGCAGTCTCGCCCCTTTCCGCAAGTCTGGCGGCGGTAGTATCCTCCGCGCCAAAGGCGAGCCAGGTAATTCAGCAGCCGGCGGGAACGAACCTGGCTGCAAATGTGCTGCAAGGAAAATACTATGCAAGCGACTTCGCGCTCCCGAACCAGTACAACGGCATTGCGTCAGTGGCCGGGAGCACAAATTGCGCCAATACATCGCCGGGCGGCCATAGCGGGTGCACGATTGAAGTGGACCCAACCTATGGCAACGTCGAAAACCCGCAGGGATACGGAGCGTATCTTTTTGGCAACAACCAAAACAATATGCCCTGGCCGCTGGACACGCATGTGCATGACCAGCGCAACGGAGTTACCGCCGACTATTATGAAAATCCGTTCTCCGTGGTTCCGCAACAGTCGGCGGGACAGTCGATAACGTCAGCAATTACCCTGGACTACCAGCAGTGGCCGCAATACCAGGGAAATGCCGCAGGCTCAGAGTATCTGCAAACTACCGACTTTGCGGGCGGGTATAACTTCGATAACTACTTCGGGTGGGGCCAGCCCGAGCATTTTTTCAAGACTTACTATGACAACTTATCCCTGGCGACGACGAACTACACATCGGGACAGCAAGAGGCGATAGAAAACATCGTCAACTGCCACGGCACTGGCGACTGCCTAGGGATGACTACGTTGCTGACCTGCGATGGGGGAGTGAATACCTCAAACGACGAAGGGTGTCATGGAGGTGATTTTGTAATTGGAGAAGACCCGGTCATCTACAAAGGGGTCGTCAGCACGGCGGCCAGCGTAGGCGCGACCGTTGTACATACATACGGCACCGCTGGACAACGAACACAGGGGCAGGACAGACTGCTGCTGGACACAAACCCTTCCGGCATAATCAGCGGCAACTCGATCACAGGGTATGCCGGCGCGCTGCCGACGGGACCGAGCGGAAACAGCGCGGTCACGCCCGATTCGGCCACGGACAGCAACGCAAACTTCCCGGTCTCAACAATGGTGCAACTGTGCTATGCCGGGAGCGACAATGGAGTTGGCGGCGCGGCGGGATGCGCGGCGGGAAGCCAGCCGACGGGATTTATTCCTTCGGCGCCGGGCATGATCAATCCTGCTGCGAGCATCGTGACGAATGTTGTCGCCTCCTATTCGCCGGCAAGTTCTCCTCAAACCGGTCTGCCAGCGGGATTCTGCACGCCGGGCACACTTCAGTCCAGCACACCGGGTGCGGCATGTTATCTACCCTCGACGGGCACGGCCTGCATAACGGACCAGGAGGAGTATGAATCCGTGAATTACACGTATAACTCCGCCACGCAACAGGTGACGCTAGAGAACCTGCGGTTTCCGCACCTAAATGGTTTGTTCTTCGCGCACGGAGGGTTATGCGGATACGGGGTCGAGCAGCAGTCGGACGTATTCAGCGGCGACGGCAACTACAACGGAATCAGTCAGGTTTTCCCGGTTGAAGGGTCGCCGAACGCCACGACATTTTATTACGTCAGCCAGCGGGTAAACATTGGATACACGCTGCCGGTGCTGGGAGTCAGCAGTGCAACGAGCGGCGGGCTGGGCGGCGGCGGTGGGGAATGCTTCAGCCTGAATATTTCTTTGGTGCAACTACAGGCGGACAATAAGACGGTCGTGCTGGCAACGAGCGTTCCTTTCAGCGTGGGGAGTCTAGCTCCTGTAAATGGAATGACATTGACGATAACTACGCCTAACTCTACCTACAATGGCAGCTACCCGGTGAGCTGGGGCGTAGTGAATGGACACGGCAACGAAATATCCTATGTACTGCCGACCACACCGACGGGTACCGCACCTACATCCGGAACGGCGTCATTCTGCAATACAAACTACAAGATGTACCCGGGTGTACGTGTCAACAGTGTGCTGAACACGGCGAACAATCAAGTAGACGGAACGATGAACACGATGCCTACCCCGGTAGCATTTGCGGCAGGCGATACGGTGATGCAGCCGCACTATCCGTGGATCTACACGGCGCATGATGGTGGAAGAGGAGTGAACCAGTTTCTTCCACGCAGCTATAACGGCGGAGCCTTGTATGGGATGAGCTATGGATTCCTATTGAGCGGAGAGTCTTTTGTTGGATTCCAGATCAACAACCAGACCGATCAAAACAGGTATCAGGGCTATGGCGGGACACATCAGCAGCCGGGCGCCGGAATGGAAGTTACGGGGGACTGGTTCGATTCCTTCGATGCCACGCAGGCACCCGACGAGGCGGTACTGAAGGTGAATGGCTGCAAGCCAGGGCCTATCGGCTGCAACCATGTCAACAGCAACTTCAATGTGCTATTGATGCCCACCGGCGCGCAGGCATTGAACTACGATCCGAACAGCATGACGTGGACATTCGGGAGTAATTACAGTCCAGCCAACAACCCACCTATAAATCCAGTGGGTTCGGTGCAAGCGAACATTTTTCATGCCATCACAAATATCACGGCACCGCAGGTTGGAGTGGGCGGCGCGTACCTATTTAACATAGGTGGCGCGGTGGGACTTACAAATACTCCGAACAGTCCTGTGTTTAATAACTGGTATGCGAACTATGCCTATGGCTTCGGGGCGCAGAACAGCACGGTGATCGATGGTTTTCTTTACCGTGGAGCTACGGCTAACTCCATTGACTGCGGGACGGGAACGGGGGACACGAGCTGCGACTTTACGCTGGGAACATTGAATGCGGGAACCGCCGTGAATGCGCCGACCGTTGCCGCAACCTCGTCTGTAACCACGCCGAGCCTGACGATTGGAGGAGGGTCGGCTGTTACCCATGTCGCTTATTACAACACCGGATCGGTAACGCCTGCGGCGGTGACGGCGCAGACATGCAGCGATCAGACATTTACCGTGACCGGACTGACGGCAGCGGACAATGTGGGATCGATGCGTCCGCCAGGCGCATTGGGCAACTTGAGTCTGAGCGGCTATGCCAGCGGGGCGAATACTTTGACACTTCACTTCTGCAATGTCGGCGCAGCGAGTGTGACTCCGCCAGCGGGGAGTTATGCGTTTCTGGCGATGCACTGATGACTTTCGGCATTTACCGCGGCTGAGAGTTTCGCTGGCTTTTGCCGGAGATTTTCCGTTCATTCAAATTGATTATTTTTATTTCTGCGTACAGCGGGAGGACTCTGCCTGTCCCGCTGCGTGCTTGCGAGGTTACGGTATGCGATGGGTTAATGCGCTGAATGCGATCAGTTCGCAGGTGTGGGCGGTGGTGCTGATCCTGCTGGGTATTTGCGCGTTCGGGATGGCATGTGGGTGCAGGGCGGCGGATGTGAGAGCCGCCTTGATGAGCTCGGGAACGGGGATGATCGGCGGTGGGATTGCGATGTTTCAACATCAGCCGAATACAGAGGAAGATTCAATCAAACCGTCAGTTTGACTGACAGAAGCGGACCTGACCATGACATTTCTTCAGCATGTTGGAAATTTCTTCAAGACTGTATTTGCCGATGTCACCAATGTGGCCAAGGCAGTGGAGCCGGTAGTGGATGTCGCGTTCCCAGGAATCAGCACACTTTATAACGCGACGGTGCAGGCGGTTGCCACGGCGGAGACGGCCGCGACCGCAGCCGGCGCGGAGGCGGGAAGCGGCACGAAAAAGCTGGCGGCGGTAACGGCGGCAATTGAGCCGATCGCCGTTGCCTATCTGCGGGGGCAGGGCATCCAGGCGAACACGAGTCAGATTCAGGCATGGACGAACGCAGTGGTAGCCACGCTGAATGCACTGCCGGCACCGACGGGTACGACGAACAAGACTGCGGCCTAGAGTATTGCGCGGTTCGGTGTACGAGGCATCCGCATCCTGCGGGAGTGAAGATCCCTCTACGGCAAGGCAGGACTGGATACTTCGATGCTCGGGCTGCGCGCATCGATGGAACCGGCCACGGGTCCCGTGGCCGGATTTTTTTGGGTGGAGACGATGGCGACACATATTGCATCCGCCGCCGCCGCGGGCATACCGGCGGTGACGAAGAGTGAATTTTATGGCCAGTTGAAATCCGGCGACCTGGTTTTCTGCTGCGGCAGGACGGACGTCTCGATGGCAATCGAAGACCTGACACATTCTCCTTTCAGCCATGTGCTGATGACGTGGCTGCCGCCGGATTCCGACTCATGGCTGACGATCGAAAGCACACTGCACCACGGAGTGCATATCGGCAAGCTGGCGACGTATGTGGACGATTATGACGGGGACTTGGTTCTGGCGCGGAGGCCGGTGCTGAGCGAGGAAGAGATCAGGAAGTCCAGAGATGCCGGGCTGCAGGTGCTGGACGATGCGTATGACTGGAAGCAGGAGGTCAGCGTCGTGGGGCATCGCCTGCTGCGGTGCATTCCGGTCGAGATTCCGCAGAGGGAATATTACTGCTCGGGACTGTTGTATTTGATGAGTCTGGCGACGAGGCATCCTTTGCAGCGGCCGGGGCAGAATTATCCAACCCCTGAGGATGTATGGACCGATCCGACGGTGGCGCCGGTGTGCGCGCTGCGGAAGGATTGAGGGCAGGCTCCTGCACCTGTGGCGTGGCGAGATTTTCTATGCGAGGCCGTTCTTTGGGAACGGCCTCGCATGTTTCAATTTCCACTTCACTCCATCAGGAGAAATGCTCTGGCGCGTGATCGTAGTGCAGCAGGTAAAGACGAAATGGAATTTTATGGAGAATTTTATCGATGTACAGGCCGAGGCGGTCGCCTGGGGCGGGAAAAAGGCAGGACGAAGCAGCGGGAGAGGAGACCGGGAGCAGCTACGGTGGCTGGGAGAGAGGCTGGATTTCCGTTCAAAGGACTTTGGAGGAGACACGCTGGGAATGTGGCTGGCTCGGGCGATGCTGCGGGTGCGGGACCGGAGAGGACAGCCTGTTCCGCTGGAAGCGAACACCGCGCAGCGAGAGTACGAGCGCAAACGGGGACAGAGGAACATTGTATTGAAGGCCCGGCAAATGGGCATAAGCACCTGGGTAGCGGGAAGATTTTTTCTGAAGACGATTACGCAACCAGGAACGCTGACGGTGCAGGTGGCGCACAACCGGGAGGCGGCGGAACAGATATTCCGGATTGTGCATCGTTTCTATGAACAACTGCCGGAGGGTCTGCGCGATGGGGCGTTACGGGCTTCGAGAGTGAACACCGGCCAGATTTTATTTCCCAAGCTGGACAGCGAATATCGGGTGGAAAGCGCCGCCGATGTGAATGCGGGCCGGGGAATCACGATACAAAACCTGCACTGCTCGGAAGTGGCGCGATGGGGTGGCGACACAGCGGCGACGATGGCGAGCCTGCGTGCGGCGCTGGTGCCGGATGGCGAGCTGGTGCTGGAGTCCACGCCCAACGGAGCGCATGGATGTTTCTACGAGGAGTGGACGCGCGCGGAGGAGACGGGCTTCGTGCGGCATTTTTTTCCCTGGTGGATGGAGCGGGCGTATGCGAGCACGCCGGTTGACCGGGAGGAATGGACGGACGAGGAGCGGGTGCTGGCGGAAGAACACGGGCTGGCGCCGGAGCAAATTGGGTATCGCCGGCAACTGCAACGGAGTTTCCGCCAGGTTGCGGCGCAGGAGTATGCGGAAAATCCGGAGGCCTGTTTTCTGGCGAGCGGCGATTGCGTTTTCGATCTGGACGGCATTGCCAGGCGCATACAGGAGGCGCGTGCACCGTTTGAGACGAGGCTGAACGGAGCACTGTGGATCTGGTATCCGCCACAGCCGGAACGGCAGTACATTATCGGCCTGGATCCGGCAGGCGGCGGGACGGACGGAGATTATGCGGCCCTGCAGGTGATCGAGCGGGAGACGGGATTGCAGTGCGCGGAGTTGCGCGCGCATATGGATCCGCGAAAGCTGGCACAGCATGCGGCCGAGCTGGGCCGCGAATACAACGACGCGCTGCTGGTGGTGGAGCGAAACAACCACGGCCATGCGGTACTGGCGTATCTGCATACCACCCAGCGTTATCTGTCGCTGTATGAGCAACGGGGAATGCCGGGATGCCTGACGACGGCGGCCTCCCGCCCGGAGATGATTGAACGGATCGACGCGGCACTGACCCGGCAGGCAGACATCTTTTCGAGCACACGTCTGCTGGGCGAGTGCCGGACGTTTGTTCGTCATGCGGATGGCCGCACGGGAGCGGCCCACGGCGCGCATGACGATTGCGTGATGGCAATGGCGATGGCGATGCACGCGCGGGCGGAGAGGGTCTCCGCCCGCGGCTAAACCATGCCACAAAAGCGACGCCCTTCGACAGGGCAGGCTCCGGGGCACCCGATCTATGCCGTTGCGGTTACAATCCGGGAGTACGACGGCCTGGGTTGAGGGAGTGGGAGCGGCGGGTGGCGGTCACGGCGGTGCAACAGATCCGGAGGATGCGGGGCGGGGCGCAGAGTCATCTGATGCTGGGCTCCGATGGGCACCTGTATGTGGTGAAGTTCCAGAACAATCCGCAGCATTTGCGGGTGCTGGCGAATGAATTGTTCGCCACGCGGCTGGCGGAAGCGGTGGGGCTTTCGGTTCCGGCCACGGAAGTGGTGGACGTGAGCGAATGGCTGGTGGAAAACACGCCGGAACTGCATATGGACATGGGGCGAGAACAGGAGCGCTGCCAACCGGGATTGCAATTCGGCTCCCGCTATGTGGGTGGATTGATGCCGGGGCAGGTGGTCGATTACCTGCCGGAGGAACAGTTGAGCGCGGTACGGAACCTGAATGAGTTTGCCGGGATGCTGGTGGTGGACAAATGGACCTGCAACAGCAATGGCCGGCAGGCAGTGTTTCATCGCAAACCACGGGAACGGCGCTATGCAGCGACCTTTGTGGACCAGGGCTATTGTTTTCACGCGGGGGAGTGGAGTTTTCCGGATGCCCCGCTGCGCGGCGTGTATGCGCGCAACCTGGTGTATGCGGAGGTGACCGGGTGGGAGAGCTTTGAACCGTGGCTGAGCCGGGTGGAAAGGCTGGCCGCGGAGACGGTTTGGCAGATTGCGGAGACGGTCCCACCTATATGGTATGGCGGCGACCTGCGCGAGATGGAACGACTGGGGACGGCGCTGCTGGCACGGCGGGGACAGGTGCGGGAGTGGATTGTGCAGTTTCGGGAGAGTACGAGAAGGCCGTTTCCGAAATGGGTGGAGGGCGGAGCGGGGAGCGGGGAGGGACAGTTTGGGGAGCAGAAGAGGATAGAGAATGGAGAGTGGTTGCAGTGAGGATTTAGCCGGTGGGCTGCGCGCACCAGGCACCCGCGATTCCAGCGCGCCGGTGAAACACAAACCCTTCCACCGGGCTGCGCGGAGTCTACCC
>JADEYI010001474.1_pt1 | contig 17448 bp, 18 predicted proteins | sample 8542331 | NCBI WGS metagenome assembly JADEYI01 (sample SAMN16510988, study PRJNA670497) | mine drainage metagenome | isolation source: biofilm near Copperflume 1 | place: Germany: Marsberg coppermine Kilianstollen | collected 2018-02 | reverse complement strand
ACCACGATGAAATCCTATATGTGCGTCATCTGTGGGTTTGTCTATGAGCAGGCCAAGGGCCATCCCGACAGCGGTCTGCCGCCGGGCACCAAGTGGGAGGACGTGCCGCTCAATTGGCATTGCCCCGATTGCGGCGCGGGCAAGGAAGACTTCGAGATGATTGAAATATAAGAAGCAGCAAGGGCAGGGAGTGTTAACGGTTGAACGAAAACCTGGACACCGGATTCTCACATCCGACACTTTTTATACGCCTCACTTCCCTATAATTGTTCCACCCGGTAGCCGCTTTTCTCAAACTGCGCCAGCAGGCCGTCCGGTTTCGCCGACTGCGGCGCGCAAACCAGCAACTGCAGCTGGCTGCTGGGCGCCAGTGCAGGGGATTGCGGCGCATTTCAGCAAAGCGTAGATTGCGCCGCACATTCTTATTATAAAGACCTACTCCCATGGGGCTTAAGTTGCGGTGGATGAAAACCGGAAACCGCAGCGCATTCAATGTGCTGGCAGTCATGCTGTGCTGGATAGCCAGCCTGGCACCCGACACCACCCTGGCCGCGACTGCGCCGCCCATTGCCAGTGCCTGCGGTCCCATCACGCATTCACGGGAGGTCGTCGAGCCACAGGCGGTGGACATGTGGGATGCGCCGGTGGATACCTCGGGCGAGCACGAGCTGATACTGGCCGTACACCAAGACCAAGGCGGTAACCGGTTTTGCTACGTCTACCGCTGGCACGGCGTGGTGCATAGTGTTGCACCGGCGATTCATGTGCGGCGCGGTGAGCGCTTTGCGATCCGAATCGTGAACGACATCGCCGGCCAGAGTCCCGGTGAAAGCGTTCCTTCAACCGAAATTACTCCCTGCAAACCGATGGATATGCCGCCCACGCCCGTCGAGCACTGGGTCGGCTATCTCAACCATGTCATTGACGACCGCAACTTCGAAATGCAGCCGCTCGATACCAATCTGCATCTGCACGGGTTCGAAGGCCCGGCCTCGGAGGAAAACGTGTTCCTCTCGACCCTGAGCACGCCGATGCATGCCTGCGAATATCGCATCACCATTCCGCGCAGCCAGCCGCCCGGCACCTACCTGTACCATCCGCATGCACACGGGGCGGCGGACGATGAACTGGGGGGCGGTCTCGTCGGTGTGTGGATCGTGGACCCGGACAGGCCGCAGCTTCCTCGCGACGACCAGCATGTGCTGTTGCTGCGCTATCGGTTCCCGTTCGCATTGGACATGCAGCCGCCGAGTACTGCCTCCCTGAAGTCATTCGTTGCGGCGGCGGCGTCGCACGAAGGGGCGCTCACGCACGCGGCGCCGGTTCGCTACGACCCCTTCAATCCGCCCCCGTGGCCGTTCACCCACCCGTTGCGGGCCGGTGGGATTGTGATCAGTTCCTCCGGTTGCGGCAGCAATATCAACCCGGAACCGGATATCAGTGTTGACGGTGCAGATACCCCCGCGACACTGGAAATTGCGGCCAACCGCACGCAATTGCTGCAGATCGTCAATGGCACATCGGATTCTACCAAGCTCCTCCGCATCCGCGACGCCTTGGGCCATACGCTGCCGTTCCGGGTGGTGGAACGCGACGGCGTGCCGGTTTCCGGCGACATGCAGCATCCGCTCGCCCATTACCTTGCCATGAAGGAATTGATGCTGTCGCCAATGTCGCGCGCTGCCGTCCTGCTAACGGCAGCACCGGGCGCAACCTTCACTATCTCCAGCGAACCCTTCTGCGCAGGCGGCGGCACCATAGAGCTGCACCACGATCTGCTGCGAATCCATGCCAGCGCGCATGCAGATGCGGAAGCGCAGGTACTCAACTCGACGCCGATCGCGGTTGCGGATACGCCGGCAGCGAAGCTGGTCGCCTGGGTGCATGCACATCCGAAGCTGGTACACCGCCGTGCGATTACCTTCACGCAATACGCGTTCCCCAAACGCGGCAAAATTCCGAAGCATTTAGCCTTTTACATCACCGACACCACCAATCCGGACTTCCACGAGCACCCGTTCTGGCCCGTTTACCTGGCCGGCGCCACCGTGCCGTCGAATCCGGACATCGTGGTCAAGCAAGGGACGGTGGAGGTGTGGTATCTGATCAATGCCACCGACGAAAACCATGCGTTTCATATTCACCAGATGGCGTTCGTGCAGGAAAAAGACTACACCGGATTACCGGCGACTCTGGACACCGTGTTTGTTCCTGTAGGCAGGCTGCTGCCGGATCCCCGTGACTCGAATTACCCGCTGATCAAGCCGAGCATCACCAGGGTGATTCTCGACTTCCGGCACGTGCCGCGCGGCACCTTCGTGTTCCATTGCCACATGCTTTTCCACGAGGACCACGGCATGATGGGGGTCATCCGCGTGGAGTAGCACGACGTAGGTTCCAGCGCTGTCCTCACGGCTGCAATCGGCTTGGCGCCCACCAAGATAAATCATAAGCGTCGTTCCGTGGAATTGTCCAATCGGTAAGGCCAAAACTAGCGTGATGTGCACTGACCATAAATCAGTGAGGAGGCGAGCCATGAAGAAGACAATGTCGCGCTGCCTGCTGCTCCTGGGTCTGACCTTTCCGCTGATCGCGACAGCAGCACCGGTTGCCAGCCGCTATCTTTTCGTGTGGGCGATGGAGGCCGAGCATCCTCACGCTTCCACGCTGGCGCTGGCGCCAACAGATCGGGCTGCGTGGCGCAAGACACTGGGATTGGGCAAGGACTTCCTCGCGGTTTTCGACGTCCGCCCGGGCCCGTCGTTCGGAAAACTCATCACGATGCTGCCCGTCGGCAGGGCGGTGATGGCCCATCATACGAACTATGCGGAACCTCCGAACGATGTCATGTATGCCAACGATTGGCTCGGCAACCGTACCTACGTCTTCGACCTTGGCAATCCCCGACATCCGCGGCTCTTGCGTAAATTCGGCAGTGTCGGCGTCCTCAGCTATCCACACTCCTTTGTCTATCTTCCCAACGGCGATACGCTGGCGACATTTCAATATTCCGGCGGGTTCAACCACGCCGCGGGTGGGTTGGTAGAGTTCGATCCGCAGGGTCGGGTTGTGAGAACCGCCTCGGCGGCCGTACCCGCACATCCCAATATTCGCCCGTACAGCCTGGCCATCGTTGAAAAGCTGAACCGCGTCGTCACCGGCAGCGCGGACATGATGGGAGCGCAGGTCAGCCATGTGGTCCAGGTCTGGCGGCTCTCCGATCTGAAGCTGATCAAGACCATGCGGCTGCCGCCACAACCTCACTGGTTTTACGACACGGCGGCCGATTCGTCGGAGCCTCGGGTGCTGTCCGACGACAAAACGGCGGTAGTTCCGACGTTCAACTGTGGTCTATTCCTGGTTCGCAATCTGGCAAGCGGCAATCCGACGCTGCAACATATCTATGACTTCGGCTACCGCATGTGCGAGGTGCCGGTGGTCGCAGGTGATTTTCTGGTGGAAACAATGCAAAGCGGGCACGCCATTGTGAGTCTCGACCTGCACGATCCGGAACATCCCCACGAAGTCAGCCGCATTCTCCTGCCGCCGGATGAATATCCGCACTGGTTGACGCTCGATCCGGGCGGAGATCGTCTGGCCATCACGGGTTATGGCGCGCTCGATACCCGGGTCCGTTTCGCCACGATCGATCGCCGCACCGGGAAACTCACACTCGAGCCGGCGACGATCGATTTCACACGCGCGTGGCCGGATGGCTGGCAAGGGAGTGCCATTCCGCATGGCGCGGTTTTCAGCAACCCTTGAGCCGCCCGAGCGGCCTCACGCTCTCTTTACAACTGTTCTACCCTGTATCCCGCCTTTTCAAACTGCGCCAGCAGGCCGTCCGGTCCCACCATATGCAGCGCACCCACCACCACGAAGTATTGCCGGCCGCCGCGCATCAATCGTTTCAGTCGCGGCATCCAGGCGCGGTTGCGATCCGCGATCAGCAGCTTGTAGGCCAGTGGATAGCTGCCGAAATCCTGTTTGAGTATTTTCTGCAGCGCCGCGGTATCGCCCTTTTCCCAGGCGTTGATCAAGTCCTGCATTTCCCGATTGAAATTCACGGCCTGATCCAATGATTCCAACAGCATATCCTGCTGCACTTTCTCCGGCAGGTCAGCCAGCAGCCGCAACTGGAAAGCGGGTGTCTCCAGGCCGATGATGCGTTTGTCGGCCATCTGCGCTTCATCGGCGAAATGATGATCCACGCCGGCGCTGGCTGTGTAACCCGCCCGCGTCAGTTGCATATCCAGGATCGCGATACTGCCCAGCCACGGACGCAGCCGGTCCAGCCGTTGCATAGCGATGCCGAGTTTTTTTGCGCCGGCGGCAACTTTTTCATAAACCCCGGGTGGCAGTTCGGTGCGCAAAGATTTGCCCCGCGGATATCCGCCCATCCGCAACGCCTCCTGCTGCATGTTGGCGGTGTCCACCGTGGTCAGGTTGATTTCCTCCACCAGCGCCGCGGAATGCCGGAAGGCGTTTTCCATTACCGCCGGCAGGGGATAATCATCCGGATTGAGCGCGTGGATCGAACCGACCAGATAAAGACTCTCGTGGTCGCGGCTGATGTGCCACAGGAAATGATGCACGGGGACCGCCGGCAGAGCGGTTGTCTGTGAAGCGGCGGCAGGTGCGTTATTCGCCGGTGGTGCGGTCCTGTCTTTGGCGGCCTGACAAGCCACAGAGACCGCGAGTATGCACGCCGACATTAGCAGGATACGGATGGCTTTGTTGAGCATGAAAGTTCCCATTGCCGATCTCAGAATGCCGAGGTTTCGCCAAAGCCGCATAAGGTATGGCCGCGTGCCGGTTCTACCCACATTGTCAATTTCCGATCCATTCTATTTCCGTTTCGATGCGTCCATCCGGGTGCAGGGTCAGCCGCCGCATGCCGGGTGGCCGGGTGTCCAGCGCGAAGTCATTTGAATCCGGCAGGAACTGTGCGCAGGTGGAGGGCGTGGCCATCAGGCGTACACCGCGGCGTTCCGATTCAAATGCCTGATGCACATGCCCCCAGAGCACGCCGCGCACACCGTGATAGCGATCCAGTACGTCGAAAAATTCATCGGCGTTGTCGAGCCCGATACGGTCCAGCCAGGCACAGCCGACGGCCACCGGTTGGTGGTGCAGTGCGATAAGGACGTGCGCGTCAGATGATTGCGCGAGAGTGGTTTCCAGGAATTGCAGTTCGCTCGCTTGCAGATGCCCGCCGGTCTCTCCCGAGACCAGGGTGTTCAGGAGCACGATGCACCAGGCGGCAAGAATGTGTTTACCACCGACGCAGATGTTTGGGCCCGTGATGGCTTGCAAGGAATCGAGCGCATCATGGTTGCCGGCGATGGCGGCCACCGGCGCATCCAGTGTATGCAGCAGAGCCTTCAATATATGATATCCCGCAGGCGATTCGTCGTGGACCAGATCACCGGTAGCCAGCACCAGGTCCGGCTTCGGATGCCGGCGCGCGGCGGACAGCACGCGCTGCAACGAGGCCCGGGTGTTGACGCCGTAAAGCGTCTTTTCCGGCTCCGCGTACAGGTGCGTGTCGGTAATCTGCAGCAGGCGGACGGGAGTAGAATCAGCGCTCATCGCGAATACAAACAATGGTGCAGGCCATGTCCAATCGTACCATCTCCATGAGCGATCAGCTGTATGACTATGTACTGAAAGTTTCCCTGCGGGAACCGCCAATCCTGAAACGGCTGCGGGAGGAAACCGCGAAGCATCCCAAACATGGCATGCAGATCTCGCCGGAACAGGGCCAGTTCATGCGCCTGCTGGTGCGGATGATGGGCGCCAGCCGCTGCATTGAAGTGGGGGTGTTCACCGGTTACAGCAGCCTGTCCGTGGCCCTGGCCCTGCCGGACGAAGGCCGCATCATAGCCTGCGATGTGAGCGAGGAATACACCGCGGTGGCGCGGCGTTACTGGACGGAGGCCGGCGTCGAGAGAAAAATCGAGTTGCGCCTGGGACCGGCCTTGGAAACCCTGGACACCATGTTGAAGCATGGCGAGGCGGGACGCTATGACTTTGCCTTCATCGATGCCGACAAGAATAATTACCTGCATTATTATGAACGGCTGATCAAGCTGCTGCGTCCCGGCGGGCTTATGGCCGTGGACAATGTGTTGTGGAGTGGCAGTGTGATTGATAAGAAAGACAAGAGTGTGGACACGGCGGCCATCCGCAAGTTCAACGAAGCCCTGCATGCGGACAACCGCATCGAATTAAGTCTGGTGCCCATCGGCGACGGCCTCACCTTGGCGCGCAAGCGCCCCTGAAGATGGTTTTTATCGAATTGCCGTTGGCGGAACGGGTCATGAGATCCACGGCCTGATGCACTGGCGGTCCCGGCAACCGCAGCACGGCGGGTTTGTGGATGGAATTGTGTCGTGTTATTCCTTCAGGAAAATCTGGTAACAACTTTAGGGGATCAAGCAATGCGTAAATGTTTCCGTTTGATCGCCGGGTGTGTCGCCGGCCTGGCCGGATTGGCACTGACAGTGACTGCGCCGGTAACGGCCGCGCCGCTGCTGACGCCGCAAGCGGTTATCCGCATTGCCGGCGGTGAACATGGCATTGGTTTCGATGACATCGGCTATTTCCCGCAACTGGGTAAGGTTTCCATTCCCGCCGGCCAGACCGGCAAGCTGCTGCTGATCAATCCGGCCAGCGGCGCCATCACCGCGACGTACCAGGTGACGAATACGGCCGTTGCTCGGGCGCGCGGAGAAGGCACTTCGTCCGCTACCTATGGGGACGGCTATATTTTCGCCAGTGATCACGGACAACCGGGCGTGGCGGTACTCGACGCGCGCGACGGCACGGTGCTCGAGCGCGTCAAACTGGCCAGCGGCCCGGATTACGTGCGCTACCTGGAATCGCGGCATGAGCTGTGGATCACCGAGCCCCGCGCCCAGCAGATACAGGTATTCAGCGTCAGCCGCGGCCCGAAGCCTGTGGTTACCGCTAACAGCATTATTCCCGTTGCCGGCGGACCTGAATCCCTGGTCTTCGATCCTGATTTGAAGCGCGCCTACACCAATCTATGGAAAGCCAAAACGGTGGTCATCGACACGATCACGCACAAACCGGTGGGCGAATGGAATGACTCCTGCATGGGTCCGCGCGGTTTGGCGCTGGACGCGGCCAAGGGTTTTCTGTTCGTGGGTTGCACCGAGGGCAAAGTGGCGGTGCTCGATGTGAATCACGGCGGAAAAGTGTTGGACACCGCGCCCTCGGGCGCAGGCATAGACATCATCAGTTATAACCCGAAGTCAGGACATCTTTACGTGCCAGGCGCCCGCAGCGCCAGCATGACGATATTCAAGGTGTCGCCGTCAGGAGCGTTACATGCCTTGGCGGTGTATCGCACGGCCAAAGGGGCGCACTGCGTGACCGATGACGGCAAAGGCAACGTCTTTGTGTGTGATCCACACGCCGGCACGCTATTGGAGATCAAGTATCCCTAGCCGTCTTGGATGCGACTTCTGCGCGAGCAAATCTAACAGCGGTACTGACTTCTTTATTGAACGTGCGGCTGCTGCGCAAGCCAATCGTCGTCGGAGCCTTCGTTGATATTCTCGAACAAGAAGGTGGACAGGTAGCGTTCGGCGGTATCCGGCAACATGGCCAGCAGCACAGCGCCCTGCGGGGCATGTTCCGCCACCTTGAGGGCTGCGGCGAGCGTGCCGCCGGCTGAGATTCCGACGAGGATGCCTTCCTCGCGAGCCAGCCGTTGCGACATATCGCGCGCCAGCGTGTCGTCCACGGGGATGATGTCGTCGGCCACCTTCCGGTTCAGCACCGCCGGCACGAAGTCCGGGGTCCATCCCTGAATCTTATGTGGCTGCCAGGGGGCGCCCGCAAGCAGTGATGCGCCCGCAGGCTCCGCGGCGATAATCTTGATGCCGGGGCGCGCAAGCTTGAGCATCTCGCCCGCGCCGGTGAGCGTGCCGCCGGTGCCCCAGCCGGTGACGAAATAATCGAGCCGCCGGCCGGCGAAATCCAGGAGGATCTCGGGGCCGGTGGTACTGCGATGCCAGGCGGGATTGGCCGGGTTCTCGAACTGCCGCGCCAGAAACCAGCCGTGCGCCTTGGCCAGTTGTTCGGCCTTGCGTACCATCCCGCTTCCGCGCTCGGCGGCGGGCGTGAGAATTACTTTGGCTCCGAAGGCGCGCATGAGCTTGCGCCGCTCTACCGAGAAAGTCTCCGACATCACCGCCACAAAGGGATAGCCGCGAGCGGCGCACACCATGGCAAGCGCAATACCGGTGTTGCCGGACGTGGCTTCCACCACCGTCTGTCCCGGTTTGAGTGTGCCGCGCTGTTCTGCGTCAAGGATGATGGCAAGCGCCAGCCGGTCCTTCACCGAGGAGGCGGGATTGAATGCTTCCACTTTCACGTATACGTGCACGTGTTTGGGCGGGATGTGACGCAGCCGTACGACCGGTGTGCGGCCGATGGTGTCGAGAATGCTGTCGTAGATCATCAGTGGGCATCCATGTAAACAGTGATTCCGTTATACAAGCATAGCAGAGAGCAAAGTACCTGTTCCCCCATTTTTGCAATCACTGGCCGCATTCAGCATTACCAAAGATTCCCATTGCCTCACGGATGACGGCAAGGGCAAGGCCTTTTTCCGTGATCCCCAGGCGGGCACAATTCCGGAAATCAAGGCTTAACGGGCGGCGGGATACTTGCCGAGCAGTTTTTCCAGGACAAAGCAGAAGAACAGGCTGGCCGCCACGGTGATGTCCAGAATCCAGGCCCAGCCATGCGGGCCGAGTGGCAAAACGTGTAGCCCGTAAAGCAGGGAAGCAAGCGCCGCCAAGAGGAATAGCGGCCCGGTATAAAAACAGTGTCGCCGCCCGCAACGACGGGCGTTCACCAGGCAAATCGCACCGGCGAGGCTGAAACCAACGGTCCAGAGCACCGTACGCGTGACACCACCGATAAAACCCCCGATAAGAATCAGCAGCCACGGCAGCCAAAACAGCAGCCGCGTATTGGGCGAGGCCAGCAGGTCTCTTTGCTTGGGTTCGGCGCCTTCAGTCATAGGCGGGCAGTGTTCATAATGGCCGCATGTGTTCAGTCCACCGGTTGCAGCCAGCCGCGCTTGTCTGGCGTGCGACCCTCGAATAATCCGAAGAACAGTTCCTGCATTTTTCGCGTGAGCGGGCCCGGCTTGCCATCGGCCACGGGCTTGCCGTCCACGGAACGGATGGGTGTGATCTCGGCGGCCGTACCGCACATGAATACCTCGTCCGCGAAGTATAGGTATTCCCGCGGCAGGTCGCGCTCCACCGTTTTGATGCCGGCGTCGGCGGCAAGCTTGATGAGCGTATCGCGCGTGATACCGTTGAGGATCGCGGCGCTCACCGGTGTGGTATGCAGTGCGCCCTCGAACACCAGAAACAGATTCTCGCCGGCGCCTTCGCTGAGCAAACCGTTGCTGGCGAGCGCGATGCCTTCGCCAAATCCCAGGCGCCGGGCTTCGCGGGCGACCAACTGGCCGGAAAGATAGTTGCCGCCGGCCTTGGCGCCCATCGGCAGCGTATTCGGCGTGGGGCGTTGCCAGGAAGACACGCAGGCATCGATGCCGTTCTCGATCGCATCATTGCCCAGATAACTGCCCAGCTCCCAGGCGCCGACGGCTACGTCGGTGGGGGTTTCCGCGCTCAGACTCAGGCCCTTGCCGGCACCGCGAAACGCGACCGGCCGGATGTAGGCTCTTTTCAAACCGTTGATGCGCACCACGTCCCGGCAGGCGGCGGTAAGCGTCGCCTGATCGTAGGGCATGGGCAAGTCGTAGATCTTGGCCGAATTGAACAGGCGCTTGAGATGTTCCGTGAGCCGGAAGATCATCACACCCTTGGGCGTCGGATAGCTGCGGATACCTTCGAAGATCGAGGAACCGTAATGCAGGGCGTGCGCCATGACGTGCACCGTGGCTTCCGCCCAGGGTTTGATTTTGCCGTTATGCCAGAGTTGCGCAGGATATTGGGTTGCCACGCTTCATGTCCGGACTGGGAGGGGACGCCGGGCGGCGCGGGCCGATCCGGGTGCGTCTATTCTAGCGTTTAATAGGCGCCTTGGCGCGCCGGCGTCGGATGTTATGGAATTGATGCGGCGCGCGAGCCCTCACAATGGGAATATATTTTCGCGAGCTTCGTTTTGAATATCCTGTGGGCTGCGGCCGGGTGTGGCGTTTGGTCCGGATTTGGGGATTACCGCGGCCCGGGGTTTCGCGTGGTGCCGTGCGCGACTGGGCGCAGTCATGCCCGGCAGTGCGTAGCCGGCCGGGCTGATGGCGGCGATGCCGGTTGGCGGTTCGTCCGGATCACGCTTTTGGCGGCGCGCCAGATGTCTGCGCCGTTCGCGCTTCTCGATCATTTTCTCTATTTGGCGGCCCGGATCTGAAGTTTTGATCAGCATCGTGGTTTCTCTGCTTGCCGGTTCAGCGCAGACAATACCTATGCACCATGACGCAGGTATGACAGCTTCATGGCCAGTATGTGAAGTAAGGGAGTGCATTGCCACCGATAAGCGTGCATAAGACGCCGATGGCCGGTCTGCCCGAGTAAGTCTGTGTCAATTAAAATTGATTGTACCCAGATGCAGTCAATCAGTGGAATTTGCGAGGGACAGCAGAAAATTCTGTGAATCGGTTCAATAATAGGATGCGGGAAATAAAATGGCGCTTTGCATCAACGTGCTTGCTGTGGACAGCGGGAATCCCTCTTCAAAATCCCCGCTTTTGAAGGCTGCTCGCCGCGTGCCTTTTCCAAGGAGGGCAGGGATAACGACTGGACATGTGCTGCAGCATGCGGTCAGCGCCCCAATTGGGTAGTTTTATGCGCTGCAGCTGCAACAGATGGTTTATCATTACTTTGACTGCGTAATCGCAGCCTCACGGCGTCGCAAGGAAAACCATGGTGAAGCCCGAAGAGCGCCGAAAATACCCCCGCTTGCGCAGGGAGGAAAAGGCCGTCATCCGCAGAATGGACAGTCCCGACGAAGATCCTGTCGAGAATGCAATCTATTGCAAGACCGTGGATGTTTCCGCGAGCGGTATGCGGGTGCGACTCAAGAATGAACTGACTCCCGGTGAAACAGTGGATATCGTTATCAATGTGGAAGGCTATAGCGGAACGTTTCACCTGCTGGGCGCGACCAAGTGGTGCCGGCCGTTGCAAGGCGAGGATGCCTGCCTGGCAGGCATTGAATTAGTGAATGCCGAGCGCAGTGATTTTGTCAGCTGGCGGCAAGTATTCAACTGAATTATTTGCCGACTCGCACGCCAGTGCTGGTAGCGGCGGGTCAAATCGAGAACGGAATCATGCAAACTTATCTCCGACTATTGTTTGCCGGTGTGTGCGCCATATTCATCGCCGCTTGCTCGGGTTGGCAGCCGAACAATGGCCAGGTGGATACCATGTCCACGCAAGTCAACGCGGCTATCGGCCGTTTCAAGTCCAGTGATCCGAGTCTTGAGCGTTTCTTCCAGCAGGCGTACGGCTACGCCGTGTTTCCCTCCGTCGGCAAGGGCGGGTTCTGGATCGGCGGCGCGCACGGCGACGGCGAAGTTTACGAGCAGGGCCGCTTGATCGGTGTCACCAGCATCACGCAGATCACCCTCGGTCCGCAGATCGGCGGCCAAGTCTACAGCGAGATAATTTTCTTCCGTGACCGGGATGCACTCGCGGTCTTCAAAACCGGCAACCTCACCTTCAGTGCACAGGTTTCAGCGGTGGCGGCCACAGCCGGTGCCGCCAAAAATGTGTCCTGGAGCAACGGCGTGGCGGTGTTCACGCTGGCCGAAGGCGGACTCATGGCAGAAGCCACCATCGGCGGTCAGACGTTTTCCTTCACGCCCTTGAAGTAAATGTAATTAAGAGCATCTAACAAAATGAAAAATGGCTCTGCTGTGGGAGCGGCCGTCCCGGCCGCGATTCCCACGGTTTCATTACTGCCCTGCCTTTTAAGATCCGGCGGAATTGATCCGCGAGGTGTTCATGGAGTTTAAGGACCGTGCCTCAGGCAATCCCACCAAGAGACTGCAACACTCCTTTGAGCGATCGGCGGAATGCACCGTGTCGGGACAGCATTGCCGAAGCATCTTCAAGGATTGGAGGAGTTTGGATAAGGACTTGATTTCCGTTTTCAATTCTATGATCCGGTGATCTATAAACGTCTCGACTTCCACGCAGGGACTACAGCCCCTGCGAGCGAGCTTAAGCACGGTTCTCATCTGCTGGAGCGTAAGTCCCATCTCCTTGGAACGTTTTACAAACCCGATGTAGGCGGTGGCTTCCGCGGAGAATTGCCGGTACCCGGAATGCGAGCGTGACGCTTTTGGTAGGAGACCGAGCGCCTCCCAATAGCGCAGCGTCTTGGAAGAAACACCCGTTTTTTTCGCCAATGTTGTGATGGTCAGCGATTCTTCCATTGCTGCTTTCGCCTATCGCGCACGAGGCGCGTCTTGCTACCACTGGATGACTCAAGCTATAGACCGTCAACGACTCCGGAGGTTCACCCGGACCAGTACGCTCTTGGCACTCGCATGAATGCCGCCCCTTGAACCTTGCCCAGGGAGGAGGCTTTAGAGTCACGGGACTTCACCGGGAAACCAGGAGACAGTGATGATCGACCTAGCGTTGAAACCTGTTGCCATTGGCAACAAGTCGGGCGATCTTTTAGCGCGAATTACCAGCCCTCAGTCCACTCGCTATCGGCTGTCCCGGGACGGGGAGAGCGCATATATCCATGTGTTTTGTGCCCTCGACACCATCGAATACGCCTTAATCGCCGGCGAGAACTTGAGTGTCGTCGGGGATCCTCCCGCGGGTTCGGTGATGCGCTTCACTCTCACATCAACAGGCCCGGAACCGGCTGCGGGGTGGATGTCCACTGTGATTCCCGGGCATACCTCGCAGCTACCAAGCGTCAAGGGCATGCCGTCTCGTTGCTGTCCGTATATCCATTTCTTCGCCTCGAAAGAAATGTATGCCGCTTGGAGCAAAATACTGCCAGATGGGATCAGGTCGCATATCGAGTGCATATCGCTTTCCGAGGCTTGGCAACGCGCTCGCCGTGCGCTTACGGTATGCCGGCCTCCGCTTTCCTGTGAGTGCCAATGAACCGGACGAAATCGTGCCGACAGATATACGTGAGGAACAAAATATGAAGATACTGATTTCAGCGTTTCGCTCCGTCTTCCGATCCACGAACTACCGTCTTATCGGGATAGCGAGTTTCCTGGCATTTTTTGTCGTAAACCTGGTTGCATTCTCCACGCCGATTGCAGATGGAGCATTTGCGGCGGAACTGATGCGCAATGTGGACGTGGTGGTGATTCTCCGGTCCGTTCTTATGGCGATCCTGCTCGGTATCCTGACACCGCTCACCGTTTACCTGCTGCGGCAACGCGCACGGGCGCATCTCGGGGCCTCGTCGGCGGGACTCATCTGTTCGGGGGTATGCTGCCTGGCGGGTCCCCTCTGTTGCGGGGCCATCTCACTCGTGCTGGGTTGGTTGGCCGGTTTGATACCGGCGACTGCGGCCTATGAGGGTCATGTGTTTGTATTTCTCGGCAATCACGAATCCCTGTTCTTTTACACCTCGGTAGCGTTGCTCGGTTATGCCTTGTATATGAACAGTAGGAAAGTTTTCGTAATTACGAATTCGGGCTGCGTGAGTTCTAAGAACATGCCTAATCCGCAACCGTGAGTCACCGCTTCACCGCCCATGAAGGCGAATTCTTTGGGAGCGGCCTCAAGAAGCTTCGCTCACCCTGAACTTGGCGAAGGGCTCAACATGAACGGACCAGAGTTTTTGAGATCGCTTCTAGACTTTATCCAACATTAACAGACTAATTGAACGCCCCGCCGTGCAGGGTTTTCCTGCAAGCTTCGTTGCGGCCACAGCCTCAATAGCGGTAGTGATCCGGCTTGTACGGCCCATCGGTTTCGAGATTCAGATACCTGGCCTGTTTGGGCGTGAGCTTAGTGAGGTGCGCGTCGAGACGCCCCAAGTGCAGCCGCGCCACTTTTTCGTCCAGGTGCTTGGGCAGCACATACACTTTCCGCTGGTATTTGGCGCCGTGTACGAACAATTCGATCTGCGCCAGCACCTGATTGGTGAAGGAGTTGGACATCACGAAGGATGGATGTCCGGTGGCGCAGCCCAGATTCACCAAGCGCCCTTCCGCCAGCACGATGAGGCGGTGGCCGTCGGGGAAGATCACGTGATCCACCTGCGGCTTGATGTTGTCCCATGGGTATTTGCGCAGCGAAGCGATATCAATCTCGGAATCAAAATGGCCGATGTTGCAGACAATGGCATTGTGCTTCATCTTCGCCATGTGCTCGTGGGTGATCACGTCCAGATTGCCGGTGGCGGTGACGAAGATGTCGGCCTTGTCGCAGGCTTCATCCATGGTCACCACCCGGTAGCCTTCCATGGCCGCTTGCAGTGCGCAGATGGGGTCAATTTCGGTGATCCACACCGTGGCCCCCAGGCCGCGCAATGACTGCGCACAGCCTTTGCCCACGTCGCCGTAGCCGGCGATGAGCGCGATCTTGCCGGCGATCATCACGTCGGTGGCGCGCTTGATGCCGTCCACCAGCGATTCGCGGCAACCGTAGAGGTTATCGAACTTGGATTTTGTCACCGAGTCGTTGACGTTGATGGCGGGAAACGGCAGGGTGCCGGCCTTCTGCATCTCATAGAGCCGGTGTACGCCGGTAGTAGTCTCTTCGGTCACGCCTTTGATATTGGCGAGAATCTTTGAGTAGAAACCGGGCTTGGTTTCCAGGCGCTTTTTGATGGCCTTGAACAGCGCGGTTTCTTCTTCATTGGCGGGTTTGGCAATGGCGGCCGGGTCCTGCTCGGCCTTCGAGCCGAGGATCACCAGCAGGGTGGCGTCGCCGCCGTCGTCCAGGATCATGTTGGGGGTGCCGCCGTCGCCCCATTCCATGATGCGGTGGGTGAATTCCCAGTACTCGTCCAGGGTTTCGCCCTTGTAGGCGAACACCGGTGTGCCGCCGGCGGCGATGGCCGCGGCCGCATGATCCTGGGTGGAATAAATGTTGCAGGAGGCCCAGCGGATATCCGCGCCCAGCGCTTTCAGCGTCTCGATGAGCATGGCCGTCTGGATGGTCATGTGCAGCGAGCCGGCGATGCGCGCGCCTTTCAACGGTTGCTGTTTCCTGTACTCCTCGCGCACCGCCATGAGGCCCGGCATCTCGGTCTCCGCGATGGCGATTTCCTTGCGGCCCCAGTCGGCGAGGCCGATGTCCTTCACCAGGTAGTCATGGTCAGATTTCTTACCGATCACTGCGTTCATTGTGTGTCTCCACAAAATAAACGAGCGCCGTTGTAATTACCGTTCCTCGCTCCAAGCCTGGCCGGCCAATCCGGTTGCAGCGCTCCTTGGGTTCAGAACTGCCCGTTGCGGACTAGTACTGTCAATGAATATTCAATGCTTCCTCTAGAAGAGTTACTTCATTCTCTCAATAATCTTGATCAATGGCACAATGACACGACGATAAGATTGCCATAATGTGAAATTGAAGAGTGCAAAAAATATAAAGAAAAAGAACCAGTAGTTTCGAATAGCATGTTGCTCAATATCAGCGTGCTGCATCAGCAGGTAAATCCACATAAACCCCGCCAGAACAGCACTGGTGATTGCCAGAATTATGCTGCTTCGCAGAGCGAGCCTGGCATTCCGTATGGTTTTGAGGTCATTTGTGGACAGCATATTCGCAATTCTTCATCGCGTTGATCGTAAGTCAGCTTACCGCTTTGATTCGAGCGGCGTCTCTTAAGATGCCGGCTTTATCAATCCGCTCCCAGGTGAACTCCGGCTCCTCGCGGCCGAAGTGACCGTAGGCGGCGGTCTTTCTATAGATGGGGCGTATCAGGTCCAGCATCTTGATGAGTCCGTAGGGCCGCAGATCGAAGTGCTCGCGCACCAGTTGGGTCAGCTGCTCGTCGCTCACCCGGCCGCTGCCGAAAGTTTCGACGTTGATGGAAGTGGGTTCCGCCACGCCGATGGCGTAACTCACCTGGATTTCGCAGCGCTCTGCGAGTCCCGCGGCCACCAGATTCTTGGCCGCGTAGCGTGCCGCGTAGGCCGCCGAGCGGTCCACCTTCGAGGGATCCTTGCCGGAGAAGGCGCCGCCGCCGTGACGCGCCATGCCGCCGTAGGTGTCCACGATGATCTTGCGGCCGGTGAGTCCGCAATCGCCCACCGGTCCGCCGATCACGAAACGGCCAGTGGGGTTGATGTGGAACTGGGTGTCGCGGCCGATCCATTCCTTCGGCAGCACCGGCTTGACGATTTCCTCCATCACCGCTTCCTGCAATGTCTTGTACGCCACCTCCGGTGAATGTTGCGTGGACAGTACCACCGCGGAAATTCCCGCGATCTTGCCGTTTTCGTACTTGAAGGTCACTTGGCTCTTGGCATCGGGACGCAGCCACGGCAGTTTGCCGCTGCGGCGCACGTCCGCTTGACGCTTTACCAAACGGTGCGCATAGGTGATGGGGGCGGGCATGAACACGTCAGTTTCGTTGCTGGCGTAACCGAACATCAGGCCCTGATCGCCCGCCCCCTGATCCTCGGGATTCTTGCGGTTCACACCCTGGGCGATGTCGCCGGACTGCTTGCCAATGGCGTTGAGCACCGCGCAGGTTTCCCAGTCGAAACCCATCTCGGCGGTGTAACCGATGTCCTTGACCACCTTGCGCACCAGTTGTTCCAGGTCCACCCAAGCCTCGGTGGTGACTTCGCCGGCCACGATCACCATGCCGGTCTTCACCAGCGTTTCGCAGGCCACGTGCGAGCGCTTATCCTGGGCCAGCAGTGCGTCGAGCACCGCGTCCGAGATCTGATCCGCCACCTTGTCCGGATGGCCTTCGGAAACCGATTCCGAGGTGAACAGGTAATTGCGGGACATGGCAGCGCCTCTAAGTCGGGTTGGGATAAAGGGGTGCCTAGTTTACTGTCTTGGCGCGGCTTTTTCGACCGTGCGGATGCCCAAAGGCCGACGTGGCTGTACCCTTGGTCTGCAAGCGGGAATTCGGCGGATTGTGGAAAGACAACCGACCGCACTGCGCAGCGCGGCTTCAACCGGTCCCTGGCGTAACAACAAGCCGCATTGCCGAGAAAGGCAGGCGGACGGCACGGAGACCGTCCGCCTGTAACGTCAGAGTGGGTGTGAAGCCGAAGAACCGGGTTGCCAATTTCCGTGATGCCAGTGTTTCCGCATAAATGACATCCGTTTCAAGAGCGAGTCGCGCACCACCGTTTTCTGCTGCGGCGTGAGGCTGTCATAGAGATTGAGTTCGTCGCCCTGGATTTTGCGCATTTTGTTGCGCATCTGATCCATGGCGGCATCTCTCTGCTGTGCCAGGGCGCGCAGATCGGGGTTATTA
>JADEYI010001473.1_pt1 | contig 17451 bp, 18 predicted proteins | sample 8542331 | NCBI WGS metagenome assembly JADEYI01 (sample SAMN16510988, study PRJNA670497) | mine drainage metagenome | isolation source: biofilm near Copperflume 1 | place: Germany: Marsberg coppermine Kilianstollen | collected 2018-02 | reverse complement strand
TTGTTATTGTTATTGTTATTGTTATTGTTATTGTTATTGTTATTGTTATTGTTACACGCTTTTCCTGCCAAAAGACAAGGTATGTCCTGCAGACAAGCTGCAGTCAAAGGCTGCCACTATCCTACCCATTGTTGGACTCGCCAGATCCAAGCAAGGCCATGCTTGCTATTGTATGCCACTCATCCTGACACTGTTATAAATGACAAAGATCAAGCGAGTTCCTGCTTTTTGCCCAGGTGTACATGCTGAGCGCTGACATGCTGCTAAATGAGGCGGCGCTGCTGTCCATTTTGGAGTCTGGCCACAGCCGCATACCAGTGCACAAGCCCGGGAACAGGTCTGTTGATGTCTTGTCACTAATAATATATGCTCACGATGCACGCCCTTCTCGCTACTTTTTCGATGTTTGCTAATTTATACCTTAAAAACGCAGACATCCAGCTATCCTGACCCTTATCACTTCGTTCAAGACATATATTTGCTCATGATGCACGCCCTTCTCGCCCCTCCTTCGATGGTTGCTGCCTTGTACTCAAAGACGCAGGCATCCAGCTATCCTGACCCTTATCATTTTGTTCAAGTCTCACCTACGTGTCTGCTCAACACATTCTGAGTGTTTCTGTTGCTGCATGCAATTCCCTCCCGGCACCATTCCCCATTGTCAGTGCCAGCAGGGGATACTAGATGAAACTGTTGTATTTAGTATCCCCCTGACCAGCCTGGATTGTGGTGCTTCTGACCTGCTCAGTGGGGTTTTGCGCGGCTGCAGGAAGGAGCTGATCGGCATCATCCTGGTCAAGGAGCTGATACTAGTGGACAAGGAGGCCAGCACGCGCGTGGGCGAACTCAAAATGCGATCAGCGCCGCAGCTGCGCGCCGACACGAGACTATATGACATGCTGCGGCTGTTTGAGACCGGGCGCTGCCACATGGCCGTGCTCGTGCAGCCGCCCGCGCAATCCACCCCGCGGCCCAGCACCGGTGGGTTCACCATTTGTCTCGCTGCCTGTTCTGGCCGTGTCAGTACTGCGTGTTCCGGCCGTCTCACCACTGCCATGACTGCCTGTTCCCTCCACGCTGCCTTTTGGGTTGTTGGACGCTACCATGTCTGCAGGCTATGTTCATTTTCTTGTTGCTTGCAAAATCCACCCCGCTCCCAGCACTGGTGTGTTTGCCTCGTCGCCTGTTCTGGCAGTGTCACTGTTGCCTGTTCTGATTCTTTGCCTTCTTCTCGGTCATTGCCATGTGAGCACTGTCGCCTGCTCTGGTTACAGTGCCGAAAGGCCAAACAAATTGCCTCTGTCGCCAATTTTGGTGCCACATTGCTGACTGGGATGTGTAGGGTCCGCTCAATGGGCCCATGAGTTATCACTAATAAGAATGTCTGCTACTTGATATGACAGCCCACAGCCCCAGGGCATTGCAAAGGTTCATGTTGAAAGAGTGGTCGATTGCCTAGAAATTTTAAATCAAAGTATGTCCTGCAGGCTCAAAGCCGCCACTGTCGCCGGCCACACCGGAGGGCGCCGATGAGACATCAAATCCACCCAGCGCTGAGGTGTGCTCTGAAAGTTTAAAATTTAAGTTCAGAATACAGGATCGAGAGTGAGACCTTTCTGGTCAGCATGTATGTGCAAGAAGGACAGTTGCTCATGTGAGCTTGTCATGCATGCTCAAGACTAATGACATGACGCTGGCATCATTGGTGCAGAATTCTGTGAGAGCGGGAGACTTGAAGTGGCCAGTACAGCATGCCGAGCCGCTGGGGATCATCACTATTGAGGATGTCATCGAGGAGCTGCTACAACAGGTACACGCCCCTTTTCTCAAGGGGATTGGCCCTGCACCTAATCCATTTGCTAAATTTGGCTCATTGGAATGATTTTGCACCGTGAGGAAGCAGCTTGATTGCTCAAATTAGATTGATGACTCGCAAACGCAGGTTCAGGTTCACCAGCTCCCTCAAGGACTAATCTCAGTAAATTCCGAGTCGATCAGAGGAACATATGTGAAAATGGAATGTCCCATGCAAAGGGGGTCTGCTTTGCTATTAGAAGGCTGGAAGGGCAAGTGAAGGACGCCTTTGTGTGGTACTTGCAGGAGATTGTGGATGAAACGGATAGGTACATAGACAACCTGCGGCTGCAGAGAGTGAACGCCGCGCTACTGACTAGCAGCCTGCCCAAACACCTGCGCAAGTGAGTGCCAGCCCTTGCAATCTCATATTTTCTATGCTGCACTGCTCGTGCCCTTGTCAGTACCTGCCATCATCATGCCCACTGCATCCCAGAATCCTTGATTACCTGTTAGGGAAGGCGCATGCATGTAAATATTGCAAACTTGTGATGAATGGCATTGATTGTTATGATGTCATGGAATTTGTGCAGGTTGGCAAGGCAGCAGATTACCAGGATTGGGGCATTGGCACACTTACGGGGGAATAACCAGATTACCAGATCGCACCCTCCCACATACGCCCCGGTGAGTGGGACTGCCCTTTTCTGACTCTGTCTTTTGATTCCCCTATTCGCTATATGAGCCCCCATCTATCAAGAATCAACAGCCATTGAGACCAGACTCTTGCTTGTACATATTGAGTCGGTCTTGAAATCAGCCAAGCAGGTTATATTTTCTGCATTCCTGCCTCGATTGGCATGCATTGGACTGCCCTACCAGAGGCAACTGGCTGCCTCAAGGGTTAGTAATGTAAACATGCCATAGGTGACTTGCATGGGTACATGCATTGTACATAATACGCGAGGCAGCCCTTTGCCATATTGGGCAATTTCACTGCCTTTCATGTCTCGTGGTCTGGGTTTCTCGTGTTCTGTCTGACTTTCATTAGTTAAGACAAGTTAAGTTTAAAATAAAATTTTGCAAGGGTGAGTTTGAGCCTTGGGCATTGTGTGTGCAGCCGCGGGCAAATATGGAGCAACAACCAAGTGATGACTACGAGAGTGACATTCACATCTCCCTGCTGCCGCCGGGCAGGCGATAACAGACAGCTCCATGCAGCTTCCTGCAGCTTCAATCCCGCTACCCTTCATGGACTTGGACATCTCTGTTCTGACGGCTCTGCCTGGCACTCTGTACCGCAAGTACCAGCGCTCTGAACCAGAAAGACTGTTTTGCTGTTCTGAGGGCTGGCCAGAATGTTTTGGGCAGGTGACGTATTCTTGGCAGATTCCGCGGATCTGTATGGGCTGTACAGATGGGCCCATTGCAAACTGGCAGCTTGCGTGGACTCAATAATGCAGACACCTAGTCAGGACTGGTGTTCGGTACTGCTGTTTTCTATAGGACCCTGGAGATTTAGGAACAACATAAACTTGGATCTCTGGAGAATCTGAAATTTGTATGATTTGTTTGCACGAGTGAATAGCACATGAAGAGTCATTTATGGGACTACAAAGCCCCTCTTGGGGGGCTCTCCTGAATTTACATGGCTGAGCCAACTTTGCTCCTGCTGACCCTATAGGAACCTTTGCACGGTATGAAATTTCCACTGAAAAGTATATTCGCCAGGAACGGAAGGTGCCATTGCCCTTCATGTGTGCCTGGCATGCAGCTCAGGGGCATATGCTTGTAGGTCCCCCGGCCATTGCCTTGAGCTGGCAGGTGTTTTGAAGCTTTGCTAGAGGGAACTCAAAAGGCTTGATCAAGCCTTCATGAAGTCAAGCTTGTCTGAACGTCCACAGATGAAGCACGCTTGCTTTGTAGCACCAATCACACCAGGAAATTTGAAGTAGGTAAAGATTGCAATTGTATTTGCCTTTTAAGGAGGAGTTCCAAAGGTGGAGTAGACACATTGCTCCCATGTGTTTGGAATTTGCAGGAAGGGTTGCAATATTCAAGGACAGAGCATGCCTTGGCATGTGGAGGCACGTGCTTCTTTCAGTTTTCGAGATAGCCTCAAACCAATCCAGGGGGTAAAGAAGCAATCCAGAAGCAGCAATGTAGACAAAAAACCTCTTCGAGCTATTCTGACAAGGGAAGGCCCCTGTTGGCAGGACTCTCGGGCCTTCGGACATCCCGAATGCTGAAGGACGGATTACAGGATCGCAACGCACGACTGGGTCCGCAGAGCGCAGATTGACATTGATAACAAAATCAAGAAATACTTACGGCGAAAGCCCCGTACCAGAGCTGCAGCTGGGGTGATCCTGAGCCTGTACTAGAAACGTGAGTGGAAAGGCACCTCCTGGCACTATTCAGCATTAGCCAGTGAGCACTGGGAATGTCACCCGGCTCTTTACAAGATGCTCAAGTGAAATTCTAATCATATCACCATATCCATGTCCTCACGGCAACTTACCGTGCAATACGGGCACAACGTAAGAGGGGCACGGCTGGTGCATCCAGGAGCAGACTGGAGAGCTGGAAGAAACTGGCTCCATCGTAGCACAGGGCAGGTCTGCTCTTGACGTCGACATGCGGCCGCCAACGCCAGAATTGGGCGCATCAGAGCAGCAGCAGCATTTGCTTGACAAGGAACCCTCGCCGCGCCATCAGGGCAGGACTGCACGCTTCCGGGCTATACTGGAGGAAGGCCATGCAGCAGCAGGGATCACCATTACGATTGCCCTGACCTTGGGACTCCTCCTGGGATTCACCCTTCCCACAGACAAGGAAATCCCAGGTGCACATGCTTGCTCACACTGCCATCTCAAAGCCTGCCAAGAACTGCTTGCTGTCAATAGTTTTCCCCTTGGGATCCTAGCATTTCCTTTCAATACATGCAGGTAACCTGACAATTCTTTGTGTCCCTGCAGCCGGGTACTCACGCCTATCGAGTGTGTTTGGGTGGACATACTTTGCATGCTGGTGAGATCTCCTAATCTCCATTGCAACTCCCGGACTGCTGCAGGGCAGAAGTAATCAATTGTGAGCCTCATTCCTCCAGACCAAAGCACAATATCGTCTATTCGAATGAGATTTTGCTGTGGTGGCATGTGCTTGCAGGTGGGTTGGCTGGTATCCGCAGCTGATCCAGAATTTCCTGGGGAAGACTGTGGTGGGCATCTCCTTTGACTTCTCCATCTACAACTTCATCGGCTTTGTCTGCTACTCCACCTTCAACTGCGCACTGTTCTTCAGCCCTGCCATCCGCAAAGAGTACAGGTGCGGAATGTGCTGCTTGAGAGCTCCGTGCACTTAGCACATCTTTCGGCAACTACGCCGAAGGGGCCGATTGGTGGGCCTCCACCACTTAAGAGATGACATGAGAGTGTAGCGGGAGACAATGTTGGTGTTCTCTTGCGAGGAATGCAGAAGGCTGATGTAGAACGTGGAATGGTGTTGGCCCAGCCGGGCAGCATATACATGCTGCTGTCAGGCTCACAAGCATCATTTGTATTTCATCATTTTTGAGCATCCAGAATGCTAAGAATGCTGAGCTGCACTTCGTATCATGCAAAAGAAACCCCCTGATGCTGTGATAGTAGCATGCATGCTGCCTTGGACTTCCAATGCTTAAAAAGACTGAAGTCATCATGTGCACGGCCCTTTGGCATGGACTGCTTGCTCACCCTTATGGTGATTTGCGGTATTGTGGGTTCTTTTTACTAGGGTGAAATATTATAAGTCTGTGTAATGTCGACCCAGGGTGAAATTTAATAAGTCTCTGTGATATCGACCTGGGCCCAGACAAGATTCTCCCAGACTCAAATGCGCTGACAAGGCAGGGCCTGCTGACACAGGAGCTGGCACGGGGGATATGACAGCGATGTACGTGCGAATGACGTGGCGTTCTCGCTGCATTGTAATCTCATGACCGTGCTGGGCCTCGCCCAAATCATCATGTATGAGAGGGGAGGCCAAAAGGTGGGCCCCTTGTTGACATGGCGCTTGATGAGAGTTTTTTACTCACAGGCACATGCTATAGTTTGCATTCAATTGTGGGCGAGGACGGTATCCAAATCGCCATTTTGTAACGGAATGCAGACACATCAGGAATTTGTGATATGAAGATGGGCAGAGGAAGACTGCCCACAGGATTAGAGACCCTCAAATGGCTCCCAACAGGTCTCTAAAATGTTAATAATGATGTAATCGTGGTTTCTGCGGTTCACCATTACTGGTGCAGGTTGCTGGAAGGTATTGTATTGTCTCGTAGTGGGTGTGAAACGGTCAGCTGGATGAGCTAAAAAGGCCCAGAATGCACCCACTGCGAGGTGCATGTCATTGTTTAAGTTTTTTTATTTCAAACCACAAATATTTGAAATTCGAATTTTGAATTTGAATGTGATATTTTGCAGGTTTCACGCGTGTGTTGGATAGCGTGCTCAGTGGTGGGCCTCTTTTGCGCTGCTTACTTGGCCGCCACAATTTTTGGCGTGCCCCATTTCTCGGCGCTCGGCTTCCTGTACCTTCTCGGCTACGTGAAGCTGGCTGCCACCATTGTCAAGTAGGTCCCCTCACCATAAGCTCAGCAGTTCAAGCTATATCTGCAATCCACATGGCCTTATCTGCAGTTGCAGTCGAAATGCTTATGTCTAAGGAGATTTGTGTGCGTTTGCAGATATCTGCCACAGATGTGGCTGAATCACAAGCGGAGGTCGACTGACGGCTGGAACATTTCCAACGCCCTCACTGACATGTCTGGCGGCTTCTTCTCCCTCGCACAGCAATTTCTGGATGCATATGCCCTGCAGGTGCTCAGGCTTTCCCATTCTTCTTTTCTCTTCCGCTGTTTCCTGTTCTCTGTCTTTCCCATGACACCGATCCCCAACGCCCAAGGGGGATTTGGATGCGTGTTAGCAGTCCTCGTAGATCCAGATTCAGCATGCTATGGTATGGTATATTTGTATTTGTATCAGGTTTTCTGTTGGCAGCAGAAGTCCTGGCGTGATCATGACTGACAGCTACAGCAATTTTATAGAAGTCATCTGTGAGATTGACTGCCAGTGATGCTGAATGTGGGAGTGATACGTGCCGGTTTTGGCTATGCAGGACATCACAATATTGACAGGAGATATCGTGAAGTTTGCGCTCGGCATTGTCAGCATCTTGTATTGCCTCATTCTGGCGGGGCAGCATTACTTCATGTACCGGACACCTGCCGAGAAGCTGGGGCGGATTGAGGAGGGTGAACCCGGAGGTGAGTCTGAGCTCGTCAAGTCCTTCCTGTTTCTCTTAGTGATTCAATATGCCATCAGCCATGAGACATTCAGTGCAAGGCTCTGGTGTCTGAGCCATTTTCCATGGGTTACTTGAAGGTGGACTGGAGCATTGTGATCTGAACAAGAAAACTTAGGTGTCAAATAAAGGGAACCAGAAATTATATTATAGTGCGCATAGATATCTAATAGCTCCTTAGATGGCCTAGGCAGTTCAAGAGAGAATGCCAAACATGAAGGCAGTGCAGACACATTTATGCATGCAAGCAAGTTGCTCCTGCTTTCTCTGCTGCATGCCTCGGCTGGCGGGGGGCGGTATTGTTTTTTGAGCACCGTGCCCACGGTTGATTGGGTCTTGCTGGGATCTGGCGAGTCCAACAAGCAACAGACTTTTGATAGCCGTTAAATATAGCCTGTCTGCAGATGCCTTGCCTCTGGCAGGAGCATTGTGCGATAATAATGAATTTCTGCATGTCAACAGGCAGCGAGGAGGGACCTCTGCTCAGTGGACAGCAGTCCGGCGGACCGAGAAGGGATGGGCAATTGAGCGCACAGGTGGTCCTGTGATTGAGGGCTGAAAATCATTTGGCTGGCAGCCAAAATGCACCAATGAATCTACACGCATTGAGTAAATGCTCATTGGAACGCCTGTACCAAGGTTGAAAATTGTGCTATTATTGTGATTCCCTCGTTTTTGCGATCTATGCACAAATGCAGGATGGCAAGGTTCATTTTATTTGCCCTCATTCTTACATTGCTGTTTCAAGCTTGTTTTGGTGCATGCACAGCCTAGGTTCAGTGAGATTCGATTGAAATTCGATTTGTCTCAAAGGTCATGTCATTGGTACTTGAGGAGATATCCAAAATCTGCAGAGTCACTCTGGTATACGGTATCGGTGCAGAAGCTTTGCAGTATAGATGACAATAACAACTTGGAGCTGGCTGTTGAGCTGTGCAATACGTAGAGCAGAGAGGTTGTAATATGTAAGCGGCAGTCCTACTGTTTGAATGTTGCCGAAAGCTACAGGCTGCAGAATGCATATATTTTACTACTAGACATACACTGTAGTCACTCCGGTACAAAGCTGCACGTGCATGCAGTGTGGCGATCCTACGGATTACCAGGCATGATATCGACAGTTTTTTTTCGTGCAATAAACTAGTTGGTGAAAAGCCAGTAAAATGTACATTTTGTATTGAGTGAAAAGATTTCTACAAAAGGGACGCATGCATGCAGCTCATCCGTTCTGTGCATTGGAGGACAATTGGCATGTGCACACGTCATCACAGCACGCTTTTCATGGGTTGCAACCACAGATCACAAATATTTAGTGTTAGCTCCCATAAATATTCTTTCCAATACCATTTGCGTTTGTTTTCTTTGATAATAGTAGCATAGTGCTGAATGCACTGTCCATAGGTCGCTCCATAGAAAGCCTGATAGTAGCACCTTTGCCAACGGCTTGAGGAGTGCGTCAGCAACGAATACCATCGAGCTTCTTTGATCCAGAGGCCTCATTGATGCGTGAATTCTATGGTTGTTATCTGCTGCAGTCAAAGAGCGAAAAGGCTAAAGGCAAGACTTATATCGGGTAAGCCAGATGCATAGGTTGCACAATACAATACGTTATATGCAGGCGCATACAGAGGATTTTCAGAATACTTTGATATACCAGTTGCTCACAACCTGCTGCACAGGTTCACTGTAAATCCGAGACGTCGCATCAGGCAGCACAATGGAGAGATATCTGCTGGAGCTTACAAGACCAAGTCGTGCGTTCAGACTTTCTAGCAGAAGCAATCTTAAGCGTCTCTCACGCTTTGAAATGATGCATCTAGAATACTCAAATGCAGAAGTACAGATACTTGCCGACTGCCTGATGCAGGGGAAGGCCTTGGAGTATGGTCTTGGTTGTGTATGGCTTCCCGACTAAGGTACTGAGACAATTGCTTTTTGATATTTCTGTGTCAGAGGTTAGAACTTGACTGGGATTGTTGCTTGAAGATCAGAGAAGACTGGTGGCTGAAGGGATGCAATGCCCGTGAACAGGTGCAGGCTCTGCAGTTCGAGTGGGCTTGGCAGCACCCTGAAAAGTCCTTGGCCTTGCGAGAGGCGGTCGCTAGCCTCAAGGGCACTGTCAAGCGCGCGGGCCTCACAGGAGCAAAGGGCAAGGTACATGCCCTTAAAAAATGTCAAAGCAATGAGATGTCCTCCCGCATTATTGTGATTCTCTGCAATGCCTGACTGCTGGTAAGACTTAGTATGTGTACGCGTGATACTTGACAGTCATTTGGGACATGGCATGGCACTGCATTTGCATTGAATTGTCTTATTGTGCACCACATCAATAATTGCATGTCGCTGAAGAATCACCCAGTAATGATCATGTGGCACTGCTGTTGCAGCTGCGGCTACTGGAGCTGCTGTTGAGCTCTGAGCAATGGCGGTACTTCCCACTCTCAGTGCAGTTCCTCTCCTCCGAGTTCGCTCCCCTTTTGTGCGGCCTGCCGCCCCTCCCGCCCCATGTCCCTGTCACTTTCGCCCCTGCAGAGGTGAGTCACCTGCCATACATCATTATTCGCCCCCTGTCTTGTGCATTTTCTCTGCCAGAAGAAGCAAAGCATCCTCTCAATAATGCAAGCAATGCGGCATCAGCTGTGGTGGTGTGAAGAGAAGGGCTGCAAAAGCAAGGGCCAGGCTTCGAAAAACTTTGTGCTGACAAATTGTGTGCGCAGGATCTGCCGGTGGTAGTAGAGGATGACTACGACGAGGGGCCGATCCGTGACGACGGCGATGATGTCAGCGCGCAGCTGGACGCAGCCACGGGAGAGGAGGGCGCTCCCTGTTCTGAAATTGCTGCTGAGCTCGAAGCAGCAGCGGAGGCTGAGACTGCGGCCCCTGCGGCGAAGGGCACCAGCTGTGTGGTGTGTGAGAAGAAGGTGCTCCAACGGTGGCTGGCATGCACCTGCGGAGCTCGCGCTCATGTGGCGTGCCTGGCACAACATTATATCCAGGTACGGCCCCGTGCTTAAGTTTTGTACTTCTTTCATTCCCCTTCGAGTTGTGCTGTTGTCAATGCCTGATACCATGTTCAGTCCGCCCAATACTGGGGAGGTGGTCGCCAGTGTTTGCGCCAGGATATGGCCTGCCCAAATCGACATCGAGAAATGGAATGGAACGGAATTGAATGGAGGCTGAGGAGCTCGGAACACTAGGAAAATTACAATTCAATAAGTGAAAGAGCCTCAGATATGCGTTTAAACGTGATGTAAGATTCATCTGCGGACCATCTCTAGTTTAGTTCAGCATTGCATGGACATTCTGTGAGCCAGGTGTGGGACTCTGCAAAGGCACACAGTGTCTGATGAGCAGATATTGAAACGCTCATGCAATGGCATGGCTACGTTGTCAGGGTGAGATTTGGCTGAACGGTGGTTTGCCGTGAGCAGGCAGACGCGTCGCAGCCGTTGATGCCGCAGGAGGGCAACTGCCCAGCGTGCGGGGCGAGGTCATCCTGGGTGGATGCGCTGGCGCGGGGTGGATCCACTGGGTGGGCGCAGAATCGCTCCCGCGGCCGCAACCGCGCCCCCCTGAAGGCCGACCCCAAACTTAAGTGCGTTTTTGAAATATTGCGGCCTCCTTCTGTGCTCTCTTTAAAGGAGACTTGATGTGCAGAACACCTACTGCTATGTTGGATGTGGGGCTTGATGGGATAGGTTAACAGGAGTTGTCGTAGGATGTGCTGTGCAACAGCCATTTGTGCCTGTGGTACAGGCGTGCTTCTAAGGCAAGCGCTGCCAAGTCAACGGCAGCGACCAGCGCGCTGGAGGGACCGTCGGGTGCGGGAGATGAGGGCACAGACACGGCAGCCGCCTCTGAAGCTCATGCAGGGCCGCAGCGCGCAGCAAGAGGGGCCAGCAGCAGCCGGGTCCGCGGCGGCCGCGGCGGACGAGGCCGGGGCCGCGCAAGCCGCGGCAAGACTGGCACAGCGATCGGGAATGCCGACGGCAGCAGTGCCGCGGCGGCAGCCGCTGTCGACGCCGTAGAGACGGCTGCGTTGGCGCCGTGCGGCGCGGACAAGCGGCCGGCGCGCGGTCGCAGGCGAGCCGCCGCATCCGCGTCACTCCCCGCCGGCCCCGCGGTCCGGGCTGCGGCCAGCCCCCCCCTCCCCTCGGGACACTTCCTGGGCAGGGGCAAAACTTCCGGCTTCTCGTCCCATGCTCCCAGCGGATCGGCGGCGTCGCCGTCCATGTCGTCCCTTGCAAGGGCGCCTGGCAGCAACAGAAATTTCAGCAGCAGCCCAGAATTTCTAGACACAGCTGCGGACAGCGCAGAGCCATGGTGCTACAATGCCAGCCCGCGTGCAGCATCTGCGTCTTGCGGCTCCCAAGACTGGCCGTTTCCCTCAGCCAGTCAGCAGCAATCAGTCAGGGGGCGCTTAGATGAAGACGATGACATCATCACTGGCTCTGCTGACGTCGGCGGCAGCCCTGAGCAGGCAATCCCGCTAGAAGAGGATGCATGGTGCTATGTTGCCGGCTCTCCCGGGGGTTTTTTGACGCGCAGATCAGCAACGCCACGTTCTGCAGGGATGTCCCCTGCGGGGTGTTCTGTGGCGGGAAGGGAAAGTGCTGCACTCTCAGAGCCGGTCTGCCTCGTCAGCGATTCTGACAGCGAGGCTCCAGGCCCCAGGTGTGCATGCCATTTTCCTCCTCCGCTGTACAAGCATATAATTATGGAAGTTATTGGTAAAAGTGCCAGACCCTGTGGTTTTGCTGCTTGCCCTTGCATGTGTGTTCAGCACAGGGCATGCAATAAGGTAGTGCAAGGTACACTCAGAGAGGCTATGGCATGCACACAACACGCAGTTGCAGTGATACTGTATGGTATCGTGCTGGTCTCGCCAAGGGTAATCTGTCTTGCACATTTTCTGTACAAAGATTTGGCACCAGGATTCTCCTTGAACAGCCTGCCAACTGATGGAGTGCGTGCTGCTCATTTGCAGCGAGGCAGCGTGGCTTGTCAGCTGCGCGGCAACAGCAGGCGTACTTCCACGCCTGGACATAGCCGCCAAGGCGCAGAAACGCGCCAGGTGCCTGCCTCCTGACCTCTCTCAAAGCAAGCCATGCCAAGGACATCTTCTTGTCCCGCCAGCCTCACTGTGTCAAGTGCAGTCACTCTTTTATCACTGCGCCAATTCACCATTCCACTACTGGACGCACAGAAGGGAATCACAGTCAAGTTGACACTTACCGGTACTCTATCAATCCACAACAGCGGACGCAACGAGCGGGCTGACGCATGCTGTGCAGCGGCTGTGCAGGTCTGGGAGCAAGCCGCGCATCGGCGCCGGCAGCAAGAAGAGCCCTCGACTCGTCGCCGCTGCGGCCCCCTCCGGCCTTGATGCAGGTCCCCATGAAGCCCTGGGATCTCCCCCGCAGTCCTACCCACCGGGGGGCGCATCCCCCGGTGCCGTGCCCGGTCACTGTCCGCCAGGCGCGATTAGTAACGATGCTGCGACGGCCGGTGCCTATTTTGGCAATGGCCCGGCAGAAGCCAGTTTTGGCGGGGCCACTCCGGTTTCGGCCTGGATGGCGAGCAAGCTCAGCCTTTGGGGGTCCAGGGAGGGAGCAGGTGATAATATTTCTGCCCAGTGTTCTGTCTCTCTAGACCGATTTCGCTGATCTGTTATAGACAGCTAGGCTCGTCTTTGCGGTCCTGCCTTCCATGTCAGATGACTCTGCAAGCTTGCAGCCGGTATCTTGATATCCATTGCAATGATAGCCTTTGCTGCCTAGCGCTCAGGCAGGAAAAATTGGGACCAGCAGGAACCCTACCACAGGTGCAGCAGATGAAGGTTGTCAGGCAAGCATGCAAGCAAGAGTCAAAGTGCAGTTGGCCCGTGCATTGGTAGAAGATCAGAGGATAGCAAAGAACCTGTGCATTGCAGGGTCTGCAAGAGGATCGGGGGATGTGGCGGGGGAAACCCTGGACAGCCCGCTGTGCGTTCCCTCCCCCACGCCCCTGCGCCGGCGGCTGGCGTTCCGGCGCGCGCCTGTTCAGGCTGGCAGGGGAGATATTGCGAGTGAGGATGGGGTCATTGTGATCGAATGAAGCACTGCCCACAGAGGGTGCCGCGGCTACTGTATGTGACATCAAGCTGGTCAAAGAGCTCCTCTGGCAAAGCTATCTCATGTACATCAAGGCAGCTTGAAGCTTGGGGTGTCATTCTTCATTGATCACCAATTCCGTGGGAATCTTGTACAATTACCATGCTGCGGTTGCATTCCTGTTGGCCGGCTGCATAGCTGGCAGGAGCTTTAGTCCGTGACCGGATGTGCCATGATGACGATCTCGAATAATCTAGATCTAGATCTTTCATCTGTATATTGCAATTGAGTGTGCAAGAGTGGAGTTATAGACAGATCAAGTAGCTCTGCTCAGAGTGTAATCTCTTCTGCAACATGCAAGGGTGTTGTGCTGAGATGGAGGCTTGATGCAGTAAGTTTCACCTCGGCTGTATCTAGATACGATCTCGGAAGTGTTCGGTTCCGGAACTCAATTGGTTGTGATGGAAGAAGTAAGGCTTGCAATATTTCGAGGGCTAGCACGTTTTCATGGGTCACTCACTGACAGGATCGTTGAGGGTGTACCACCCTTCCATAAGCATCACCATTTAATTTGCCGATCCCCTTGCACTATTCGTCTCAATGAAGACCATTGAGACGAGTGTCTAAGCAAAGTTAGCACTGTATAAAGAGACATCCGCTAATATTCGTGATTAACAGGACTGATGCAAGGTTGACATTGTTCACTGTGCATGGTGGGCGACAAACATTGTGCTACTTGGGGATCAAGTACTCTGACGTGATGTAGGAATGTTCGCATCACTCGCATCGATCTTAAATAATTGTTTCCTGGACAGACGGACTAATATTTCTCGGGGTAATCCGGCTTAGCCATGGCTAGGCGAACCGTCAGCAGGCCATTGGAAGGCCTGTCAGAGAGCCAGGGCGATCTGCACCTTGAGACGGGCGGGCTCCCGCCCAGCGGCCCTCACGACCGATTTGCTCCCGTACATCATGCAACAGGGGCCCAACCAGAGCCAATTCTGCGGAGGCTGCGCTCCAAGGATGAGGAGCTCCCAAACCAGCCACTGCAGAGGTGTTGTCTTTGCCTGTCTATAAAGTGTTTGATCGGGTTCCTGAAGATCTCTAAAACGCACTATAAGAGCTTGCTCCGTTTTCAGCTATATGAACTTTGCAGTGATGTAAGTGCCCATTTGCCTATGGCTCTTGTCAGACTATCGCAGCCAACAAAATTCTCAGGCACACCAATGCATGCATGCATGTAAGAATTACACAGTACACCGGATACGGGTATGGGTTTGCTATGACCCTTGTGTCTGATCCAACATTATCAGAGTTTTGTGCACACCCATGCGCTGAGTATGCTGTCATATATGATGCGACATGTAGTATATCTTTGGCCCAAGCTGGCAATGGACGGTGTATAGACTGAGCACCGTGCCCACGGTTGATTGGGTCTTGCTTGCTCTATCCCGTTCAAGAAGAGGTAGGATTGTGGCAGCGTTTACCTGCAGCTTGTCGGCCTAGGCACCTTGCCTCTGGCAGCAGAAGCGTGTACTGAACCACAATTATGTGAAATTTTGCACAGGCTGCGCTTTCTCGACATAGCTCGCGGTGCCACGGTGGCGCTGATGTTGTTTGTTAACCACGCGGGTCACGAGGTGCCCTGGGTCGCGCATGCAGCATGGGACGGAGTCCACCTGGCAGACTTAGTCATGCCCTGCTTCCTGCTGCTCGTGGGGGTCTCTGTCGCGCTGTCCCTCGGGCCCCGGGCCCCGGGACCGCGCCGGCCGCTGCTGCGCAAAGTGCTGGCCAGGACAGGTGCGCCGGCATGTACTGAATTGTTCAATGGAAGAGTGCATCAGCCATGGCGCATCTATGACTTGCCCATGAGCTGCAGGGGCTCTGGTGATGTGTGTGTAAAATGGCTGATGACCAGACGAACAGTATACATACAGTATACTAGAATGAACCCTGCAATGTGTAGCTTGGACAGCATCTGCGAATAATGTGCAGGACAACTTGCACATCCCTCCGTTGCAGGAATGCAACGAAGGGCATGCAAAGCTCATGCAAAGCTCAAAGCTGGTTGCATATTGGGATACTCATTTGCCGTGTACCACGTCCCCAACACATCTGTGAATGTGGGCGCGCACAGGGAAGCTGGCGGGGCTGGGGTTACTGATCCAGGGCGGCGCGGGGGCGGGAGCGTTCCCTGCCTGGGACCTGTCAAGATTACGTTATTGTGGCGTGCTGCAGCGCATTGCGCTGTGCTTTGCGCTCGTCTCCCTCGTTGTGCTGTACCTCCCTCAGACCCCCAGCCCCCGCCTGCAGGTCCTCGGACCCCCTTGCCTTGTAGCTCATTTCTCCAAGTGCTGCCAAACTTCTTTTCAGGGATTGTTAGCTGTCTGCATAAGCGGCTGGACCACACATGCACATCTCTGCCATCTTAGTACATGAGCCCTGCATGCCTGCTAGAGTTTCTGCTGGGCCACTTTGCATTCCAGACAAAAGATGCAGTAATGTTGTGGAAGGAGACATTCGTGACGGGGGCATGCTGATGTTGATCTGTGATAGCCTGTTTTGGCACTCAGCACTCCTCAAAAGGTAATCTGGTGATGTCTGCACAGCTCAGTCCCTCTTAAAATTGTGCATGATCGGTGACGTGATCCAACGAGTCATGCCTGTGCAGAGTCTGTTGGACCGTGGTGATGAGTCAGCCTCTCTGATGGCGCCCTTCAGATTCTACGCGCTCTGGTGGATCTTGGGCACTGCATTATTTGTTGGTACGCGCCACACCATATGTGCATTGCATCTTGTGCTCCGGCTATGCACCTATATAACATGTCAAGTTGGGATCATCTCTAACTGTGGTCATCAGTGTGCAGCCCTGGGATCAAGTCTGCTCTGATATAGCATCATTGCCGGGTTCCTTCTGAGGATCTCTCTTTGCTGGGCCCTTCGAATTAAGAAGGGGTGATGAGCCAGGATGAATGGGTTCAATAAAATACTCATCCCAACTGCATCGCCGGGCCTAATAACACAGCTTGATGTCAGAGTTCAAATTTTCTGGGGCTGTTCGTGCGGCCGCCCGGGTGTCTGATGCACCAAATTCTCATAGCTTGCCAAGGGGTGCAATTATAAATATTGTTAACAGAGTTTATTTGCATCAGAGCGCTCACAGCAGAGTGATACAAACGTTCTGCGTGCGTTTCAGTGGCGCCGTTTTGTGCAGCTGCCCGTTTGTGTGATGCGCCCAGGTTTCAGGAATTGGAAAGGCGTGTTACAACGACATAGAAGGAAAATAAAATATAGTGTTTTGCCTAAAGCTTGAACCCCAAAGATTCTCAAAACTTTTTTTGTGCGTTGCAGCATTCAACTGGATGGCGCTGTTTCTGCGGCCGCCCGGGTGTTTGGCGCGGCCGGCGCTGACGGCTGACTGCAATGTGGCGGCCTATGTGGATGCGTGGCTGCTGGGGCGTTCCCATCTCTACCCCTGGCCCTCCTGCCGGCGTGCCAATCCCCCTTGTAAATACCTGGACCCCGAGGTAAATAATATAATTGAGCATGCTGACCTTGTGATCATTTGTGTTCTTCCAGCATGCGCATGCGTGTGTTGCATGCAGGTGGCGTTTCTCCCAGTCATGGGAAGTATTCTCTTGCTAAATTTGATTTATCGGTGTTGCGTGGCAATGGCGCTTCCCTGGACAGATCCAATACCGAATTGCCATTTCTATCATCACGCGCTGCATGTGGCAATCTGGTCACTGCTCGATGGACAGTGTCTTGCACTGCAGCCCTTGCAAGACTAGATCCTCACTCAGAGAAAGAAGAATGCATACATCAAGGCAGAGCGGGCGCCAGAGAAGATGTTCATCGCTGCTCCTGATTGACTCCCTGACTCTTTTAAGCTGCACAGTCCCTTAAGACTGGCTGCTCTTAAGCCTCTCATAAACTGCAGCTCAGAATAATTGGTCTATTCCTAGACGAATATTTCCATGTTTCGTCGGCAGGGCCTGTTTGCGACGCTGAGCGGGGCACTGGCGAGCACGTTTCTGGGCCTGTGGTTTGGCGCAGTGCTGCTGACACTGCGCGGCCATCGCGCGCGGTTGAGAAGCTGGGCTTATGCATCCGTGCTTCTGACGGAGCTTGGCCTGGCGCTGCACGTCACCGGGGCTGTTCCCTTCAACAAGAACCTGTGAGTCATTTCCCTTGTCTCCCCCCCTTTGACCGGGGGATAATG
>JADEYI010001472.1_pt1 | contig 17454 bp, 29 predicted proteins | sample 8542331 | NCBI WGS metagenome assembly JADEYI01 (sample SAMN16510988, study PRJNA670497) | mine drainage metagenome | isolation source: biofilm near Copperflume 1 | place: Germany: Marsberg coppermine Kilianstollen | collected 2018-02 | reverse complement strand
AGGCTGCATGTTTGGAATGACCCTTTTATACACAAGGGTATTAAATCTATACTGTATAAAGTGATAGTCCAGACCACTCTTTTGTATGGGTGTGAAACATGGGCTGTACCAGAGTTTGAGCTTTCCAGACTTGAAGTTTTTCAGATGAGGTGCCTGAGGACAATCTGCAGCCTGTCTCTCATGGACAAGGTTCCTAATGAAGAAATTTTGAAAATGTGCAATACCTCATGTGCTTCGGATATTGTTCGATATAGACGTTTGAGATGGCTTGGGCATGTTGCCAGGATGGGAAATGAAAGATTGCCTAAGATGATGATGTTCAGTACTTTGGAAGGTGCTGGCAAAAGGGGTAGGCCTATTAAGTCCTGGAATGACTATGTTAGGAAAGACTTGGATAGTCTTGGGTTGGCCCTGACATGGTGGAAAAGGTGCCAAGATAGGCCGAGCTGGAAGGCTGTCATAGAAACGCTGCTGCGACGCACCTAAGCCAACTGTGGCTTGGATAGGCGTGTAATAATAATAATAATGTCTCAGATGTGGATTCAAGATGCCAGTGAATATTACAGCGCATGCAAGCGTTGCGTTACTGTTTACAAGGGTGCAATATTGCGTGAGTGGCGTGTTGAGGAATTTTTGTGCTTTATGACTGCAGGGAGATGCCAGGCTACCCCAAGGTGGACAGGGAGTCAGATTTCTTGATCTCCCGCTTTGATGGGGCCATTCTGGATGCAAAGCCGTGGGGCCGAGGGGCGCTCGAAGAGCCTGAGAGCGCTGAGTCACTGGGATACAGGGACCGCCTGGCAGACGCACTGACGCAGCTGCACGCGTTGGAGGTACTGCAACAATATCATTGCCCCTCAGTGTTTTGTGGTGGTTGATTGCACTCCTTAGAGGTTCTGCGTCTGTGTCAGTTCCCTTGAGCGTCTTCTACTGCTTGACAGATGCATCCAAGCTGTAGCCAAGCTCCACACAAGGAGAAAATACTGCCAACAACATGATGACATCAGTAGAAGGCCCCCAGAGAGAGAGAGAGAGAGACATTGTGTGCCATGGTCAGTGCATGATACTGGTGCAGTGCAAAGTGACAGCAGTGTTGCCGGGCGCAGAGGAGGCATCCTTTCAGCCTGGCGCACTATGCGAACCATCCGCCAGCTGGGCGTAGGCCAAACATCATGATCGCTGCCTATGATGTCCAGGATCGCAAAGGTGGGCACTGCTGTGTGTCGCAAATGCCTGGCCTTCTGTGCGAACGCTACCAAACAATATAATGCCGTGTCAGCTTCACTGAAAAAATGAGCAGTATGCTGAGCACACAAGCGAAAGTCCCGACCAATGCCGAAAGTGGTGAAGCTGCTGACTGACTGCTTTCTGTGTGGCCCTTGCAGATGGCTTGAGGAGGTATATTCCCAATGCCATGTTTGGCAGTCCCCGTGCCAGTCCTGGATTGACAGGTATATCCCAAAGACACACTTAACTTTTTGATTTCCAAAACACAGCTTGCCTGCTGCCTGCATGCAAACCCCTGCAATGAGACTTCCTTGAATTCAGCTTTGAGTGACCATTTGTGCAATCTGCAGGTACAGAGGAAATACCAATGGATGACAGGCCCCTGCTGTGCCTGGCATTGGTGGCCACCAGGGAGATAGAGGATGAGGAGCTGCTGCTCAATTACAGGCTGAGCCCTGGGCTGGCAAGACCGTCATGGTACACTGCAGTAGACGAGGCAGAGGACTCAAGGCGATGGTCTTGAATCCAAATTCAAATGAATGTTTTGAAGCTGTACTTGTATAAGCTTCTCTGACCTGACATATGGCACGCAGAAGTCAGACCTGGTCCTGCAGCTCTTACAGAGGCTTAAGATTATTGGTTGACTTGCAAAATTTGCAAAGTGAAATTCATTTGTAACCAGGACAACAAGCCTGTGATAGCTATCAACTTCATAATATCGACTTCACCAATCAGGCATAAACAAGGCCTCGACAATCGCACAACAGCACCAGAGCCGCTACACGCATGCATGCATTCACATGCTGCATACTTGAGAGAATGCATTGATGCTTTTAATTACAACAGGGTTGACATCGAGCTAGCTCTTCTGGTTTCTACCATAGACAGCATTTGGGATTCGGTCATGCTCTTTGAGGGCTGCCACGTCTTCTTTAGGCAGCCCTGTCCCGGTCACCTCATTGCCAATGGTCACCCAGTAGTTGTGCAGGTTGTTCTTGCGCCCAAAGATCTCCAAATACCTCCCTGCAAACAAGCTTATGCACATTTCAGACAATGAACATACCTTCTTTTCTGTTTCTGTCAAGAGCAACCTCAGCTGATAAAGAAGCTGCCGAGATACAGGCACTCAATACAATGAAATTGATCTCCGCCTGTAACAGATTGCCTTCACGTTGTCTTCGCATTCTCCTTGTCTTATACTGCTCTTGCATATCTTTTCGCCTCCATTTCAGAATTTAGTCCTGCCTTTAAATGCCTCAGTGAGCAAGCAGGGTCCCCGAGCATAACATTTTTCCTCTTTGGTTATCAGACACGCCAGCAGGAAGGCGTCACCTCCAGGCACAAGCTCCTCTATGAGCTGGTAGATCTCCTCTGGCTTCTGGCTTTGCCCTCTCCTCTCTGCGTAGATCACATCCGACCCCACGCACCCCTGCAAACACCCCCGCTGCAGTGTTATACCCATGTGCGACAGTGTCAGCCAAAAAATCCATGTCTTTGCCTAATTGCATGATTGTAGGATCAGGCGGAGATGTTAACGTAACAGATTATGAAGATGCTGGCAGCATGAAATTCGTTGCTTAAATGCAACAGCAAATTCCTAAAGCTCGGGAGCATGATTTTGCGTTTTCAATGTTTTGCACCGTTTTTTCCGTAGTGCCCAGATTGCCATCCTGCTCTTCAAATATAGGACACCATTGCCTAACACCTTGCATCATGCAGCAGCATAAACAAACAAACATCCTGCATGCAAAATTGATCATGCACACCTTGAGCCCTTGTGGGTCTTTGCCCTTCTTGCCCACGAGGCAGACCTCCTTGGCGTGCTGCAGGTAGTACCCATGGCTCTTGGCCAGCCGTCGGTTCACTGTCATCTTCACCCACACAATCTCATCCACAAGCCTGCATACATTACAGACAGCCACCTCAGCTTGTCATTCACATGCATGGTTCTACCTTTGACCCAGTGTGCAAATCTCACTGCTAAATATAGCCATGGCAAATTGCCATTGGCAATGTGTAGGTCCCTTATATTCAAAGTTGTAAGGAATCGTACTTGCATGGTGCTATACAAATGCCCTATCATATCAATCAAGACAGGGCGCTTGCGCACAGAAAGAAAGGCTTGAGAATTGCGTAAGAGTCTCAAATGTGATGAATGTGTGATGTGGGTCTGCATGGCCTGTATAAACGAGCGAATTGTAACCTAGCAAACCCACCACAGTATTAAACCTATAACCCCCCCTGGGCAGAGGGAGAGAACACACGTGTAACCCCATCGCTCAAAGAGGTCCAGCGTGAACTTATACTTGGCGTTGATGACCCAGACAAAGAGGAAGCCATCAGTCTGCAGCTGGGGCACAGGCAGGTCCTCTATATCCCTGTCTGTCAGCTGGCTGTACCCCAGTGCAACCCCTGCGGCACCATGCGTCACCCTCTTTCAAATCCTTTGACCCCCGACACCCTGTCAATTGCAGGTTGGTTTCCAGCAAATTTCAGATCTGTTTAAGGTTTGCAGCATCCAAAGTCCTTGAAAGCTATGTCTGAGGATTGGGATCTGGGAGCACAAGGAAGCATAGGTTCCCTTGAAAATGCTGCGCAAAGTATTTGGGAGAATTATGCAAGAGGAATGGACGGACAGTACCTCGAGTGGGATTGGCAGTGGCCAGCTGCCAGGGCGGATCCATCATGATGACATCGAATTGTGTCGTTGTGATGAGCGTCGTCCAGTCATAGGTCATAACGTTGGCATGGATGGGGATGCAGTGTGGGGGCACCTGCCACTCGCTGGGGTCCAAGTCATCTACATTGCCCAGCGTGAAGTCGACGCCCTCCTGCCCCTGTACATGAGCATCGACATGTTGTCCAGGCAGATCCTCCCCCCTTGAGTATTCATCCCATCTGCCTTGGGAGAAGTGTGAAAGTCTGGGACATGCAGCCAGTGCGCTGGAAAGGCTTTTGATATCTCTCTTAAGCTTCTTGCTCGATCTCTGTATTCAGGAGGCACCCTTTGTACCTCCATGCCTGCGATGCCCGCTCCATCACCATCAGTTCGCTCCTCCAAGCTGACAATGACCCCTAGTGCCTCCAGCTCCTTGCTGACATCTTCTATTCCCCCTCTGTATGCTGCTATGTCCTCATCAAGCGCTTGATCTGACAGTTCTGCCCATCGCTTGTCTGCTGAAGCCTCAGTGCCTTCTAGCAATGCAGCGGCCTTTGATGTCGAAGGAGCTTCATCGGTCTCCATGTAGGCGTCAGTTTCCATCTTGTTTGTAACTTTAGCTTATGATTGCATACCTCCGGGCAGGAAGACTTAATCAAGATGCTATTTTTTCTTCAAGGGCAGACGTTATAATTTTATACCTTCTGACTCAGCCGATGCCTTTCAATGTATGCCTATTTCAAATCAATTCTGCAGCAACTCACAGTCTGTCAGTGCTGGGGCTGAGCTTGCTGGAATGAAAACGGAGAAGGGAATGAATGAATGTCAAGGGTCGCTATTTATGCAGACGCCGTTTGCATGCTCCGATGAAACCAGCAATTTCTTCTTTGTCCAACAGATCCGTGAGTAAAGGATGGCTGTCCTGCCATCCCAAATCATGCCTCGATTGTGCGATCACAAACGACCTTGAGAGAGGGCGACCGATTTATACATCAAAAGGCAGAATCTTCCGACATCCAGTACTTTCAACCATGGAAGAGACACCTGAGGTAATATTATCCTTCAAGCAAACCTCTTGGAAAGGTTTCCCTCGTTGGATCCCAAAGCCTCTTTGAAAAGGGGGTGTTGCCAAGGTTAATCGGCACACTGGCCGTGAAAATGTAACCCATACTTGTGTACTTGGCAGTAAAACTCTGAGGAAAATGAAGTCATGAAATCTTAAAAAAACCCTCTGCATTGCTTGCTAGGACAATAGTGCGTCTGTATCGAAACGTCTGGGTGGGATGTCCTTCCATTGGCTAGGTGCTTTACCTTCCACAGGACAAGGCTTTCGAGTCTTGATACGGGAGTCTCCGATCTCAATAGAGACACTACGGAGATTCTTCAGGCTGCCCGTTTGGGGTGTGTATAGGGCATGGCTGTAGCAGCAGCAACCAGGGAGGCTGCCAAAAGGAAGAGGGAGGCAGAGAATGGTTTGCCAGGAGCCAAGAGACCAGCGCGGCCCATACCCCTCATCTCCCATGAGGTGGCAGTGCCCAAGGGATATGACGAAGCGGCCAAGAACCTCGACCCTGCCCTACATGGTACACTCCTCGCTGTCCAGATGCCCTTCACCAAGATGCCTTCCTGGTCCAGTACAATTGTTGCTCCTGAAAGCACATTGATCGGACAATTCTGCGGCAATGTTGCTCGAGCAGTGGTGAACTCACATTGCATGCGAGCTGCTTGTGAGTCTCATTGAAGTTAAAACGAGAGAAATTTCGCGCATGCACCCTGCAGGTACCCTGGAGAATCCCAGGTGGAGTGGACCCAGGGCAAAGGAGTACCCCTTCGTGCTGGACCCCTTCCAAGAAGTCTCTGTTGCCTGCATTGTAATGCCCTGCCCTGCACTTTGAAGCCCAAAGCTCAAAGCTGCCCAATACCCCTTTTATGCATGATATTCCACCGATGCAGCACTTAGTCGGTACACAAGAGACAGCTGTTGAGGTGCATCTGCTGCTAGTGGAACGTCAGTGGAAGCCTGCGTACTGCATGTTACCAATGATTGGTCTGAGATTAGAACATGCATACTTCGGATCCGCATTAAATCTGAGATGATGTCATGTGCTTCCCTGCAGGAGCGCAGGGAGTCGGTGCTGGTATCAGCGCACACGTCAGCGGGAAAAACAGCCGTGGCAGAGTATGCAATAGCTCTGGCCTTCAAGAACAACCAGCGTGTCGTGTACACCTCCCCCTTGAAGGTGACAGCAACCAGTGCATCTCTACTTTCACTCTACACAGTCGTTGTGCCCAATGAGCCCTGTGAGTCGATGCTTTCGTCCTAGTGTCTCTGCACAAGTGTGAGAAATCCTCAGATCTGGAGCATACGATCCGTCCTTAAGAGCCAACATGATGCGGCATTGCCATCAGAATATGGGTGAGGTTGGTCAGGGCAGATTTGCAAAATTTACCTGGCAAGTGAGCAAGTGCCCCCTTGACTTCCGTCATTCGCGTCTGATGACAATTCTTTCCCGACCAACGTTATTTGGCAGGCAAGCATAGCACGGAGCTCTTGACTTCCATTGCAAGAGCTGGCGCTAGGGCCAGAAAATTTTATAAATGTGTAACTAGGGCACTGGTAGGGACTGAGTGTTTTATGGCGGCCTGATCAGGCGCTGAGCAACCAGAAGTTCATATGCGCTGAGCGCCTAGGCGTTCCAAGTCCTGAGTGAGGAACGATCTGTCAATAGTATCAAGACCCCCGTGCAAGGAAATTGACAGGGTTTGTATCTGTTGCCTGATCAGGCGCTAAGCAACCAGAAGTTCCGGGAGCTGAGCGAGGAGTTTGAGGACGTGGGGCTGATGACAGGTGACGTGTCCATCAACCCCAACGCGCGCTGCATCGTCATGACCACCGAAATCCTGCGCTCCATGCTCTACAGGTGCCACATTTCGAAATTCATTTCTGAGCATTATATCTGCAACCTGCACAGACATAGCTTATCAGGGCGATCATCTCATCACCGTTACATATGCATTGCCCAAACAGAGACGGCTCATAGAGGCCATCAGCTCGAGGTGCCCATGCAGCATCCTGTGCTGAATGCTCTACTGGTGCCCGCCTTGCAATGGGCTTTCAGTAGATCCAAGAAGCTGCACAAAAGGGGAAATTTGGGCCAGCAGTTCATCACACAAGCAAGCACATGGCACAGACTGCACAACCAACATGCAAACCATGGGGAGGCAGCACGGAGTACAGTGACAGGGCATTGTCAAATAGATTTTCTGATGAAATTTTGCTGGTAACGCACAGGGCCTCTATGGGCTGCAGATGGGTTGCTGTCTGTTCTAGGGGCTTGTGCTTTGCTGAGCTGCTGGCTTCAGTAGCGTTTCCCCAACTGCATGACATGCAAAGTATCCTCCATTCCCTTGCCATCCTTGGAGAACGCTGCGGCAGTTTTGATGCCGTACCACAGCTTAACAGGCTACATTTTCCCCAGAATGGCATTTCCTCAGGTCCCGTGCCTGCCAATGAGAGCTTGTATCGGCAGTGCTCGGCAACGCAAAAGTGTCACGTCCGTGTCACCCATTAAAAGTCAGTTTGAACTATTTTCACGGGATGTGTGTTGCAGGGGCTCGGAGGTTCTGAGGGAGGTGGCGTGGGTGGTCTTCGACGAGGTTCACTACATGCAGGACAGGGAGAGGGGCGTAGTCTGGGAGGAAACTATCATCTTCCTGCCCCCAGAAACCAAGATGGTGGGTGCCTGCCCGTTAATTGTGGCACCATTGATGTATTCTGCTTGGTTGCCCTTTGGGCCACAAGCAACCGTACATAAAAGCAGTACATGCTTGAATATGTATGTGGGTATGCTACAAGCACTGAGCGACGATGACTGGCACGGGCGCCCTTCCAAATGCATGCCGCACCAAGACACTTTTGGCCCTGGTATCAGTATAGCTGTGCACATTCGATTTCGAGCTTGTCACACCCTCACAGTGCATGCGGACAGTCTGAAATACTACTAACAAGCCTAATTGGCCCTGTCTTCACAGATATCCGTGTCAGCCACACCGTCAAATGCAGCCCAGCTTGTGGACTTGCGAACAAGCTTTCCACTGCTTCCCTCAAATGATTTCAACTCATTGATGCTGAAATATGAACAAATCACCTGTCTATGCAGGTTTTCCTGTCGGCGACGCTGTCAAACGCAGCGGAGTTTGCAGCATGGGTGGCTGCCCTGCACAAGCAGCCCTGCCATGTGGTTTACACCGACTTCCGGCCCACACCGCTGCAGCACTACGCATACGCACCCGGCGCCAAGGGCCTGTTCCTGGTGTGTGCACATACTTTGTCCTCCTGCTCTGCACGTAAAGGGGCATTTATCAAGGTTCTCGGAGTAAACAACATGCCTACGCACCCGGCGCCAAGGGCCTCTTTCTGGTATGTGCCCACACTGTGTCTGCCCTGCACTGCTCCTAGAAGGGCAAGTGGAGAAAGCTCTCTGAGGAAACATATTATGTTGTGCTTTTTCTGACAGCTGGCTACCATTGGCCCCTTCAGGAGCATTCTCTGTCCACACTAGAACAACACTGCTACCGTATGTCCTACGGTTCATAGCCTGGTGCAAGTTTGTTGGGAGTTTCCTGAAGATTCGCCCCAAAGGGCGGGCACATAGACCCATTTGTAGGTCGATCAGGAAGGCAGCAGCTCTGACAACGCCTCACTGTACCTTTTAGTAAGGCAGTGGAAGCTTGGCTTGCACCCGCCCTGCAAACTAAGCGCTCAGGGCAGAGAGCGAGCGCGCATGCGTGTGCAGTATTTTCGTTGGCTTTTACAGAAAGTCAGCTGAAGCATGTGGCGCTGCAGGTGCTGGACGAGAAGGGGAACTTCAAGGACGAGAATTTCTCGAAGCTGCGCTCAGAGGTTGCGCCAGAGACCGCGGCGGACGATGCACCCAGCACCTCAGGGCGAGGGGCCGAGAACGGCGGCAGGGGCGGCCGGGGCCGTGGCCGAGGGTGCGTATATATATAAGAATTCACAGCTGTACCAGCTGCGTGACCCTTGACTCGAATCTCCGCTTTTTTTATTTCGTGTTCTAGAGCAGAAGTCCTGCTGACATCGACCTGTACCATATTAACCCCTGAATCGAAGTTTTCTTTTAAAGCAAACTGTTAAACCAACGCAAAACCTACAACAACTCTAATTTGATAGGCCAAGTCACCCACTGCTGAGGATGCTGGATGGCACAGCTGGACTGACCCTTCCACTAAATGCAAGCAAGTCTTGGCGCCTATAGGTCTCAACGAAGCTCACAGTGCCCAGGCAGCGCTCCCTCACGCAGCAAATCGTCTGGAAGCTGATCAAAACCACTTACAGTGGTATGTATGAGTCTGGCGGCTGAGGCCGCGTTCTCGTGCAACCAGGAGGAGTTCCGGGGGGCGCAGCGGTGGCGGCCGTGGGGACAAGGGTAAGGGAGACACCGCCGCACACATCTACAAGATCGTGAAGATGATCAAGGACCGCAACTTTGAGCCAGTAATCGTCTTCAGCTTCAGCAGACGGTGGGTGCACCTACTCTGCCCACAACCACATATTACCCAATACGTGTACAAAATTGTGCTTGCCTGCCTTAGCTTAATCAAAGACAAGTATCTGTGCCGCACAGACTGTGCCTGTTCTCGATCAAAAGTTATCAGATCTGCAGGCTTCATCACCTGTGAATCTGTCCATGCATCTGTGCGAAGCACTTCCCAAAATCATCTCCTCCTTGGTGGTTCTGAAAGTCTGGCTCCTGATGGGGCAGGTGCGCCAAATCTCTGCGCAAATAATGATTAACACTGGTTACACCACCTTTGGAGTTTTAGAGCATGGCATCGCTCTGTCTCTACGTACTCAGAGCGTGCATTGACTCAGTGGTCGTGACAAGGGTGTAGTCAGCTTTTGACGCTCGAATTTGATCCTCCTACTCCTGCAGGGACCAGAGTTGTATTTCAAACCATCAAGAAGGATAAGTGATATCCTGATGCAACCTCACTATCTGCTTCAGCTGCTGTAGTTTGTCCCAGACTGGTGAAGACAGGCACCAACTATATGATTTTGGCGTATTATCACCCTTCATGCACCTCGTCGTGACCAGTGGTAGGCATCATTGCTAAACCAAGCGAATCATGTACACTCTCTGAACAATTTTCAGGATGCACCTCAAATTTGCGCGTAAGAATTCCCAGGGAAGGTTGGAAGAGAGGAAGCACTGCTTGAACGCACCAAGCCTCGGAAGGCTGGAAAGACTTTTTATTTCATATTGTATAAATTTTAATTCTCATTATTGTATTGAGTGTGGTAATGATTTTTTATGATCTTATGCGCCATGCAGGGAGTGCGAGATGTATGCGCGGACGCTGATGAAGCCAGACGCGAAGGGCAATGCCATAAACTTCAACAGCCTGGAAGAGCAGGAGATGGTGGGGGACGTCTTTGCACAGGCTATCCAGTCACTGTCAGAGGCGGACCGGGAAATGCCCCCGGTGGTGGAAATCCTGAAGCTTCTTAGGGCCGGAATCGCAGTGCACCACTCCGGGCTTCTGCCCATCCTGAAGGAGGTGGTGGAGCTGCTCTTCCAGGAAGGTCTCATCAAGGTGTGGTTCGTGACCAAATCTTGCCTCTCAACCTGTCTGTTGAGACCCGCAGAAGGTGGGTTGTGTCTGTCTGCAAGCCCTTCTTGCAGATGCTGCCGAAGGTAGTGAGCAGCATGACAGTCATGCCCTTTAATTAAAAGGGCATGACGAAAAAGAAGAAATGATGCCCTTTAGGAGTGGCCAGAAAGCCTGGCTTGATTCCAGAGTCCAGGGCAGATGCCGGAAGAATGGAGTGGGCACCTGTACTTGCCTACCATTGTTCTCCGCAACTATTGTTAGATTGTCACCTTCAGGACCTTCAGAGGAAGGTTTCTACGGAGTCTCGCTCATGCTGAGGCCCGTTGCACATGACTGTGTTATGACGAGCGCAAGAACAGCGCCATGCGCTTGTTGAACAGCACGTCCGCTCTTTTGAGCTATCATGTGCAATAAGCATCAACATACCAGGGCAGACGTCCCGAGAATTAGCAGTAGGTTGGCTGTTCAGCCACAAGCACAGTTCCAGCACACTTGCACCGCTGTAACTATTTGCAACGTCACATGTCTGCCATGGGCCTGCAGATGGTATGCAGACATCAGGATACTTGTGGCTACACATGCTGAAAGCAACATCTGAGCACTTCCAAATCCAATGCAGGCGCTCTTTGCGACGGAGACATTTGCGATGGGCCTAAACATGCCGGCGAGGACGGTGGTCTTCACGGCGATGGAGAAGTGGGACGGAGAGACGAATCGGTTCATGTCTTCGGGCGAGTACATCCAGATGAGCGGCCGCGCCGGCCGCCGCGGGAAGGACGACCGGGGAATGTGCATCATGATGATCGACGACAAGATGGACGCCGCCAGCTGCAGGTGCAGCTTGCCTTGTGTTTGTTTTCCATAATCTTGAACTCCCCGGCTGCCGGGGGGCGGTGTAAATACCGAGCACTGTTGGCAAGCTCCCAAGACGGCATGGCACACACTAGTTCTGATTCTCACTGATGGGGACAATCCCTCCATTTTTGGATAACAGAGGTTGGGGGGCAGCTCACCTTGCCTGGAGGCAGGTACGCTGCTGCCACCATGATTACCAAGAAGGCTGCGGCCACTTTTTGGGTCTTGCTTTGATCTGGCGAGTCCAACAAGGGGTAGGATTGTGGCAGCCTATAAGTGCAGCTTGTCTGCAGGACGTAAATTACCTTTTGGCAGGAAAAGCTTGCTATCAGAAAATAAATATATTGAGAATGTCATGGTGCTCCATGACCATATGACAGCTGATATGCGCCTGCTGGCTGGTAGATTGTTCAGTGTGGATGGTAGGGCTGATGCATTCATTGACATGTGCTGCCAAGCTCTGCGACTGCTCCAAATCTGTGTGCTCAAGTGCTTGGCCCTTTCCTTTCTGTGTGACAAATTTGGAGCATACGTGAGAGACCTCATTCTTACCCTTGAGGTGTCTCCTCCTGCATGCCTGTGCCGATTCACCACATTTTTTGCAGTCTTTTGGCCGCACCTTCAGCCATCTTGACATAAACTTCAGTACTGGATCTGAGAGTTTGAGCAGAATCTTATGTCTGTGCGCAGGGGGATCGTGCAGGGGAAGCCGTCGCCACTGCTGTCGCGGTTCCGGCTGACTTACTACACATTACTAAACATCCTGCGGCGCGCGGAGGGCAGCGGGCAGAGCATGGAGTATGTGATTGCGCGCTCCTTCCAGCAGTTCCAGTTCGAGCGTTCCCTCCCGCAGGTCCGCGCCTGTTCTGGCCCATTGTGATTGCCCGATGAAACAAATCCTGGGCTGAGAGAGATTTTGACCACTTTCCCACAAGACTCGTGCTGGTGTGAGGTTGTAAGATATGCCCAATCAGCACAAGACAGCACTACTTGGAAAGCCGGCAAATGGATCCAAAGGACCCTGAAAGGTGTTATCGCCTGATCTCCTGATGCACAGTGAAATGCGGCGCTGTGTTTCTGGAGTGGCTGCTCGCGCAGGAGTGTATCCTGGACAGGAGGCACCTCTGACCATCGGGCAAAGTAGCATCATGTTGTGGAAAAGCTATAAGACCGCCCCGCTGTCATGTGTTCCTCTTGCTTTGGAAGTACTCCTACTAGCGATGTCTCTTCACATTTTAACAATCTCGTCGCCAGCTACGTCCTCGCGCACCATACACAGACTTTTGCTGCCTCAATCTAGCGCGACGCTGGATGCCGTGTTGCTGAGGGGACATCTGCACCCTGGTTATTCCGCCCCGCATGCCTGAGCCTTGAAGGCTGACTGGTCATCTTGTAAAGGAGACATTCGGTGGAGGCTGACGGGATGTCCGGTCATGCGCAGGTGCAGAAGGAGCTGAGGGAAGTGGAGGAGAGGGCGGCGCAGATTGGGGCTGCCACACAGGAGGCCATGGACGAGTACCAGACACTCAAAGCGGTGCGTTGACTAATCTGCTCATGGGTTAGGAGATTATTATATTGTGCGGCAGTAATCCCGACTGAGCCACTGGGGTCTTCAGGCCCCTGCAAAGGGCGGTCATACTGGAAGAGAGTGGGGGGGTACTTCTTAGGAGGAGCATGCCAGTCGTTGTGAAAGAGAGGCTTCCAGTGGGGTCTGGCTGGCACATGGCATATCCTAGGAGACTGACTTGTGAGAAACCAGGACAACGGCATGCCACTTCACAGAGTTGACTCAGCATACCACCTATAGATTTGGGGCGGTGCTGGGATGGCATTGTGGGAGCCATGCCGACCTGCTGACCTACTTCGCTCCACACTTTTGGGATGTTACGTCATGTGCCTGCCAGAATTGCGGTGTGCTGATCATCTATAATACACCAAAGTTTGATTCCAAGCAAGTTTTCAGGAACCTGTGTCCAAGGAATCCTTCTTGTAGAAGCATTGAAGGCATGCATGTTCCCAGCGTCTCATGCCTGCTTGACTGGTCCATTCAAGAATCCGGGATACAGCGCACAGCATCTTAAAAACAGGAGCTGCTACTCTCAGGCCTACACCCAAGATATAGGTTGGAAGGCTGTCATGAAAATGCTGCCGCGGCGCACCTGATCCTCCATGGATTGGAAAGGCGTGTAATGATCAAGTATGAATCCTTGTAAGTCTTGAGGCAATCCTCTGCTGGCTGCTGGCAGGAGATAGAGGGTGCGGAGCGGGTGCTGACGCCGGCGCTGCTGCGGCCGGAGCGCTGCATGCACTTCCTGCGGCCGGGGCGGCTCGTGCGAGTTCGCGAAGGGCCCTACGACTGGGGCTGGGGCATCGTCGTGGCTGTGCACCAGAAGGGCCGCCCAAAGCCAAAGGTAAGCCTGCTGAAAGGTACCTTCAAGCAGCTCTGCTAGCTCAAATGCGCAGTCCCAGGCCAAAGGAAGGAGCGTGCAACTCCCATGCCTGAAAGTTCTTATGCAGCAGTCCTGCCAAGAGGCTGTTTGCCCTTTGAAAGGAACCTTGTATGCATGTCTGTGCACCAAAAGGGGTGCCCCGAGCCAAAGGTAAGGCAGAGATGGGAGGAATATGGATCCTCGCGCTGTTATGCTGCAGTCCTGAGAAGAGGCGGTTTGCCCTTCTGGAGTGCAGCGATCCTGATGTAGTGAGGCAGTCTGTGGGCCTTGAGTTGGCAGTTCCTAATGCCTTACCACTGGGGGTGTTTCTACCGAGGTCTTCTGACAAGAATGTGCAGAGCTGCTCGCAGCATACATGTACATCGATCCACGCAAGTACGTATCTCTACCTGCGTCTGGTGATTTGCAGTTGGCCCTGGCTGATCTTTACCCCGATTCTTCCTGCAGGATGACACGGCTAACGGCACGGCGCCGAATGGCAGAGATACGGGCAGAGATACAAGCTATGAGGTCGACACCCTACTGGCTGTAGATCCCAGCTGCCTAGGTGCGCCCTTACTCCCTGCCAATCTGCCATTGCACAGTCTACTTTGCAGCCTCTTGTATGCCCGCTCTCTACCCCTTTGTTGCATTGCAAGGTGGCGCAATGTCCCCTCAGGGGCAAGGCTCCCTTTGCTTTTGCATACAGCTGAGCACACTGTTAGGGTCATAGCGTTGCAAGAATTGACACTAGCTAACGGTGTTCTCATGGGGGATCTCCTTGATGTGCTCCATATTCAAGTGTGCCCCGGCTGACGAGGAGCAATGACTTTGAGCACCATGCCCACAATTGATGAGGTCTTGCCTGGATCTTGCAAGTTTACCAAAGGTCAAATTATTGGCAGCTTTTATGTGCACCCGCAACCTGCCTCCTGGTCGGAACATCTTGTAATGGAAATGACATAACATAAATATATTGTACAGACTCCTCCGGTGGTTGGGGACATGTGGCCAGATTAAATCCTGCTAGGATGCCATTGCATATAATCTTCAGCACAATGTCAGGCACTGGGGCTAGAGGCAGACTGGTGAAGAGCTGGAATCACTATGTGAGAGATTATTTTGATACTATCGGGCATGCATATGGCTGGTGGAGCAAGTGCAAGAATTGCGAAGACTGGAGAGATATAATTGAGGTGTTGCTGGGGGAAACGTGTTTTCATTGATAAAATCAATTGATCATTTGGTGCAGAAACGCCGGGAATGAGGCCGGAGCCGGCGGGGCGGGGGCGGCCAGGGGAGATGAATGTACTGCCGGTGCCGCTGCAATTACTAACGGCCATATCCACGCTGCGCATCAGCATACCCCCCGATCTGCGGCCCATAGAAGCGCGCAAGGCCACCCTAGCGACCGTACGGGTGCGATCCCTCTCTCTGTCTACCTTGTGAAAAGGGAAGCAATGGTGCGAACAGGAGCGAATCATGTAAACGTTGCCCCAGTTTGGATTGCTCTCTGCAACTCGAGAGCATGAGGGTAGACTCACTAGTAATCGTGCATCAGAATGCCACGATGACTCTGTTTTTATACACTGCTGGTCATTGCATGCGTGTATTGCGCAGTACACTCCAGATCCATCGTGCCACTCCAGTGATGGACATTTATAGACAGGGTGTGAGGGGCTGACGCATTCGCTGCCTGGCGCATCTTTCCACGTGATGGACAATATGCTGGAGCCCTTGAGGCTCCCGAAGGCTCCTGTTGCACAGGCGCATGCTTTTGACCGCAGGTTTTGGTAAGAGTGCATGTTGCATGAACATGATTGGGCCGCACCAGTTGCAGTTGTAATGGAAGGCTTGCACGTCAGGCAAGCTTTAAGCAACCAGATAATGGCGAGCTCATTTGCATTTTACCGGTCTCTTCTTGAAAGTCAGTCTGAGCTGCAATTCATGTTGTGAGGACGGTTTTATCTCCCTTGCAGGGTTTGGAGCAGCAATACCCAAACGGCATCCCTGAGCTGGACCCAGCAGAGGATTTCCAGGTGGAGGAGCCTGAAGCTCTGGCTGCTGCGGCCAAACTTGGCTCCCTGCAAGCTCGCCTGCGCAGGAACCCCGTCTACCAGGTGCACCTTTCCACACCTTTCTCATTCAGGGTTACGGATCAGGTGCAAAGACAACCCCAAGGTTTGGTTCAGTATGTAAGCATGGGTGATTCTCAATAAAGAGTCAAAGCTTCTCTAGATCATGTGTTTACGCAATTTTGCTTGAAGAACCTTGCAACCCCTAATCAGGCGGTCAGTGGAAAGGCAGAAATGACCAATCCCAGTGAAGGCCCCTTTGCAGAGGACTTCAGAGCCAGGGTGGACAGCAGTTCTCAACTTTGCAACAGCTGTGCTTCTTGGGAATTTGCAGCAAACTATCTCCCTTGTAATTGTCAGAATTGGAAAGGCTTGATTGGTTGTGTGATTGTGCGCAGGCGGAGAGGGATGAGAAGAAGATGCTGGATGTGGAGAGGCAAGCGGTGCTGGCAGCACAGGCAGTGGCGCTGCGGCGGAAACTCACAGAGTCGCACCTCGCCAAATTCAGGACTGAGGCCAAGAACAGGTGCGCTGCACGCCAGCCAAGCTGCCCATCACAATGCAAGCACGTGACGCATGAACAAGCAGTGATGCTCCATTAGCTAAGACCCAGTCGAAGCAGAGGCAGAGGAAAGAGGAGAATCAGTGGTATTGGGCCTTTATCAATTTACTTGAAATCCTGTCTCATGCTAATGCGCTGGCACCTTCACGCTGTTTTGTTCCGGTATGCACATGATGAGCCGCAGTATAGCAATCCTACTGGCAAGATGTCTCAGGATGGCATCTGAATTGTGTGCCTTTGCTGCTTTATGGTTGGGTTTAAACATCACACCTTGGTGCAAGCTCGTCTAGGCTAATTCCTGCACTCTTTGGTCCTGTAGCGGCGGCGGCCTAAACTGGCTCCTTTAAGGATTTTTTGCGTTTCAAATTGGATTTTTCAAAAGTGCAGGACGGCGGTGCTGCGAAAACTGGGTCACGTGACGTCGGAGGGGGTTGTGTCGCTCAAGGGGCGCGCGGCGTGCGAGATCAGCACCGGGGACGAGTTGCTAACCACGGAGCTGATGCTGAACGGCGTGTTCAACAGCCTGGACGTGCACCAGCTAGTCGCTGTCATCTCCTGCCTCGTTCCTGTGGAGAAATCCAATGTGAGGAGCCCTGACCCTTTCTGACTTCAAACGAGGCCCACTAAACATGAGATCATCTTGCCATCTTTGAGAGTCCGTTTGTCGTTAAGACTGCTCTGGACCAAAGCTGGAGCATGCACCCATAACATGGTATGCACATGGCACCTGCAAGGATACTGTCGGCAGCAAATGAGGATTCAGGCTCGACGCCACATGCAAGCCAAGTGTATGGGTACTGCTCAGGATGCGCCTCAACTCTTCTCCTCTACCGCAACACTCCTTGTCTCTCAGCACCCTGGATTGCATTACATCTTGCATGGGCGTGGTTCTGCGGATAAGAAGAGGACAATCTGAAGGCTGAGCCTGACCCCGTCTTCTTCGTGACTAAAGATTGCGGCTGGCTGTCACAGGAGGAGGTGAAGCTGAAGGCTGAGCTGCATGCGCTGCAGGTC